>ENA-ORUF01001359-ORUF01001359.1-human-gut-metagenome-genome-assembly--contig:-NODE-1359-length-26716-cov-3.357526_pt1 | contig 26716 bp, 19 predicted proteins | sample MGYA00242077_ERZ509203 | MGnify/ENA primary metagenome ERZ509203 (study PRJEB26280, sample SAMEA2338834) | human gut metagenome | biome: human gut; feature: human-associated habitat; material: faeces... | reverse complement strand
CCACCAGGTGGAGGGCATGGTCATCGACAAAAATGTCACCATGGCCGACCTGAAGGGCACCCTGAATACGGTGGTGGAACAGCTGTACGGCAAGGGTACTAAGACCCGCTTCCGCCCCCACCACTTCCCCTTTACTGAGCCCTCCTGCGAGATGGACGTACAGTGCCACAAGTGCGGCGGCGTGGGCTGCCCCACCTGTAAGGGCGAGGGCTGGATCGAGATGCTGGGTGCCGGCATGATCCACCCCAAGGTGCTGAAGATGGCCGGAATCGATCCGGAGGTCTACTCCGGCTGGGCCTTTGGCATCGGCCTGGAGCGCACCGCCATGCGCCGCTTTAAGATCGCTGATTTGCGTCTGATCTTTGAAAACGATGTGCGGTTCCTGGAACAATTCTGATTGTCCAGAACCAATTTGGAATTAGAAACTAGGAATGTGAACTGATCGATGTACCGCCTTCAGCGGCCGGATTCCAAACAGTCCAGTCAATCCGGACACTGCAATTCCTAATTTCTAACTCCTCATTCCTAATTCAAACAAAGGGAGTTTTATCTATGAATCTATCTCGCAAATGGCTCAGCGAGTTTGTTACCGTTGATGCCAATGATAAAGATTTTGCCGAGGCCATGACCCTGTCCGGCTCTAAGGTGGAACTGACTCACGACCTGGGCGGGGAAATCTCCAATGTAGTGGTAGGACAGATCCTGTCCATGGAACGTCACCCCGACTCCGACCACATGTGGATCTGCCAGATCGAAGTTGGACAAGCCGAGCCTATCCAGATCGTCACCGGGGCCTGGAACGTCCATGTGGGCGACCTGGTCCCTGTGGCCCTGCACAAGTCCAGCCTGCCTGGCGGCAAGAAGATCGAAAAGGGCAAGCTCCGTGGTGTGGAGTCTAACGGGATGCTGTGCGGCCTCAGTGAGCTGGGCCTGGATACCCGGGACTTTCCCTATGCAGCCATCACCCCTGCCGCCCTGCTGAACGACTACCATCCTCTGGACAAGAACAAGCCCTCTATCCCCGCAGACATCAAGGCCGGGGACAAGGTGTTCGGTCCAGTGGTGTGCGCCAAGGTGCTGGAGGCCTCCATCCAGCCTGACAGCTCCTTCCACACCTGCCTGGACCTGGGCGGCTCCACCGCCTGCCCCGACACGGTGTGCCCCAACCTCCACGAGGGCGACCTGGTGGCCTACAACACAAAAGCCGACTCCATCTGCACCCTGGAGGACCTCCACGCCCAGCAGGCGGAGTTCCCCCACTGCATCCCCGACGGTATCTTCATCCTTCATGAGGACTGTAAACCCGGGGACGACCTGAAGCCGGTGGTGGGCCTGGACGACCATGTGGTGGAGTTTGAGATCACCCCCAACCGCCCCGACTGCCTTTCTGTCATTGGTCTGGCCCGTGAGACTGCCGCTACCTATGGTGTCCCCCTGCGCCTCCACCAGCCGGAGGTCAAGGGCGGCGCTGAGGGCGATCTGATTGAGCTGCTGGATGTGGAGACTCCTGCCGCCGACCTGTGCCCCCGCTATACCGCCCGGATGGTCCGCAACGTGAAGATCGCCCCCTCCCCCAAGTGGATGCGGGAGCGGCTGCGTGCCATGGGTGTGCGCCCCATCAACAACATTGTGGACATCACCAACTACGTTATGCTGGAGTATGGCCAGCCTATGCACGCCTTTGACTACCGTTATGTGAAGGGCGGCAAGATCGTAGTCCGCCTGGCCGAGGAGGGCGAGGAGCTGACCACCCTGGACGGCCAGGTCCGGAAGCTCACCGCAAACCATCTGGTCATCGCCGACGACACCCGTGCCGTGGGTCTGGCAGGCATCATGGGCGGCGAGAACAGCGAGATCGTGGCCGACACCGTGGACGTTGTCTTTGAGTCGGCCAACTTTGACGGCACCTGCATCCGCAAGGGCGCCCTGGCCCTTGGTATGCGTACTGAGGCCAGCGCCAAGTTTGAAAAGGGCCTGGACCCCCTGAACACCCTGCCCGCTGTGGACCGGGCCTGTGAGCTGGTGGAACTGCTGGGCGCAGGCGAGGTCGTGGACGGCGTCATCGACATTCTGAACTACGTCCCCCAGCCCCGCACCATTCGGATGGATCCCGACCGGGTCAACACCCTGCTGGGCACTGATATCCCTGCCGCGGACCAATATCGGTATCTGGAGCGGGTGGGCATCATCACCGAGGATCAAAGCTTCCCTAACAGCCCCGCCGATGTCATCATCCCCTCCTGGCGCGGTGACGTGGAGGGCATTGCTGACCTGGCCGAGGAGGTCGCCCGGTTCTACGGCTATAACAATATCCCCACTACCCTCATGCGGGGTCAGACTACCCGGGGCGGCTACTCCCCTGTTCAGGAGGTGGAGCGCACTCTGGGTCAGACCTGCCGTTCCCTGGGCTATGATGAGATCATCACCTACTCCTTCATTTCCCCCACCTACTATGACAAGATCCGTTGGGCCAAGGACGATCCCCGCCGGAACTCCATGAAAATCATGAATCCCCTGGGCGAGGACACTTCCATTATGCGTACCACAGTTCTGCCCTCTATGCTGGAAATCTTGACCCGGAACTACAACTTCCGCAACAAGTCCGCCCGCCTGTACGAGCTGGGCCGCACCTATTTCCAGCGGGAAGACGGTATGGCGGATGAGCCCAAGGTGCTTTCAGTGGGCGGCTATGGCGATGGAATGGATTTCTTCGTTCTGAAGGGCGCAGTCCAGTCCATTCTGGACTCCATCCGCATCTCTGACGCTGACTATGAAGCAGTCTTGGACAATCCATCCTACCACCCTGGCCGCTGTGCCCGGATCCTGGTGGATGGCCGTGAGGTCGGCGTATTCGGCCAGATTCATCCTCTGGTGGCCCAGAACTACGGCGTAGATGCAGAGTTCTACTGTGCAGAGCTGTCCTTTGACGCCCTGTGCGCCGCCAAGGGGGCCGATCCCCAATATGTCCCCCTGCCCAAGTTCCCCGCTGTTACTCGCGACATCGCTGTCGTCTGCGGTGATGAGATCACGGTTGGCGCACTGGAGTCTGCCATCAAAGAGGGGGCCCACGGCCTGCTCAAAGAGGTCAAGCTGTTTGACATCTACCGAGGCAAGGGTGTAGCCGAGGGCAAAAAGTCTGTTGCTTTCAACCTGGTTCTTCGGGCTGACGACCGCTCCCTCACCGCCGAAGAGGCCGACAACGATGTGAAGGCCATTCTAGAGACCCTGGAAACTAAGTGCGGTGCAGTGCTGCGCTGACTATTTCTCTGATAATAAAAGCACCCGGGGTGATACCCCGGGTGCTTTTATTATCAACCTAGTTCCGCCTGAATTTGCATAGCATAAGCGTCCCCTATGCAACTATTTGCGGTCCTCCAGCAATTTGTTCAATTCCTGCATAAAGGTGTTGATGTCCTTGAACTGGCGGTAAACTGAGGCAAATCGTACATAGGCTACCTCATCCACTCGCTTCAGACGTTCCATCACCAACTCGCCGACCTTAGCGGAGCTGACCTCCCGCTCCATCTCATTTTGAAGGACCTGCTCGATCTCTGTCACCAACTCCTCCAAAGTGTTCACCGAGACGGGACGCTTTTCGCAGGCACGGATCAGGCCGCTCATCACTTTATTCCGGTCGAAGCTCTGGCGGCTCCCATCTTTCTTCACCACCACCAGAGGCAGACTCTCCATCATCTCGTAAGTGGTAAACCGCTTATGACAGGACAAGCACTCCCGCCGCCTGCGAATGCTGGCCCCCTCATCTGCGGGCCGGGAATCCACCACTTTGCTCTCCAAATACGCACAGTAAGGACATTTCATCGCACGTTTCCTCCAGTCCAAGGATCTATAGCGGTAGTGTACCACATTTTTTCTCCTTGCGATACCCCAAATCCATCTTTTTCTCTTGGATTCCTCAATCTGTGCTATAATAATTCCATTTAAACCCGAAAGGAAGCGGATTCCATGAACGAAACCTTGACCACACTAAAAACACGACGGAGCATCCGCCGCTACCGCCCGGAACAACTCCGACCTGAAACTCTGGATGCCATTCTCGAAGCAGGAACCTACGCCCCCTCCGGTATGGGCAAACAGTCTGCCGTCATGGTCGTGATCCAGGATCCAGCCGCTATCAACCTGCTTTCCCGCCTGAATGCAGAAATCCAAGGCCAGCCTGGTACTGACCCCTTTTATGGTGCCCCCACCGTAGTAGTCGTCCTGGCCGACGGAGAAAATTACAACTGGATGCGGGACGGCGCTCTAGTCATGGGCAATTTGATGAATGCTGCTTGGTCTCTTGGGGTAGGCTCCTGCTGGGTCAACCGGGCGCTGGAGCTTTTTGACCGACCTGAGGGAAAAGATCTGCTGACCCGCTGGGGGCTTCCCACCTCCCTCCGGGGCGTAGGAAACTGTATCTTGGGCTATCCGGAAGGGACGATTCCTGCCCCCAAACCCCGGAAGCAAGACTTCATCATCCGGGTCTGAGAGGCGCCGTCTCCTTGCCGTTCTGATTTCTTATTTCCCCGCATATCACTGAAACACCAGGCCCTGTTCTTCAGACAGCGCCCTGTTTTCTTTGGAGGTGATATGCTTGTCTCTCCTCGCCAGCATGGCCGATGCCCTCTGGGACCCCTGGCTACTGGGTTTTTTTCTCTTGACCGGGCTGCTGCTGTCCCTGGGCTGCGGCTTTTTCCCCCTGTTCCGGGCCAGGCTGTGGTTGTCCGCTACTCTGGGCTCCCTGCTTCACCCAAGAGCCCGCCCAGTCCGGGGAATTTCCTCCCTCCAGGCCCTGAGTACCGCGCTGGCATCCACCATCGGCACCGGCAGCATCGCCGGGGTAGCCGCTGCCATCTATCTGGGCGGTCCGGGGGCGGTGTTCTGGATGTGGGTCTCCGCACTGCTGGGCATGGCCACCAGCTGTGTAGAAAAACTGCTGGCCGTCCGCTATCATTGTCCCTCTCCGGACGGGGGGTGGCAGGGCGGCCCCATGTACTATCTGAGGGATGGTCTCCACTGCCCCATCCTGGCCGCTTGGTTCGCCCTGGCCTGTCTCCCTGCCACCCTGGCTGGCGGCGATCTGATCCAGTCCGGTTCCATCGCTTCTGCCCTGCACTCCGCTTTGGGCTGGGATCGGCTGGTGGTGGGTCTCTGCACCGCCTTGTTGGCCGGCCTTGTCCTAACCGGCGGGATGGGGAGGGTAGCCCAGGTCGCCCAACGGCTGGTTCCAGCCATGGCCATCCTCTATCTGGGCAGCGGGCTAGCCGTCCTAATGCTCCGCCGGGACCAACTGCCCCATGCCCTGGCCCTGATTTTCTCCAATGCCCTCTCCCCTCCCGCTGCACTGGGCGGCGGTGTGGGCTATACCATGCTCTCTGCCCTGCGCCATGGGGTAGCCCGTGGGGTGTTCACCAACGAGGCAGGGTTGGGCACCTCCGCCATGGCCCATGGAGCCGCTCAGGTAGACCATCCTGCCCGTCAGGGAATGTGGGGAATCTTCGAAGTCTTCTGCTCCACTCTGGTAGTATGCACTGTCACCGCTTTGGTCATCCTGGTCAGTGGAGCCTATGACCCAGAGGCCGCCTTAGCACAGCTCCAGGCAGGTGTCATCCCAGACTCTGCCATTGGCATCCCCCTCACCGCCCGGGCCTTTGCCGCCGTCCTGGGGCCTGCTGGAACCTGGGCAGTATCTCTCAGTCTGATTCTCTTTGCCTTTTCCTCTATACTGGGCTGGAGCTGCTATGGACAGCAGAGCCTCCGTTTTCTCACCGGTGGAGACCACTTCCTCCCGGTCTATCGGGCGGCGTTTCTCCTGTGCACCATCCTGGGTGCGGTGACGGATGTCTCTCCTCTATGGCAGCTGGTAGATCTCTGCAACGCACTGATGGCCCTCCCCAATCTGGTTGCCCTTCTGCTGCTGGCCCCCAGGGCCCTGTCCTGTCTGGCAGAGTGGGAGCATGCACAGACATCTCTATAGGATAAATCAGCCCCCAGACTCCATAATGGAGCCTGGGGGCCGCTTCGTTCTCTTCTCCGATCAATTCCGGCGTCTGCCCAGGAAACGGAGCAGGTACAGGAACAGGTTGACAAAATCCAAATATAGCTGGAGGGCAGCAAAGATAGAGGCCTTTTCCAGCATATCAGGATAACCAGAATAGTAGTGGTAAAATGTCCGGATACGCTGAGTATCATAGGCAGTATACCCCAAGAACACCGCAATACCAATGAGACAGGATATGCTGTCAAAGAGGCTCAGTGCAGGGATAAACAGGCTGATCACACCAAAAATCACCAGAAACAGCAAGCCAGAGAACAGGATGGGACGGACGCCTGAGAGATCACGTCCAGTCAGACGGCCATAGACCGCCAGCACCCCGAAGTAGAGGGCTGTGGCCAGGAAGGCAAACACCAGACTGGTCAGATCGTAAATCAGAAGATAGATAGACATGGTGAAGCCAAACAAGGCGGAATAAACCAGGAACATGGTCCGGGCAGCAGCCACACTCATTCGCTCGATCCTTCTGATCATCACAAAGGATAGGACCAGAGTGGCAATCAAAACAATCAGATGGACAGCCGGAATCAGGATTAGTGCGTAGATCGTGGCGTTCGTAAGCCAACACAGCACTGCGACCCCGAAGGTCACCATCAGCCCCAGGACCATCCAAAGAAAGGTACGGGCGGTATATTCCCCCTCGCTGATTCCGTGGGTGGAGGAACCATAGCTTCGGTCAAACTCATACGGATCAAAACTCATACGGATACGCTCCTTTCATGTGAGACAGCGCAGCTTACTTGGATTCTGGGTTGGCCCCATTATACTGGAGCACAAGGAAAAAAGCAACTGTTTTCACCTCTTCCGATTCACTCTCCAAAGGCCAGGCGGTAAAAATCAGTGTTTACGATCTTCTCTGTACACCCTAGTTTGTATTGGACAGTACGCTTCATATCATCTATATAGGCCTCCTGCTCCTCCAGCGTCATGGACTCCCCGTCTGCTGGAGTAAAGGTCTGGGTATAGCGGTCATAAAATCCCCGGTCGGTCAGCCAGCTCCGTGAACTAAAGATCACCAGCCCCGGCGCATCAGACAGCAGATCTGACCCGGCCAGCATCCGCGAGTCATATTGCAGCCCCAGCAGGTTGGAAACGGTGGGCAAGATGTCCACCTGTCCGCAGGGCTTGTCCACTACCACCGGTTCTTCCATCCCGGCTGCCCACAGGATCAGGGCACTGCGGTAGACATCAAAGTTGATGCTCCGCTCATCCAGCTGCTCCATATCCTCCGAGCTGCCGAATCTCTGCCCAGACAACTCCTCCAGTGTGTCCACATTGAAGTAGGGAATATGGTCGGCACAGGCCACGATCAGTGTATGGTCCAGTTCACCTGCCCGCTCCAAGCCGTCCAGCAGGGTCTGCAACATCCGGTCAGCCTCGATGACCGTGGCCAGATAGGCCTTAGTCGTCTCACTATATGGCAGAGGCTCCACCAGTTCCCGGTACTTCGCCGCCACCCGGTTGAAGTTATACGGCATGTGTCCGCTGATGGTCATGTAATACACATGGAAGGGTTCGTCCAAAGAAAGGTAATCCTCCATGCTGGTCTCAGCCACATAGACATCGGACTGGGGCCAGGCATAGGTACTTCCATCTGCCGTCATCTCCAGTTCCAGCCCTGTCTGGTACTGCTTCCAGGTGTAGCCCAGATTGCTATGGGAGTCGTACCGCCCGTACATATCCTCATTTCCGTGGTAGCCCAGCACTGTATATCCCAGTGCCCCCAGCTGGCGGGCCAGACTGAACCGGCAGTCAGTATGCCGCACCCCGGTCTCCTTCATGGTGATGGGGTTGCCCGCCTTGGGGTACAGACCCAGCAGATTTTGACACTCCCCTCCAGAGGTACTGGTATAGTGCAGGGGGGTATAAAAATTGGGGAACACAAACCCCTCGTGGGTCAGCCGGTACAGGGTTGGGGTAAGCTCTGGGTCGATGGCATAACCGGAGAACCCCTCGATGCTCAGCTGGATGACATTGTACCCCTGGAAGCGTCCGGTATACTCATTTTTCGCCGTGGGTGTCACACTAGCAAAGTAACGGGCCAGCCAGGCCGTATCCTCGCTCTCTGCGCTCGCCGCCAGGGCCTCCAGATCCACCTCCATCACATTGAGGAATCCATCCGGTTCCTCCAGCTGAGGCTGTGTACCCTCCCCCTCCGGATGCTGGAGCTCCGGGCCGTCCAGACCGGAGAAGTCCTCCCCCAGGTCGTTCCGGGCTGGAACCACGGCGTGCTGAACATCCAGACGGAGCATAGTCCACAGGCCCAGCTGCTCCACCTGATCCTCGATGTTCACATCCGAGTGATACAGCAGCTTCGGTGTCAGATCCCCCTGCCAAGGCAGATACAGAGTCCCCACTCCCAGCAGATGAGCCGCCGCCGCACTGCACAACAACCCCGCAGCCCGTCTGGCCGCCCGCTCCCCATCGGAGAACAGCCTCAGGCGGAATACGATTGCCAGAAGCACTGGAAGCAGCATGAGGATCAGGATAGGAAGGCATTTCACAATTCCACGCCAGGTTGCACCCCAATAGTCCATCAAATCATTATCAACAGCGGTATCTGCCATGCTGAACAGCGGATAGAAGGACTGCATCACCGTCTTACAAACCAGTTCTCCGCCATAGATCAGCCCCAGCAATCCAGCCAGTCCACTGGCTGTCCACCACCGATATTTTCCGGGGATCAGCTCCAGTCCAGCACTGCACACCAGCCCCGCAGACAGAGCGAAGGCGGCTGACACAGGAAGATACTTCAGACCGTGTCCTGCCGCCAGACGCAGCACCAGCTCCAGCCACAAAAAAACACCTGGAAAAAACAGCATTTGCCCCCATATACTTTCTGCTGTCGGCTTCTCCGCCTCCCGCCGTCCAGATACACGCAGCCCGTTCAGCATCATCCTGTTCCCTCCTATACAAGCAAGGCCGCAATCCGGCCGCGCCTTCTTTTCACACAATTATAACATAGATTTGATGCGATTACGACTTTTCTCTCTCAAATGGGCAAAAAACACTGCCGCACATCCAGTTCCCAATAGGACACGATGTGCGGCAGTATGTTCACTGGCCGTTCAAATCAGGTGAATAACTCCGTCCACCTGGCGGGGGATCAGGTTCATCCGTTGAAGGATGGGGAGCAGAGCCTGGAACAGAAAATACAGCACCGCCGCCTTGGGCAGGATCGTCACCATATTTTTTGCCATGCTTGGGATGAACCAGCCCCAGTAGACTCCACCCCGCACGACCGTGCTCCAAATCGACCCCAGTCCTGCATTCACTAGCAGGTTGACCAGCAGATTCGCCGCCACCAAACGCACCACGGTGATCCGCCGGCGAAAAAAGCACAATGCATAGACCAGTACTCCGACCATAGTTGACAGGGTATAGCCTGGGAAAAAATCCCCGGTTGGGTGGAGGATAAAGCCCAGGATGTCCTCCACAAAGCCAAAGACCAGCCCCATCACCGGACCACACACCAGGGCACACAGCGACCTTGAAAGGAAGCCCCAAGTGAGCTTCGTGTGGGCGATGGGGATACCAGGAATCATGGAGAGGGCCCGGGTTACCGCCACCATCAGTGCGGCAAAAACCAGCAGCTTTAAGCTGGACATGGCTGCACTGGCCTCCCGCCAGTAGGCGGGGGTAAAGGGCGTACGGTACAGATTCAGGGGGAGATGGTTGTGTTTCATCAGCAAAAAACCTCCTTCTATGCTGTGGCAGCCCGTGTTCGGGTATGCCGCACAGAAGGAGGATCATCAAATTTTCACCCTGCCATGCGACAGCGGGATGCGGATCACCCACTGCCGCCCCCTCCCCACTGGGAGGGCGCTGTTCGTCCGGCGGACAACTCCCCGTCCCGCCGGCACTGAAGGTCCCATATAAAGACCAGCACAGGTGACCCTACTCTGCCAGCCGTCAGTTTACTCCTTTCTTCTCCAAAAAGCAAGACAAACGGTATATTTTTTCAAAAAAGTTCCTCTGTCCTTGCCCAACGTCAAAACTTGTGGTATCCTTTTGTGCGGTATTCCGGAAGGAGGTACATCCATGAAACAACTCCAGCCCTCTGAAACGCTCCCTGTCGGCCTTCTGCTGGCTCTGACTGGCGGCCTGCTGGATGGATACAGCTATCTTAACCGAGGTCAGGTCTTTGCCACCGCAGAGACCGGAAACATCGTTCTGATGGGAATCAACCTGGCCCAGGGACAACTGGCCCAGGCGCTTCACTACCTACTGCCAATCCTGGCTTTTGCCCTGGGGGTCTTGGCAGCAGAGCTACTCCGACGGAGATTCGGAGGTAATACCCGCCTTCACTGGCGCCTTCCTCTGTTATTGGCAGAGTGCGGCGCCATCCTTCTGGTCTCCTGCCTGCCCTGTGGTCCCCTGGATCCCATGGCCAACATTGTCATCTCCTTCACCAGTGCACTTCAAGTGGAATCCTTCCGTAAGTTCCAGGGCTGTGGCTGTGTCACCACCATGTGTACCGGAAACCTGCGCAGTGGGACAGAGCATCTCTTCCACTGGTTCTTCCGCCGGGAGGGGACCGCGCTGGAGAAGGTTCGGGTCTACTATGGATTGATTGGATCCTTCATCACCGGTGCGGTACTCAGCGGCCTGCTCACTCCTCTGTTTTCCGGCCGGACGATCCTTGCCACCCTTTTCCCTCTGCTGACCGCCTTCTTCATCATGTTGCGCAGGGAAAAAACTGTTTGACTCTCTCTGTTCCACCATCCGCTCCTCATTTGATTCAAAAAGCGCTGGACAAAACTGCCGTATGTACAGTTTTGCCCAGCGCTTTTTTGGATTGTCCTTTCTGACAGAACTTCAACTGGCACAGCGGAGCCACGGGCTGCTCCCTCGGAGAAGCATCAGCCTCACTCCCCCACGATCTTCTGGTAGTTGGCCCGGTCAGTGTCCCCCTCTGTGCTGACACACAGAATCCGGGAGTTCTCGTTCAGCCCCAGGGTCCACCGCAGATCCTCCAGTTTCTCCTCATGCAGGATGGCGGACAGGACACCCACTCCTACCGCTCCGGACTCGCCGGATATCACGGCCGGGTCCCCCGGCTCAGGCCGGCCCAGCAGGCGCATCCCCATGGCAGAGTACTCGTCTGAACAGGACAGGAAGGCCGCCGCGCCGGGGCGAATGATCTCCCAGCTAATGGTACACGGCTCGCCGCAGCAGAGCCCAGCCATCATGCTGTTCATCTCCCCGGTGACCGGATGCAGCTTTCCGTCCGCCGCCCGAGCGCTCCGGTACAGGCAATCTGCCTGGTCGGGTTCCACGATACAGGTGATGGGGCAGTCCTTCCCCATGCGCGCAGCAAAGCTGCCCAGCATTGCCCCTGCGAAGCTGCCCACTCCAGCCTGGAGGAACAAGTGGGTAGGCATCCGGCCGCCCAAGTCCTCCAACTGCTGGAACAGTTCCCAGGCAATGGTGGTGTAGCCCTCCATGATCCAGGCAGGGATCTCCTCATAACCCGGCCAAGCGGTATCCTGTACCAGGATCCATCCGTGCTCCTTCCCCATCTGGTCAGCCAGCCGCACCGCATCGTCATAGTTCAGATCGGTGATCTCCGCTTGGGCCCCCTGAGCACGGATATTATCCAGCCGCTCCTGGGCGCTGCCCTTTGGCATATAAACCACCGATTTATGGCCCAGCTGCCGGGCCGCCCAAGCCACGCCCCTTCCATGGTTGCCATCCGTGGCAGTGACAAAGGTGAGCTCTCCCAGCTTCTCCCGGACCTCCGGCGCCATCAGGGCCTCAAAGGTAAGCTTCTCCTCCGGCCAGCCTAAACGCTGCCCCAGGCAGCGGGCCATGGCGTAGCTGCCGCCCAGTGCCTTGAAGGCGTTCAGACCAAACCGTTTGGACTCGTCCTTCACCAGAACCTGGGCCACGCCCAGTTTTTGGGCCAAATGATTCAACGAAACCAAAGGCGTAGATGCATATCCCGGAATCGTTTTATGAAAGCGGCTGGCCCGCTCCAGCCCCTCGGCGTTGGTAAGAGAGAGTGCCGCGTTTGGGATTTCCCCCTTGGGACTGATATAATAGTTCAGTGCCATACTCATTCCTCCCTGTCCAGGACCGCCACCGCCCGAATGGGGGAGCCGTCCGCATCTTGATACCGCAGAGGCAGGGCAAACAATGTAAACAGACCATCCCCGATTTGATCTAGATTGGCCAGATTCTCCATAACTACGATCTCATGGTCCTGGAGCAGCTGTCGATGTATCTTCAGTTGGGCATCCGCAATCGGATCTACCCCAATGGTATCCAATCCAACACCCTTTTTCCCGCTCTGGAGCAGGTAGTCCACAATTTTTTGGTCGATACAGGGATAATCTCCAAAATATCGTTCTGTCCCCCAATATCTGCCCCATCCGGTGTGAAACAGCAGAAATTCCGCCTGGTCAGCCAGGGAATGCATCCGCTCCACTGCGGAGAATGGGATAACCTCCCCCTCCCTCAGTTCTGGACAGTGGATCACCAGCGCACGGCCGATAAACTGTTCCACTGGAAATTGATCCAGCGTGGTCCGGCCCGCAAACAAATGGGCCGGCGAATCCATGTGGGTACCAGTGTGGGAGTACATGGTCAGCAGGGTCTCTTGAAATCCATCCCGCTCATAGGTGTTGGCAGGTTGAAATCTGGGAGGTTCTGTGCCGGGATAGACCGGCATTTCCCGGGAAATTAGGCGTGTCAGGTCAATGCATCTCATGGTATCTCCTCCATTTCTTTGCCGGACATCTCGATTATATCATATCTCTTGCCTGGACACCACCCACTTCAAACAAAAATGCCGTGCCCAGGCACAGCATTTTTGTCATATTATCCATTATTTTACCACTACATTCTCCCCGCCCAGGCGTTCCTTCAAATCCTCCACCAGGGCGGGATGGATCTGGCACCGGGTGCCCACCCGCTTTTTGCAGTCCTCAAAATAGAGCACCGCCTGACTCTCACCAGGGAAGAATGATAGGGCCAGCTTCACCTTTCGCAACCGCGGGTCCTCCCGGCAGGGCAAACGCAGGTACAGCCGCTGACTGGTTGACTGGACCTTTCCATCCAGGTCTCCCAGAGGGCGTATGGCGTCCACCATAAGCTGGGGCTCCTTCTCATCCCGTACAGAAATCTTCCCGGTAACCAAGATCGCGCTGTTCTCTCGAATGTACCCCCCGCTCTCGTTGAGCACTCGAGAGAAGCACAGCAGTTCCATGGATGCAGTGTCATCCTCCAGGTTCACATAGGCCATCAGTGTATTGTTCCGGGTGGTGCGGGTCTTATAGGTAGCAACCACACCAGCCACAGCAATCTGCTCCCCATCCCGATAGCGAACAGGGCCGTCCTCTCTGCTGAAATCACTGAGAATAGAACCAATGGTCACTGCCCCCACTGCCCGAGCTGCCTCCCGATAGGCATCCATGGGATGGCCGGACAGATACAGGCCGGTGACCTCCTTCTCCATCGTCATCCGCTCCTGGGGGGTGTACTCCGGAATATCCGGCAAATGGAGAGCAGGCAGGGCAGCCTGATCCTCCCCTCCTCCCATTCCGAACAAATCCAGCTGACCCTCCAGATTCCGCTTCCGGCTGGCGGCGATGCCGTCCAGAACCTGCCCAAAGACCTCCATCAGCTGGGAACGCCGGCAGCCCATCCGGTCAAAGGAGCCAGACTTGATCAGGCTTTCCAGCACCCTCCGGTTCAGATCCCGGTCGAACATCCGGTCGCAGAAGTCCAGAAAATCTGTAAAGGGCCCTCCCTTGCTTCGTTCCTCCAGCAGGCCGTTGATCACGTTTCGCCCCACCCCCTTCAGGGCCACCAGGCCGAATCGGATCCCTCCCTCTGAAACGGTAAAATCCGCCTGGGACTCGTTCACATCCGGGGGCAGCAGTTCAATGCCGCACTCCCTGCACTCTGCAATATACTCCGCCACCTTTTCGCTGGAGTCCAGCACGGAGGTGAGCAGAGCGGCCATATACTCCTTGGGATGGTGGTATTTGAACCAGGCCGTCTGGTAGGCCACCACAGCATAGCACACGGCATGGGCCTTGTTGAAGGCGTACTCAGCGAAGGCATCAATTTCCTCATAGATGGCCTTGGCGGCCTCCTCCGGGATACCGTTGGCAATACAGCCTGCGATCTCCCGGTCCGGATCTCCATAGATGAAAAACTGCCGCTCCCGCTCGATCTCCTTGCGCTTTTTCTTGCTCATGGCCCGGCGGACCATGTCGGCCTGTCCCAAAGAGTAGCCCGCCAGCTGCTGGAAGATCTGGAGCACCTGCTCCTGGTAAACGATACAGCCGTAGGTATTGGACAGGATAGGCTTGAGGGCCGGGTGCTTATAGGTGATCTTTCCTGGGTTCTGCTTGCAGGCGATGAACCTTGGAATAGAGTCCATGGGGCCGGGTCGGTACAGAGCGATGATGGCGGTGATATCCTCGATGGTCTGGGGTTTCAGTCCCACACACACACCGGTCATGCCGGCGGACTCCATCTGGAATACACCCGATGTCTTTCCTTCCCCCAGCATGGCCATCACAGCAGGATCATTTTCTTGAATATCAGAAAGAGTAAAGTTTGGTTCCTTTTCACTCACCATACGCACTGCGTCATCCAGGATCGTCAGGTTCCGCAGACCAAGAAAGTCCATTTTCAGCAGGCCCAGTTCCTCTAGGGTGGTCATGATGTACTGAGTGACCGGCAGACCGTCATTAGTCGCCAGAGGTACATAGTCTACCACCGGCCGGTTGGTGATGACCACACCGGCGGCGTGGGTGGAGGTGTTCCGGGGCATTCCCTCAATGGCCCGGGCGGTGTCAATCAGTTTGCGCACCTGTGGATCCCCGTCATAGGAATCTTTCAGCTGCTTGGACAGCTTTAAGGCATCCTCCAGAGTAATGTGGAGGGCCCCAGGGCCACTTGGGATCTGCTTTGCAATGGAGTCCACTTCTGCATAGGGGATATTCAGGACCCGTCCAACGTCCCGCACCGCACCGCGGGCCGCCATTGTACCAAAAGTGACGATCTGTGCCACATGATCGCTGCCATATTTTCTGTTCACATAGTCGATGACCTCCTGCCGCCTGCGGATGCAGAAGTCGATGTCAATATCAGGCATGGAAACGCGGTCTGGATTGAGAAACCGCTCAAAGTACAATCCATACTTCATAGGATCCAGGTCGGTGATATTCAGACAGTAGGACACCATAGAGCCCGCCGCCGAGCCGCGTCCCGGCCCCACTGGAATTCCATTTCCCTTGGCGTATGCGATGAAGTCGGACACGATGAGAAAATAGTCCACAAAGCCCATTTTTCGGATCATGCCCATCTCATATTCCAGCTGCTTCCGGTACTGCTCCGGCTGCTCCGGATACCGCCGGGCGAAACCCTTCCAGCACAGATCCCGGAAATAGGCTTCCCCATCGTCATAGCCCGCTGGCAGCTGGAAGTGAGGCAGGTGGTATCTTCCGAACTCAAATTCCACATTGCAAAGCTCTGCGATGCGTGCGGTGTTCTCCAGCGCCTCGGGGACATTGGGGAAGAGTTCCGCCATCTCCTCTTCACTCTTGACATAGAACTCCTGAGTCTCAAACTTCATCCGCCCGGGATCATCCAATGTCTTGCCCATCTGAATGCACATCAGGATGTCCTGCATTTCTGCATCCTCACGCCGGAGATAGTGTGCATCGTTGGTGGCAATCAGGGGAATTCCTGTCTCCTCATGGAGGCGCAGCAGACCTCCGTTTACTTGCCGCTGGACCGGGATGCCGTGGTCCTGGAGTTCCAAATAGTAGCCGTCCTCTCCGAACAGCTCCCGCATCTCCAAGGCAACCTCCTTCGCCTTCTCATATTCTCCCGCCATCAGCAGCTTAGGGACCTCTCCTCCCAAGCAGGCGGAGCAGGCGATCAGGCCTCCGCAATGCTCCCGCAGCAGGTCCAGGTCGATGCGGGGCTTGATGTAAAAGCCCTCCAAAAATGCCTGGGAGACCATGTAGGACAGGTTGCGGTAGCCCTCCTCGTTCCGGCACAGGAGTACCAGATGGGAGAAGGCGGCGTCAAACTCGTGTACCTTCTGAAAGCGGGTGCGGCCCCGGGGTGCTACATAGACTTCGCAGCCAATGATGGGCTTGATCCCTGCCTCCCGACAGGCCTTGTAAAAATCGATCACCCCATACATAACTCCGTGATCGGTGATGGCCACCGCATCCTGCCCCAGATCCTTCACCCGCTCCACCAGCTTTTTGATCCGGCAGGCTCCGTCCAGAAGGGAAAATTCTGTATGCAGATGTAGATGGACAAAGGACATGGTGCAGTTCTCCTTCCCTCTCAGCGGCAGATACCGCATATCACTGTAAAGGTATACTCCTGTTAATCACTTGATTTTGAACCATTTTTTCGACGCTCAGCCACCATCTGGCACATCCGTACCAGAAGATATCCCAGGACAGCCCCCAGAAAATTCAAAATAGAGTCATCCACATCGGCGGCCCCAGTAGCTGTGATCCATTGCAGCCACTCCACCCCTATCGCAACCATGGCGCACAGGGGCAGGCAGGTCCAAAAATGGCGCATGCCCCGAAACAGAAGAGGAAGCAGCATCCCCAGCGGAACCATAATGACCACATTGCCCAGCAGGTTCACGATGCTCACCAGACTGCCTGTGTTGCGATAAAAACGCAGATAGCTGCGGATGGTATGAAAAGGCTCCAGATTGACACTGCCTCCCCACACACGATCCAGTTGGAACAGTCCTCCAAAGAAAAGAAGGACCGACAGAATCGCTAGATAGTAGAGAAACAACACCCACAGCGCCCCTCGCAGATACCGGGATCTTGCCACCCGGGATAGGGTTCGGAGCCTCAGTGCGACTCCTGTCCCCGCCAGAAGAACGGTGACCGCCGGGGCCGCCACCTGAAGAAGCAGACCCAGACGGTCGCCAAGAAGCAGCCACACCAGATTGACCAGTCCAGCTGCAGAATAGCAAAGGATGTGAAGCATTTTCCCCTTATACCTTCTCCACCTGATTGCCCAGCTCCACCAGCTTCCGCAGCCGATGATTCAGGGCAGATTTTGTCACAGGAGGACTGCACTGCTCTGCCAGCTGGGACAGAGTATCCTCCGGGTGGTCCACCCGGAGCCGGGCAGCCTCTTGAAGCTTATCCGGAAGCGTCTCCAGTCTGCCGGAGCGTTCCAGCCTCCGGATGGCCTCCAACTGTCCCTGAGCAGCCTCTACCACCTTATCCAGATTGGCCGCGTCGCAGTTCACTCGGCGGTTCACACTCCCCCGCAGATCCTTCTCCAGTTTGGCCGTCATGACATCCATGGCAGCCACAGGAGCGCCTATGGCAGTAAGAAAGTCCTCAATGTACTCACTCTGCTTAAAATAAATCACAGAATTTCCCTTCCGGTCGGCATCCTTGGGGGCAAACTCCTCCTCCCGCAGCAGAGCCAGCATCTCGCGGCTGACACTACGGTGGGATGTCGCCAATTCCAGATGATAGCCCTTTCTAGGGTCGGTCACAGATCCGCCAGCCAGAAAAGCTCCCCGGAAGAAAGCCGCCCGGCAGCAGGGCTCCTCCAGGGCCGCAAAGTTGATATGCAGGGCCAAGGAATCTAGATCCACTCCATAGGTCTGGTGGATAAGCTGAAGCTTGTCCGGCGCATGGATGGAAAACACCCGTTTTCCATCCCCATCCGGCAGTCGGTCAAAGGACAAACGGAAGGCTTTTCGGAACAATACAGGCAGCCGCTGTGCAAAGGCCTCGTGCTCCGTCACGATGCGTATCTCGCTGCCGCAGAATGTATTGCAGTACAGCAGCACCCCGTATGCCTCCGCCTGGGCACAGCATTTTCGATTCAGCCCCGCCCGGCATAGTTCATTTTTTACCTCTCCGCCAAAGGTCATGCCCTCACTCCTCAATGATATAGCGCTCCTTCCCCCGGAAGATCCGTACCGCTCGCTGGCGGTAGATCTCCAGCACCGCCGCTGCCAGCTTGTCCGGGTCGTGCCGGGCAAAGTTGCCGCCCTCCGAGGCCACTGGCCGTTCCACCAGTTCCAGTCCCATGGCAGCAATCCGCTCACGATCCACCGCCAGCGGCACAGCGTCCTCCTCCCGGTACCGCTCTACCAAGCCCTCCTGGACCGGGGCCGAATTGGCCAAACACAGGTCTACCAGGCCTGGGGCTCCATGGTTCATCAGTGCCTCCAGATGATCGCCGGCGGTGTATCCCTCCGTCTCTCCATCCTGCGTCATAATGTTGCATACATAGATCTTCAGGGCATCAGACTGGACAATAGCCTCCGGCACCCCATCCACCAGCAGATTGGGGATCACGCTGGTATAAAGGCTCCCCGGTCCCAGCAGGATCAGGTCCGCCTCCCGAATGGCCTCCAGCGCGGATGGCAGGGCCCGGGGCCGCTCCGGAATCAAGGATACATGATGGATCCGGCAGTCCTGCTGCTTTTTGAAATCATAAATCTTGGACTCTCCTACCACCCGGGTACCATTCTCAAAGACGGCCTCCAGCTGCACATCGGCACTGGTCACGGGAATCACCCGGCCGGTGATAGCAAGCACCTGGCTCATCTGAGAGACCGCCTCCTCAAAGGAGCCAGTCACCCCGTTCAGGGCAGCTAAGATTAGATTGCCAAAGGACTGTCCAGCCAGCGCTCCTTCCGTAAACCGATAGGTGAGCAGCCGCTGCATGATAGGTTCCACATTGGCCAGGGACTCCATGCAATGGCGGATGTCCCCTGGCGGGGGCATCCCCATGTCCCGGCGGAGCATCCCGGAACCGCCGCCGTCATCTGCCACTGTTACCACCGCAGTGAGGTTCCTGGTATAATTTTTCAGCCCCCGCAGCATGGTGGATAGGCCGGTCCCGCCGCCGATGGCAACGATGCGCGGACCGCGCTCCCACTGCTGGCTGTTAGGAATGGGTTCCAGCATGGCGTTCTCCTCCTCTCGCCGGTTAGATCCGACCTAAGTCCCGGTGGACCTCTCCCACAGGATATCCCTCCTGCCGAACGGCCTCCGCCAAATGGTGTGCCACCGCCACTGAGCGATGCCGTCCCCCGGTACAGCCCACTGCGATCGTCAGTGAGGTTTTGCCTTCTTCCACATACCGGGGCAGCAGATAGGTAACGAAGTCAGTCAGACGGCGGAGGAACTCCCTGCTTTGTGGAGCAGACAGGGCATAGTCCCGCACCCCGTCATCCAGCCCAGTGCGGGGCCGCAGCTCCGCTACATAGTAGGGGTTGGGCAGAAAGCGCACATCAAAGACCAGGTCGGCCTCCATAGGGATTCCGTGCTTGAACCCAAAGGATGTCACCCTCACCTCCATAGACCGCTCCGCCTGTCCTCGGGCAAACAGCTGAAGAAGCGTTGCCCTCAGCCCACGGGCAGTGAGGCCGGAGGTGTCAATGATGTGAGCCGCCCGCTCCCGCAGCGGAGACAACATCCTACGTTCCAGGGCAATGGCCTCCTCCAGAGAGTCACACTCATCCGCCAGAGGATGGCTGCGCCGTGTCTCCTTATACCGCTGAATGATAATCTCATCCGTGGCCTCCATAAATAGGATGCTGTACGCACACTGCATGGCCCGCAGTTCATCCAATGCCTGGAACAGGCTGTCGAACTTGGTACCCCCCCGGATGTCAGTAACCAGCACTACCCGGTCATACTCGCCGTTCCCTGCCATCCCTAATTCGGCAAACTTAGGGATCAGAAGGGAGGGTAAATTGTCCACACAAAAAAAGCCCATATCCTCCATGATAGAGGCGGCACGGCTCTTTCCCGCACCGGACAAACCGGATATAATGACAAATTCCATAGGAACCACCTCGTCTGCCACCCTGCAATCACTGGATGGCATTTCTCTCTTGTACGGCTTTTTGTGCCGCAAAACTTACCCCAGAAGCCGCACTTCCCGCTCCAGGGTCACGCCCGTCTCCCGCAGGACCCGCTCCCGCACTTGGTCCACCAGAGCCAGCACATCTGAGCAGGTTGCCCCGCCCCGGTTAATCACAAAGCCCGCGTGCTTCTCTGACACCTGAGCCCCTCCTACCGTCAGCCCCTTCAGTCCGCACTGGTCAATCAGTGCTGCTGCAAAGTATCCCTCTGGGCGCTTGAACATGGAACCTGCACTTGGATACTCCAGCGGCTGCTTCTCGCTGCGGCGCCGGGCCAGTTCCTGGATCTTTTCTCGGATCTCCTCCGGATCTCCCTGCGGCAGAGAGAACTCCGCCTTTAGAATGAGCCATTCAGGATGCTTGGCGAATACGCTGCTGCGATAGCCAAACTCACATTCAGAGCTGGGGATGGTATGCTCCTCCCCCTCCTCGTCCAAATAGGTCACAGCAGTGACCGACTGGGACAGCTCACCTCCGTAGGCCCCGGCGTTCATCATTACACCGCCGCCCAGGGTGCCTGGGATCCCGTGGGCAAACTCCAGCCCAGCCAGCCCCCGGCCCTGGGCCGCATTGGCCAAACGAGCCATGGAGATACCGCTCTCTGCCCATAGACGTCGGTTCACTTCTTGGGTCTGATCCAGGCCGCACAGCTTTACCACAAACCCATGATATCCCTCGTCCGATACCAATAGGTTGGAGCCGTTGCCCAGGAAGAAGGGGCGGATGTCCAGCTCCCGGGCCGCTCTCACCGCCGCTTTTGCCTCCCCCACCGTCCGTGGCAGGGCCATCAGGGCAGCCGGGCCACCGATCCGGAAAGTAGTATGCCGGGACATAGGTTCCTCGTTCCGCACTTCCAGCGTACCACACCGCTGAGCCAGCAGGGCGGCCAATGCTTCAAATCGATCCATATTTCCTCCTGATCCTCAGGTCAAATTCTAGGTATCATGTTATTATAGCAAATTCCTGAAAAAAATAGAATAGGCGAAACAGAAAATGTCCTCACGGCCATCGCAAAAGCGATCCATCCACTTTTGTATGTACATTTCATCTCCTTGGAGGCCCGATCTTGCTCCCAAGAAGTCATTCGGTTTTCGTTTCTTGAGCACGACAGGCTGTGCCCAGTAGAACCGGCCGCCTTATAAGCTGCTGGCTCTACTGGGCACATGAAAAATTTTGTCACACCATGTCGCACAGCAGGGCAGCCCCTACTACACCGGCATCATTGCCCAAGCTGGCCTTCACCAGTTTGGGCGGATTGTCTTTGTCAAAGCAGCCCCGGTGGAATCGCTCTCGTAAGGGATCCAGCAGCAGATCATCATCCGCAGCGCTGATCCCACCTCCGAGGCAAATCACCTCCGGAAACAGCACATTGGCCAAATTGATCAGCCCCACAGAAAGGCCATCCAGATAGCACCCCAATGCACGACAGGCCGCAGCATCTTCCTGGCGGGCTGCCTGAAACACCATACGGCCATCCACACGCACCTTCTCCCCTTCACAAAGCTGCCACAGGGCACTGTCTGGACTCTGATCCATCTCCTCTCGGGCCATCCGAATCAATGCGGTAGCGGAGCCATACTGCTCCCAGCATCCCCGGTTCCCGCATCCACAGAGCTGTCCTCCGGGATGGATCACAATATGTCCTGCTTCCAGGCCCGCACCGCCGAAACCAGTGTACAGCTTTCCGCCTTGAACCATGCCGCTGCCAATCCCAGTCCCCAGGGTAACCACCACCGCAGGGTCACAGCCACGGGCCGAGCCAGCCCAGTACTCTCCAATTGCTGCACAATCAGCATCGTTGCCCAGATAGAGCGGCAGTTCCAATTCCTGCTGGAACAGTGCCCGGAGCTGGGTATTTCGGAAGGGCATATTGGGTGTTTTGACCACTACACCTGTCTGGTTGTTCACCAAGCCGGGCAGGCCAGCACCGGCCGCCTTCAGCTGAGAGACCGGGCAGCCGCCCTCTTCCGCCGCCTGCCGGGCCAGCAGCGCCAGACGGGCAGACAGTTCCTCTGCAGTCCAGTTCCGGTCCACAGGACAGGCGGCTTTATGGAGGATCTTCCCCTCTCGGTCTACCAGACCAGCCACCAGATTGGTGCCGCCTACATCAAGTCCGACATACATCTGCTCCGTCCTCCTCTTCTGACAGCTTTTTAAAGTGCTCGTCCATCCGGCGGGTCAATTCCATGGCTGCATTGTGGCCCATCTTCCGGTTCCGGTTGTTGATGGCAGCCACCTCTACTATGCTGGCTAGATTCCGCCCCGGCTTCACCGGGATGGTGATAGACGGGACCGAGACCCCCAGGATCTCTGTTACTGCCCCCTCTAGACCCAGCCGGTCATAGACCGCATGGTCATCCCAAGGCTCCAGGTTGATGACCATATCGATCTTCTGAGAGATCTTGATCGCACTCATTCCAAACAACTGGCGCACGTCTACCACACCGATGCCCCGCAGTTCCATATAGTGACGGATCAGCTCTGGGGCAGTGGCCACTAGCGTGCCGTGGTTGGTCTGTTTGATCTCTACTGCGTCATCAGCAATGATGCGATGACCCCGCTGGATCAACTCAATCGCCACCTCGCTTTTACCCACACCAGACTCACCTTGGAACAGGACACCCTCGCCATAAATCTCCATCATCACACCGGAGCGGGTAATCTGAGGTGCCAGATAATTGTAAAGACTGCCGATGAGCGCGCTCATAAAAGCGGATGTGTGAGCCTGGGTACGCAGCACCGTCCGGTCGTGCTTCTCGGCCATCTCCATACACTCTGGACATGGTTCCAATCCCCGAGTGAGGATCAGTGCCGGAATCGGATACTCCAGCATCTGGTCAAACCGTTCCCTCCGCAGATCTGCGTCCATCTGCTCCAGGAAAGTGGTCTCTGCCAACCCAATAACAACCAGGCGTCTGGGATCAAAATGTTCAAAAAAGCCGGTCAGGGGCAAACCCGGGCGGTTCACGTCCAGAGTGGTCAAGGGGACAGACGCGTAATTAGCCCCGGGATGCAGGATCTCCAGGTCGAACTCCCGGATGATCTCCCCCAGCTTCACACTTTTGCTATAATCTGACATTGGCGCTCCTCCATTCAAAAAATAGAAGTGACTGGATCGTGTTCAGTATATCCTATCCCCCTCCGTTTCGCAAGCGGTGGTAGCCCCAAATTCCGCTTCCCTTCCGTTTTTTGCGTACGATCTACGTTGAAATCAAAGGTTGTTCCTGCTATAATGAGGTTCATTCCATTTCCGCCCCCTCCACAGGCCCTAGCCAGTGGCCATTGGTACATATCCATCCCCAGACAAATAAGGAGCATCAACATGAAGTATCCCCATCTGCATAATCTATCCAAGCGCGCCGCCGCCCTGGTTTTGACCGCAGCGTTGCTTATCCCATCCGCTTTCGCCTCGGCCGGTACAACGCGGCTGAGCACCTCCCGCACTTTGGCTGATGGCCTAACGTACATCAATACCATATCAGAGCATCCCTCCTCTGGACGAATGGAGAGTTTCTCTTTCCAACTGGACCCAGACAGTGACGTCACCCCTATTATGGTTCAGTCCTCCGGCACCATCTACGGAGCCGCCACCATCAACAAAGCGATCAGCTATGCCGAAAGCCTGGGCTACCATGTGCTTGGCGGCATCAACAGCGACTTTTTCACCATGGGAAGCGGCATCCCAAATGGCATCTCCATCGAGAACGGGGTATATAAATCCAGCCCTGAAGGGAACCACGCCATCTCTGTGGTGGATGGACGTCTAGAGTTATCCGCTGCCCCCCAAGTAGAACTTACCCTGACCAACCGCCGGGATGACAGCACCATCTCTCTCACCCACTTCAACAAGTGGCGAAACTCCTCCGGCGGGCTTTACCTTTATAACGAAGACTTCTCCTCTGTCTCCACCCGCACTGATTCTGCCGGCGGCCGAATGGTTCGCTTCCAAGTTGCAGAGAAAGACCGGGACACCCCTCTCACCGTCAACGGTGATCTCACCCTGGAGGTGACCGAGATCTTTGAGACCCAGGACGCCGTCACCATCGGAAAGGACAACTACATCCTCACCGCCGCCTATGAGTCCGGCTTTGCCGAACTCTTCTCCGGCTATCAGGTAGGGGACAGAGTCACCCTGTCGGCCTCCTGCTCAGACAAAGCCATCTCTGATGCCCAGTGGGCAGGGGGCTGCGGCGACATTATGATCGCTAACGGCAGGATGACGGACAGTTCTACCTGGCACTATGCCACTGGACAGGCCCCACGTACTGCAGTAGGGGTCAAAGAAGACGGTACTATGGTGTTCTACACGGTGGATGGCCGGCAATCCGGCTACTCCGCTGGCCTGACCCAGAAGGACTTGGCTGACGAGTTGCTCCAACAGGGCTGTCAGTGGGCAGTAAACCTGGATGGCGGCGGTTCCACTACCCTCAGCGTCCTGCTCCCGGGCGGCAGCACCCCGGTGGTGGACAACTCCCCCTCCGGCGGCTCCCTCCGTGCCTGCGCCACCTTCATTCTGCTGGTCACCGACGCCCCTACAAGCCGGGATCCAGAACGCCTGGCCCTTCAGGAGGACGGCCTGACTGTACTCACCGGCTCCGCCCTGACCCTGGGCGATGTGGCCGCCGTGGACAACGGCGGCGCCACGGTGTCCCGCCGTGTCTCTGACGCCGAGTTCTCCTCTAAAGATGAACTTGGTTCTTTCAACGGCAGCATTTACACCGCCGGTGACAAGGCGGGAACGGACGAGATCGCCATCCGCTCCCGTGGCCTGGACCTGAAGGGCTCCGCCCAGATCCATGTGGTAGATACGCTGACCTCCCTTACCATCTCCAGGGCGGGCAGCACCTCCCCCCTCACCACCCTCACTCTGAAAGCCGGTGAGAGCGTCCAGTTGGCTGCCTCCGGCTCCTACTGGTCCCGGGAGGCCCTGCGTCCCGGCTCCAGCGGTGTGACCTGGAGCGTGGAGGGTAATGTGGGCAGCATCACCCAAGACGGTATGTTCACCTCCGGCGGAACGGGCAGCAGCGGAACCATCACTGCCACTGCTGGTGGGCGCACCAGCACGGTGACTGTAGGATTGGAGAATGTCCACAATGATGTAACCCCAGAGCACTGGTCCTATCCGGCAGTTGAGTACTGCTATGAGCATAGCATCGTCAGCGGCATCTCTAACACAGAGTTTGGGCGGGACCACTCCATCCGCCGGGGCGATTTTGTGCTCATGCTGTATAATGCCCTGGGCAAGCCCGCAGTCACCGGCTCCTCTGTCTTCTCCGATGTGGCCCCCTCCGACTATTACGCCAAGGCCATCACTTGGGCCAGCGCCAACCACCTGGTCTCTGGGGTGGCGGAGGGCCTGTTCGGCCCTACCGACCTGGTCACCCGGGAGCAGGCTTTCACCATCCTGCACCAGACCATGCCCCTGCTGGGCCTGAGCAGTCCTGAGCCTGACCTCGCCGTACTGGACCGGTTCGCCGACCGGGACCAGATTGCAGAGTACGCCCGTCCTCATGCAGCCGCCCTGGTGTCTCAAGGCCTAGCCAGTGGTGCAGGCGGCGTACTCAACCCCAGGGGACAGCTGACCCGGGCGGAAATGGCCGCCCTGCTCTATCAGCTGCTCACCTATGACCCCGCCAGCCAGCCTGAGATCCCCGAAACTCCGGATACCCCGGAGGTCCCTGAAATCTCTGAGACCCCTGAGTCGCCAGATACCCCCGACGTCCCTCAGGTGGACCCGGACGCCCAACTGATCCTCAACCGGACGGAGGGGACCCTAGCCTCGGCGGAGACCCTTCAGCTCACCGCCCAGCTATCTATTGGTGAGGGGCCTGTCACCTGGCGCTCCAGCGATCCCTCGGTGGCCGCAGTCTCTCCGGAGGGCGTCGTCACCAATGTCTACGCCGGCAGCGGTGAGGCTTCTGTCACCATCACAGCCTCCTGCGGTCCCCTCACTGCAAAGGCAGTCATCCAGTGCAGCCCCGCCGGACAGATCGGTGTGGTCACCGCAGAGCCTAACCTCCGCGTGCGCTCCGGTCCCAGTCAGGAGGATCCGGTCATCTCCCGTTTGAACACCGGAAGCCGGGTCGTCCTGCTGGATACCGACACCACAGGCTGGTATCAGGTCCTATTTTCCGACGCCGCCGGTCAGGCCGTCACCGGCTGGGCCTCCGCTGATTATATCCTTCTCCACTGACCGAAGCGGTCTTGAAGGATCCCGCCCGGTCTGGTATAATAGAAAGACGGCGGGCCATAGGCCCTGTCCATTAGAGCGGAAGTTCGCCGTGCAGCCTTGGCTGCACGGCGTTTTTTCTCTCCCCCAACCTACCGCAGTCCCGCCCCGGCAGCGGAATCACTACTGAAATGGGAATGCTCCCCGGAGCAGAGGAGGCTACTTCATGGAAATGACAAACACAAGAACTGTAATGATCGACGGAGAGTCCCGTGACTATCCTCTGGGCACTCTCTATCAGGCTATCGCTGCCGATGTACAGGATCGCTATCCCAGTGATATCCTCCTGGTGGACCGGGACGGAAAGCTGTGTGAACTAAACAAGCCCCTGGATCGAGACTGCACTCTGCGCATGATCACCGCGGCAGACCGGCCGGGACGCCAAACCTATGAGCGCAGCGTGGTCTTTTTGATGCTCGCCGCCTTTTATGACACAGTGGGGTCAGAGCACATCCAGCGCCTCTCGGTCGATTACTCCATCAGCCGCGCCCTGTTCATCCGGGCCAAAGGGGATTTTATCCTGAACCAG
>ENA-ORUF01001355-ORUF01001355.1-human-gut-metagenome-genome-assembly--contig:-NODE-1355-length-26728-cov-4.263412_pt1 | contig 26728 bp, 30 predicted proteins | sample MGYA00242077_ERZ509203 | MGnify/ENA primary metagenome ERZ509203 (study PRJEB26280, sample SAMEA2338834) | human gut metagenome | biome: human gut; feature: human-associated habitat; material: faeces... | reverse complement strand
TCGTTTTCCAGTCCCTGCTGCGCCATCTTTTCATAGAGAGCCAAAACGGTGTCCAGCATCTCCAGCTCTACGCCGCTCTTGCGGCTTTCCTCCTGCACAATCTTCATATCCTTGATAAAGTGCTTGATGAAGAAGCCCGGTGCAAAATCGCCTGCCAGCGCACGCGGAGCCATGTTGGTCAGCTGCCAGCTGCCTGCGGCTCCTGCACCGATGGCGGAGAGCATCTTCTGCGGGTCCAATCCTGCCTTCTGCGCATAGACCAGCGCCTCGGTGTAAGCGGCGGTCGCTCCGGCTACGGCAATCTGGTTGGCAGCCTTGGTGTGCTGTCCGCTGCCGGCAGGACCCATGAGGATGATGTTTTTGCCCATACACTCGAACAGCGGCATCGCTTCGGCAAAGTCCGTCTCGTCGCCGCCGACCATGATGGAAAGGGTGGCGTTGCGTGCGCCGCTGTCGCCGCCGGACACCGGAGCGTCCATCACGCGGATGCCCTTTTCCTTGCCCTGCTCATACAGCTGCTGTGCCAGCGAGGGCGAGGAGGTGGTCATGTCGATGGCAAGTGCGCCCGGTTTGGCGCTGTCGAAGATGCCGCCCCGGTCGCAGAACACCTCTTTGACGTCGCTGGGGTAGCCGACCATCACAAAGATGTAGTCTGCATCCTGCACCGCCTCGGCGATGGTCTTGCAGGGGATGATGCCAAACTGCTGCTGCAATTCCAGCAGTTTTTCATAGCGATGGGTGTAGGCAGATACCGTGTAGCCGTGCTTTGCCAGATGACCGGCCTGCTGGCTGCCCATGACACCGGTGCCGATCCAGGCAACTTTTTTCTTTTCCATCTGTACATTCCTCCTGATTGTGGATTGATTTGCAAGCGGGCAGTTAGTCTGCACAAAGCGTTGCCGCTGCGCCGCTGCTTTGGTAAATTGGCTGTAAGGACTTTTGCGTTATTTTGTAAGCGGGTGGTTGGTGCAGACCACGTCGTCCGAAGGGTCCTGCACAAAGCCATTGCTTTGATAAAATTCCTGTACCGTTGGATTCGACTGACCGTCCGGCAGGAAAAAGTGTGCGGTCAAACGAGGGATGCCGCGCAGCGCCGCCTGTGTCTTTGCCCAGAGCAGCAGGTCGGGGCGCGGGATACTGCCGTCGCGGTCGATGGCAGCGGCGATGTATAAGGCGCGGTCGGGCTGAAAGCGGGAGCCGAGCACCAGCACCCGCTCGCCGTCGCTGAACACCCAGCCTGCGGACGCCATGCCGCGGCAGTTTGCCTCGTTGATGCGGTAGAAGGTGTGGTTGATGTTGAGGTACCCGCCCAGCTGCTCCTTGTGCGGCAGCAGCTGTTCGACCGCCTGCTGCGGGGTCAGCGGGTGTAGGGTTGGCAGCTGCGAAAGGCTTTGCGGCAGGCAAACGTCCGCAAGGGTGCAGGTCATCCCGCGAAAGACACTGTCCTTTTGCAGTCCGAAATTTTGGGCAAGGGCTGCGCTGGCAACATTTTTGACGCCGGTGTACATGGCAGCCGACCCACAGCCCAGCTGCGGCAGCTGCTCAAAATAGCGGCGGTAGATGGCAGTACCTGCACCCTGCCGCTGGTACTGCGGATGCACCCGCAGCAGCTCCAGCCAGGCGCTGTTGTCGTACAGCACCGTCAGCTTGCCGATGCCGATTGGTTTGCCGTCGGCACAGACGACGGTGAATTCTCCGCGGGTGGTGGTGTAGTAATCCAGCACATCCGCAAGGTAGTGGTTGGAGCGCACCGCTGCCTGCTCGATGGCAAGGCAGTCGGGCAGGTCGGGCGCAGAAAACGCTCGGGTGGTAAATTCCATTAGCTCCTCCCCTTTTTTAGCAGTTTTTCAGATACCGGTCAAACCAGCGGGTGATCTCTTTGAGCCTTCTGACGCGGTGCTTTGGTTTGCCGTTGCGGGAAAGTTCGTGGTTTTCACCGTGGAACAGGCAGACACGGGTGGGAACGCCGTGCATCCGCAGGGCGGTGAACATCTGAAGGGCATCCGCCATCCAGCAGCGGTAGTCCTCGTCCGACTGGATGAAGAGGGTCGGTGTGGTGCATTTGTCGGCATATTTCAGCGGCGAACGGTTCCACATCTCCTCCGGGCTGTTCCACGGGTCGGACTGCACCGCGCACAGGTTGTGGTAGTAGCCGATGTCTGTGGTCAGGCACTTGCTGATAAAGTTTGCAATCGAGCGCTGGGAGGCAACTGCCGCAAAGCGGTCGGTGTGTCCGACAATCCAGTTTGCCATAAAGCCGCCGTAGCTGCCGCCGGTCATGCCGACGCGGGCAGGGTCGATCTGCGGGTAGCTTTGCAGCACATGGTCGGTAAATTCCATCAAATCGTTGTAGTCCCACACGCCGTAGCGTTTGCCGCGGATGTCCGCAAACTCGTTGCCGCGTCCGTCGCCGCCGCGCGGGTTGCAGAAGAAGACGAAATAGCCCTCGCTTGCCCACAGCTGCATCTCGTGGAAGAACACCTCGCCGTAGACGGTCTTGGGTCCGCCGTGGACATCCAGAATAGCCGGATAGCGTTTGGAAGGGTCATAGCCAACCGGCTCAATCACCCAGCCGTCCAGCTGCACGCCGTCGCTGTCGGTGAACGGCAGGTAGTGCAGCGGAGCCACGGTGCGGCTTGCCAAAAATTCGTCGTTAAAGTGGGTCAGCTGCTGCTCGCCGCTGCCGTCCTCCCGACAGCGGTACAGCTCCTGCAAGCCGTTTTCCCGCATGGCAACATACAAAAAGGTGCCGTCAAAATAATCAAAGCAGTCGACGCTGCCGTTTACCTGCGGGGTGATCTGGGTCTCTTTGCCATCTTGGTCCAGACGCACGATGCAGGAGTTAAAGCCTCGGGTTTCGGTGTAGTACCAGGCGGTGTCGGTGGTTTTGGCGGTGGTGCCTCCCCCGTGGCGGCAGTCGGAGCCGACGCTGGAGCCCATGCTCGGGTCAAGGTCGCACAGCTGGGTCAGCGCACCGGTGTGCAGGTCGGCGGTGAAGTAGGTCGGATTTTCGTTGGTGCCGTACCGCTCGCCGGTGGAGGCTGCGATTATCAGCTGATCGCCCATAAAGTCGGCGGCATCCACCCCATAGCGGTGCTTAAGCTGTATAGACAGCTGCTGAATCTCCGGCTGCTGCTCCGGGTGATTCAGATGCAGCAGGTACATATCGTCCTTCTGGTCGTCCATCCACTCATAGTCGTGACCGTAGTAGAGCAGCAGGTCGTCCTGCGCGCGGTAGCGGAAGGAGGAAACATTCATGTACGCAGGGCTGAGCAGCTGACACTCTCCGCTGGTCACATCGAACAGGTAGAGGCGACGGCGGCGCTTGTTGACCACACCCTTGCCGTTGGACCAGAAAGGCAGCTCGTCGAACACCTCGTAGTCCTTTTCCTCCTCGAGCGCCTGTTTGGCTTGTTCCAGCTCTTCGCCCTGCAAGCCGCTCAAATCCGGGCGGTAGTGGTCAAAGTTGCCGATGAAGAGAAAGTGGGTGTCATCGACCTTTTGCAGACCGCTTGCCTTCATCGGGATGGTGAACGCCGGTTCCGCCTCGCCGCCGTGGATGTTGATGCGGTTGTAGACGGTTGTTTCCTGTGCGCCCTCCTGCTTTTTGCCGCGGCTGCGGTCGCCGGGGAACAGCAGCGTCTGGTCGTCCAGCCACAAAAAGCCGCTTTCCTCCCCGCCTGCGGTCAGCTTGCGGGAGATGCCGTCCTCCAGTACCCAGATGTAGGAAAGGTAGCTGTTTTCCTTTAGGCTGGGCTGACTGACGACATAGGCTGCCGCCTTACCGTTTGGCGAAAACGCAACCTGCGATAAACAACGAATCTGTTCAAAGTCCTGCATGGTCACCTTTTGCATGGTGATTCCTCCTTGACACAAAAGATAATGCTTTCATCAAAAGCTGTTGCTTTCATTATATAATCATTTGCCGCACGATGCAAGAGAAAAGCGGGAATTTGTCTGCAAAATTTCTAAATTTTTTCACAATCGTGCAGCTGTATTTGTAGAAAACGTTCAGCAAGGGCGGTGCGAAGGGAAAAAGAAAACCGGCAGACAAAAGCGTTTGCTTTTATCTGCCGGTTGTGCGTCTGCCGATGCAGGGGGATTATTCGATGGTGAAATCTTTGCTTGCTGTTTTGCCGTTCAGATTGATGGTGATGGTGTAATTTCCTGCGGCAAGAGGTTTGCGTGTACAGAAGTACATTTGATTAGGAGTTATGCTGGAATGATGCCTGTCATCAAACGAGTCACTTCCATTTAAAGAAACGCCCATTCCCTTGATGGTAATATTTGACAACTCAATCTTCCCTGCGATACCTTCCTCATCAAAGGAGAGGTAAAGATAGTGTACTTCTCCAAGTGCAAAATGACGATCTTTTTCTACACGCAAGGATGCAATCTGGAAGGTGTTCTCCGGCTGCTCCGGTTCCGGTTCGGGTGCAACGTAGGTTGGGATTTTTTCATAGTCGTAAAATTCCATTCGGTTGCCGTACTCGTCCTCGCTGACAAAGCAGAAGTACTGGGTTTCATCGGTGAGGTTTTCCAGCTCCAGCACATTGGTGGTCTGACCGATGATGTCTACCCGGTTGCCGCCGTTGATAATCACTTCCGGCTTCTTTGGAGAGGTGTCCTGCGGAATTTCGCTCTTGTCAAGCACCTTCCAGTAGAGGATGCCGTCGGTATCGGAGGAGAAAGAAACCTCTGCGGTGGTTTCGGAGGTGCGTTTGAAGCTTACAGAGCTGATTTTTGGTGCGGAGTAGTCCAAATATTTGGTCGTGGTTGCAGTAGAGCCGTCCGAGAAGGTGACGGTAAAGCGAAAATCATTGCTGTCCTTGAGGATGACCCTCTCCTTTAAGTAGAGGGTGTATTCGGTGGCACTGTTTTTCTGCACACGTCCCAAAGAGGTATCGCCCTTTGGACAGGAGATATTGAAGTTTTCCTTAGTCAGCTCCTCCTGCGGGTCTTCGCTGAGGGTCAGGTCGAACCAGTGATGCACGCCGCCGAAGTTGCTCAAATCGGTGTGTGCTTCCACGCTGGTGATGGTGATTTCGCTCTTCTCCGGCTGCTCGGTCTTTGCCGGGATGGAGGCGGTGTAGACTTGGCTGGTGCGGTCAAAGTTGTCAACCGCCAGATAGTACAGGATGTAGGCGGTGCGGGCATCCAGATTGTCGATGGTGAACTGGTTGCTCTGCACCTTCATCTCAAGCTTTGTGCCCTTGGCTTTGAGCTGGTCGGCGGTCGGCTCCTCCTGCCCTTCCCAGAGGTTGCGGGTCTGGGCGGCAACCGGCTGCACCAGATAGTACAGCGAGCCTGCTGCATCGGAGACATAGGTGATTTCCACCGAGCTGTCGTCGTTCCACTCAACGAACGGCTTTTCCAGCTGCGGAGCCAGCAGAGAGGTGGTGAAGGTTTTGTTGATCATGCTGCCGTCCGCCAGCTGGATGCTCAGGAAATACTCGTTGTCCGCATAGTAGGCGGTGGTGACGGTGTAGTTTTGGTTGTCCTTGGTGTAGACGTTGACGATGGTCATGTCCTTGCCCGAGCCGTTGCACAAAATGGCGATGTTCTCCTTGGTCAGCGGCTGCTCGGTAGGCAGGTTGAGCGAGAAGAGTACCTCGGCAGGCTTGGACTGGATGGAGGTGATGCGGTAGCGCTGGGAATCCGGCACAGAAGGTTTGTCCTCCGGCTTCTCCTGCGGCAGCTCTTCGTGATCATCGTCATCATCGAAACGATCGTCATCACCTTCGTCGCGGTCATAACGGTCGTCATTACGACTATCGTCATTCATCTGGTCACGACCGGCAGAGAGCGAGCCTGCTGTGCTGATGGTGATTTTTGCCTGGGAAATACCGCTGAGCGCGTTTGCGGAAACGGTGGACACCGCGCCGATGGAAGCGGATTTTTCCGCAGTCACTTTGGCGTTTGCGTTGGTCACCTTCAGCTGGCTGACCTTGCCCTGCAACTGCACCTTGCAGGCGGCGTTGACCTTGAGGCTTTCGACCTTTGCACCCTTTTCCAGCGAGATGGATGCGGATGCCGGCAGGCTTTTATTGAGCTGCAAGGATTGCAACTCACCGCTGACGGTCAGCGCGGTCTGGGAGCCGAGGGTGAAGCTTCTGCTTTTTCCGGTGCTATCCTTGACAGAGACACGGATGCCGCCCTGTTTGCTTTTTCCAAGATTGATGGTCGAATTTTGCAGCGAAACCGAACGGACGACCTTGTCATTCTTTACAAACTGCATCACATTGTCGATGACCTGCAAGCTGTACTGCTGGGCGGCGGCGGCGGATTTGGAAGAATCTGCCAGCGCAAACAGGCTCAGCTGTAACAGCAGCAGCGAGGCGAGGAATACCGAAAAAAGTTTTTTCATACGCATTGGTTCCTTTCTGATGTCGGGTGGTGGTTGGTCGGATGGGACTGCACCTTTTGCCTGCCAAACAAAAGCGTTTGCTGATGCTTTTATAAGACTTTTACGGATGTTTTTGCCGATTATGCAGCCTTTACTACCAAAAAGGATACCGTATTTTTTGTTTCAAGTCAACTGTTGTGGTATACTTTCTTCATTTTCATTGCGGATGTGAAATCCTGCTGCTGTTTTGCAGAAACTTCTGTTAAAATTTACGACATTTTTTGGAAAGAAGTGGAACACCACAACGCACTGGATGTATAAACGTTCCACTATCCCGCACTGTTGCGGCAGGAAAAGTGGCACGCCACGTCATAGACGTGGCGTAGCACAGCAAGACGAAATCTTGATGTTTACCCCTCTGTCCTGTCGGACATCTCCCCTTGTGAATGGGAGACAACGCCACGCCTTTGGCGTGGCGTACCACGACTGCGTTGTGTCGTGTTTTATACTGAAATGATAAATGTTGCACCATAGACCTCCCTCATTGAGGGAGGTGGCAGCCGAAGGCTGACGGAGGGTGGAACGCCACAACTACGTTGTGGCGTATTTTATACCAGATACATGAATGTTCCACCAACCTGCACTTTTCCGACAGGAAAAGTGGCACGACACGTCATAGACGTGGCGTAGCACAGCAAGACGAAGTCTTGATGTTTACCCCTCTGTCCTATCGGACATCTCCCCTTGTGAATGGGAGACAACGCCACACCTTCAGTGTGTCGTACCACACCTGCGTTGTGGCGTGTTTTATACCAGATACATGAATGTTCCACCATCCCGCACTGTTGCGGCAGGAAAAGTGGCACGCCATGCCACACATTTGGTGCGGCATGGCGTTTTACTGCTTTTTATTTGACAGATACAATCGAGATATTTTCCACCGGCACCTTGGTTTCTCCCAGGATGATGTCGCGGATTTGCACCACCTGTCCCTCCTGCAACTCGGGCGCTTTGACGATGACATCCACCTTCTCGCTTGAGCAGTAGACCATGCACTCGTCAAAGCCCTTTGCTTTGATGCGGTTTTCGATTCTGCCCTCGGTTTCGATTGCCTGCACCATCCCGCCTGCCTGGGCGGTCAGCTCATCCTTCTGTTCTTGGGTCAGGGCGGTGTCGGTCAGCATCACCTGCAATGCCTCCTGCGCCTGGTCGCGGGTCTTTTGGCGGGTCAGCCGCGCCTGCGAGAAATATTCCCCGTCCTCCTGCGCGTTCCGGGCGACCTGCTTGCTGTCCACAAACTGCGCGTCGCCGTAATGCTCCTGCTCCTGCGTTTCCTCCAGCGCGCCTTCCACCGCCGTCTGCTGGGTGGTGTTGGCGGTGACCAGCTCCAAGTCCTCCCCGGCAAACTGGTAATTTAAGTAGACGGCAACTCCCAGCGCTGCCACCAACGAAGCCAAAACGATCTGTTTTTTTCCTACAATCATGTTCATATCCTTACCTCCTGCAAGACTGTTTTTCTATGGTTTCATCGGTTGCCGGCAAACACGCAGACCTGCGTGCTTTTGATTCCCAGCACCGTTGTCACCGCCTCGGTAATCTGCTGGCAGACCCGCGCACTGTTTGCGCCCGGGCAGACCACCAGCACCCCGTTGACCTGCGCTGCCAGCGTTGCTTCCACCAGCGGGCGGGTCACACCCTGGGCGTCCCGCACCAGCACCGGCTTGTTCTGCTGCTCCTGGTCGATGGGGTAGATTTCCCCTGATGAGCGTGCGCGGCTGTTCTGCTCGCTGGCGTACACCGTTCGCGGACTTTGGCGCAGGGTCACCATCACCTTACATTCGCCCGCACCCTCCAGCTGCCCGAGCATCCGACCCAGATTTTCGGCAAGCTGCTGCTCGAGCGAATCTTCCGGCGCGGTTTCGGTTGTTTGCGCTATCGGCATCGGTCTGCCCTCGTCCTTTGGCAGCCGGTACAGCCGGGAGCAGAGGAGCAGCCCCATCCCGGCAAAGCCCACTGCCACCATCAGCCGCACCCGCTTGTGCGGGTCCTGCCAGAGGGTGCAAAGGGTCTGCCAAAAGCCTTTGAGCCACCCTGCTGCCCGCTCGTACATCTGCTGCATCTGCTGTGTCCATCGCTCGGTTTGCTGTTGCTGCATTTTGCCCTTCCTCCTTTTTGGATTTTGCTGTTCTCCCCTTGCCGCAGTTGCTGTCGGCGGTTTTGTTCCCATTCTATGCCACCAACGGCAGCGGTTATGCCTGCGCCGAATGAAAAAACTTTTCCGCGCCGTTTGATTTTATGCGGACTATCCCTGCGCCGCCTGCTCTTCTGTCAGCGGCGGTTCTGCTTGTTCTGCCAGCTGTTGGGCAATCCGGTCGGTCAGCTGCTTTTCGAGCTGTTGAGAAATCTCCTCGGCAAGCTGCTCGGGCGGCGTGTCGACGGCGGGCAGCTCCGGCTGCGAACAGGAGCGCAACTGCGAGCAAGACCGCAGTGGAGAAAGCACGCTGCACAGAAAAAACACCGACAGCAGCATCCGAAAGGTTTTGCCCAAAGCCTTTTGAGGCACCAGCATCCCGCAGATGCCCGCCGCTGCGATGGCAAAGCAGATGCCTGCCGCCCATTGTGTGATTGCCTGCATGGATTTTTACCTCCTTGATTCTCTTTTGTGTTTTACTTATCTGGTACGGTCACCTTGGTGACCGTACACGCCACGCTTGCGTGGCGTGCCACTGTTCCTGACGGAAAAGTGCAGGTTGGTTGAATATTGATATATCCAGCGCAGCACGATACGCCAGATGCTAAAACCAAAGGCATAGTGTTAACCTCTCCGCTTCATCCTTAAGAGGATGAAGCGCCTCCCCTTTGCGAAGGGGAGGTGTCCTGTCACTATTGTGACAGGACGGTGGGGTAGAACGCTACGCCTTTGGCGTATCGTGCCACTTTTCCTAACGAAAAAGTGCGGGTTGGTGCAACCGATCTATCTGAGATAACGCACAGATACCATGCAGCTATGCCACCCCGACCGACAGCACCATGGTGGTGGACACCAGCACCAGCAGTCCAAAGCAGACCACCAGCGCCAGCAGAATGGAAAACGCACTTGCGACCGAGCGCAGGACGCTGCTCATCCGGCTGCAATCGAGCATCTGCGCTGCCCATGCCGCCGTGTGCAGCATCAGATACCAGCCGCTCACCTCAATAAGCACCGGCAGAAAGGTCAGCGCCGCAACCGCCATCCCCAACGAGCCGACCAGACCCTTCATCAGATGCAGGCAGCTTCGGGCAGCTCCCATTGCATCCGACAGCGTCCCGCCGATGACCGGCACAAAGCTGCCCACCAGGAATTTAGAGGTTTTCAGCAATATGCCGTCCCCGCCCGAGCCGATCACCGTTTGCAGCGAGAGGATGCCCACGAAAAGGGTGGTCAGCACCCCCAGTCCCCAGCAGGTCAGCCGGTGGATGGCGCGGGTCAGCTGCCCGACCTGCAAAAAAGGCGCCAGCGGCGAAAGGATGCACAGCGCAAGGTAGACGCCCAGCAGCGGCAGGAGGGTTTTAGAGGCAAGCTCTGCCAGCAGCTGGGACACAAAGTAGAGCATCAGGTTGTAAGCGCCCGCCGAAGCCGGACTGCCGCCCGCAATCAAAATCCCGCTGAGTACCGGCGCAAAGGACATCACAAAGAGCGAACATTCCCGCAGCGACTGCACCGTGCGTTCCACGCAGCCAAAGACCGGCTCCCCCAGCAGCACCAGCGCCGAGGCAGCAGCGACCACGCCGAACGGATCGTCCATCCCCGAAGCGGTCCCATTCTGCCGCATCGCACCCAGAACAGCGCACAGCACCACCATCCCAATCAGGGTCCCCAGCAGCCGCAGCGGTTCATCGAGCAGCTCGTGCAGCAGAGTGCGGAGCTTTTCTTGTATCGAGCGGTTCAGCTGCTGCCAAACCTCTCCCCAGTCCCATCCGTTTTGCTCGAACGGCTCCTGCCAGTACCAATCCTCCAGCTGCTGTCGGGCGGTCTGCGGCAGCGCATCCGATAGATGCTCCTCCCAGAGCTGCCGTGCTTTTTGGCGGGTCAGTTGCTCGAGCGCACCCACCTGCTCCTCTGCTGTCGGGCTTGTCTGCTCGGCTGTTTCCTGTGTGCTACTCAGACCTCCCTCGCAGAGGGAGGTGGCAGCCGAAGGCTGACAGAGGAACATCACGACTTCGTCGTGCTGTGCCACTGTTACTGCCGCAACAGTGCGAGTTGGTGGAACATCTATACATTCAGCACATTCAGCGCTCACCTCGCTGGTACTGTCACGACAGTGACAGTACACTCCACGCTTGCGTGGAGTATTACCCCTCTGCTTCATCCCCGATGGGATGAAGCACCTCCCCTTGGCAAGGGGAGGCACATCACGCAAGCGTGTTGTGCCGTTTTTCCTAACGGAAAAGTGCTGAATGGTGGAAGGGTTAACCGTCAGCCCTTCCTCTGCCATTGCGGCTGCAACCGGAGCGGACAACGGCAAGGCTGCGGCTTTGCAGCCAAGGCTGCCGGCGGTCAGCAGCAACAATAGCAACAGTGGTAACAACAGCGGCAACCGTGCTGTCACAAGGGTTCGTTTCATCATTTGCCTCCTCAACAGCCCAGCAGCGACAGCGCCTGCTCCAGCAGCGAGGAAAACAGCGGCATCGCCAACAGCAGCAGTGCCGCCCTGCCTGCCGTTTCCAGACGGGCAGCGATGGCAGTTTCCCCCGCATCCTTGCAGACGTCGCAGGCAAACTGGGTCGTTAGGCAAAGTCCCAACGCGCGCAGCAGCAGCGGACCTGTTTTAAGAGAATTTTCGGTGCAGGCGGATAAAAACTGCCGCACTGTCTCCAGCACCGGCTCACACTCTGTCAGCAGCCAGCCGAGCAGTCCCACCGCGCAGACGGCAGACAGCACCATCGAAAGCTCCGGGCGGAACTGCCGCAGCAGCACGCTGATGGCAGCGGCGCACAAAGCAAAACCAATCACCGAAAGCATCCCGCGCCCCTCCCCTCCTACAGCCCGAACACCGACTTCACCGTGTCGAACAACAGGCTGATCTGTTCAATCATCATCATCAACACCACAATCAGCCCGGCTAAGGTGGTCATGGTCGCCTGCTCCTCCCTGCCCGAGCGAATCAGCACCTGGTTGAGCACCGAAACGATGATGCCGATGGCAGCTATCTTAAAAATCAAATCGACGTCCATCTTGCTTGTTCTCCTTTCGCTTTGCTATCCGATTAAAATGCACAGCGCCATCCCCAGCAGCGGACCCAAAGCGGCGTACATCCTTTTTTCGTGGGCGCTCTCCTGCAAAATGCGCTGTGCGCCCTGTTCCAGCTGCTGCTGCACCCAGCTGAGCTGTCGGCTCTGCTGGCTTAAGTCGTATGCGCCCACTATCTCGCCGATGCGGGCAAGCAGCGCGCGGGAGTCTGCATCAAACTCGCCGCCGCAGTCCTGCACCGCCCGCTGCCACCGCTGTGGGAAATCCGCCTTTCCCGCCGCAAACTGCCGCAGATAAGGCAGCGCACAAAAGCGCGGCTCCTGCGAGAGCTGTTCGAGCAGCTCGGCTGCGGGCAGCAGACTGTATTGCAGGCGGCTTTGCAGCTCGCCCACCAGCTGGGCGGCGTCCATCAGCTCCCGATAGCGGCGCATGGGACGGGCAGCCAGATAGTTGCCCGCCGCCGTACACCCGACCAGCAGCAGCACCCTGCCCACCATCGACAGACTTCCCATTCGCTCCACCTTCCTTTCGTGATGAAAACCCCAGTCCCTTGCACCAACCAGCACTGTTACGTGATGTTTTACCCCTCTGTTCTTTCCACATACTGCACTGTCACGCTAGTGACAGTGGCACGACACGTCATAGACGTGGCGTTGCACAGCAAGACGAAGTCTTGATGTTTTACCCCTCTGTCCTATCGGACATCTCCCCTTATGAAGGGGAGACTGTGACCTCAAGCAACCTCTTTGCACACATGGGAGCTTTTATGCCTCCCCTTACTAAGGGGAGGACTCCACGCCGATGGCGTGGAGTGTACTGTCACTGTCGTGACAGTACCGGCAAGGTGAGCAATACGCCTAAGAGGATGAAGCGGAGGGGTGAATCTCTAATATCTCCTGCACCTGACCGGGGTGGGAGGCGCCGCGCAGCAGCAGCACCCGGTCCAGGCTGCCGCTTGCCTGCAACTGCAAAAACGGCTGACGGCGGCAGAGCTGTTCGCGGCTGCCCGCGTGGATGGAAGCCAGCAGACAAACACCGGTATTGAGCGCATACAACAGCTGCTGCACCTCCTCGCAGTCGCCCAGCTCGTCGCAGACAATCACCTGCGGGGAGAGGGTGCGCACCGCCTGCAACACGCCCTGTGCCTTGGGAAAGCCACGCAGAAAATCCATGCAGCACAGCCCGTCCTGCGCAGAAGGATTTGGCTCATACAGTTCTCCCCGCTCGTCCACTATTGTCACCTTCCACCGCCCTGCCAGCCAACAGGACAGCGAGCGCAGCAGGGTGGTCTTTCCGCTGCCCGGCTCGCCTGCCACCAACACCGAGCAAAGCCCGCGGGAAAACAGCTGTTCTGCCAGCGGCTCGATGGACAGCGACGCTGGGTGCGCGATGCAATGCGCGATGCGCAGATTTAAGGAGCTTACCTGCCGCACCGAGCAAAGTCTGCCGTTTTGTATCACGGCGGTGGCTCCGATGCCGATGCGGTGCCCGCCCTCCACCGTCAGATAGCCCTCCAGCAGCTGCGGCAGGCAGGTGTGTACCGAGTAATCGCACAGTGCGGCAAAGCTCTCCTGTAACTGCTGCGGCTGTACCGGCTCGGTAGAAATCGGTCGATGCAGCAGCTGCCCTAAGCGCATCGGTCTGCCCGCCACCACCAGATACGGCTCTCTGCCCTGTTGCAGGCGGATTTCCTGCACCTGCTCCCAGCAGCTTGCCGGAACTGCTTGCAGCTGGAGGCGAATCGGCAGCGACAGCTTTTGCAGCAGCCGTTCGAGTGTCCTGTCCATTTTGCTCTTCCTCCATTCGTCCGGGACTTAACAAAAGGTATGCAGCGGCATCCTGCAATAGAACCGCTGCCCGTTTTGTTTATTGTAATACAGCCGCCGCGCAAATTTTGCAGAATCGCAGACATAAAAAATCATGCCAAAACCTTGACGTGATTTTAAAACAATATCTTTGCATGGCACGATATATCATAGACGTTCTCCATCAAATGTATAGACCTTCCACAATCCCGCACCATTGTGACAGGACGGTGCGGTCAACTGCTGCACAGTGTCTGGTCCGTGCTGCCATGGGTCATATACTGCCGGATGGCTTCAAAGTCGATGCTCGATTCGCTGCCGTCGCCCGATCTGGCAGGCGGGGATGGCTGGGACGAAAGATAGCTGCGCTTGTCCGGCGCTGCTTTGTTCTGTGCAGCGGCTCTGTCCTCGGCAGCTTTTGGGCTGCGGCTGTGTCTGCGGCACTTCTCTTCAAACTCCTGCGGGGTAGCAATCCCGCGCTCAATGCAGCTATCCAACACCGCCTGCACATACCGCCAGCCCTTTGCGCCCATCAGTGCCGAATATTCGATGGCTGCCTGCATCAGCTCGGGAGACAGCTTTTGCAGATAGGCGTCCATCTTCTTTTTGACTGCCACCGTTGCGACCGCGATATTCTGCTCAAAACACTGCAAAATTTCTTCCCTCTCCTTTACTACAACTACTACTACATTTTCTTTCCTTTTCTTTATGGCGTTATTCTCGGAATCCTCGGGGTTTTTCTGAGAATAATCGGGTTTTTTCTCGGAATTATTTAAAATAGGGTGCATTTTAATAAAGCTTTGCGTTTCTTCTTTTGAAAGAAGCCAAAACTTTGGGTTTACGACGACCGGGTTTTTACTGGCTCGGGACTTTACAGCCAACTGAAATCGTCTCTGTATTGAGGTGGACGTGAGGATAGTGTCCGACTGAAAAAGTTTGTTATCAAACAGTGACCGTTCCAATAAGAATTTCCTCATCTGCCCTATTTTTGCGTGGCTCATACCCAGCTCAGAGGATGTAATATAATCAAAATCCTCGTCTACCTCCAGGTAGTAGCCATGTCCCTTGTAAATCTCACACAGCAGGTATAGATAATAAGTGATGCCATCTGCACCGAACCTGCCTTTTAAAATCTTGATTTTGCGGTCCGAGAAAAAATCCACATCCAAAGAAAAGTATTCCAAGCCTTCCTTTTGTGGACGTGCCATACTTTACCTCTTTCTGACCATATTAAAACGGGAGGTCTCCCTCTTCCTCTGGAACTTCGGTGAAGTCTTCGGGAGCTCCCGAAGAATAAGTGATTGGGGGATAGTTCTTTGTATCCGCTGCCGATCCCTGCTTCTGTGAGTTGTCCCCTGCAAAATACGCCTGAGATACCAAAACCTCTACTGCCTGCCGCTTGTTGTCGTTCTTGTCCGTATAGTTGCGGACCTGAATCGAACCTTCCAGTGCAATCATCTTGCCTTTGGAGAAGTACCGGCTGATGAACTCTGCCGTCTGTCTCCATGCAACGCAGTTGATGAAGTCTGTCTGTTTGTCTTTGTTGCCGCTGTAATTGCGCTCAACCGCTACCGTGAACGATAGCACAGAAAGGTCACTCGTTGTTTTCTTTAACTCTGGGTCAGCGGTCAGCCTCCCCATTAAAACTACCCTGTTCAGCATTCTATTTCCTCCATTTCAGGATTTTGCAAAGCTGTTCATCCAATCTAATGCCCTGCAAATGATATTTTTCGTCGAAGCTCTTTTGCCCCATCTGGTCTACCTCCTGATGATGCTGTCGGCATAACGGCTCAACCAACTGCCCTAGGTGGTGGATCTTCCGCCGGTCGCGCCCCATGCCTACTCGCTCCACCTCGTGAATGTCTGCCTTTTTGCCACAAACAGCACATCTGCGATTGGCAACGCAGGCATATAGATATTTTTCTATATCCTCGCACTGCTCCAAAAGGCTGACCTTGCAAGGAATGGCATTGGTAACACAAAAGTCAATCAGGTGAGTGATGAAGTTTCTTGCTGTTGTCATGTCTGCATCGGACAGGCTAAAGTATTGTGTTCCGTCCTCCTGCTGGGATATAAAATCGTACTTCATCAATTCTTTCAGCTCCTGCGGCTCGTAGCCCGTCCAGTCGGCAATATCGCGGATAAGAGCGTAAACTTTGCGTCTTTGTACTGCGCTGATTCTCCGACCGTCCTCGACCCTCACAGAGCACTCTGTAACACTATGGGTTTTGATGTACTCTGAATCGGAAAAAGGGACAATGAGAGTTAAAGCCTGCCCATCATAGTCCTGTATGTACCCTGAAAGCCATCCTTCCTCCATTGTCCCTATCCTCCTTTTATTTTATCGTTCCGGCGGCGGCTCCAGTCCTGCGAAGAAATCATCCTCGACGTTGTCCTCGTGCGGAATCTCTGTTGACTGTGCCTCGTATACCGGAGCCTGTGCAGGCTCAATCGGTGTCGTATCGTTATCTATATACTCCGGTGTGCCATCATCCCGGATAGCTGCCATATCGTTTTCCATCGCCATCTGAAGTTCGGTAGACATGATGCCCCATTTGGAAATCAACTGGCGCAACATAGTTTTGTATGCCATGTCATCAAAATTTTTGTACCAGAACGAGGAGTATTTCCACATTTCCTTTTGAGGAATTTCCCCTCTTAAAATTTTCTGGTGAGCTTCTGCGCTGTACGCCTGTGAGTATTGGTCAGCGTGCGATTGCATCTTTTCGCGGCTCCAATACATTGCTTTTTGGAATCCGTTCAGATACTCAAACATGGCATAATAGCCAATCGTCTTTGCCTGCTCCCTCTCACGTTCATCCTGAATAATTTCTACCTCGATTACCTCATTGAGAGGGTCAAAGTGTTTCAGTTTCCCTTCCTTGATGGCAAGCACATTGATTTTTTTGTAATATCCAGAGCGGATTGCCAACTGAATATATCCCTTATACCCAAGCTGGAACTGAGCAATTACTGCTAAAACGTTGCCGTTGCGGTCTCTCTTCTTGTACGGGACCATGTAATACTGTCCCAGCTGCGGAGAAGGGGAAAGATTCAAAGCCTCACCCAGGAACGCACAATTAAGGATAGACATGGATTCGCATTCCTGCAGCGCTGGGGAGTTGGTAACCGCGGAAAGGATAGCCGTCATAAACCGCTGCCCGCCTTTGCCGCCGATTACCTCGTTGATTTTCTTTTTGATTGCATCCTGCGTTAAAAACACGCTGAAGGATGGCTGTTTTTTCTCGCCTTTTACCAAGCTATTTGCCATTACTCAACCCTCCCGCATCGAATGTGATTGCGAATCAGAAATTCTCTAAGCGCCTGCTTCTGTGCCGGTGTTACCCATACACGAAAATCCAGGACCTGAAGCTCTGGGGTAGCTTCCTGCTGCATATTCACCTGTTCTACCGTTTGCTCTTTCTCTGCGCTAACAGTCTGTTGCGCCGTAGGCGAACAGGATGCAGGTTCAGCCTGCTGCTTTTCCAGCCGAGCTTTTGCCTTCTGAGCTTCTTCATAGCGGTGCTTTTCCCCCATCGCCGCACTCATGTCCAGTGTGTCCAAGTAGGTGGAAATCATCTGTTCGGTGCAAGGCAGCTGCATTGCTACGATAATACCGATGTCGTTATGGGTTTTGCGGATAGCCTCCAAAATCTCATGTTCAATATCCTTTACCGGATATGTGGCATTGAGCCAACGCTCATTCCAGATTTTTGCAAGAGGCAAGATTTCTTCCAGCTCCCCAACGTTTTCTGCAAAGAACTCCTCTATTGCCTGCCGCTTCTCCTGCTTTTTGATTTCGTCAAAAGCCTTGATTTGCCGGTCGATGGCGCTGATCGGAGCATCCACCATCTGTTCCAACTCTTTCATCTTGTCCTCAAACTCGGAAAGTGGTTGATTCCATTGGCGCTTTACAGATTTCCTGCTGTCAGAAAGAGCTGCTTTAAATTTGTTAAGGTTTGCTCTGTCCGCCTTGGCTTCTTTGATTCCACCCTCGGTAACTACCATCTGCTGGTAAACCTGTAATTTGCCTGCCAGCTCCTCTTTGATTTCCTCGAAGTTGAAGCTGATTTGCGGCGGGATAACCTGCTCGATTGAAGGTGTCAGTCTGACTTCCATTCCTTGTTCCTCCTTTAAATCTCCGGCAAAATCAGCGCCGGTCTGACTTTGGTTTGTACCGCCTGCCAAAAGGCGATTTCTTTTTCTTTTAAGTAAGCAATATCCTCCAGCATATCGCATCGCTCGAAGCGGTAGTGACGGGCTGTTACCTTTCAGCCATACTCGCTGCGTTCCCGGATTCTGGCTTTCAGGATTGCAAACTCATATCCTGTGGAGAGCATCTGGTGGACAATCTGTGCATAGTAGTAATCTGGTATCTGCCCGTTCCATTTCTTCCAATCGATAGAGCGCCGGATTTCGGTGGTTTTAATTTCCAAAACCCCTTTCCTGCCAGTCTGGTCGGTAAGTTCTCCATCCAGTGTTGCAAAGATAAACGGGCAGTCCGGCTCGTTTGCTTTCATGCCAAATTCATCATAATCAACGTGAAATTGTGGAAAATCCAGCTCAAACAATCTTCTGATAGCCGCTTCCGATTCCTTCCCAAAGCGAACCGCTTCTTTGTCCGAAATGTCCTCCGGCTCTATGATTCCGGTTTTCTCTTCCCACAACTGCACATTGCTTTTCCACGGGGAGATTCCGAGGACACTGGCGGCATCGCTGCCGCCAATCCCTTTCCGCCGTGCCTTGAGCCAATCTGTCCGATTATCTACCAGCATAGCCTGTCCCTCACAAAATCTGTGTAATCGTCCGATGCAAAGCAAAACTCACGGTCGCTCTCCTCGATGTCGTGTGCGTGGTACTCCTTGTGCATCTGCTTTGCTTGGAGGTAAGCCAGCCGCATGACTTCTTTCCGCTGCTGGTCGCTCATGTCGTTTTCCCAGTAGTCAGCCGAGCGTTCATCCAGATTTTCAGAGATAAAGTCTTCTGTAAAATCTTCTGCATGGCTTTTGCTGTACTCTTCGATGTACTCCTTTAGGCAGTCATCGCAAATCGGATTGCCATCCAGATAGGTGATTCTCTCTTCACTGCATCGCTCTCCGCACTGGGAGCAAACGATTCCTTGCGGTTCCCTGCACTGTGCATCGTAACGCTCGTTTTCGCTTGTCCAATCTCTCACGTCATTTTTCCTCCCTTGCATTTTTTAATAAAATGGTGTACAATGGGAAAGAACTAATTCCTTTAGTTCCCGTATACGGAAAGGTTGGTCACTTCGGTCGGTGGAACAACCTTTCCGTTTGCTTTTGCTCGGCTCTGACGCTTCGTCAGAGCTTTTTCTTTTTGCATGGAAAACCATGTCGTTAAGCCATAAAGCCCGCACAGAACCAGCAGAAACAGGCTTGGCAGTGCGATTAAATACATCAGCTCAAACATTACTCTACCTCCTTAAACTCTGTTTCCTTCGATGCTCTCCAGCACCTTTTTGGTGTAGCCGGTTTCGTGGATGCCCTGCTTCCAGAGCCGCTTTGCTCCGCCCTCGCCGAGATTGTACGCCATCAGGCTGTCCGTCAGGCTGTACTTTTCAAGATAGCCACCAAGGATAAATGCCCCTGCTTGGATGTTTTGCTCCGGGTCGGTGAGGTCGGTGGTTCCGATATTGCTGCTGAGGTACTCCATGTTGATGGTGTGTATCTGCATCAGCCCGTAGCAACTGCCGTTTTGAGCATCTACTTTATATCCGCTCTCCACCTTCATCACCGCATATAGCACATCTTGTGGTATTTTGTAATCTTCGCAAGCCTTATCTGCTATATCTTGCAGTTCATGGCTAAGTGGTATATCTCGGTAGGTCTTTGCCTGCACTGCCGGGGTAATCTGTATGCATACTTGGTATGCAATCGGTTCAGGCTCCTCTGCCAGTGTCAGCATGATTTCCGGTTCGGTTGGATCTGCATCCTCTATCACTGTCTGGGGAGCGCATCCGCTTGCCAGCATACAAAAACAGAGAACAATTAACATTCGCTTCAATTCATCAGCTCCTATTGAAAAATTTTTCCTTATGTTAAGATTGTTTTGCGGGTTAAACCTCCGATGAAGGGAGGTGAGAATATGATCGATGAAAAAGAAATTGCGCTTCAACTTACTTTGAAGTATTTGGAAATCTGTAATCCTTTCGATGCGCCGCGCCACACGCCACTGTCCGCGGAAGAATTGGAAAACGATTCCAAGAAAATCTCCGGTATTTATAACGCTATATATTCCGGTTTAAATACCAAGTTCGATTTATCAGCTCTCATCTAATGACTCTGTAAATTCTCACCATCACCAAAGAGATTAACAACAATTTTATCAACCCGCATTTTTGAGATTGGGACTTTTCTGCGAGCAGCTGCAACTGCTTGTAGAGGAGTCCCATTCCTAATAATGAAGGATTTACTTCCATCATAGGTTACACCCCTGTTTCTGCAACTTTTCTTCCTCCTCTTTCCGGTGTTTACGCCGAATAGCATCTGCCATCAGCCGGCAGGCTGCTTCCTGTGGTTTCCATATTGATTCCTTCGGAATGACTTTCCCATCTTTCGTTTTTAATTCTGTCTTAAATTCCATAAACTTACCTTCCTTTCCGGATTCTCAACTGCAATTCAGCGATACAATGAGCGAGGCTGTCCAGCATCACCATGCTTTCCTGCAACTGCTGCTCTTCGTTTGATGAAACCTCTCCATCCGCTACAATGGCAAGCAGGTTTTCTCCTGCACCCTCGCCTAATCTCAGTGATGCCAAAAGCTGAATCACTGCTCGGTCCAAACTTTTGAGCTTCGGTTCCTGGTAGCACAAGTCCCCTAGCGGGCACTCGTTGTGGCAATAATGCGGCATCAGCTCCGGTGCGTTGTACACCTCTGCCATCTTAACCACTACATCTACCGGAATCACTTTGGTAATTCCCAGTTCGTAGTCTGCGAGAGTTGAGGGTGACACTCCCAGCAGTTCGGAAGCGCCTTCCCTGCTGTTGAGCCGGTCGTTAAACTTCGCCGCTTCCTTTCTTTTCTGGCAATAGATGTTACCAGCGGCTTTCGTTGGGTTTTGTCCCATGTTACTTTTCCTCCTCGTTTGCTAGAATAAAGTCAGATAAACATTGACGCGCCATTTCAGGTATCTTTTGAACTGCTTGATCTCGAACAAAATTGCATAAAGCCATTATTCCTACTTCACCACTACGAGCAGCAGTTTGATAATGATTGCTCCATGTTATTAAATTTGCCATCACTAAGAGTTTTTCTACCCAAAACTGGGAATTTGTGAGATTTCTGTCTTTAGTGCTCTCAAACCATTTGTCCAGTTGATATCCCGCTAAAGTATCTACATCAAGAAGGTCAATATTTTCTTCTGAAATTATTAGTACCCCCTTCCTCCACCTTTCTTCGGCTTCTGTCATCCATCTTTCAAATTGCCCAGCAGCCTCGGCGGAAACTTTATGAGTTATTTTCTCGTTTGGATTCATAATTGCACATCCTTTCTTCTTTTAATTTCGATGCAACAGCTCATCTACGGAACAATTCAGTGTACTTGACAGCTTTAAAAGATTAGCTGCCTTTGGAAAGCTTTTTCCAACTTCCCACTTCGCAACTGCCTTTTGAGTTACACCTATTTTTTTCGCTAACTCCACTTGTGTAAGTTGAGCTTTTTCTCTGAAGTGTTTTATCATATTCACTCTATCACCCCTTTTTGTGGTTGTTTTACTACCTTATGTTGTTATTATACTACTACTTATGGTTGTTGTCAACTACTTTTTATATTTTTTCCTTTCAAAAAACCACATAAAGTAGTAAACTAAAAGTATGGAAAGGATGATTTTATTGTCATTTGAATCAAGATTAAAAGAATTAAGAAATAAAAGTGGATTATCTCAGAAAGCATTAGCTGATCTTGTATTTGTAAGTCAACAAACTGTTGCTAAATGGGAAACAGCAAAATCTACGCCTAATCCAGATATGATAATAAAATTAAGTGAAATCTTCCATGTTCCTGCCGGATATTTAATTGGGGCAGATAATATAGAGAATTCGCTTAAATCTTCAGAGATGTTGGACGAATTAGTAAAACTTTGTACTTCTCTTTCCGATGATGAATTACATGAAGTTTTAAACTATGTCGGATATATTAAGTCAAAAAAACACCTACAAGATTAACTTGAGGTGTTGTCGTATCAAAAATAAAATTTACTTTTATGAGGAGGAAATTTTATGGATTTCATTGACCGCTTGAAGCAGTACAGCAAACGAGTGGAAAGTCTAAAAGACAACATTCAGACAGAGGAAGCTACCAAAACCTCTCTTATCATGCCTTTCTTCTCTCTTTTAGGCTATGATGTTTTTAACCCGGATGAATTTATTCCTGAATTCACCGCTGATGTTGGCATCAAAAAGGGAGAAAAAGTTGACTATGCCATACTCCAAGAAGGTAAACCTGTTATCCTGATTGAAGCAAAGTGGATTGGAGAAAAGCTTGAGAAGCACGATTCCCAGCTATTCCGCTACTTTGCCACTTGTAACGCTAAGTTTGCAATTCTTACCAATGGGCAATACTATCGTTTCTACACCGATTTAGAGGAACCGAATAAAATGGATGAAACTCCATTCCTCGACATAAATCTGCTTGATTTAAAAGAAACTCAGGTAACAGAACTCAAAAAATTCTGCAAAGAAAATTTCAATGAGGCAGAAATATTCGATGCAGCATCCGAACTCAAATACACTTACGAATTTCGCAAGAAATTCTCCGATGAGCTTCAAGATCCGTCGGACGATTTAGTTCGCTTCTTTTTAAACCCTGTTTATGATGGTTTAAAAACAGCAAATGTCATCGATCACTTCCGTCCTATCTTGAAAAAAGCATTGAACGGATATATCAGTGAGCTGATGAACGACCGTATCCAGTCCGCGCTGAGTAATGACAACCAGGAAAACACCTCCATTAAAGCATCACCCGAAGCAGAAGCTCAACAAGAAGGAGCTCCCGCTACACCTAAAATTATTACAACAGAAGAGGAAAAAGAAGCGTATTTTATTATCAAAAACCTTTTAAAAGATGTTGTCTCCCCTGACAATATTACATATAAAGATACTGCTTCTTATCTTAATATTCTCTATCAAAACAACACTTGGCGCTGGATCTGCCGTTTGAGGCTGAGCGAAAATAGAAAGTCGCTGATTATCCCAGATGAAAATAAAAAGGAACAGGTATTCCAACTGGAAAGCCTGTACGATATTGAGAAGTACAAAGAACAGCTGACAGAAGTTTTAAAACGGTATACGAAATAACCCACTTGTCCCTCATTACAATACACTGTAATGAGGGACAACATTAAAATTCTTAATTCTCGGGGTGATATTTTGAAAGAAAACACTATAAGCTCATTAAATGAATACTTTTCATCTATCGAACAGTTAAAAGATAATTATTTTACTTTACATTCTTCATCTGATGATTGTTTTAACATGCAACATATTAAAAACCCAGTAGATAATTCCTTTTTGTTTCGAGGAATGTCGAACAATAAATATCAACTTCTTCCAGGTGTCTTTCGAAAAAATACTAGTGGAAAAGCGATATATACAACATATACCAGCGAAATAGATTTACTGAAATTCTTTATTCAAGAAGCTAGTGCCTATCTTACTATTCCTTCTGATGATTATGTTCGTTGGGCTGAATATGCTCAACATTTTGGGGTTCCCACAAGGTTTTTGGATTGGAGCAGTAATCCTCTTGTAGCATTATATGTTTGTTGTAAAAATAATCCTGATACTCCCGGAACTGTTTGGGTATTAAATCGAAAAGACTATGAAAGAATCACTGTATCTAAGCAAAACTTATCCCACCCAGACAAAGACCGAATCACCTGCATTAAAGAACTTCTTGAAGGGAAATCCAGCCTTGATTATCCTATTGTTTATACTCCATCCTATGTTGACTCCAGAATGAGCGCACAAGGAAGTTATTTTATGGTCTGGGGAAAGAACGAAGAACCCTTGGATAAACTTATACCTGAATCTATTGCAGATTCTATTTCCGAACTTAACGAAAATACTTGTTTATGGCAGTTTAGTGTGCCCGCAAATAGTAAGAAAAAAATTCTCCGTTCACTAGATGATATTGGAATCAATGAAAAAACATTATTCCCTGGTTTAGAGGGTATAGGACGTTATATAGAAAATAAATTCAAATTTGACAATTCTGATCTTAATAACATGGATGTATTACAGCCAGACACTTCCCCTGCGCCTCTTTTGAAGGAACTGATCAAGGTTTCTGAATCTCTTACGGAGGAGGAAATAAAAAAGTCTTAAACTGTGTTAGAACCATTGTATCAGAAAGAGATGGAAAATAACTCCCACCATTTTCCACCTAAATAAGAAAGCCGCCTCCGGGCTCCTACCCTCGAAAGCGGCTGCGGAACAGGTCTTCTGTTCCAGAGGAAATGTGTGTTCACCTTATCCTCATAATCTATTATAATAGATTGGCAGAATTTGTCAATAAGAGGAGGTTCATCATGATTGATTTTAAAAATGCGGATTATTTAAAATTAAAACTTGTTCCAAATGAAACCTTTGTTCCTATGATTGCACCTATGTTTATTGAAGGAGAGCAAGCAATTCAGGCTTTCCAAACAATGAGAGACGGTATCGTCTTTACCAACAAACGTATTTTTGCAATCAATGTTCAAGGAATTACCGGTAAGAAAAAAGATTTTACCTCTCTTCCATATAGTAAAATCCAAGCTTTCTCTGTTGAAACTGCCGGTTTTTTGGATATCGACAGTGAACTGGAACTTTGGTTTAGCGGACTTGGAAAAGTAAAATTTGAATTTACTTCAAATGCAGATATTGGTAATATCTGCAAAATTATCAGTGGATTTGTCTTATAATTCCTACATACTCATTTTACCCGGCAGTCTATTCTGCCGGGCTTTTCTTTTGCGTTTTCTCTCCATCCTCCACCGCCGCCTCAAACTCCCTCTTGGCGTACTCCAGCACCTCTGCCACTTCCTCATCCGTGAGGACGGATGCCTCTGTGATGAGTTGTTTTATCAGTTCTTCCCTGCTGCACATACTGTCACCTCATTTCTTATAAGGCAAGTATAGTGCCTTTTCATCTTCCTGTACCGCTTTTGTCTGTATCTATCATCTTGCGATAGATATATTTCAGTTCTTATTATAAAATCACTTTCTATGGGATATTTTCTGCTGATTTGCTATGCTTAAATTCACAGACGTCTGTTATTTTTTATCAAATCGAGGACAAAACAGACTTCCCTGCGATATACTACTCACAACATCTGATAGAAAGGAAGAAACCTTGTGAAAAAGGCAGTAATCTATGCTCGATACAGCTCCGATATGCAGCGTGAAGAATCCATTGACGCACAGGTTCGCGCCTGTACCTATTACGCGCATCAATACCAGTTTGAAATTCTCCGAACATATGCAGACCGAGCGCAGACCGGCAAACGAACCAAAAACCGCGAGCAGTTTTTACAGATGATTGCAGATGCAGAAAGCCATGAATTTGAAGTGATTTTAGTTCACAAACTCAACCGTTTCGGTCGAAACACTTTGGAAGTATTGGAATACAAGGATAGTTTGGAAGATATGGGGATTGAGCTGATCAGTGTAACCGAACGTCTGGAAAGCACACCGGAAGGCAAGCTCATGCTCATCATCATTGCCGGCATGAATGAGTTTTACTCCGACAACCTTTCACAGGAGGTTATGAAGGGATTAAAAGAAAATGCCTATCAGTGCAAATTCACAGGCGGAACTCCTCCCCTCGGGTATAAAGTTGACCCTGAAAGCAGGAAGCTTGTAATTGACGAAAATGAAGCAATGATTGTCCGCCTCATCTTCCAGAGATATGCCAGTGGGTATGGCTATAATTCTATTATCAATGAACTGACCCACCTCGGCTATCACACAAAATCCGGGAAACTATTTGGAAAAAACTCTCTCTATGAACTGCTCAGAAATGAGAAGTACATTGGAGTTTATACCTACAACCGTGCTGCCAAAAGAAAAAAAGACGGAACAAGAAACTACCATTCCTATAAAGATTCCTCTGACATTATCCGCATTCCCGGCGGCTGCCCTGCCCTTGTGGACCAGAAAACATGGCATTGCGTCCAGAAAATAATGGAGCAAAACAAAAAAGTGCACCTTCAGCAGCATGGTCAGCGTGTATATATTCTATCTGGAAAGGTGTTCTGCGGACTTTGTGGCGCCAAAATGTACGGAAACTGCAAAACTACGCGAGGAAAATCCCACTATTATTATGTTTGCTCTAATGGATGGAGAAAGCACACTTGTTCTTCTCGCCATATTCCGGCAGAAGAACTGGAAGAGGAAGTAATAGAAACACTGGAAAAAAAGATATTTACTTCAGAATTTTCAAAAGAGGTTTCGGAGCAACTTCAAAATAATATGCAAAAAAGCCAAGAGATCACCCAAAAACAGCGAGGTTCGATAGCTGTCCAACTACAAAATGTTAATTCTAAAATCAAGAACCTTTTAAATCTTCTGGCGCGAGGAATTGATTTTGATGAGCTGGAAGAAACCCTATCCTCTCTAAAACAGGAAAAGGAAAACCTGATAAGAAGTTTGGAGGTTTTGGACCAACAGCCTAAAGCTTTATTGCATCAAGATTTTACGCAAAATCTGTCCAAACTAAGAGATTTGCAACCCAGGGAACAGTCAACCTTTCTACAACAGTATATTGATAAAATCACTGTTTTTGCTCCGAAGGGGAGCAATGAAAAAGCAGAAGTTGAAATTTACATTCAATCCAATATCATACAAAAATAATCCTTAAAAAAGTCCTTTCAAACAAGGGCTTTTTTTATTGTAAACATTCAAACCCTTTAATCTTTTTTAATCTTTGTTTTGTCTACTGCATAATCTTTCGATATTTTCCAGGTTGGATAGCGTAGGTTCCGCTCCACCGGCACCAGACTGAGTCTGGACGCAATTCGCGTTCGGACTCTTTTCTTTTATCCAACTGAATCTGCACGCGTCGGCAGCGACACCTTCTTTACAGCGCGATTTTATGACTGAGTCTGGACGCAATTCACATTCGGACTCTTTTCTTTTATCCAACCGAATCTGCACGTGTTGGCATATCGTTTTTTGTGCTTACCTTCGCATACACCGCAGACAAACATCTAAGGAGGGTGTTCCAAATGAAACTGAATGAAATTGATAGCTTACATCAAAAATTAAGCTCGATGCACCCTTTAAACGAGACGGAGATGAAGCGGCTTCGGGAAGAGTTTATGATTGAAAGCAACTACAACTCCAACG
>ENA-ORUF01001349-ORUF01001349.1-human-gut-metagenome-genome-assembly--contig:-NODE-1349-length-26831-cov-3.745070_pt1 | contig 26831 bp, 20 predicted proteins | sample MGYA00242077_ERZ509203 | MGnify/ENA primary metagenome ERZ509203 (study PRJEB26280, sample SAMEA2338834) | human gut metagenome | biome: human gut; feature: human-associated habitat; material: faeces... | reverse complement strand
CCACCAGCCTCCGGAAGAACGCCGGAGCCGTCGCCGCCGGGCGCTGCGAAGTGCGGCAGGGGGATGTTTCCCGGCTGCCCTATGCCGATGCGTCCTTCGATCTCGTCACCGCTTTCGAGACGGTCTACTTCTGGCCGGATGTATCCGCCGCCTTTGCCGAGGTGTTCCGCGTACTCGGACCGTCCGGCGTGTTTTTGATCGTGAACGAGGAGTCCGGGGATTCCCGGTGGTGCTCCATAGTGGACGGGATGCGGACGTATACGGCGGACGCGCTGGCGGGATGGCTGTGCGCCGTCGGATTTGTCGATGTCCGGTCCGACGTTCGCGGAGAGGGCGGGGCGTTGTGCCTTGTCGCAAGGAAAGGCCCGGATTCCGTTGCGTAAGCGGCCCAAGGCGCCGGGACGCAACGTATGGGGCAGGGGGGATCCATCCCGGAGAGCCGGGGATGTTTGCACGGAAGCCTTGTCGGGCCTTCACGTTTCCACGCTTTCCGGCTGATGGCGAGGCCACGCGGAGGGCGTTCGCTTCGGAGGTTTTGCATGGTTTTTCGCGCCGCCGGAGGGCTCTGCCGACGCGTAGGATAAAGCCCGCTAACGGTACTTTTTCCGCAGTTCGTCCTGCCCCATCATCTGGGTGCGCATGGCGAGCATGGGCGGCGCGTTGCGGACAAGATCCCTGTCCGTATTGGACTGGATATGCTCCAGCCGGATTTCTTTGTAGTCCTCCTGCCAGTTTTTCCAGTCGTCCTCGCGGCTCCGCAGGTACAGGACGAATTGCCCCAGACGCCGTATGACGTCCGGCGGGATCACGTGTTCCAGTTCACAGGCCACGTCGTTGGAGACGTTCGGCTCCAACTGGAGGATATGCTGGAAAAATTCCTGAATGACGATGTGCCGGTGGGCGATATCCCGCCCGATGTGCATCCCCGCTTCGGTCAGGTGGACGAGGCTGTAGGGCTCATAGTCCACATAGCCCATGCTTTTCAGCGCCTTCAGCGTGCTGGTGACGGTGGAGCGGGACACGCCCGCCGCCTCCGCGATGGAACTGGCGCGGGCCGCGCCTTCCCGGATTTCCTGATGGAAGATGATTTCTAGGTAGTTTTCCAGCACAGGCGAGAGCTGTCTGGCGTCGTTTCGCTCTTCGGGCATACCGCGTTCTCCTCTTTCGGCTCGTCAGGCATTCTGACGTTTTCGCATACCGTATTCAAGCCATTTTTTCCCGGCGTAGAGCCGTGCGTACCAGAATGCCGAACCCGCGTTCGCGCAGAGCATGGCGGCGTAGATGCCGGTCGCGCCGAAGGCGTTGCCGAGCGTCCACGCCAGCGGAAGCTGGAGCGCCCACATGGTCACACAGTTGACTTTGCAGGAGACGCGCGTGGCCCCCGCCCCGGCGAAAGCCCCGTTCACAAGCATGGAATAGGTCTTGAGCGGAATGCCCGCGCACGCGAAGACGAGGAACTGCGCGGCCTGCCGGACGACCTCGGGCTGTGTGGACAGCATCTCCGCCACCGGAACCCGGAACACAAACAGCAGCCCAGCGCCGAATCCGAGCGCAAGGGCGGCGGCGAGTGCGAGCCGTTGGCCGAAACGGAACAGCGCTTCGGGCCTGTTTGCACCGATCAGATGCCCGCTCAGGATGGTGACGGTCATGCTCAGCGCCGCAGTGGGGAAGGTCAGAAAGCTCTCCACCCGCGAGCCGAGGGTCATCCCGGCAAGGACAGGCACCATGTCGCCGGGCAGCCCCGTGAGCAGCGACAGGATGACGAGATTCCCCATGTGTCCCGCCAGAGCGCCGAGGGCGGACGGTCCGCCCACCCGGAAGAGATAGGGCATGGCACGCCGGGCCCACCGCCACGGGGCGAGGGATGCGCGGGTCAGGATGCCGTGCCGGATGATGGCGTACAGGTTGCAGGCCAGCCCGAGCAGGGCGGACCCAAAGGTACTCCACGCGATCCCCTGATACCCGTAGTCGGGCAACCCGCACAGCCCCAGCCCGAACCCCGCGCTGCCGATGAGGTTGCCGACGGCGACCACGGCTATGGCGATGAGCGGGAGGCGGACCAGCTTGTAGGCCCGGAACACCGAGTTCAGCATGATCAGGGTGTAATAAAACGGCAGTTGGCAGCTGTAGGCAATGATAAACGTCCTGAACACGGGTTCCATTTCGGGGGAGACGTGCATGAGCCGGAGCGTCATCGGCAGGCAAAGGAGGCTTGTCGCTGCGATGACCGTGCCCGTGAGACCGGCAAGCCCTGCGATCAGCGCCGCGTACCGGCGGGCGCGCTGTTCGAGCCCGGCTCCGAGGGCTTGGCTGATGGTCGTCAGGCAGCCGCTTCCGGCAAGGGAAGTGATCAGCATGAGGAGGGTGAAGACCTGCGAAACGATGCCGAGCGATGCCTGAACGGAGGCATCCAGCCGTCCTGCCACCCACAGATCCGTCATGGAAACGGCAAGATGGCACAGCATCATGCCGAGCTGCGGCACGGTGAGGGAAACGAGTTCCCGGGCGGTCGGCAGGGCGCTGTTCGGCGCGGCGTTTGTGAGCATGGATTCCCCCCAGAGCCGGGGAGTAGGTCAAAAGTGAGTATTTGTCAAATAAAGTTTGATGAGTCAATCTTTGAGCTTTTTTTCCCCAGAACGGCTCACGCCGTGTTGTTCAGGTTGGGAAAGTAACATTTCATCGGTTTCTAACACACGGAAATCGTACGCGATAGGCGAATACAGATGCTGTAATTGAAAGATTTTCTCACTTATATTGACAATACTTTTCAATAATGGCATCTTTCACCCGTTCCGGGAGGGCTTGTGTCAGAGTGTACGGAGCTTTGTTGAAGCGCCCCATGGGAAAACCGTAACGCACGCAGCAAACTGCATGCGGTGGTGAAGTAGAGTGTCGTCAGGTTTTCTTAATAAAGAAAATCAAAATCAATTTGGAGGACTGTATGCGGAGGATAGGTTTGCGCCAGATGCAGGCGGGGCAGAAGGGCAGCATCATCAGCGTGGATGCCGATGGCGAGCTCGGGCGGCGTATCCGCGACATGGGGCTCATCCCCGGTACGGATGTGGAAATTGTGGGCCGCGCCCCGCTGCGTGACCCGGTTGCACTGCGGCTTTTCGGGGTCACGCTGGCCCTGCGGAACCGCGAAGCCGATTACATCACTGTGGAGGTCGCATGAGCCAGGCCCATGCCGATTGCCCGCACTGCCGCCAGGACGGCAGCGAGGCGAAGCACATCGCGTTGAAAGAGGTCCGCATTGCGCTGGCGGGGAACCCGAACTGCGGAAAAACCACGGCGTTCAACGAATATACCGGAACCCATCAGCATGTCGGGAACTATCCCGGCGTCACCGTCGACAAGAAGGAAGGCTACGTCTCCATCGACGGCGTTGAGGTCCTCATGGTGGACCTTCCCGGCACGTATTCCCTGACGGCGTACTCGCAGGAGGAAATCGTCACCCGTGCCGTGCTCGCGCCCGAAAAGGCCGAGGAAAAGCCGATGGCGGTCGTGGATCTGGTGGACACCTCCGCGCTTGAGCGCAACCTGTTCCTCACCGTCCAGATCATGGAGATGGGCCTGCCGGTCGTGCTGGCCTGCAATATGATGGATGAAGCCCGGAAAGCGGGCATTCAGGTGGATACGAAGGAGCTGGGCAAACAGCTCGGCATTCCCGTTGTGGCGACCGTGGCGCGTTCCGGCGAAGGCCTCAAGGACGCTCTGCGTGAAGCCATCGCCTTTGGACGCCGGGGGAGCGCTCCGCTGAACATTTCCTATGGCCCGGATCTCGATCCGGTCCTCACCAAGATGGAACGGCTCTTTGCCGAGAAAGGGCTGTTGACGGATCGCTATCCCGCCCGCTGGATTGCCCTGAAGGTGCTGGAAAACGATTCCGAAATCCTGAGGCAGGTGGAACGTATGCCCGATGTGGCCGCGCAGCTGCGCGCCGACCGGGAAACCGTGGCCGACCATCTTCGGGATACCTTGCAGACGTCGCCCGAAGCCATCATCGCCGACTACCGTTACGGCTTTATCCGTGGTGTGCTGCGCAGCGGGGCCGTCCGGCGCGAATCGGCCAAGGACCGCCTTGAGCTGTCCGACAAGCTGGATAAGGTGCTGACCAACACGCTGTTCGGCCCTCTTATCATGCTCGGCGTGCTGTACGCCATGTTCCAGCTGACCTTCGTGATCGGCGCATACCCACAGGGATGGGTCGAAGACGGCTTCGGCTGGCTTGGCGAGACCGTAAGCGCCCTGATGCCCGACGGCTTCCTCAAGTCGCTCATCGTCAGCGGCGTCATCGACGGCCTCGGCGGCGTCATGAGCTTCGTGCCGCTTATCATCATCATGTTTACGCTGGTCGCGATTCTTGAAGACTTCGGCTACATGGCCCGTATGGCCTACATGCTTGACCGCGTGTTCCGCGCCTTCGGCCTGCACGGGGCTTCCGTCATGCCGTTCATCATCGCGGGCGGTATCGCGGGCGGCTGTGCCATCCCCGGCGTCATGGCCACCCGGACCTTGCGCAGTCCCAAGGAAAAGCTGGCGACCCTGCTCACGCTTCCTTATATGGCGTGCGGAGCCAAACTCCCCGTGTTCCTTCTGCTGGTGGGCGTGTTCTTCCCCGAAAACCCCGCCCGTACCATGTTCCTGCTGACGTTGGCCGGTTGGGCCGCCGCGCTTCTCATGGCGCGCCTCATGCGCTCGACCATCATCCGCGGCGAATCCACCCCGTTCGTCATGGAATTGCCCCCGTACCGGGTCCCCACCCTGCGCAGCGTGGTCACGCACTGCTGGGAACGCACATGGATGTATCTCAAAAAGGCCGGGACCGTGCTTGTTGCCGTGTCCATCCTGATCTGGGCGAGCATGACCTTCCCGACGCTGGATCCTGAGCAGGCCGCGCCGCTGGAAACGCAGATCGCCGCCTTGCAGGAGAAGGTGGACGCCTTGCCCGAAGGGGATGAAGCCCGCACTCCGCTGGAGGAAGAGCTGGCCGCCGTACAGGCGACCCTCGCTGAAGAATCCTTGCAGCATTCTTGGGCCGGACGTCTCGGCATGGCCATCGAACCCCTGACCAAGCCCGTGGGCTTCGATTGGCGCACGGACGTGGCTCTGATTGGCGGCATAGCGGCCAAGGAAGCCATTGTTTCCACGCTCGGCACGGCCTATTCGCTTGGCGAGCAGGATCCTGAAGAAGCGACGTCGCTGGCGGAACGCCTCGCACAGGACCCGAACTGGAACAAGGCGACGGCGTTGTCCCTCATGCTCTTCGTGCTGCTGTACTCCCCGTGTTTCGTGGCCCTCGTGGTCATCCGTCAGGAGGCGGGCAGCTGGGGTTGGGTTGCGTTCAGCATGATATTCAACACCGTGTTTGCGTACGGTGTGGCGGCGGCAGCCTATAGAATCTGCATGGCTTTGTAGGCTTCTTTTTCCACTTTTAATTGATAATGAAATTCCACATCGAAGGAGAATGACATGAACGAGAACATGAAGTACGGCCTGTTTTTCCTTGGCGGCTTGGCGCTTGGTGCAATCGGCGCGGTGGCGGTGAGCAAGGGCAAGCTTGACCTGAAGCCGATGGCCGCTGATTTGTTGAGCCGTGGCATGGACGTCAAGGACGCTGTGCTCGCCAAAGTGGAAACCGTGAAGGAAAACATGGACGACATGGTGGCCGAAGCCCGCCACGCGGCGGAACAGCGCCGGGAAGCGAAGGAAGAGGCCTAGTCCTCCGGTGTTCCCCGCGAGCGTTTAGCCGATGTTTCCTGTAGGCTTTCGTTTTCCCTCGAAAGAGGGAGCCCCTTAGGAAGCTGAACGCTCCCCTTTCTTACGCCTCCGGGACGGCCTCGTGCCGCTCCCGGAAGGCGGGCGGTCCTTCCCGCCTTTCCTCCAAAAAGGAACTCCCATGCCGTTTTTTATTGTCCATGACGTGCCGGGACGGGTCCGCCTGCGCGCCCGGTACGGTTTCAGCCTCCGCAAGGCGCAAGTCCTTGCGGACAGGCTTGACGCCGTCGGGGGCATCGAAGGGGTGCGCGTCAATCCCCGTACGGGGAGTGTGCTCCTCTTGTATGCCAACGACGAAGCCAAGCGGGCCGCGTTCCTGTTGCTGGCGGTGGCCGCTTCGGAACAGCCTTCCGGGGATGTCGCCGTGTGCGGCGAAAACCTCCCCGAGCCAGCCGGAAGGCCGAGTTGGGGGCCTTTTCTCCGCTATATCTTTGTCCGGCCGTTCATGCCGGTTCTCGTCAGGGTGGCCACGGCGGTGGCGGCCTCCGTTCCCTTTATCCTCAAAGGGGTTGCGGCGTTGTGCCGTGGGCGCCTCAGTGTGGATGTCCTTGATGCCGCCGCCATCGGCATTTCCCTGTTGCGCCGTGACTTCAAAACGGCACGCCTGCTGACTCTGCTGCTCGGTTTCGGTGAAGCGCTCGAAGCGTGGACGCGCAAGAAGTCGCTGGACACCCTCGCCCAGAGCCTCGCGCTTGACGTCGATACCGTCTGGGTGCGGCGCGAAGGCCGGGAGATGCATGTCGCCATCAGCGAACTGAGCGAAGACGATCTGGTCATTGTCCGCACGGGGTCCGCCATTCCGGTGGACGGCGTGGTGGCGGAAGGCGAAGCCTCCGTCAATCAGGCTTCCATGACCGGAGAACCGCTCGGTGTCCTGCGCTCTCCCGGTTCGTCGGTATACGCCGGGACTGTGGTTGAGGAGGGCGAGATCGCCATCCGGCCCACGGGCGTGGGCGACGGCACGCGCCTCCGGCAGATTGTCCGGTTCATCGAGGATTCCGAAGCGCTCAAGGCCGGAGTGCAGGGCAAGGCCGAACGGCTTGCCGATGCGGTGGTGCCGTTCAGCTTTCTGCTGGCCGGGCTTGTCTGGCTGGTCACCCGCAATCCCGCCCGCGCCGCTTCCGTCCTTCTCGTCGACTATTCGTGCGCGCTGAAACTTTCCACCCCTCTGGCGGTGCTTGCCGCCATGAAGGAAGGGGTGGGGCGCGGCGTCCTCGTCAAGGGCGGGCGGTTCCTCGAATCGCTGGCGGCGGCTGACGCCGTGGTTTTCGACAAGACCGGGACCCTTACGGAATCCCGTCCGCGCGTTGCGGAGGTGATCCCCGGCGAAGGCTACGAGCGGGACGACATCCTGAGGACCGCGGCCTGTCTTGAGGAGCATTTTCCGCATCCCGTCGCCCGGGCCGTCGTTCGGAAGGCCGAGCAGGAAGGCTTGCACCATCAGGAAGAACATACCGAAGTCGAATATGTGGTGGCGCACGGCATTGCCTCCCGCCTGCACGGCAAGCGCGTGCTGTTTGGGAGCCGTCATTATATCCACCACGACGAAGGCGTGCCGGTGGAGGGTATGCGGGAGGACATCGAGCGTCTGGCCCGCGAAGGCCGCTCGATCCTCTATCTGGCGGTGGACGGGAAACTGGCCGGGCTCATTGCCATTGAAGACCCGTTGCGTCCCGAGGCGGCTCCGGTTATTCGCAAGCTGCTCGGGCGGGGAATCCGCGTCGTCATGCTCACTGGGGACGATGAACGCACGGCCGCCGCTGTGGCCGAGCGGTTGGGAATCAGCGAGTACAGGTCGCAGGTATTGCCTACGGACAAGGCGGAGGTCATCCGCAGTCTTCAGGCGGAAGGCCACACGGTGGTCATGCTCGGCGACGGGATCAACGACTCTCCGGCGCTGTCCGCCGCCGACGTGGGGGTGACCCTGAGCGACGGCGCGGATCTGGCTCGGGAAGTGGCGGACGTGGTGCTGACGGAATGCCGTCTTGACGGCCTCGTCACCGCCGTCGATCTGAGTAAGGCCGCCATGCGGCGCATCCGGACTGACTTCGGCCTGATCATGACCCTGAATACCGTGTTCCTCGCGTCCGGGTTGGCCGGTTTCCTCCAGCCGGGGCCCTCGGCGCTCCTGCACAATCTGACGACGGTGGGCGTGTCCCTTAACGCCATGCGTCCGATGCTCAAAGCGGGCGCGGAACCCCAACTTGAGGAGGTCTCGGCATGAGCGAAATCGAATCGTGCATCACGAGTTTTGTGGATGGGCGGGTGCGCCTGCGCCATCCTTCCTTGAAACGGGCGGAGGACGCCGAACAGGTCCGCGGATTTCTGGCCTCACTGCCGGGAATATTGCGCGTGACGGTGAACAGCCGTACCGGGTCCCTGCTGCTGGAATACGATCCGGATCAGATCAGCCGGGAGGACTTGTTGGCCCTTGCCGGGCAGTGGGCGGATTTCGCCTCCGCCCAAGATGAGGCGGCGGCACCTCGGAAGCGGCGCTTCGACCGGGCCAGGGCCATCCGGTTCACGAACCGGGGCATGTTGGCGACGCTCGGCGCGTCCCTCGCCTTCGGCCTTGCCGGACGGGAACGCGGGCATGTCGTGGCGGGAGGGCTGTTCCTCCTCTTCAACCTCGCCCATCTCTATACCTATAGAAAGGCTCTCTAGCCGTCCAAGACGGGATCTTCCGCTCTCGGGAACGCTCAGCTGGCGACGGTGTTCCGCAAGCCGAGGCCATGCCTTGCGTCTTCATCCCGGGGGGCGGTCAACCATAAACGGGCCATCGGCCCTTTCCGTGAACCTCAAAGACTCAATTCAGGAAGCAGCATGAAGAAAGTAGCCGTCCTTCTTTTGGCAGCAGGGCTTGTTTTCGGCGCGGCGCACAAGGGTGCGCAGGCCGCCGACATCAAGGTTTCGGGAGAATGGGATTTCAACACCGAATGGAACAATATCGGCTTCGCCAAGGAAAAGGCCGACGATCTGTTCCATGCCCGCCAGCGCTTGCGCACGCAGGTGGACATCATCGCGTCCGAATCCCTGAAGGGTACGGTGTTCTTTGAAGTCGGGGACACCAATTGGGGCAACAGCAGTGAAGGCGGCGCGCTCGGAACGGACGGCAAGGTCGTCGAAGTCCGGTACTCGTACGTGGATTGGGTTGTGCCCCAGACGGATCTGCGCGTCCGCATGGGCTTGCAGCCGTTCAGCCTGCCGAACTTCGTAGCTGGCGATCCCATCATGGGGAGCGACGACTCGGACGGCGCGGGCATCACCCTGTCCTATCAGTTCAATGATATGGCCGGGATGTCCCTGTTCTGGATGCGTGCGGAAAACGACAACACCACGATTGACCGCGGCGTGGGCAACGCGATGGACTTTGTGGGCCTGAGCGTCCCGTTGACCGGGGAAGGCTGGCAGCTCAACCCGTGGGGCATGTACGGCAATCTCGGCAAGAACAGCCTGAATGAAGTGGGCGAGAACGGCGAATCCCTGATCGTCGGCCTGCTTCCCTATGGGCAGGACGGCGTTTCCGTCGTGGCCAAGGATTCGAACAACCCGGCATGGTGGCTTGGCATCGGCGGAGAGCTGACGACGTTTGATCCGCTGCGCCTCGCCTTTGATTTCGCTTACGGCAAGGCCGACTGGGGCAAGGCGGCCAACGGGCAGGATCTGACCCGGCAGGGCTGGCTGCTTTCCGGTATTGCCGAGTACAAGCTCGACTACGTGACCCCCGGCCTCATCGCCTGGTACGGCTCCGGCGACAATTCCGATACGATGGACGGCTCGGAACGCCTGCCCACGCTGTCTCCCGGCTGGGGCGCCACGACCCTTGGCTGGGACGGCGCTTATGGGATTTCGGACGGCGCGGTGCTTAGCAATACGCCCACGGGCACGTGGGGTGTGGTCGCCCGCCTTGCCGACATCTCGTTCTTTGAAAATCTCACCCATACGTTGGCGGTGGGCTTCTATACGGGTACGAACAATACCCGGATGGTCACTTCCGGCCCGGTCGGCGGCGTCGAGAGCGGCAACGTCTACCTGACGACGAAAGACCATGCGTGGGAAGTCAACTTCGATTCCCAGTACAAGATCTACGAGAACCTGACGCTGGCGGCTGAAATGGGCTTTGTCCGCCTCGATCTGGATAAGGATGTTTGGGGGAGCAAGCTCAGCGGTGTCGACAAGACCGCGTACAAGGTCGGCCTGAACTTGAACTACGCGTTTTAATCCTTTCTAGTGGAAGTTGTTCCACAGGAACGAGGCAAGGCCGGGACTCATTGCCAAGAAATGAGTTCCGGCCTTTTCCGTTCTATGAATAGGTCTTTACCGGAGGAAGCGTAACACGGAGCACATTGACGTTAAAGTAAAAAGTACCTTTAATGTTTCGCTGGGTTGGATTTAGATACGTATTGTTATGCAAAACAGGCTCCCCCGATGCCGTCGGGAGAGCCTGTTTTGTTTGATGCTTTCAAATGCGGCGAGTCAAGCCTTCTTACCCTTCAGCTCGTGTCAGGGACGGCGTCTGAGGGATGACGTGGACGTCAAGCTGCGGGAAGGCGATTTCCACCTGATGCTCGGCGAAGACCTCCACGATCCGGTGGCGGATGGCCGAGGCGGCGTCCGTGGCGGTCCCGATGTCCGACCAGTAACGGAGTACGAAGTTCAGCGTGCTGTCCGCAAAATCCATGAACAGGACGAAGGGCTGAGGCCGCCGTACAATCTGCGGGACGGACTGCGCCACTTCAACCAGCAGCCGTTCCACGAGCTTGGGATCGGTCCCGTAAGCCACGCCGATGGCCACTTCACGGCGCACGATGCGCCCGTTGCGCGTCCAGTTGATCAGACGGTTGGAGACGAATTCCGAGTTCGGGACAAAGATGATGGCGTTGTCGAACGTTTCTACCGTGGTCGCGCGGACGCTGATCTTGCGGACGACGCCCTGCAGGTTGCCCACGTCGATGACGTCGCCTTCGTGCAGGGTCCGGCTGAAAATCAGGATGAGGCCCGACAGGAAGTTGTTGACGATGGTCTGCATACCGAAGCCGATACCGACGGAGAGGCCGCCGGCGATGACCGCGAGGTTTTCCAGCCCGAACCCGAGGGCTTTCAGGGTGAAGAGGGCGAAGAGCGTCCACAGCCCGTAGGTGATGCCCGTCTGCATGGGCGGGATCAGGGTCTTGTCGATCTTGTAGGACTGGGAGGCCACGCGGTTCAGGAACGAGCGGGAGGCCGTGATGGCCGCCCTCGTAATGTAGAACACGCTGACGATAAGAATCAGGTGCACCATGTTGAACGAGGCGGACCCGACCTGCACGCCGGTACCGAGGTAGTGCCACAGGAGCAGCGCGCCGCCGGGCATGGCGATGACCCAGAGCACCATGCCGCACAGGATGAGCAGCAGTACGATGGGCGCGATGAAGGCCGCGACGAGTCCCGCGAGCACGCTGCGCTGGGCGTGCTGTTCACTGTCCTGCACGTCCGAGGAACGGTTGAGGATCTGGAGCAGGCCGATGATGAACTGCGTGTTGATGGCGAGGCAGTCGACGAGGATGAGCACGAGGATCGCCATACGCGGCCAGCCGATGGCGGCGACGGCCATGCTGAGCCAGACGGTCAGCCTGTGGACGTGCAGCAGGTTGTTTTCGATGCCGGGAAGCTCGCGCGCGTGCAGTTCTTTGAGGATGTACAGCGAAACCAGGCCCACCGCGATCCAGCTCAGGGAGAGGATGCCGCCGGGCAGGTTGGGGTAGCTGATCAGGATGCCGAGGCTTGAGGCCAGATACATGGGCCAGAGCGGGGTGAGGCCCATCTTCTTGTCGAGGATGAAGCAGCGCATACCCCATGCGAGGGTCATCTCGCCGCCGATGACAAGGATGCTGCCGAGCACGAGCAGCCCCCGGAAGAGCTCGCCCTGGCTCCCGAAGGATGCCCCGACCAGCGCAAGGCCGGTGAATTGCCACAGGAGGCTGCGCAGGATGCCGGAGCGGGCGGCCGTGGGCATGGTGCCCTTCTTTTCGGCTCGGACCATGCGGCGGTTGACGAAGAAGATGACGACGCAGCCCAGAAGCAGCACGTTGAGGAACCGCAGCCCCACGCCCTTCCATGCGGAAGGGTTGCGCGGGAATTCGATGCTCATGCGCAGGTTCATGTTCTGGAACGTCTTTTCCCACCGCTCGGTGATCCCTTCCCATGCCACAGGGTCGAAGAAGCGGCTCGGGACTGAAAAATAATAGGTCTGCCACAGGTCCGGCAGGTAGCCGGTCACGCCTGTGTGCATACTCTCGATTTTGCCGAGCAGGTCCGTGGCGGAGGAAAGCTCAAGCGTCAGCCGCTGATCCATCTTGATGAGTTTGTTCTCGATGCGGCTGATGTTTTTCCACGTCTGCTGCTGATCGGGATTCAGCTTTTCCTTGCTGCCTTTCTCCGGAAGGGGAGGGAGGCTTCTCTTCATCTGTTCCAGCGCGGCGATTTTGTCCTTGACCACGTTTTGCGCGGTCAGGACGGGCTGCATCTGCTGGCGCAGGCCCGAAGCCTGCAATACGCCGCGCTGATCGATGGATTCCAGCATGATGGGATCAAGCTTGTGCGTCCCGGCCAGAGAGAACAGGCGCTGGGCGGCTTCCTCCATGCCGGGAAGGCTCTTGCGGAGCGGATTGATGATCGCCTTGAGGCCCCCGGCCAAGCCGTCGATCTCGATTTCCATCGCGTTCAGCTCATCCTGATTCTGCTTGAACGCCTCTTCCCACACGGCGTCGTCGGAGGCGGTGGACTCGCTTTTCTGTTGGGCTGCTTCGGCTTCCGCCTGAAGTTTGGCCGTCGCGGCTTCGGCGTCCTGCCGAGCCCTTTCCTCGGCCTCCTGCTTGGCCTTGGCGTCCGCTTCGGCCTTGGCTTTGGCTTCGGCCTCCAGGCGGGCCTTTTCCTCGGCTTCCTGTTTGGCCTTCTCTTCAGCTTCGAGTTTGGCTTTTTCCTTGTCCGTCAGGGCGTCTCTATCGGCGGCCTTTTCGGAGGACGCGTCAGCCGTTTTGTCCGTTTTGGCCTTCTCTTCTTTGGCGGACGTTTTCTGGTCGGACGCGGCGGCGTCCTTGTCGGGAGCTGCGAGCAGGGGCCGCGCGGAAAGGCTTGCGCACAGCAGCCCGGCCATCATGAACAGGGCGAAGCGCCCAAAAGTGGAACGTGTGAAAAAACGCTGCAGGGACATGGTGTTCTATCCTTTATCAACCCGAAAAGATGTTCCCGTCTCATACGGCAAAGCGTCAGGCCATGCAAGGCCATTTAGCCTGCTGATCGAACGAATGGGACGGTTCCGCGCCGTGTGGCGGAGGCCCTCAAGAAGGGAGGCCGTGCGAGCGCGTTGCCGCCTCGTTGCATGGGGAAGCGTGAGGAAAGAGGAATGGGGGAGACGCTTCGATGAAAGAATGGATATTACAATTTTGTAAAAATAGAACAAAAATCAAATGAACGAATTGATACCTAAAAATAAGTATGTTATTTGCTCATTGAATCGTCAAACAGGGTATGTGTTTTTCTTTTGACATTTTAAATAACAATTTTGTATAAAACGCGTGCCGCCGGGCCGAAAACGGCCCGCCAAAGTTCTTCCCCCCTTTGCGTGTTGATGCGGGCGATCGCCGCACGCACGGAAAGCGCGGGATGGCGCGCCGTCACGAAGTCCCGCCGCGTGTGGCGGGCAATCCGTATGAGGATGGAGGAAGCTATGTGCAGAATCGGAGCGATCAAAAGCAAGGTGCCGGTCGAACCGGCGAAAGCGTTGTATTTGATGCTTCCCCAACAGGAAGGGCATGACAACTCGGGTTATGCCATGGTGATGCAGGATTTGTACGGCGTGTTCGAGGGCCATAAGGACAAGCCGCTGCTGTCGCTGGCCTGTACGCCGCGCGGCGTCCGGATGGTCGATGCGTATATGGCGGAGCAGGGGTTTGAGCAGGTGTTGGAGTGGCTTCCGGACGTGGATCGGCGGCCCGGCCTCGATATCAAGGCCATGCCCTGTTATGTGTTCCGTAACTACGAGTATCCCGAAGCCTACAGGGGACGCCCGCAGGCCGAGCGTGAGGAACTCCTGCTCGATACGCGGCTTGCCTTGCGCCGGATGCTGGAAAAGGACGGGCAGGGGTTCGTCTATTCCTTCTGGCCCGACGTGCTGACCTTGAAGGAAATCGGCGATCCCCGTGACATCGCCGCCTATTTCCGTCTGTGGGACGAGGAAGGCCCCCTGCGGGCGAAAAGCATCGTGACCCAGTGCCGCCAGAATACGAACTACGACATCGTCCGGTATGCGGCGCATCCGTTCTTCCTTCAGGGCTATACCCTGTGCGCCAACGGGGAAAACACGTTCTATACGAAGAATACGGAGTACCAGAAGTCGCTGCACCGGGGATACGTCGGGTTCGAGTCGGACTCGCAGAATTTTCTCTACACCCTGCATTACGTGCTGCGCGAACTGAAGTGGCCCCTCAAGTACTTCAAGCACGTCATTACGCCGCTGCCCTTTGCGGAAGCGGAACGGCGCGGCGACCGCAAGGTGCTGAGCCTCATCCGCGAATCCCTCGCCCATCTGGAAATCAACGGCCCCAACACGATCATCGCCGTGCTCCCTGACGGAAGCATGATGACGTGCTGCGACTCCAAAAAACTGCGCCCTGTGGTTGTGGGCGGCGACGGGACGACCATGGCGATTTCCTCCGAAGTCTGCGGGCTGAACGCGGTATTGCCCGATCGGGATGCCTCGCGGGACATCTATCCCAACGAGCGGGAAGTTGTGCTCATCAATAATGATTTGGCGGTGCAAAGATGGAATCAGTGACCACGCAGGATATTGGCGTCAACGATTTAAGGTGGATCATCGACTATCGGCCCGAGCGCTGTACCATGTGCGGCAGCTGTGTGGCGAGCTGTACCCTGAACGCGCTTGAAGTCGCGGTCATGCGGCAGGATCTGACGGTTTCCCGTGCGAGCCAGCCGGAACCGGTTCGGGAGCACCTGGCCCGTCCCGTCATCCGGCAGAAGGCGAGCCTTACCGGATCGTGTGTCGGCTGCGGCATGTGTGAAAAAGTGTGCCCCAATCAGGCCATCCGTGCCGTCCGCAACCCTGACAGCCGGTATGCGCTGCTGGCCCGGACGAACGGCCCCACCAAGCGCGGCGGACGGACCAATCTGAACGCGCAGCGCACCCTTGATCACATCGTCGTAGGCCGCATCAGCCAGATGACCGACCCGGCGCTGGATTCCGAGCGGCATACCTTTGATATTCTGGCCCCGTTCGGGCGTGTGCTCCTGCCCGGCGAACTCCCGTTGCGCGCCGAGGGCGGCGAACTCAGGCTTGAGGGGAAAACACCCCCGCTGCACTGGATTTACCCGGTCATTTTCAGCGATATGTCCATCGGCGCGCTGTCCACGCGGGCGTGGGAGGCCATCGCGCTGGCTACGGCCTACCTCAACGAGCAATGCGGCCTTCCCGTGCGCATGAGTTCGGGCGAGGGCGGTATGCCCGTCAAGCTGTTGGAATCCGAGCGGCTTAAGTACATGATCCTGCAAATCGCTTCCGGGCATTTCGGCTGGAACCGCATCATCAAGGCCATGCCCCGCATGAAGGCGGACCCGGCGGGCATCCTGATCAAGATAGGGCAGGGCGCCAAGCCCGGCGACGGCGGCCTGCTCCCCGCCGCCAAGGTGGCCCCGCACATTCAGGCCATTCGCGGCGTGCCGAGGACGACCCTGCATTCGCCGCCGAACCATCAAGGGCTCTATTCCATCGAAGAATCGGTCCAGAAGATGCACTTGTCCCTGAACGCGGCCTTCGGGTTCCGCGTTCCCGTGGCCATCAAGTGCGCGGCCTCGGCAACGTCCGTATCGGTCTACAACAACCTGCTCCGCGATCCGTACAAAATCTGCGGCGGGTTCTTTATCGACGGCATTCAGGGCGGCACCGGCGCGGCGAATGAGGTTTCGCTCGATCATACGGGGCATCCGGTGGTTTCCAAACTGCGTGACTGCTACCTCGCCGCCGTACGGCAGGGGTTGCAGGGGCAGATCCCGTTGTGGGCGGGCGGCGGCATCGGCATGACCGGGACGGCGGCGGCCGACGCCTTCAAGATGATCTGCCTCGGCGCGAACGGCGTGTTCCTCGGCAAGATCCTCATTCAGCTTCTGGGATGCGTGGGCAATGAGCAGGGCCGCTGCAACGCCTGCTCCACGGGCAGATGTCCCACCGGCATCTGTACGCAGGACCCGCGCCTCGTCCATCGGCTGGACGTCGATCGCGGCGCTCAGAACATTGTCGACTACATGCTGGCGTTGGACGGGGAACTGCGCAAACTGATGGCTCCCATCGGCAACAGTTCGTTGCCGGTGGGCCGTTCCGACGCCCTTGTGACGACGGACAGGGCCGTGGCCGACAAGCTCGGCATCCAATACGTGTGCTAGGAGGGCGCGACATGTTGACAATCAAGACATTGCAAGGGACGCACCGCATGTCGACCCAGGACTTGCTTCTCGCCATTGAGGAAGCGGTCGGCAACGGCGAGACATCGTTTGAAATCGAAGCGTCGGGCCAGCACGACATCGGCGGCCCGCTGTGGAACAGGGAAGGCAAGGCCCTGCGGTTCCATGTGACCAACCCCGGCCAGCGCGTCGGTTCCATGTGCCTCGACAATACGGAAATCCTTGTGGACGGCCCCGCGCCCGCCGATGTGGGCTGGCTGAACGCGGGAGGCCGCATTGTCGTGCGCGGGGATGCGGGCGACACCGCCGGGCACTGCGCGGCGGCGGGCGTCATCCATATCGGCGGCCGGGCAGGGGCCCGATCCGGTTCGCTCATGAAGCACGATCCCCTTTATGCGCCCCCGGAACTGTGGGTGCTCAAGAATGTGGGCAGTTTTTCCTTCGAGTTCATGGGCGGGGGCAAGGCCGTGGTCTGCGGTTATGACTGCGAAGGGCTTCCTTCCGTCCTTGGTGAACGTCCCTGCGTGGGCATGGTCGGCGGCATAGTGTATGTGCGCGGCGCGTTTTCCGAGGACGTCGCGGACGATCTCGCCGTATCCGGGCTGGAGTCAGATGACATCGCCTACCTTGACGCCGGGCTGGAAACATTTTTGTCCGCCGTGGGCAGGCCGGAACTGTACGCCGTCCTCAGCGATTGGAGCGAGTGGCGGAAGATTTATCCCCTCACCTTGGGGGGACATTCCCCTAGGCCCGATCCCATGCCGATGAAGGCGTTCCGGGCCAAGGAATGGATACAGGGCGGCATTTTCAGCGACGTATGCCGTGATGATTTCGTTGTGAACGCCACCGTAGCGCGCGGCCTGTACCGCCAGCGCGTCCCCTCGTGGGACAACGCCGCCTGTGCCGCGCCCTGTGAGTTCCGTTGCCCGGCTTCCATTCCTACACAGCTACGGTACAACCTGCTGCGCGCGGGCAAGGTGGAGGAAGCCTACAAGCTGGTGTTCGACTATACGCCGTTCCCCGGCTCAGTGTGCGGCGGGGTGTGTCCCAACCCGTGCATGGAAGGGTGCACGCGCGGCGGCATCGACGAAGCCGTCCAAATCGGAGCGCTCGGGCGCTGTTCCATTGATGTGTCCCTGCCCCGTCCCACCGGGCCTACCGGCAAAAAAGTCGCCGTGATCGGCGGCGGGGTCGCAGGCTTGAGCGCCGCATGGCGGCTTGCCCGGAAAGGGCATGAGGTCACCGTCTACGAAGCTGACGACCGCATGGGCGGCAAGCTGGAGCAGGTCATTCCCCGCGCCCGCCTTCCGCATGAGATTTTGGAAAAGGAACTGAAGCGCATTGAGGACATGGGCGTCCGTTTCGTGACCGGCAGCCGGGTTGACGCGGACGGGTTCCAGCGGCTCCGGCGGGAAAGCGATGCGGTGATCGTCGCCACCGGAGGGCATATCCCCCGCGTGTTCCCGTGGCCCGGGCATGAGAGGATTGTGGCGGGCATCGACTTCCTTAAGGCCATCAACAAGGGCGAGAACCCTCGTGTCGGCCGGAATGTCATCGTCATCGGCTGCGGCAACGCGGGCATGGATGCCGCAGCCGGGGCCTATGCGATGGGCGCGGAAAGCGTGACCTGCATCGACGTGCAGAAACCGGCGGCCTTTGCCCATGAAATCGCGCACATCGAAGCGCTGGGCGGCAAGCTGCTCTGGCCGGTGATGACCAAGGAAATAACCGATGGCGGACTCATCACGGCGGACGGGACGCTCATTTCCGGCGACATGGTCATCATCACCATCGGCGAATCCCCGGATTTGGGCTACCTGCCTGAAGGCGTGCGGAAATTCCGCGATTGGGTCATTCCCGGGGCGGATATGAGCCTTCTCGAAAACGTGTTTGCGGCGGGATCAAGCCCGGGTTGCTGGCGGACGCCATCGGAACGGGAATCAAGGCGGCTGAGGCCGTTGACGCCTCGCTTCGCGGTGTGGCCTATGCGCCCGTCGAGAAGAAACCGGTACCCTCAGGGCAACTGAGCACAGCGTATTTCACCCGTTGCCCTCATGGTGAGCTGCCTGCCGCGAACCGGGATTTTGACCGTTGTGTCAGTTGCGGGACCTGCCGGGATTGCAGAATGTGCTTGGAATCCTGCCCGGAGGGGGCCATCAGCCGGGAAACACTGGCGGGCGGCGCGTATCGGTATGTTTCCGATCCCGATCGGTGCATCGGATGCGGCATCTGCTCCGGCGTCTGCCCCTGCGGCATTTGGACGATGCATCCCAATGTTCCGCTGGAGTAGGGGAGGCACACGGAAGATTGGGGAGGGAGAAGCTTTCTGAAGAAAGTTTCTCCCTCCCCCAAACCCCCTTCTCTCCCGCTTCAAAGGCTTTCATCATTGAATCCCTGCCGACAGGAGGGGAACGGGGGAAAAGGCCTGTGATAGTGCATGATTGATGCAGGAATAGTGGCTTCCTACCCTCAAGCGCGTATATTCGGCTATGGGAGGAAACCTCCTTGCTTTTTGGGGTGACGGATACGGCTCATCCCGTGGGGATGAGCCCCCCTATGTGGTGTACCCGCACGAGGGCAAGGTACAGTTCATCCCGTTTTTCCTTTGATCGGAATGAAAGCGAAACGGCGCCAAAATCGCCGTTGAGTTCGATCCTGCTTGGTACGCTCGCACGCGAACGGCCATTGCCGTAGACCGTTTGCCTCATGTTTAGAGGCGGGTGGATTTCGCGTATCTCGGCGAGAGCTATTTTATGCCTCATGAATTCCTGAAACAGATAAAGGGGGTTGAAGTGCGACGTCCAGTTTTGGACTTTGATGCCGCCGCCCGGAAACTCCAGCATACCGTTTTCTGCGTCGATGACGTATCCTTTGGCGTTCACCCTGAAGAGAAGCAGGTTCACAATGCCTATTGCAATAAAAAAATAGGGAAAAATGTCATGTATGCCTTGCTTCAACATGCCGTACAGGACAAGCAGGCCTATCACCAGAAAGGACACCGCGCCTAGGAGCGAACGTGTCACCTTGGGCCAATCAACCACGCTGCGGCTGCAACAGAGATTGTCTTGCACCATGTCAGCCATGACACGCTCCCCCCTCACACGTGAAAGCATAAAAGCGGTACGATAGTATCTTATTTTGTTTATTTCGATACTATCGTATCGAATTTCTGTCAATACATTGTGTACCTTGATGGAATGAAAACCTATCCTCGTTTATTGGAAGCCACTGGCATTACAATCGAAAAAATCCGAAAAGAACGAAAGATGACCAAAACGGCCCTCGCGGATTTTTCGGATTTGCAGGATTGCTATGTCCGTGGAATCATAAAAGGAAAAAGGAATCCCACCATCACCGCGATCTATTCCATCTGTGAAGCCCTTGGCCTTTCTCCTCTGGAGTTTTTCAAGAGGGTGACTGATGAATTGAACGAACTGAACAAGCCAAGAAAAAATCTCCAGTAAAGGCAAGCGACAGTACGGAAACGCCCTTTATAGTGATAGGTAACCGTTTGAAGTCATCTCCGGGTTTTCCCCCACTTCACACCGTGCATGCAGCTTTTACTGCACACGGCGTTCCATCGATTAAGGTTTTCGGATGGCAATCATCATGTAACACAAAGGGAACTCTTAAAGAATGGGAGCAAGATGGGCTTGTTCCCGCAGCCTGTTCACTTTCATAAGCTGGCTGCTTTTCAGGTTGAACAGTTGAAGACAGGCGGCTATTGTCGCCTCACTGGTTGCGTGGATAAGCCTGTGGATGTCCTTTTCGACAATTACCAGGTTCTTGTATTCATCCCCACCGCCAAGCGATTTCGGCTTTTTATGGTGACAATGAACCTGCCAGGCCGCCAGAAGTTCCCCGGTTATAAAGCAGCGTCCATACTGGCCCACGAACAGGGAGATGCGGTTATCATTGTATTCCACGCTGCGTCCCTGTACCGGATGGGTCAGGAGGTGGCGCAGAGTTTCCGCTGATACCGCTTTCTGTTTCGCGTGTACGAACTGTCTGTCTTCTTCGACAAAGATGCTTTGCTCTTTGAACTGGAAGCATTTGACATGTCGAACATAGCTTATGGGCAATAACGGTTTGTCGTAGACGAAGCGAATTCGCCTGGATTTGCCGTACCGCTTTTCGATGTAGGCCGGGAGTGGCTCCTTTGGCTTCCGTCTTCGTGGAGTCAACCTGTTCTTGAGAGCTGAGCGACTACGAAAGGCGATTTCTGAGAAGTCCTTGCTGCACAGGGTTGCGCAACAGTAATACCCGTGTATGCCCATGACATAGGCATTGTAATCATTGACGAATACATGACCTTCATTGGCAACGGGTTTTTGCATCAACTTTGTGTGGCGTCTGACTTCATGCAATATCTTGCTCCTGGCCTTGTCAGCCAAGTGGGATGTTGCCACAAAACGGTCTTTCTTACTGTCTTTTCCAATCATTTTACCCTTGGGCCGGACTTTCATCTTGATTCCCAGAAACTCGGAATAACCTTTCCGGAGATTGGTTATTTTCGATTTTTCCGGACTGATTTCCAGACTCAATCTTTCCAGTAGCCATTTTTGCACGGCGGCAAAGATTCTTTTCGCGTGATTATGGTGTCGGCAGAAAATTTTAAAGTCGTCCGCGTAACGAACTATATAGACTTCTTTCAGCCGGGTCTTTTTCAGGGCATAGTACATACTGCTCATACTACCATCTTTTTTACCAGGCTGGTATGTATCCCGTGTAGGATGCCTTTCCCACTGGCTAGCTATCCACCAGTCCAGTTCGTTAAGAACCACGTTGGCCAACAGAGGAGAAAGAATTCCTCCCTGCGGCGTTCCCTTGGCAGGAACGCCAATGCCGTCGATTTCCGCCTTGAGCATTTTCGATATGACCCTGAGCAGGGATTTATCTTCAATGCCTAATGTCCATAACTGCTTGAGAAGCTTTCCGTGGTCGATATTGTCAAAGAAGCCCTTGATGTCGATATCAACCACATAATGCAGATGCGCCACCTGTGCGAGGAAGTATGCTCTGGCAATAGCATGTTTCGCAGACCGTAACGGTCTGAATCCATAGCTGTGCTTGAAAAACTTTGCCTCGCAGACTGGCTCCAGAACTTGCAGGATGCATTGCTGCACCAATCTGTCCTTGATGGTAGGAATGCCGAGAGGCCGCGTCCTTCCATCCAATTTGGGTATTTCTACCCGCCGTACCCGTTGGGGAAAGTAATTGTCCAGCTTGTTACGAACCATCGTTACCAGTTCCTCAGGATGCAGGCCGGAAAGATATGTGATGGTCTTTCCGTCAACTCCCTTGGTATGACTTCCCTTGTTTTTCTTGATATTTCTGTAGGCCAACAGGATGTTCTCTTCCTTGCGGATGAGTTCCATAAGATTACGAAAACATCTGCCATTGCAGCTTTCCGCATAGAGGTTATCAAGAATTGCTTGAAAGTCGTAGTATTCATTGTTCCGTAACACCTGTCTCTTCAGGAGTTTCTTCTTTTTACTCAGAGTCGGCGTCCTCCTTGATTGATTTCGCCTCTTTTAGTCATACTCGAACCTCTGAACTGATGATAGTTTTCCATTTTCCTTAATCAACTGGAGGCTGTTGCTCCGCTGCCGTTACAGCAACTTCGACGCTCGTGCCTCCACTCTCAGCCGGATGAAATGCCCTTAATCCATAATGGTTTTATACGGCATACCATTTCACTGTGTGTTATCACTCCATGTTCCGGCCTTTCCTTGTTCCGATGCCTCTATCTGTGCATGAAACCTTAGGTGCTTCCTATGAGCCTGCAAGCTGAATGCCGCCTGTAACGACATACGGATTTTCGTAACCACGATTTCTACTCACCCGCACTTGCTCCCCGTTCCGGGGCAAAAGCATTTCTGCCATTTCCAACCGTTTAGACCCTTACATTCGGAAGTTCGTCGGTCCTCATTGGACATTCTCACCATAGCTTCTTTATAGACCCCCGGCCTATCAGATGCTCGGCCACCTCTGGCTCGCCGTTCCTCGTCATTACACGTTAGGGCATCCTCTCAGCCGGCTTCACCGGGCTTCAGACCATGAACAGATAACACTATCCATCGCCTGCCGGAGTATCAGGGAAGGCGTTTCAGGGCGTTACCCCATCATTCCACCTTTCAAGGCATCAGTTCATAACAACTAATGGTTATGGCTGACCTTTTTAGTCAGCAACAAGTCGCACCGTGGTCAACGTATCCCCTTGTCATATTGATATACATTTTATCAGTATCTATTTTAAGAGAGGGAATGTGGATCGTTTTTCCATTCGTATAGGCTGTAGTTTCTCCTATTTCCACGGTGATGTTGTACTACTTTCCCAGAATACAGGCCAACAAAGGCAGACAGGACATGATGTCTTTGGTCCTGAGCATGACTCACCACAGTCCGATGTTGGGGATATTTGCGGAATGGTTTTGCGGGACGGACACAAAGGTACTTCTGTAGGGATGGCGGATTGTTGGCATACGGTGAACACGTCATTGGCGAGAAGCGCGTTCATGACGTCCTGAGGGGAATGCCCTTCGATGAGCCTCTGGCTGTGTTGCAGCATTGAGGACGGATCACGGAACATGGAGACAACGCCCTGCAAAAGGATGAGTTCCTTTCCGGTGATGTTGCCCTTGGCGGGGATGCTGTTGATGGCCGTCTGGATGAGGCTGGGCTACCGGAGCGACGTGAGGCTCGACGAACGTCAGCCCGCAGAGCTTTTGGTGCAGGGTCTTAAGCGGGGAAAGGGCCTTGTGGGTCACCGTATCCTTTCCGGCGTAGACCTTTTGCCATATCTCTTTGTCTAAATTGGCTATTTCGTTGAACAGCGTTCCGGCAAGCCCTTCCACTTCCTCATTCAGCCCGGATTCACATACGACGTTGGGGTTGTCGTGTTCGGTGAGCGGTGTGACCTTGTAAAGCTGCCACGAGAAGGCAGCCTTGAACGGACGTAGTCCGGCCCTACCGTGGACTCCCTGATGATATTTCTCCACTTGCAGTGCTTGGCGATCCAGTTCTCAATGGACAGGTCGTAATAGGCCAGGAACGCTTCCTTTTCCTGAAGGAACGCCTCTCTGATCCGGATCAGTTCGTCGATGATGTCCCCAGCCTTATCTTCCGGGATGTCCCAGCCGGACATGAACCGGATGCCGTGTCTGTCCAGATAGTTGAAGGCTCTGGCCTTCAACGTGGTGAATATCTTGAGGCTGCCGGGATCGGCGATACGCTTGCTCCCCAAAGAGGCAAGGTCTTCCGGCGGAAGTTCCGCACCGCCAAAATCTTCAAGACACATCTTCTTTCGGGCGGACCATACGCTGATGTTGAGGTTCAGGGCCAGAAGGCTGTCGAGAATCCTGATGTCGGAACGAATGATGGTATTCATATTTTCCTCTTTCCGATTAGAATGTTACCGCAAAAATGCGGTGTACGAGTTCATGGAGCATTACTCTCGTTGACCGTGTGGCCTTGAACGTGAGAGCACGATCCAGCGCATAGGAAAGCGGCTCGATACCCTGATTGGCCAGCGGCTGGAACTTGAGGGCAAGATCGGCCCACCGGATGAGGGTTCTGGTGGAAAGCGTCACTTCGATGGTGTTTTCATAGGAATCGGCATCGCCCATGAAGAGTTTCCGAACTTCATTGGCGAAACTGACCATGTTCGAGGCGACGTGTCCGGGAAGGTTCGGGAACTGCCGGGACAGAAGTTACTTTTCCGTTTCAGGCGTGGGATAGCGCGACTTCGCAGGCCATGTACCTTCGAGCAGTGCAAGGTTTTGGCGAACGGTTCCCTGATAGAGCCCCGTGTCGTCACCGCCTCCGTTGGTGTTCGCGGTACATGCGATTCGGAACATTTCATGCGGGGAAATGACCTCTCCTCCATTCTCCGGCAGACACAAAGGCGCACCGTCCAGAACACCGTTGAGGCCAACGGCAACTTCAGGGGAAAGCAAATCCGCCTCGTTGATCAAAAGAATTCCCCCGTACCGCATGGCAAGCGGCAATGGTCCATACTTATAGGCCATGCTGCCTTTTTGCAGGGAAATATGGCCGCACAGATCGGCAAACTCCAATCGTCCATGCCCGGTGACTTCAAATGTGGGATAGTTCAGCCGTACGGCAAGCTGCTTGATGAGCGTCGTCTTTCCACATCCCGTGCCGATTCATGGAAAATGTAGGTAGGATCAACGGATGGGGTGTATGAACATGCTTCCTTGTAGCCTTTGACAGCCTTCCCAGCAGGATGGAAGACCCATCCTGATACTGGGGAAGAGCCTTCTTGGTTTCCTCCGAAGCGAAGTATTTCCAACAATCCTTCCGATCCCGTATTTACGATAGTCTCGCCCATCATTGTTCCTCCCTTGACTTGAATCAAAAACAGAAAGAGCTGCCCCCGTAAGGACAGCCCCTTCAGCTATACGGCATATTTCCACCATATTTTCCGTTGTGGGTTCCAATGAAACCCCGCCCCCGAAAGCAATTCTTTTTTCACCGCCGTGTTTCCAGTGGCGAGGATGCACTCCCGATCATCCTGTGCCGTTACAATTTCGTATGAAATTCCATCCAGATGGGGCAATTTTGAAAGCTCGTCTGACGTTCGATTTGAGGCGGATGAAATCTTTTTTACTTGCCCTGAATCATCCTGAGTCGTTTTGCCCCTCTGAGGGGCGTTTACGGCGTTTTTCTGTCTCTGAGGGCGGTTGAGCTTGTCTGAGTTAAACTCCTCGTCCGTATATTCCTCCGTAACGATGCCAAGCATGGAGGAAAGCGCATACCTGCGCATATAGGTCATGCTGATACCTAGTCCCTGGGGATCGGCCTTGGGCAGAGGAACCACCGCAAGGCTCGATTGCCATTGTCCAGACTCCGCATGGGTGAGTTTCGTGACCAACCCGAGATATCCCGGTTCGGCAGGAACCGGATACTGACAAAGCCAGATGCCGTTGGAAAGCAAGGCGTCACGGCACGAGTCCATGACGCTGTTGAGGGTGGCGTACTTGCTCTTGGTAAACGGGGTGTTGGCATCCTTGGTTGCGGATTGAAGCTGGCGTTGAACGTTGATGAGGGCCTTGACGATTTCCGAAATGTCTTCTGAATTGTACTCTTGCATTCTTATTCCAGAGAAAACACCCTTCTATCCAGCGTATTGTGGATAGAAGAGAGAAATGAAAAACTTTTCTGTTCTATACTGTAATATAGATTTAAATCAATTTTACGGACATACAGTTTCCATTTGTTTGTCTATGACCAACAGTTTTGTGGAAAGCAAAGAGAGTATATATCTTGTTACATCTTCATATTGTTGAGCAATTGAAAAACTATATCGCTCTTTGACGAGTCCCATGAGCATATACAACATGAATTGCGATTCGCAACAGTCCACGTCAGGCAAGGCGTGTGGAGCAAAAATGATGGCATCCGCTTCCAGGGCGGCTTTAACGATATGAAGACCAGAGAAGAATGTACCGGGCAATAGGCAAAAAAACATACTCGCTTGTCCGTGTGGGCCAGACAAGCATATTTGCATCAAAGGCATCGCATACACGTCTCAGCCCCGATGCCCTGGTGCAACGGGGCGTATCAAGGACACGGGCCACTTCAGCTCGGGCATTCAAACTTTGCAGAATGAGTTTCTGTACAATCTGGGGATCGGTATTCTGCCCGTATCCAATCGGCGGCAGGTAACGCATTGTGGGGCAAATGAGGACATTTCTCCCCTGTTGAAGCAAGCCTTTCGTTCCCTTAAGCGAGGATAAGCCAGCCCTGAGCGTGAGGACTGGCTTATCTTTGATTTCAATGGAAGGGAACGGGAAAGGACCTTGCGCAAAGGCCGTGAGAGGCGACACCCACCAATGCAGGGATGCAAGGGCCACCCTTTTGAGGAATCGGCGGCGTGTTATCGACATTCTGGGATCGGCAAAAAGCTTGAAACGGCATAGGGATATGGCTTTTCTGCCAGTTCTTCCAGTCTTCGATGCTTCTTCATCCAAGCAAGAGTAAAAAAGATCGTTCGAGGCATAAGAACTCTCCTTACGGTTGCCCACTCCATAGTATCCAACAGGGCCTTCACATAGCGGATTTTGAGCATGTCCACCTGATTGGAGGTCGTGGGAATATCCGTATCTTTCAGCCCATACAGCATCTTGAGGTCAAAGAACCCTTCAGAGGCATAGTGCAGACTCAGTTTCAGCGAATGCAGGATCATCTCCCGATAGACCGGGTTTTCGGCTAGTTCCACATCCGTGGGTTGCGACATAGGCTGACGCATGAGGTATGTTTTATTATAGTTTATGTTAGTATTTTAGGATAAATTCTTTTTATACTTATTTTTACATCTCTGATTTTGCTTTGTGTCTACATATGAAAGTTGGTAACAGAGTTTATAGTCTCTAGTCTATTAACATTACTCGTTTTGTCTAAATATTGACAAAATTTTCTTATATTTTTTGCCATAGATTTTGCTTTAATTCAATATTATCTACACATAAGTATATATGATACGTAACCAGTCACTCTATTTATGTATTCCATAATATTTTTACTATACCCACAGAAAAAAGTCCTTATCTTTAGAAGTAGTTTTTTGTTCAATTTTT
>ENA-ORUF01001334-ORUF01001334.1-human-gut-metagenome-genome-assembly--contig:-NODE-1334-length-27131-cov-3.008199_pt1 | contig 27131 bp, 17 predicted proteins | sample MGYA00242077_ERZ509203 | MGnify/ENA primary metagenome ERZ509203 (study PRJEB26280, sample SAMEA2338834) | human gut metagenome | biome: human gut; feature: human-associated habitat; material: faeces... | reverse complement strand
GAGGTGAAGATACGCTGCTGCAGCTTGCGCAGCTTGTCGCAGAGCTCACCCGTGCGTTCGTCGAAGTGGTCGAGGAGGTCGCGCAAGAAGCGGTAGAAGTCCACGCCGCCAAGCTGCTCGGAGATGACCGCTGCGGGCGACACGTACGAGAGCGCGCGCCCGAGCGCCGCCTGGTGCCCCGCGGTGATGAACGTCTGCTCCATACCTATCTTGAGCTGCGTGAGAACGTCGCGCATGCGATCGGTATCCTCGAAGATGGTCTCTGCCCAAACCTCGCGGGGAATGCTCGCGAGCGCATCGATCTTCTCGGAGAGCGCTCCCGCCGAGACGAGCAGTACCGGGCGGGCGAGCTTCCAATTGGGTTGCTGGAAAACCTCCGTGGTAAAGGTAAGGAAACCAAGGTTGGAGCCTATGAAGCTGTCGAGTTCGGCGGCGGTGTGCTGTGCCGTGGGAAGCTGCTGCATGAGGCGGCAAAGCACCTTCACGTAGGGAAACTCGGCATAGCTCACGTGGGTAAGGTCGAAGTAGGTGAGCGCGTAGGCCAGCCGGCGCGTGGGGATGCTGTGGCGGAGGCAGGGGATGGGCGCGGCGTCGTCGAGCGTGCAGGCGGGATCCGGGCGAGCGTCGCCGATGTCCTCCACGTGGAGGCGCGGGAGCTTCGCGCGATCCTCGGGCGCGTCCTCGGCTTCCTGCTGGCGGCGAAGTTCTGCCACGTCGTCGAGGATTGCATGGAGCTCGGCGGTGCTCATGCTCGCTTTTATTATGGCGAGCTTTGCCGCTTCGGTCTCGGCGGCGTCGGCACGGCCACTTGCCGCTTCGGTGCCGGCGGCGTCGGCTGGGCCTGCTTCCGCGCCCTCGCCCGCGCCGGCGCCAACCGGCACGAGCTCAACCAAAGCACAGTGATTGCTCTCCAGCACGAGTTCCCTCAGCAGGTCCTCGAAGAACGGGCCATCGAGGGCTTCGCGAAGCGCTGCGTAGGTATCGGCGTATTTGAGAGCGTCGGTTGCGGCATCGTCATCATAGAGCCAGGTGGAGAGCGCTTCGCAGGCGAGCACGACGCCGTCCGACATGCCGTAGTCGCGCTGCCGAAGCGCGTATTCGTTGCTGCTGATCACCGCTTCGAGCCGGTCGCGCGGTACGCCATGCTCCACAAGGTCACGGCAGGTATCCTCAATCACGTTCCGGAATTCCTGCGCCGCCTGCGGCCGCGCGTTTTGCAAGATGATGAGCTCGTAGGGCTGCTGGCAAGCGGACGAGGTGTAGCTCGTCACATTTCCGCCCAAGCCCGCGGCGATAATCGCTTTCTTGACCGGGGCCTCGTTGGAGCCGAGGATCGCATCGAAGAGCACATCGGCTGCAACGGTGCGGAAGGTATCGAGCGCTTGGCCAATGACATAGCCCATGCCCACGAGTGCGTTTTCGGGAGTGGTTTGCATCTCGACGCGCTTGTAGTCGCACACGGTCGGTTCCTGCATGGCGAGCGGGTTGGGCGCGAGCGCTGCGGGGCTGGCTCCTGCGGCACGCTCGGCAGCGATGCGGCGGCCAGCGGCGTTTTCCTGCGAGAGGTAGCGCTCGTCAAGAAATGCGAGCTCGCGCCGCACGTCGGCGAAGTCTCCATACAGGGTGAGATAGCTATTGGCCAAGTTGTAGTGTCGGGCATGCGTGTCGAGGAACTCCTCATAGGTGAGGTCGGGTATCGCCCGCGGGTCGCCGCCGGATTCGAACGCATACGCCGTGTCGGGGAAGAGGGCCGCGCCCACGGCGTCGTCCAACACGCTCATGGGGTCGGAGAGCGCACCCTTCATCTCGTTGAACACCACGCCGTTGTAGCGGAGCGTGCCCTCGGTGAGCGGCTTGCCTTCCGGTACGTCGAGCTCGTAGTGCCACCCCTCTTGCTCGAAGATGGCGCGCTTCGTGTAGATGGCCGGGTTGAGCACCGCGTCCATATAGACGTCCATGAGGTTGAGCAGGTCCTGCTCGTTGGTGGAGGCAACGGGGTAGACGGTCTTGTCCGGGTAGGTCATGGCGTTCAGGAACGTCTGCATGGAGCCTTTGATGAGCTCAACGAATGGCTCCTTGAGCGGGAACTTTTCCGAACCGTCGAGGACGGAGTGCTCAAGGATGTGGAACACGCCCGTGCTGTTGGCGGGCGGCGTCTTGAAGCCGATGGAGAAGGCCTTGTTCTCGTCGTCGCAGGCGAGGTAGAGCAGGCGCGCACCGGATGCATGGTGGAAGAGCACGTAGGCGTCGGCATCGAGCTCGTCTATGGTTTCAACATGCATGACGGTGAAGCCGCAGGTTGTTGTTCCAGGCGCGAGCAGCGCAGCAGCGGCAGCGCGGGGGCTGGCGGTTTCCGCGGACTGCGGATTGTTTTCAGAAGGGGTGGTTTCGGGTTCCATGGTTCTCCTTACGGTGTATAGCCTGGTAACGCTTATACCCCGATTGCGCGTGGAGCGACCCACTTGCGCATGGATCGGCTTCGGTCGCGCCTACAGCGCGAGATGAGTGCCCCGCCCGCCTGCGACCATAGCGCTGACGACCCTCGGACTGTCCAATCGTGGTGAGAATGTGATGCCGCCGGGGCTTTGGCAACGGTGCTCCCACGGCACGCCGGCGTTTTCCAAGGGCATGCTCCGGTGGGCTAAAGCATGTGATCGAACCTGCTCAACTTTGCATAAACATGTCTTTTAACCTGCTGAATCTTACGTTAAGGTGAAGGATGGAAAAGGCATTGGAAAGGGGCGCAAGGCGTGGCGGCAGAAGCGACGGAGACGGTTGAAGAAAAATCGGTGAACAGATTCGGCGTGGACGCAGCGTCGCGCGCATGGCGCCGCATCCGACGCAGCCGATCAAATGCCGAGCGCGACCGCCGCGCAGTTACCGGCGTGCTTGCGACGCTCTTCGGAGGTATCTTCTGGGGCTTTTCCGGCACATGCGCAAGCTTTCTGTTCGAGAACTATACCGTTGATACGACCTGGCTCATGTGCGCCCGCCAGATTGTGTCGGGCCTGATTTTCTTGATTGTTATCCTTTCGCGCCGTACGGATCGAGGAAACTTGGTGCGCCTGCTCACCACGAAGCGCGATGTGGCAGTGCTCGTGGTGTTCTCGGCGTTCGGCGTGCTCCTCAACCAGTACGGCTATCTCATGGCGGTTCGCCTGACCAACGCGGGCACCGCGACGGTGCTGCAATGCCTCCAGCTTGTGATGATCATGGTGTATTCGTGCTTGAGGTCGCGCCGCGCGCCGCGCCGGAGGGAATTTGCGGGGGTTGTTTTGGCGCTGGCGGGCACCTATCTTCTCGCGACCGGAGGCAACCCCTCCAACCTGGCGATTCCCCTCGAGGGCCTGACGATTGGCCTTGTTTCGGCGGTGGGCGCTGCGTGCATGTCGATCATTCCGGCGCGCATCCTTCCTAAATACGGGGCCTCGGTGGTCACGGGATCGGGCATGCTGCTTTCGGGAATCGTGACAACGTGCCTCTTTCATCCGTGGGCGAACATGCCGCAGCTTGACGGCATGGGCTGGGGCGCGTTTTTCGTGCTCGCCGCCGTGGGCTCGTGTCTTGCGTATTCGCTGTACATGCAGGGCGTGAAAGATATCGGTTCTATGCGTGCGAGCCTGATTGGCACGGTGGAGCCTGTTTCAGCTGCGGTGACAAGCGCTGTTGTGCTGGGGACGGTGTTTACCATGCCGGACATTGCCGGCTTTGCCTGCATCATCGTGATGGTGTTCCTCACGGCGTAGGAGGATTCGGGCGGCTGAGGGGCGTGCAGGCTTCGGGTTCCTCGGCTACGGCGCTTCATGCACGTCGTCTGCTCGTGGCGGACGAGGCTTGCTGCCGTGTGGCAGATTTGTTTCAAGTGAAATCTGGCATTGGTTTTACCAGACCAGTTACCAGCGAAAGTATGGTTTTTGCCGGAACCGTTCCAAGGCTTGTATTTGAAGCGTGCACGCTGCTTGGCGAACATGATGCCAAGGAGGTGCATGATGATCGAGCTCACCAGAAGACAGAGCCTTTGCCTACGCTATTTGTGTCGGCAGGATTCTTACAGCACGGTTGCGGAGCTCGCCCGGCACCTCGATGTCTCTGAACGCACGATTCGCAGCGACCTGAAGGCAATCGATGCGTACGTACGCGAGCACGGCGGCAGGCTTCTGCGGGTGCCGGGGACGGGGATTCTTCTGGCTGATGGACAAGCGCGGCGCACCCGTCTGCTTGCGAGCCTCGACGGGGCCAGCGTGGGGGTGTTGAAGCGAGAGGAGCGCACAGCAACCGCGGCGATGCTTCTGCTCGTCAGGCCGATCACGACTTTCGAGTTGATTGCGCGAGCTTGCAACGTGAGCCGCCAGACGATTATCGGTCAATTCGACGCAATCGACGCGTTTTTCGAGAGCCGTGGCGTCGAGGTGCGCCGCGAGCAGGGGATGGGGTCGTATCTTTCGGGCAATGAGTTGGCAATCCGACGGTGCTTTGTATGGCTTGTGACAAACGATCCTGAACGCATGCAGGCACGTGATACGGCGTTGCGTGAGCTGCCGGCGACCGTTCTCAAAGAGGCGCGCGCTCTCGTGGAGCGTATCGAACGCATGCAGGGCATGGAATTTACCGATCTTGAGGCGCTGCGTCTGCCGCTCGCTTATACGCTCTGCCGTATAGGTGAGAACCACTTGCTCGCGCGTGAGGCGGCATCCACGAACGTTCTTGATCGCGAGCTGCTCTCGCAGGACGACCCATATCTCAGCGCTCTGCTCGGCCTACTTGAGGCAGATATCAGCGAACAGCGAGAGCGCTTCTTTGCCGCGTCTCTCGTGCTTGCCCAGAGAACCACGGGTGTGGGCCGCATGCACCGCATCGAGACCGGTGAACCGGACGAGGCAACGCTCATCTCGCGCGATCTCATCGCTGCGCTGCACGAGCTCCACGTGATAGATGAAGGAGCGGTGCAGCACCTTATTGACGGACTTACCACGCATCTACGTGCCGCGATCTATCGTTGCCGTAACGATATTCAGGTGGAGAACGAGCTTTCGCCGCAAATCATGGTACCCATCGCATTGCTCTACGATTTCACGCGCAAGGAGATGCGCCGCGCTGAGCAGAGGTATGGCGTGTGCCTCAACGACGCTGAGATCGCCTATATCGCAATGTATCTCGATACGATCTATGAATCGAGCATACGCGATACGGTGGCGCTCAGCGTGCTGTTCGTGTGCGCTTTCGGCTTGGCGTCGAGCTCCATCCTTATGACGCGCTTGTCGCATGCCCTCGCCGAGTGCGAGGTGTACGGACCCATGACCGAGGCCGAAGCTATCGCGTTCATGCGGGGTCATGATGTTGACCTGGTGATCTCCACAAGCGATTGCCACTTTGGTTCCGTGCCGGTGCTTACGGTAGACCCGCTTCTGAGCCAAGCGGAGCTCGAGAAGGTCAAGAGCAGGATCATGCAACTCTCGCACTCGAAGATGTGCTCGTACTTTCTCCGCTCGTATTCTACGACGGTGCAGGACAGAGACGATGTCCATTATGTGCGCGATTTCGTGGAACCGCGGGACATTCAGGTGAACGTTGCCTGCAGCAACTGGCGCCATGCCATTCGCCTCGCAGCGGGGCCTTTGCTTGAGCGCGGTCTTATCGAAGAACGCTATGTGGAGCGCATGGTGTCGGCGGTGGAGGACTTCGGGCCGTATATGGTACTCACCCCTCAAACCGCTTACGTGCACGCGGGCGTCAACGACGGAACCCATGCCAACTGCGCATCGGTTCTTGTGCTGAGTGAGAGCATTCCCTTCGGACCGCATCATGAAAAGCAGGTGCGCTGCATCGTGGTGCTCGGCATTCATGATAAGGAGCACAGCTTCTTGTTGGGGCTCGCGCCCATCTTCGAACGCGAGGAAACGATCAGCTGCCTTGAGCGGCCGCAGATTGACGTGGCGACCGTGCTCGGGCTACATGACTGAAAGGAAGGAACGATAGATGAACGAAAGCATCGCGCGCGATAGCATCCGTATCGGTATGCGTGCCGGGAGCTGGCAGGAGGCCATTCGGGTTGCCGCAGAGCCGTTGGTCGAGCGTGGGAGCATTGAGCCGGTCTATGTCGAGCGCATGATCGATAGCGTAAACACGTTGGGGCCCTATATCGTCATGATGCCGAAGTTCGCGCTGGCGCATGCGGCTCCTGGAGAGGACGTACGGGAAAGCGATCTCTCCCTCGCGGTGTTTTCCGACGACATCGAGTTTCACTGTGACAACGATCCGGTGCGCATCGTGATGTGCCTGGCGTGCGTCGACCGCGAGGCGCACATCGCACGTTTGCAGGGTATCGCTGAGAAGCTTTTGGATGAGAGCTTCGTTGGCCAAATGCTCGCCTGCACGAGCGAGCAGCAACTATATGACCTCATGAATGCATAGCGCTAGAGGCGCCGCCCGCGGCGCGGCTGTGCGGAGGGATAGTCAATCCGCTTAGCGGAGAGGAAAGGAGTAGGTAAATGGCAGTTCCCAAGATTCAGACGGTTTGCGGTTACGGCTGCGGCTCGTCGCTCATGTTGCGTATGAGCGTCGAGAAGATTGCCAAGGCCCATGGCTACGAGGTGGAGGCGTTCTGCGGCGATGTGGCCACATGTTGTGGCAACGCGTGCGACGTTATCTTTATCTCGAAGGAGCTCGGTGAGCGCATCGCAGACCGTACCACGGTGCCGGTCATCGAGTTCGATAACTTCATGAACAAGGCTGAGGTCGAGGAAAAAACTCTCGCGTATCTCGAATCCTACGGAAAGTAATGCTAGGCCGGCGTATCTGCTGGCTTGATGGGGGCGGCTCCGTCACAAGAGGAAAGGAACGATGATGCCAGCTTGGCTTAACTTCATCATCAACGAAATATTCGGACAGGGTGCAATCTTCTTGGCGCTTATCGCTATGATTGGCCTGCTGTTGCAGAAAAAGCCGTTTTCCGAGGTCGTGCGCGGTACGGTTATGACGGCTATCGGCTTTTTCGTGCTCAGCACCGGTACCGGTCTGATTACCGGTAGTTCCATCGACGGCATCGCCACGGCGTTCAATACCGTGATGCCGCAGGCCGTCGAGTCCACCTCGGTAGACATCGGCGCCGAGTTCGGTACCGAGATCGGTATCGTCATGATCGTGGCATTTGCCATCAACGTGCTGTTCGCCCGCTTTACCAAGTGGAAGTCCATCTTCCTTACGGGGCACATGCTTTATTGGTTCCCGTTCGTGTTCATCGCTGCAGGTGTCGATGCCGGGTTGCGCGGCGTGCCGCTGGTTGCCCTCGCTGCGATCTTCACGGCACTGTACATGATCATCTCCCCGAATCTCATGCGTCCGTTTGTGAAGAAAGTCACCGGTGACGACTCCTTCACTATCGGTCACCCCACGACCTGTTTGTCGGTCGTCTCCGGCCTTATCGCGCGCGTGGTGGGCGATAAGGAGCATTCTACCGAAGATATCAACTTCCCCAAAACGCTCGGCTTCCTGCGCGAGATCGCCATTACCGGTTCGTTTGCTATCGCCATCAGCTACATCGTGATGTACTTCATCCTCATCGCGAATGGACAGGATCCGGCTGTGGTATGGGGCTATGCCGAGGGCAACACAGGCATCTTCACCTACATCTTCACGCACGCTATTTACTTCGGCGTAGGCATGACCATCATGCTGCAGGGCGTTCGCATGCTCATCGCCGAGATCGTCCCGGCCTTCCAGGGTATCGCCGAGAAGCTCGTGCCCGACGCGATTCCGGCTCTCGACGTTCCCGTCATCTTCCCGTATGCCCCGAATGCACTGCTCATCGGCTTCATCGTGGCGCTCATTACCTCTACTGCGACGATTCTCGTCACCGGTGCCATGGGCATCTTCCCCACGGTGGTCATTCCGCTCATCTCAACCTGCTTCTTCGAGATCGGCTGCGCATCCATCGTCGGTAACGCCGAGGGCGGCATTCGCGGCGCGGTAATCGGTGCTGCCGTGTGCGGTATTCTCGCCGTGCTGCTTGTGGGCTTCGGTGCGTACTTCTTCAACAACACCATCCAGAGCTGGATGCTCGTCTACGGCGGTCAGGACTTTGATCTTTGGGGCATGATCGTTGGAGCCATCGCTAACCTTATCGCCTAAGGGTTTCGGGGCTGCGTGCCTGAACGCGTGCGAAGCGTAGTGTCCGGGGATATGGGGCGGATGTGCCCGCGTCCCCGGCATACACGCTCTGTCTTGAGGAAGCGCCTAGGGGCAAGGCAGAAAGGATCTACCATGAAATTCGGCTATATTGATGTCGTTCGCCAGCTCATCGATACCATCGAAGAGCAGGAGAGCGAGCACATGGAGCAGTGCGTTGAGTTGCTGTGCGAATGCGTGTTGTCCAAGCACTCCATCTACACGTTCGGAGCGAGCCATGCGGGGATCCTGAGTGAGGAGCTGTTCTATCGTGCCGGCGGCCTCATGCTCTTCAATCCCATCTTCGGGCGTGAGCTCATGCTGGACACCTCGCCCATCACACATACGAGCCATATGGAGCGTCTGGTGGGCTACGGTACGGAGCTTGCGCGCGACCAGGCGAGTTTCCAACCCGGTGACGTGCTCATCGCTCATTCGGTTTCCGGTCGTAATCCCGTGACCATCGAGATCGCCCAGGCGGCGCGCGACGCCGGTGCCAAGGTGATCGCCATCACGAACGTATCGTATTCGCAATCCGTAACATCGAGGCATCCATCGGGGCTTCGCTTGTTCGAGCTTGCCGATGTGGTGCTCGATAACCATGGTGACGTGGGTGATGCTTCGGTCGCGATCGAGGGTATGGATCAGAAGGTCTCGCCCACGTCTACCGTGGTGGGTGCGGTGATGCTCAACTCAATCGTAGCGGCTCTGGTACAGCGTCTTATCGATGCGGGTATGGAGCATCCGCCAGTGTTCTACAGCGCGAACCTGGACGGTGGCGACGAACTCAACCAGAAGCTTATCGCCGAGTATCGCGACTGCATCCACTATAAGTTCTGAGCGCGATACCGCGCACAAATATGCGGCGGGCCATCTCCCTAATCGCTCGCTCAGGATGAAACGGGTGCGACTGCCTGCGCGGTCGCACCCTCTTGCCGTCTGTGTCGTCGGCATTTGGCACCTGCCGTTTGCTGGCGCCGTTCGCCTGCTGGTACTTATAGCCCGTACAGTCCGCTGAACTTGCTCTCAAGGTAGTCACAGTAGAAGCTCGCGTCGAAGGGCGCTCCGCAGGCTCCGAGCACGAGCTCAGGCGCGTCTTTGCCGGCGCCCCAGCGCCAGATCTTCTCGCGTAGCCAGCCGCGGACGGATGCAAGGTCGCCCGAGGCGCACGCCCCATTCAGATCAATGCCGCTTGCCTCCATGGCAGGTACCATCTGCGCGCCGTAGGCGCTGCCGAGCGCGTAACTCGGGAAGTATCCGAAGCTGCCACCGGACCAGTGCGTATCTTGCAGGCAGCCGTGTGCGTCGTCCGGCACATCGATGCCCAGATAGGAGCGGGTGTATTTCTGCCAGAGTGCGGGAATGTCGCGCGCGCTCGCCTCGCCTGCGAAGAGCTGACGCTCGATGTCATAGCGGATCATGATATGCAGCGGGTAGGTGAGCTCGTCCGCTTCTGTGCGGATCAGCGAGGGTTGGGCGATGTTCGCGGCGCGGTAGAGCTCATCTTCCGTCACGTTGTCGTAGACCTCGGGTGCGTATTTGCGTAGCACCGTGAGCAGCGGTTTCATGAAGGCACGACTACGGCCTACGATATTCTCGAAGAAGCGCGACTGGCTTTCGTGGATGCCCATGGTGGAGCCGGTGCCCAGGCAGGTATAGGCATAAGCGGAATCGATGTTCTGCTCGTAGACAGCATGGCCCGCTTCATGGATGACCGAATATACGTTGCTAAGCAGATTGTTCTCGTAGATATGCGTGGTGATGCGTACGTCGCCAGCGGCCATGCCGTTGGTGAAGGGATGCTCCACGCAAGCGAGGACGGAGGCGTCGCGCTGCAAGCCGACGAGGTCCATGAGCTCGCGGGCGATGTCCATCTGCACCGCTCCGGGAACGTGGGCAGAGAGGAAGCTCGCCTCGGGCTGCGGTCGCTCGCCGATGGCGTGCACAAGGGGTACGACCGTGTTCTTCACCTGGGAAAAGAAACGGTCGTAGGCAGCGGAGTCCATTCCACGTTCGTACTGGTCAAGCCAAACGTCGTATGGATCGCGGGAGCTGTCAATATAGCCGGCATGTCGCTTGAGGGTTTCAAGGATGCGGTCCACGTAGGGCTCGAAGCTCGCCCAGTCATTCGCGAGCTTCGCCTTGTGCCAGACAGCGTTCGCTTCGCTTGTAAGCTGAGACCACGCCGCTGCCTCCTCGGTGGGGATGGCGATGGACTCGTGTTGCTCGCGGGCGAGAACGCGGAGCTCGGTGGCGGTTTGTTCATCCAGCTCGTCGGCGTCTGCAGCTGCCTTGAGTTGCGCGATGAGGTTTTGGGCAGAGGCGTTTGTCAAAGCCTCGTGGTACTCGCCGGCGAGTGCGCCCATGGCCTCGGCGCGCGCGGCGGCACCTTGGGGAGGAGCCTGGGTCTCGCCATCGAATTCCAGGATGCCCATGAGGTAGGTTCGAAGCCAGAGTTTGCGCTGAAGTTGTTTGAACTGGGCGATGGTTGCGTCTTTTGCCATGGCGGCTCCTCTCGTTTAAGGTGCGGCGCGCGGCGGGTTGCCGCGATGCGCTACCACACAGTGTTACACAAGCCCGAGCGCATGGAGGCCCTGACTTGACAGCTTGCACACAACGGGACGGAATGAGGCCTTGGTGAGCAAGCCTTCTCCTTCAAGCACGGCAAGTGTTCTGCGAGCACTTTGCTTGGAAACGTTGAGATGCGCTGCCAGACGGTCGAGGTTTGTTTCACCGAGCGCATCGAAGAGGTGCATCTGCGCAGCATAGAAGAGAGTATCTTGTGAACGGTCCAACAGCTTGTTACTCATATCGTGGATGTTCAAGAGCAGCCGTCGTATCGGCTGGTTGTAGATGCGGTGAGGGCAATTACATGTCGTTTTACGCTTGAAGGGCTCCGAATAGGTCTCTTCAAGCGTATTTCAGCATAAAACCAGGATGTTGAAGACGCCTATCCACATGGCGTGCGCTCGTCGGAACCATCTTATGGGCTTTCCTACCTGGCTCGCGGGACGAATCGAATGAGCGTTGCATTTTCGCAGGCAGCATGCGTGCGCAATCTGCTATCATTTCGACCAACGCGTTGACGGAGAGGGTTGCACCCGCCGCGTCCCCGTTCAGAGAGGGTGGGTCACCGGCTGAAAGCCCGCCTGCGGAGGCAAGGATGCAGCGTTCACTCCCGAGTAGCGACCTGAACGGCCACGTGGCAGATGTGCGAGACAGATGTACCCGGCACAACTGTCTCATTGCGCTGAGTAGGGAAGCCGCCGCCTGGGCGACATCAGGCCAAAGAGGGTATGCGGGGCACGACATCCCGCAGCCAACCAAGGTGGTACCGCGGAATTTCATCCGTCCTTGAGCAGAGTGAGCTCGAGGGCGGATTTTTCTTTTCGTCTCGGGCGATGTTCCAGAGACCTCGAGCACCGGGAGATTTCGAAAGGGGAAGTACATGGGTCTGATTGACGATCTCGATACGTTGCAGGCGCGCGCGCAGGAGATGATTGCCGCCGCGACAGATGCGAAAAAGCTTGAAGAGGCACGCGTGGCGCTCCTCGGCCGAAAGGGCGAGATCACGCAGATTATGCACATGATGGGCAAGGTTGCGCCTGAAGAGCGCCCGGTGCTCGGCAAGCGCGCGAACGAGCTGCGTCGCATGGCCGAGAGCCTCATCGAGCACGCTGCCGGCGACCTCAAGCGCCAGGCTATGCGCGAGCTCATGGCCACCGAATCAGTGGACGTGACGCTTCCGGGGGCGCGCCCGACCATCGGTCATGCCCACCTCATCAACCAGATTAAAGAGGAGATCGAGGACGTGTTCTGCGGTATCGGCTATACCGTCGAATCGGGCCCCCAGGTGGAGACCTCGTACTATAACTTCACTGCGCTGAACGCCCCGATGGACCATCCGAGCCGTTCTGCGCGCGATACGTTCTACGTGGTGGACAACGCGCCCGGATCCGTGGCGCACCCCGAGCAGCACGCGCACGGCGAGTCCGACGTGCTCCTGCGCACCCAGACGTCCGGCGCGCAGATTCACATCATGGAGCATCAGAAGCCGCCCATCTATGCCATCGTTCCCGGCACCGTGTACCGCCCGGATACCGCCGACGCCTGCCACCTTCCCCAGTTCAACCAGGTCGAGGGCATCGTGGTGGACGAGGGCATTACGTTCGGCGACCTCAAGGGCACGCTGGACTACTTCGCGCGCGCGATGTTCGGTGAGGACCGCCAGACGCGTTATCGCCCGCATTTCTTCCCCTTCACCGAGCCGAGCTGCGAACTCGACGTTTCTTGCCACGTCTGCGGGGGCAAGGGTTGCAGCTTCTGCAAGCACAGCGGTTGGATCGAGATTCTCGGTTGCGGCATGATCGACCCGAACGTGCTGATCAACTGCGGCGTCGATCCCGACCGTTATACCGGCTTCGCGTTTGGCATCGGCGTGGAGCGCGTTGCGGCGCTCCGGTACGACCTGCCCGACCTGCGCACGCTCATGACCGGAGACATGCGCTTCTTGGAGCAGTTCTAAACCGAGCAGTACCGCAGGTGAGGGGCTGGCAAGTCCTGTCGCCCCGTTGTCACCATTGTTACGCAGAAGGAGAATGCAATGCGCGTTTCATATAACTGGCTGCAGGAGCTCATCGACGTTCCGGAGTCGCCGGAAGAGCTCAGCCGCGAATTCATCCGTACGGGCACTGAGGTTGAGGCCATCGACACCGTGGGCGAATCGTTCGACCATGTCGTGACGGCGAAGGTCGTGTCTAAAGAACCCCATCCGGATTCCGACCACATGTGGGTCACGATGGTCGATGTGGGGAACTATAACCTGGGGGAGGACGGCTCGCCCGAGCCGTTGCAGATTGTGTGCGGCGCTCAGAACTTCGAGCAGGGCGATCACATCGTGACCGCGCTGGTGGGGGCGGAGCTCCCCGGTGGCATCAAGATCAAGAAGAGCAAGCTGCGCGGTGTGGTGAGTTACGGCATGAACTGCTCGGCGCGCGAGCTTGGTCTTTCGGGTGATCATTCCGGCATCATGATTCTGCCCGCGGACGCGCCGGTGGGCGTGCCGTTCGCCGAGTATCGCGGCACGTCGGACACCGTGCTGGACTGCGAGATTACCCCGAATCGCCCGGACTGCCTCTCCATGGTGGGCATGGCCCGCGAGGTGGGAGCCATCTTCGATCGCGACACGCATGTCGAGCTGCCAACCATCAAGCAGGAGGTTGGGCGTCCGACGGCCGACGAGGTCTCGCTCGCCATCGCTGACGAGGGGCTGTGCAGCCGCTACGTGGCGCGCATTGTGCGCAACGTGAAGGTGGGGCCCTCGCCGGAGTGGATGGTCGAGCGCTTGGCGGCAGCCGGCGTGCGCTCCATCAACAACATCGTGGACATCACCAACTACGTGATGATGCTTACCGGCCAGCCCCTGCACGCCTTCGACCTCGACACCTTTGCCGAGCGCGACGGGCACCGCCGCGTGGTGGTGCGCGGGGCGCACGAGGGCGAGGTCTTCCAGACGCTCGACGGCGTTGAGCGCACGCTCGACGAAGGCATGGGCCTCATCACCGATGGCGAGCGCCCCGTGGCGCTGGCCGGCGTGATGGGCGGCATGGATTCCGAGATCGAAGACGATACGCGTGACGTGCTCATCGAGAGCGCGTGCTTTGATGCGGGGCGCACGTCGCACACGAGCCGCGACCTGCAGCTTATCTCCGAGGCGTCGATTCGTTTTGAGCGCCAGGTAGACGAGGCGGGCTGCGTGGATGTGGCGAACATCACGGCGGCGCTCATCGAGGAGCTCGCGGGCGGCGAGGTCGCGCCGGGTTACGTGGACCTCTATCCTGCGCCCAAGGTGCAGCCGGAACTCGTGCTGCGCCAGGAGCGCGTCGACCTCATCTGCGGTGCCCAGATCTCGCCGGAGTTCATCGAGCGCGCGCTCACGCGGCTCGGCTGCACGGTGCACGTGGACACTGTGAGCGCCGGTGCTGCGGGCGCGAGCGCGGCAGCCGCTGGTGGCGCCGGCACTGCGGGCGCGTTCCACGTGGTGCCGCCGAGCTTCCGTCCGGACCTCGAGCGCGAGATCGACCTCATCGAGGAGGTCCTGCGTCTTTGGGGCATGGACCGCGTGGAGGCGACCATTCCTGCAGCGAAGAATCACATCGGTGGCCTCACGCACGAGCAGCGCCTGCTTCGCCGCGTGGGCGCCATCTTGCGCTCCTGCGGGCTCAACGAGACCACGACGTACTCGTTCGCCGCGCCCGGCGACCTGGAGAAGACTCGCATGAGCACCGAGGGCCGCGGCCTGCCGGTCGTCATCATGAACCCGCTCGTGGCCGAGCAGACCGAGATGCGTCGTTCGCTGCTTCCGGGGCTTTTGCAGTCGGTTGCCTACAACAACGCGCACGGCACGGCCAACGTGCATCTGTACGAGATGGGTACGCTCTTCTGCGGTCGCGAGAACGCGAGCCTGCCCAAGGAGCGCCGTTCGCTCGCCGGCGTGCTGTCCGGCGCGTGGGGCGATGTGACGTGGAAGCAGAAATTCGCGCCGCTGCGTTTCTTTGATGGTAAGGGCGTGGTGGAAGAGCTGCTCGCTCAGCTCCGAGTCGAGAAGGTTCGGTTCCGCCCGGCCGAGGGCGACGGTTATGCCTTCCTGCAGCCGGGCCGCGGCGCCGAAGTGCTGGCGGGTGGTACCGTGCTCGGATGGGTGGGCGAGATTCACCCCGAGGTCCGCGATGCGTACGGTATCGATCTTCCGGTCGTGGCGTTTGAGCTGAACCTCGACGCGCTCATCACGTGCTCGCGCGACCAGCAGGCGTATCGCGACTTCTCGTCGTACCCGGCGGTCGAGATGGACCTCGCCATCGTGGTGGACGAGGGCGTTACCTGCGAGGATTTGGAGCGCCGTCTCCAGTCTGCCGGAGGCAAGCTCCTGCGCGGTGTGCGCCTCTTCGATGTGTACCGCGACGACAAGCGCGTGGGCGAGGGCAAGAAGTCGATGGCGTTCGCGCTTACGTATCGCGCCGACGACCACACGCTTACCTCCGAAGAGGTCGAGAAGGTGCACCAGAAGCTCGTGACCAAGGTGTGCAAGGCTACCGGCGGCGAAGTCCGCGCTTAGCGCGTCTTTCCCAGGTGCCGCATCTTCGCCTTCAATCGTCGGTCGGCGCCCTTAGGCGTCCTCCCTCCTCTTTCAGGCGAACCTGCGGCACCTGGGAAACCCGCCGCAGGCCTTGTTCCAACCCCTGCGGTTTCGATGCAAGTGCAGCCGTATGAGCCCGTTCGGCCCTATACTTCTAGCGAGAACGATGTGCGCGCCGGGTGCCGGGCTTTTTGTAGCGAGTTTCCCGCAGCAGATCGGCATCGCCGACTTGCGAGGACCACGAGCGAAAGAACTGCCCGGCGCCCTCCGAGAGCAAACAGCGATTGGAGCTCTTGTGCCAAGTTGGAACATCCATATTGCCCAGAGCGAGCAGCTCTTTTCCCGCAATGGCGCGGTCGCTTGCACCGTGCGGGACCGCAATGCCTTTCTGTTTGGTGCGCTCGTGCCGGACATCCCGGTGGGCTACATGGTTCCCGACGTGCGCGAGCCCATCGCGTATCGCATCACGCACTTCGCAACGCCCGAGCCTATCCCCAAGCCGCGCGAGCATGAGTTCTGGGCGGATTACGTCGCCCCCGCTGCAGAGCGCCTTGGTATCGTTGAGGGCCGCGTTCCCATTGCCGATGCCGTCGCTCCCGCTTCGATTGCTATCGAGCGCGAAACGGTCAATCGCATCCACTATCCCCAGCGCTACGAGGGCGTGACCATCAATCCCCCCAAGCAGGGGAGCCCTGCCGACGATGATTGCTCGCCTGCCGCACTTGAGCGCTCGGGCTTTGATCTCTTGCTTGGCGTATGGACACACCTTCTGGCCGATAACATTTGGAATACGCGCGTCAACGAGTTTCTCGATGCGCTTGGCGATAAGCCCAGCGAACAGTTTCGCATTAAAAAGCAGGGAGATTTCGACTGGTTCGGCAAGACGCTGCCCATTACCTCGTTTCCTCGCGATACGCCGAGGCTCATTGCGGCTGCCGCAGCGTTTCCGCAGTACGAGCTCGACGAGCGCACGGTGCTTATGACCATCGGCGTCGCACATGAGATTGTCCGGGAGAACCAAGGCGCGCTCGACCACCCGCCCTATCGGCTGCTCACCAGCGAGTTCTTCTCAACCGTGTCCGCTGAGGTTATCGAGACCACCGACCGACTTTTGGCGGAGCGGCTGCAACCATAGGCTTGGAGCAGTCAGCGGCGTAAAACGCGTTCGCATGAAGCGCTTCCGGTGTCAAAAATCGATCCTCACGTCACGTTCCACAAGTTCGAGGCTCGAGTCGGAAGGTTTTTGCGGATTTCCCGAGTAGCCACCCGTTTTCGGGAGCTGTTTCCTGCGGTTTTGTTGCCCGGGAGGGCGGGTCTACTCGGCGTTTCCCGAAAAACCTTCCGACTCGAGCCGCGAACTTTTTTGATGTTGTGTGAGTTGGTGTTCTATCGGAGTGTTGTCACGGCGTGTGCGAGGCGGGCGCTGCTGCCTGAGGTGCTGTCTAGGTTGTTTGTGGCGCATTATTTATGATGTAAATTGAATATATGGGACTGTCTGCCCATGATGGTTTGCCATTTAGTGCATAGATAGCGCAGTGGCCATGTTCTCTGTGTTCAAGTTTTGGCCAGCAGTTTGTCAGCTGGAGCGGCAATATGTTGGGCACAGACCCAAGCAGGTTGGCGTTGCGGTTATGGTTTGAACATGAATATCGTGCTGTCACATAGCTCCGCATTGCGCTACTACCGCACACCGCCCGTGGTGTTGGCGTTGTACGGCGATTGCTACGGTATCGATGTGTCGCGGGAGCGTCGCCGTGCGCTCAGAGGTTCGGGTTCATTCGGCCCCCTTGACATGCCGATTCACATGCTCGTTCGCAGCAAGACTCATGTGAAGGCGACAAAAACTTGCATACCGCATATTTGGTCCGGTGAGATTGCCCCTGGAATGATTCGCGCTACCGATCTAGGCTTTGCGGTCACATCGCCTGTGTTCACGATGCTGTGCCTTGCCGCAAAGTCGTCTGTTGCACAGGTAACCATGATGCTCTATGAGCTGATGGGATTGTTCGCGGTGTACCGTGCGCGCCATGGCGAGCGGGAGTACCTGCAGAAGCTCGTCGATACAGGCTCATTTCCTATCATCGATGGGTGGAAGCCGATGCTGGACAATAACGGGAACATTACCGATTTATGGGACCGACCTCCCCTCATTACCATCGATGAAGTCCAGCGCTTTTGCGATCAGTTTCGAGGCATGCGCGGCATTGGCCGGCTTCGCCAAGCTCTTGATGACGTATGGGGTGTGGCGCGCTCGCCGTTCGAGGTGCAGGCGGCAATGCTGCTTGGTCTTCCGAGGCGGAGGGGTGGCTACGGATTTGGCAGCTTTGAACTGAATAAAGCTATACGGCTTTCGGATGCGGCGCGCGCTATAGCGCGCCAACAAACGTGTTGCATCGATTTGTATGCAGAAGGGCCAGAGGGTCTCCCGCCCATAGCCATTGAATGTCAAGGAGCAGGCTATCACGGTGGGTCAGAACGGAATGCAATGGACGATAACCGAGCGCTGGCGTTGCAAAGTATGGGTTTAACGGTGGTGCGCTTACGATACGAGCAGATTGCCGATCCCTGGCGGCTTCAGCAGGTTGCAAGCTTTCTGCTGGGAAAACACGGGCGAGTGTGGGCACCAAAAACGGAGCGTCTCGAGCAGAAGGAGCGAGAACTGCGCGCCGACGTGCTCACGGATTGGTGGCGGCTTGGTTCTGCCTGATTATGGGGGCTCACGCTTGCCGGGAGAGACGGGGCGGAAAAGTTCAAGGCTCGAGTCGGAAGGTTTTTCGGGATCGGTGAGTAGACCGGTCTTGGGAGGTAACAAAACCGCAGGAAACAACTCCCGAAAACAGTTGTCTACTTGGAAGGTCGGCAAAAAACTTCCGACTCGAGCCTCGAACTGCATTCCGGGTACCAAACACGGGCTTATAGGCCTCGGCAGGGCTGCCGCGGGGGGCGTGGCGTGGTGGGCATGGGAGAGAGCTGCGGGGTCGTGGAGCGTGAGAGAGCCGTAGAAGCGTGACGCGGGAGGTCGGCGTCGGCAAACGGCGCGGAGACAGCGCGTTAATGTGGGAAAACGCAACGTGCATGAGGCATACGAAAAGGGCCGCAGGCATGCCTGCGGCCCTTTGAGAAGCGTGATGCTTGCTGGTGCAATGTTCTAGCTGCTTAGCGCACCTGAGCGACGTAGACCACGTTCGTGGAGCTGCGCTTCCCATCGCCGATGGTGGAGTCGACGGCGGTCTTGGGGTCGCCGACGGTCACGACGGCAACATCGCCGGCGTCCACGTAGCCGCGCTCCTTAGCGCAGTCGATGGCCTTCGCCACGGTGTCGTCCACGCTGCCCTGCGTAATGGCGGCGAGGTGCGGCTCGATACCCCAGTACATGAGCATCTTCTGCACGGCCCACTGGTGGCGCGAGAAGGCGACAACGGGCGTGCTCGGGCGGAAGTGCGAGATGAGGCGCGCGGTGCGGCCGGTGGTGGTGGGAACAACGATGCACTTGGCGCCCACGGTCGTGGCCATGTTCACGGCGGAGAGGCCCACGACGTTGTTGATCACGCGCGTGCTCTGGCTGCCCTCGGGCACCTTGAGCTCGGCGTGCGCCCCCAGGTACTGCTCGGTCTCATGTGCGATGCTCGCCTGCATGCGAACGGCCTCGACCGGGTACTTACCGGCAGCGGACTCGCCGGAGAGCATCACGGCGTCGGTGCCGTCGTAGATGGCGTTCGCGACGTCAGCGACCTCAGCGCGGGTTGGGCGCGGGTTGCGGATCATGGAGTCGAGCATCTGCGTGGCGGTGATGACCGGCTTGTACGCAGCGTTGCACTTCTTGATCATCTTCTTCTGCAGGTGCGGCACGAGCTCGGGCGAGATCTCGATACCCAGGTCACCGCGGGCAACCATGATGCCGTCGGAGGCCTTGAGGATCTCGTCGAAGTTCTGGACGCCGAGAGCGCACTCGATCTTGGGGAAGATGCCCACGTGCTCGCCGCCGTTCTCACGGCAGAGCTCGCGGATCTCGCGCACGGCGGCGCCGTTGCGGATGAAGGAGGCGGCGATGTAATCGATGCCCTCCTTCAGGCCGAAGAGGATGTCCTGGCGGTCGCGCTCGGTGATGGCGGGGAGGCCGATCTCAACGTTGGGCAGGTTCACGCCCTTGCGCTCGCCGATCTCGCCGTCGTTCTTGACGACGCAGTGCATATCCTGGCCCTCGACGCTCTCGACCACAAGCTCAACGATACCGTCGTCGATGAGGATGCGCGTGCCGGCCTCGGCCTCGCTGGGCAGATCGAGGTAGTCGAGCGAGATGTGGCTGGCGTCGCCAAGGAAATCCTCGGAAGTGGGGGCGGCGGTGACGACAATCTTGTCGCCGGCCTTCACGGAGATCTTCTGGTGGTCCTTGAGCAGGCCGATGCGGACCTCGGGGCCCTTGGTGTCAAGCAGGATGCCGATTGTCATGTCGAGCTCGGCAGCGATGCGGCGGACGCGCTCGATGCGGCCGTGATGCTCCTCATACGAGCCATGGGAGAAGTTGAAGCGGGCGACGTTCATGCCCGCCTTCATCATCTCGCGCAACGTCTCGTCGTTGTCGCAGGCAGGGCCCATCGTGCAGACAATTTTCGTGCGTTTATACATGCAGTCCTCCAATTACACACTGCGTTTATGGGTCTTCTCGTTCAGCGGTGCATTATAGGTGAACTGGCCGGAAAGATAGCCGCTCATCGAAGAAAAACAGCCGATTACCGAATCTGCATTACATAACACAAATACGGGGATTATATTTCGCGATTTTTGCTGAAGAGGTCGGATGCCGGCAACGGCGCGCGCGGCAGAATGTCGCCCGGCAACGCCGCACCTGGCAGAGCGCTGCCCGAAAAACGCCGCCACTGAGGTAAGCGGTAGAAACCCCGAGCTTCTGGGCCTTGCGGACCGCGCGCTTGGGTAAAATAGAAGCTTGCATGACGAGCCCTTGCCTCCGGGAATTACGATTGGGCGTTGTGTAGGTATAGGGGGTGCCCCGGGCACCCAGAGTTCAGACGTACCAGGAGGGATACAGTTTGAAAGAGTACCTAGCTTCGGCTGAGGACGTGCTCAAAGAGCAATCCACGAGCGCGGATGCGGGCCTGAGCACTTCCGAGGCGCAGACGCGCCAGGCGAAGTTCGGCCCGAACAAGCTCAAGGAGGAAGAGAAGACCCCGCTGTGGATCCGCTTCTTCCAGCAGATGGCCGACCCCATGGTCATCATGCTCATCGTTGCGGCCGTCATCTCCGCCGTGACCGGCATGATCCAGGGCGAGTCCGAGTGGGCAGACGTCGTCATTATCATGGCGGTCGTGATCATCAACTCCGCCCTCGGCGTGATCCAGGAGGCCAAGAGCGAAGAGGCGCTCGCTGCTCTTCAGGAGATGAGCGCCGCCCAGTCCAAGGTCATCCGCGACGGCAAGCAGATCTCGCTGCACTCCAGCGAGCTCGTGCCCGGCGACATCGTGCTGCTCGAGGCGGGCGACGCGGTTCCCGCCGACTGCCGCGTGCTCGAGAGCGCTTCCATGAAGATCGAGGAGGCCGCCCTTACCGGCGAGTCCGTCCCGGTAGAGAAGCACACCGACCCGATCGCGCTCGACGGTGCCGACGACGTTCCGCTCGGCGACCGTAAGAACATGTGCTACATGGGTTCCACCGTGGTGTACGGCCGCGGCCGCGCCGTGGTGTGCGGGACCGGCATGAATACCGAGATGGGTAAGATCGCTGGTGCGCTCAACGACGCCAAGGAAGAGCTCACGCCGCTTCAGGTGAAGCTCGCCGAGCTTTCCAAGATCCTCACCGTCCTGGTGATTGTCATCTGCGTGGTCGTCTTCGCCGTCGACGTGCTGCGCGCAGGCATCGGCACCGTCACCGCCGAGCCGCACATGCTGCTCGACACCTTCATGGTTGCCGTGTCGCTCGCCGTTGCGGCCATCCCCGAGGGCCTCGTTGCCGTGGTGACCATCGTGCTTTCCATCGGCGTGACCAAGATGGCCAAGCGCCAGGCGATCATCCGCAACCTCAGCGCGGTCGAGACCCTTGGCTGCACGCAGGTCATTTGCTCGGATAAGACGGGCACCCTCACCCAGAACAAGATGACGGTCGTGAACCACGAGCTTGCCGCTCCCGAGGAGAAACTGCTCGCGGGCATGGCGCTGTGCTCCGATGCCAAGTGGGACGAAGAGGCCGGCGAGGCCGTGGGCGAGCCTACCGAGTGCGCGCTCGTGAACGACGCCGCCAAGATGGGCATGAAGGGACTGGACGAGGAGCACCCGCGCGTGGGAGAGGCCCCGTTCGACTCCGGCCGCAAGATGATGTCCGTCGTGGTCGAGGAAGCCGATGGCAACTTCGAGCAGTACACCAAGGGCGCGCCCGATGTGGTCGTGGGGCTCTGCACGCAGGTGTATGACGGCGACAAGATCGTTCCCATGACCGACGAGCGTCGCGAGCAGATTCTGGCTGCCAACAAGGCCATGGCCGACCAGGCGCTGCGCGTGCTTGCGCTCGCCAGCCGCACCTACACCGAGAAGCCTGCGGACTTCGCTGCCGAAGCGCTCGAGAACAACCTCGTGTTCTGCGGTCTTTCCGGCATGATTGACCCCGAGCGTCCCGAGGTTGCCCCCGCTATCGAGGAGGCCCACGGCGCCGGCATCCGCACCGTCATGATCACGGGCGACCACATCGACACCGCCGTGGCCATCGCCAAGAACCTCGGTATCGTCGAGGATCGCAGCCAGGCCATCACCGGTGCCGAGATCGACAAGATGTCTGAGGAAGAGCTCGATCAGAACATCGAGAAGTACGGCGTGTACGCTCGCGTTCAGCCCGAGCACAAGACCCGCATCGTCGAGGCGTGGAAGTCAAAGAACAAGATCGTTGCCATGACGGGCGACGGTGTGAACGATGCTCCCTCCATCAAGCACGCGAACATCGGCATCGGCATGGGCATCACCGGCACCGACGTCACCAAGAACGTTGCCGACATGGTGCTTGCCGACGACAACTTCGCCACGATCATCAATGCGTGCGAAGAGGGTCGTCGCATCTACGACAACATCCGCAAGGTCATCCAGTTCCTGCTGTCCGCGAACCTGGCCGAGGTATTCAGCGTGTTCGCGGCGACGCTCATGGGCTTCACGCTGTTCCAGCCCATCCAGCTTCTGTGGGTGAACCTCGTGACCGACTGCTTCCCCGCGCTCGCGCTCGGCATGGAAGAGGCCGAGGGCGACGTAATGAAGCGCAAGCCGCGCAATGCCACCGACGGCGTGTTCGCGGGCAACATGGGTCTCGATACCGTGGTCCAGGGCCTCATCATCACCGTGCTCGTGCTCGCCAGCTTCTTCTGCGGTGTGTACTACGACCTGGGCGTTATCGATCTTTCCAAGCTGGCCACCTCCATGGCCGACGAAGAGGGCGTCATGATGGCGTTCATCACCTTGAACATGGTCGAGATCTTCCACTGCTTCAACATGCGCAGCCGCCGTGCCAGCATCTTCCATATGAAGAAGCAGAACAAGTGGCTGTGGGGCGCGGCGTTCCTGGCGCTCGTTCTCACGCTCGTTGTGGTCGAGGTCGATGCCCTGTCTATGATCTTCTTTGGTGTGGAGCATCTTGAGCCCAAGGGCATGATCACCGCGCTCGCGCTCGGCTTCCTGATCATCCCGTTGGTCGAGATTTACAAGGCCATCATGAGGGCGGTCGAGAAGGAGTAGGCTCCCGAACGTCAACCTGACCGAAGGCCCCGGCGATTCCTTCGGGCGTGGTCCTCGCTGCTTGGTTATGCCAAGCAGCTGCGGGAAACGCCCTTCGGAACTCGCCGGGGCCTTCTTCGTTGACGCGCCACCATTCTCTAGACCTGTGTGGGATAGTGCGCGCTTATTCAGGGCGTTCTGTTCCTATTTGCTCACCGGTGGGCTCTGGAATGAGTTCGAGGTTCGAGCGTTTTTCTGTGAGGGGCTGTGCGGTAAGATGAGCAGCGTATGTCGATGTGTTGAAGGGCGGTTGCATGGCAAAACGGGCGCGGAGCAAAGGTGCCGGCCGCGGCAAGCGTGGAAGGGCCGCGATGGGGCCGGCCGATGCTGCGCGTGTAGGCGCCGCGCTGCCTAAGATCGATGCGCTGGAGGACGTGCCGGCGTTCACGGATGTGCGGCCGAGCGACGAGCAGCGCGCGGCGTTCGAGGCCTTCTGTTCGGCGGCGGAAACGCCTGGTGAAATGCATTTAGGATGTGTAATTCGCCTCGACCGCGGATTTCCGTTGGTGGTGACCGAGGAGCGCATGCTGCGCGCGGAACATGCCGTTGGATTCGCCAAACAGGATAAGGAGAAGGGCGATGGCCTGCTCCCCGCCGTGGGAGATTGGGTCGCGCTGAGGCTTGCTCCCGGGCACGATATGGGCGTCATCGAGCGCGTTTTGCCGCGCCGCACGGTGTTCGAGCGGTGGCGCGGTAAAAATCGCGGCGAGCGACAGGTTCTGTGCGCGAACGTTGATGCGATTCTTGTCGTTCAACCACTTGGCGCCGGCGAGGTGCTGCTTGGGCGTATCGCGCGCTCGCTCGTGCTCGCGGCAGACTGTGGCGCCGAGCCGATCGTGGTACTCACCAAGGCAGATCGCTGCTCTGAGGAAGAGCGCGAGGGCGAGGTGGCTCGCGTGCGGCGCCTTGTGGGCGGCGGGGTCCGCGTCGTGGTGACGTCGTCCGCGACGGGAGAGGGGCTCGACGGCGTGCGCGCCTGCGTGCCCGCGGGTACCTGCTCCATGATTCTGGGAGAATCGGGCGCGGGCAAATCGACGCTGCTCAATACGCTGCTGGGACACGATGCGCTCGAAACCGGTGCGGTGCGTGCCCGTGACGATGCGGGCAGGCACACGACGGTCGCGCGCGTGATGGTCAAGCTGCCGGGTTCTTGCGGTGTGGTGACGGATGCTCCCGGGCTGCGCAGCCTGCCCCTGGTGGGTCATGAGCGCGGGCTTGCCAGAGCGTTCCCCGAGATAGTCGAGGCGTCAAGAGGGTGCCGGTTCAACGACTGCACGCATACGCATGAACCTGGATGCTCGGTACGGGCTGCGGTCGAGGCGGGAGAGATTGACGAGTTGCGCCTCGAGGTGTTCAAGGGGTTGGCGTCTGAGATGCGCGTAAGTGCGCAGAGCCTGGACCCTGATATCCACCTGTAGATTGGTCTTGTCGCGGTGTCTGGGATGCCGGGAGGCGCCGACGCGCCTGATTGGTGACGCATCGGCTCTTCCAAAAGATGAATACCCTTTTCGTTTCCTGTGCGTGCGAGGCTGGCAGGGTGGCCGCCTCGCTTCCTTTGCGCTCGAGTAATGCATAAAGAAACAACTGAATAGAAGCTGGGCGTTTAGTTTTCCACCTGCGTTTTGTCAGCAGGTCTCTCACTTTATCGGGTTGATGCCTGCTCTGGATTGGTCCCTCGCGACAATGGCATCAAGGACGAAGTTCCTCACGATGGTTCAAGCGAGGGGGCGGCAGATGAAGCAGGGAAAGCGGTTGATCGCAAGCGTTACATCGGGTCTTCTTGCCGCTGCGCTGAGCCTGTGGTACGGAGCGTCCCTGCAGGCGGGGGCAGAACAGGAACGACAGGAGATGCTCGCGGCATATGGAGGGGATCTTGTGAGCGTCTGCGTGGCGTCGCGCGACATCGATGCGGGTGAAACGATCGATGAAGGATGCGTGCGCGTTGAGGAATGGGTTGCAGGCATGCTTCCTTCCGGTGCGCTCACCTCGGTCGATGATGTGATCGGGAGGCAGGCGACCTCGGCGATTCCGGAGCAGGCGGTGCTCTGCCCCTTGTACTTCGAGACGAGAAGCGGGTCTTTGGATATACCCGAAGGCCGGGTTGCGGTCTCGGTGGGCGTCGATGCCGCCCATGCCGTGGGAGGTTCTATCGAGCCGGGCACGAGCGTCGACGTCTATGTTTCCGCAAACGGCGTGGCCGATCGGTTATGCGGGGCGCATGTAATCGATACCAGCGCACAGGGGCAGGGAGCGGCGAGCGGAGATTTGAGCTGGGTAACGCTGGCCATTGAGCCCGACCGCGTAACGGAAGTGCTGGCTGCAACGGCAAAGGGGACGATCACTCTTGCGGCTCCTGGTGAGGGAGCCAATGCGGGCGTTTCAGATGATTCAGTAGATACCGAGGCTTCGAGCGATGCCGTCGGTGAAGGGTCCAGCGCGGCGAGCGCTGGTACCCCGACGGGTGAGCTGGATGAAGGGGGCGACGCGCGATGAAGGATGCGGTATGGCTTGCGTGCTGCCCGCGTAACGAACGCAGAATCGTTCAGCGTGAGATAGAGTCGCGAGAGGTGGGCGCGCGTCTGCTCTGGCTCGATGGGGTGCAGGCCCTCGGGGAGGTGCTCGCGGCATTATCCGAGCCGGTTGATGGCGTGGTAGTGCTGGACGACGAAGGCATGCGCGATGAGCTGCTTGCCTTGCTGGCCAAGGTCGCGTCATCTCAGGTGCCGTGCCGTGCCGTCGTTATGGTTTCCGAGCTCGATCCAGCGTGGATTGCCCAGCTATTTCACGCGGGCGCAGCGGAGGTTGTGCCTGTTTCGAGGGAAGAGATGCGGCGCGGATGCGCTGATGGGGCATGCATGGGAAGGGATTGCAACCGCGAGGCTCAGACGCCGCCTCTCGATACCACGCCTGGGCTCGAGGTGCCTTGTGCACCCACGAGGCTTGCCTGTAACGCAACGGAAGCCGTTCACGAACCGGTGCCTCGGGTCCAGGATGGATGTTCGCCGTCCTATACGCAAGATGACCTAGCCGACCTCGATGAGCCGGATGAGGTGTCTCTCGCGCCATGCCGCGCAGAAGACCTGCGGTGCATGGGAGGATCTCAAGCTGCGAGCCTGGATCATGCGGCGCCTGAACCGAGTGGCGAGGAGATTTCGCCGCACGTGGACACATCTCATGTGGAGGGCGCTAGCGAACGTCGAGCGCCGGTAATCTGCGCGGTTTCCGGTGCGGGAGGGAGCGGAGCTACAACGCTCATCGCTGCGATGGCGGCTTGCTCTGCGCATGCCGGCCTTCGGACCGCCGTGCTCGACTTGGATCTCATGTTCGGCAACCTTTACGAGCTCTTTGGCGTAGAAACGCTGCATGACCTTGGTTTGCTTGCGAACCAAGCGGGAAGCGCCCCGTTGGATGAGGCTGCAATCGTGAGGTCTTCGATGCGCGTGGGGCCCGGGCTAACGCTGTGGGGCCCCATCGCCACACCCGAGCGCGCGGAGCTGCTTGGGCGCGCGGTCGAGATGCTCATCGGCGTCCTTCGCCGGGAATCGGATGTCGTGTTCGTTGACACGTCCCGCACGTGGACTGATGCCGTGGCGGCGGCGGTCGCAGGCTGCGATCGTTGCCTTATGGTATGCGGCCATGCGGTGGGCGCGGTGACGGCGCTCGAGCGAGCGGTGAGCATGGTCAGCCGGCTAGGCGTTCCGCGGACGCGCATGGTCTGCGTCGTAAATCGCTTCGGGCAGCGCGCCTGCACCGAAGAGGAAGCGATGCGCCTGGAGATGGCGGCGTCGCTGAGCGCGAAGACGCGCATCCCCGACGGGGGAAGTGCGCTCGCATCGCTTCTCTCGTTTGGACGCATAGAGGATGCCGTGCGCGCTCAGGATGCGTTCGGCAGAAGCATCCATGCGTTTACCCGCAGCTTGCTGCGTGAGCTTGGTTGCTCGATAGGTGCCGATGTGCCAGACGGCGTCCAGGAGGTTTCTGCGCGGCCTCGCCTGCGGTTGCCTTGGAAGAGGCTCGGTGAGGCCTCGTGAGCGTCTTTGAACGATTTGAGCGCGTAAGAAGGAGTGAGG
>ENA-ORUF01001316-ORUF01001316.1-human-gut-metagenome-genome-assembly--contig:-NODE-1316-length-27566-cov-4.289521_pt1 | contig 27566 bp, 25 predicted proteins | sample MGYA00242077_ERZ509203 | MGnify/ENA primary metagenome ERZ509203 (study PRJEB26280, sample SAMEA2338834) | human gut metagenome | biome: human gut; feature: human-associated habitat; material: faeces... | reverse complement strand
ATATGGAGGTCATTGTAATGAAAAACAACACCATGAAGAAGCTTCTGACTGCGGCGCTCTCCCTGACCATGGCCCTGTCCCTGGCCGCCTGCTCCGGCGGTTCTGACAGCGCAGTTTCCGGCGGTTCCGGCTCTGCTGCCACAACCGATGGCTATAAGGTGGCTATCGTGCGGCAGCTGGACCACGCATCCATGAATGAGATCCGGGACGCCATCATCGCCCAGCTGGACGTCCGGGAGGCGGAGCTGAGCGTGACCATCGACTATGAGGATTTTAACGGCAACAACGACCCCTCTACCCTGTCCCAGATCGGCGCCCAGATCATCGCTGACGGCTATGACGTTATCATTCCCATCGGCACCACGGCTGCACAGCAGATGGCGGCCACGGCGGAGCCCACCCAGACTCCGGTGGTATACGGCACCGTCAGCTACCCCGAGGTGGCCAAACTGACCGGCATCCCCTATGTCACCGGGACCAGCGACGCGCTGAACGTGGAACTGCTGCTGGATATGATGCTGGCCCAAAATCCCGGCATCCAGACGGTGGGCCTGCTCTACTCCACCTCTGAGGTGAACAGCGCCCCCGCCATTGAGGACGCCAAGGCATACCTGGACAGCAAGGGGATCGGATATCTGGAAAAGACTGGGAACACATCTGATGAGATCATCGCCGCCGTCAGCTCCATGGCAGGCCAGGTGGATGCGGTGTTCACCCCCACTGACAACGTGGTCCAGGCTGCTGAACTGGCCATTGCGCCCACCCTGGCGGAGGCGGGTATCCCCCACTATACCGGCGCCGACTCCTTTGTCCGCAATGGGGCCTTCGCCACCTGCGGCGTGAACTATACCGACCTGGGCAGCCAGACCGCCGACCTGGCGGTGGAGGTGCTGACCACTGGACAGATCCCCGAGTATGTCACCGTGGCCGGGGACATCATCACCGTCAACACCGAGACTGCCGCCACCCTGGGCACGGACTACTCCGGATTTGCCGATATGGGATCTCAGCTGGTAGAGGTCCAGACGACCCAGAACTGAGGTTTTCTGCGGCTATGCCCCATAATATACCCTCTGCCTTGGGCGGAGGGTATGACTTTGATGTATTTGAGAGGAGCGATCCATCGTGCTCACTATCATCCAGACCGCGCTGGAGGCAGGATTTCTCTACGCCCCCGTTGCTATGGCCTTATTTCTCAGCTTTTCTATCTTAAATATTGCCGATATGACCACGGACGGTTCATTTGTTCTGGGCAGTGCGGTGTCCGCTATGATGTGTCTGGCTGGGCATCCGGTGCTGGCTCTTCCGGCGGGGATGCTGGCGGCGGCGGCCGCCGGGTTTATCACCGCGTTTTTGCAGACCAAGCTGTCCGTCCCGTCCATCCTGGCGGGCATCATCACCAATATCGGCTTGTACAGCGTCAACCTGATGGTCATGGGCAAGAGCAACCAGTCCCTGTTCCAGACGGATACCATCTACACCCTGGCCCAGGGGGCCGGATTCGCCGGGAGCTGGTATAAGGTGGCAGTGACCGCCCTCATCGTGCTGGCCCTGGCCGCCGTGCTGGTGCTGTTTCTGGGCACCCGGCTGGGCCTGTCCATCCGGGCCACGGGGGACAACATGGATATGGTGCGGGCCTCCTCCATCAACACAAACTTCACCATCACTGTGGGCCTGTGCGCAGCCAACGCCATGACCGGCCTGGCCGGGGCCATGGCGGCCCAGTGCAACACCTTCGCCGATGTGAACGGCGGTACCGGTATGGTGGTGCTGGCCCTGGCCGCCCTGGTCATCGGTGAGACCCTCATCGGCAAGGGAGGGATGGCCCGCCGGGTGCTGGGTGTGGTGGTGGGCAGCATCATCTACCGCCTGCTCTACGCCGCCGCCCTGCGCTTCCATGTCCCCGCCGACTATATGAAGCTGGTGTCTGCCATCATCGTGGCTGCGGCCATTGCAGCTCCTGCGGTTCGGCGGTGGGCCGCTTTCCAGCGGCGAAAAGCCGCTGCCAGAGCGGAGAAGGGAGGAATATAACATGCTGAAGCTGGAACATATCTCCAAGACCTTCAATCCCGGTACTGTCAACGAGAAGAAGGCCCTCAGCGGCCTGTCCCTCCACCTGGAGCCCGGGGACTTCGTTACCATTGTAGGGTCAAACGGTGCAGGCAAGAGTACCCTGTTTAACGCCATTGCCGGAGGTTTTTATGTGGACGAGGGTTCCATTACCCTGGCCGGGGAGGACATTACCTTCCAGCCGGAGTACCGGCGCAGCCGGGTGCTGGGCCGCCTGTTCCAGGACCCCATGCGGGGGACCGCCCCCCACATGACGATTGAGGAGAATCTGGCCCTGGCCTATCTCCGAACTGCCAAGCATCAGCACGCATTCTTCAGCCGAACCAGTAAGGCGGACCGGGCCCTGTTCCGGGACCAGCTGGCCAGACTGGACATGGGCCTGGAGGACCGGATGGGGCAGCCGGTGGGACTGCTGTCCGGCGGGCAGAGGCAGGCCCTCACCCTGCTCATGTCCACGTTAGTTCCTCCGAAACTGCTGCTGCTGGACGAGCACACTGCCGCCCTGGACCCCGGTACTGCCGAAAAGGTGCTGAAGATTACCCGGGAAGTGGTAGCCGAGCATAAAATCACCACCCTCATGGTCACCCACAATATGCACCAGGCTCTGGAACTGGGTAACCGCACCCTGATGATGGACTCTGGGAACATCATTTTGGACGTCCGGGGGGAGGAACGGTCCGGACTGACTGTGACCGACCTGCTGGAGCGCTTCCGGGCGGGAGCCGGAAAACAACTGGATAACGACCGGATCCTGCTGTCATGAGGGCAGAGAAGGTTATGACAAGTAATCCTGAGGAGCACGCGGCGGGGCCGTGTGCTCCTCAGGATTTGATGTTCTGTGGTGCTGAGGACGGGGCGGGTCAGCCAAACTGGCTGTTATAGAGGGCAGCATATTTTCCCTGACGAGCCATCAGTTCCTCGTGACTGCCGACCTCTTTGATGTCGCCGTCCTCCATATACAGGATCATATCCGCATCCCGGATGGTGGACAGCCGGTGGGCAATGACAAAGCTGGTGCGTCCCTTCATCAGCTCCGCCATAGCCTTCTGGATCAGGACCTCTGTGTGGGTGTCCACATTGCTGGTGGCCTCGTCCAGAATCAGGATCTCCGGGTCAGAGGCAATGGCCCGTGCGATGGTGATGAGCTGGCGCTCCCCCTGGGAGATGTTCTCCGCACCCTTGCTCAGCACCATGTCATAGCCGCCGGGCAGAGTCTTGATGAAGCTGTGGGCGCAGGCGGAGCGGGCCGAGGCGATCACCTTCTCACGGTCCATGTCCGTCTCTGCATAGGCGATGTTGTCGGCGATGGTGCCCTCAAACAGCCAGGTGTCCTGAAGGACCATGCCGAAGCGATCCCTCAACTCTGCCCGGGACATCTGCCGGATGTCGGTGCCGTCCACCTGGATGGAGCCGCCGTTGATCTCATAGAACCGCATGAGCAGATTGATCAGAGTGGTTTTTCCTGCGCCGGTGGGGCCTACGATGGCCACTTTCTGGCCGGGTTCCACAGCCAAGTCCACCCCCTTCATCAACGGGCGGTCCGAAGTATAGCCGAATTTGACCTGGTGAAAGACGACGCGGCCGCTGTGCTCTCTGGGAACAGCTGGGGACTGCGGATCCGGGATCTCCTCCTCGGCATCTAGAAGGGCAAAGATGCGCCCGCCAGCAGCCGCTGCCGCGCCGAAGCTGCCCACCATGCCTGCCAGAGAGGAGAAGGGCTCGGCAAAACGCCAGGTGTACTCCAGCATGGCCTGGACGTTGCCCACGGCGATCTTCCCCGCAATGGCCCAAAGGCAGCCGATGGCGGCGCAGACCACATATCCCATGTCATTGACCAGGGTGGTGATGGGGCTGACGGAGCCTGCGGTCACCTCGGCCTTGCGGGCGCTGTCCCTCAGGGCCTCATTCAGCGCCCGGAATTCCTTCTTTGCCTGCTTCTGGTGGTTGAAGGTCTGGACCACCTGCTGACCGTTGTACATCTCCTCCACATAGCCGTTCAGGCTGCCTAGGAGGTTCTGCTGCTGCCCGTAGTGTTTTTCGCTGGCCTTCATCACCCCTGCCGCGCTCAGCAGGGACAGGGGGACCATGACCACCGGGATGACAGTCAGTGCGGGGCTGATGGCCAGCATCATCACCAGCACACCCACGGCGGTGGTGATCTGGGTCACCACAGAGGTGAGGTTCTGGCTGATGGCATTGTTGATGGTGTCCACATCATTGGTGATGACGCTGAGAATATCGCCGTGGGTGTGGGTGTCGTAATAGTCCAGCTTCAGCCGGTGCATCTTCCCGTCGATGTCGCTCCGGAGCTTCTGCATCACATGGGCGGTGATCCGGGCCATGCCGAAGCCCTGGAGGAAGGTGAACAGCTGGGAGATCAGGTACAGGGCCACCAGCGCGGCCAGCAGCCAGAGAATGGTATCCCAGTAAAAGACTCCATCGGCGATGCTGGCGAACAGCGCGGTGGTCACCCGCCCGATGAGGAAGGGGGCCAGGACCATGAAGGCCGTGCTGATCACGGCGGACAGCATACAGAGGAACAGGGACAGACGGTGCTTTTTTAAATAGCCCAGCAGGCGCTGGAATGTGGTTCGGCGGCTCATATCAGACGGCCTCCTTTCCCAGCTGGATCTCCGCGATTTCCCGGTAAAGGGGACAGGTGCGCAGCAGCTCTCCGTGGGTCCCCTGGCCCACGATCCGGCCGTCATCCACCACCAGGATGCGGTCCGCATCCAGGATCGTGCTGACCCGCTGGGCCACCAGGATGACGGTGGCCTCCCCCATGCTCTCCTTCAGATTTTGGCGCAGGGTCTGGTCGGTTTTCATGTCCAGGGCGGAGAAGCTGTCGTCAAAGACATAGATCTCCGGCTGCTTCATCAGGGCCCGGGCGATGGCCACGCGCTGGCGCTGGCCGCCAGACAGGTTGGAGCCTCCCTGGGCGATAGGGTCGTGGTATCCCTCTGGCTTTTTGGCGATGAATTCCGCCGCACAGGCGATCCCGGCGGCGCGGGCCCAGTCCTCCTCCGTGCCGTCCTCCTTCCCAAAGTTCAGGTTGGAGGCAATGTCGCCGGAGAAGAGGACATTTTTCTGGGGCACATATCCGATGATGGAGCGCAGATCGTCCACGCGGTACTGCCGGATGTTGACGCCATCCACCAGGATCTCCCCAAAGAGCGGGTCATAGAGCCGGGGGATCAGCTTCAAAATGCTGGATTTGCCCCGTCCCGTCCCGCCGATGATGGCGGTGATCTCGCCGGGATGGGCGGAAAAGCTGATGTCCTTGAGAATGGGCTCGTCCGCACCGGGGTAGGCGAAGGTCACATGGCGGAACTCCAGCGTGGAGCGCAGGGGGCGCTGCTCAAAGGGGAAGTCCCCGTCCTTGATGCCGGTCTCTGTCTCCAGGACCTCCGCGATGCGGGCGGCGCAGGCGTAGGTGGTGGGGAACATCATGATGACCAGGGACAGCATGATCACAGAGGTCAGTACCATGCTGATATACTGGCTGTTGGCCACCAGAGAGCCCACCTCCATGGCCCCGGTGTCCACATAGTGGGCTCCCAGCCCCAGGATGGCCGCCGTGGTTACACCGAAGATCACATTGATGGCGGGGAGGAGCAGGCTGGTGATCCGCCCAGCCGACATGGCGGTCAGGGCGTAGTCCTGATTGGCCTGCTGGAATCGGGCGCTCTCGGTTCCTTGCTGGTTGAAAGCACGAATGACCCGCACTCCCTCCAGGGATTCCAGAAAGAGCCGGTTGATTTTGTCCAGCTTCTGGCGGAGTTTGACGGAATAGCGGGAGGCCAGGATCACGATGACCGACAGGGCGGCGATCAGGACTGGGACGGCGATGGCCAGTACGGAGCTGACCTTTCCCCCAGTGGCGGAGGAGAACACCAGCCCGGCCACCGCCATCATGGGAGCCAGGATGCCGATGCGCAGCAGCATGGAGAGAAAATTCTGCACATTGGTGATGTCCGAGGTGCTCCGGGTGACCAGGCTAGCCGTCCCGAAGCGGTCCATCTCAGCGGAGGAGAAGGTCTGCACCTTGTCGAACACACGCTCACGGAGCTGGGAAGCAAACTGGGTGGAGATGCCGGAGGCCAGCCGGACAGAACCCAGATTGATAAGACAGGAGAACACAGTGATGACTGCCATGATGACGGCGAGGACTCCGATCGTGGAGCGGGACTGCACCGCCACCCCGCTGTTGATCATCTGGGCCAGAAGAGAGGGGAGCATCATCTGTCCGATGGCGGACAAAAGCACCAGGATCGACAACCCGGTTACCTGCCTTCCGCTCAGCTTTATCTTGGAAAAAATCGTTTTCATGGGGTTTTTATTTGCCTCCTTGATGTGGAATGATGGGATCAGACAGCAGGGGACGGCCCGGCCTGCCGCCTTTTTTGCCGTATGGGCGCAGAGAACCTTTACAGCCCTGGAACGCCCATGTTACACTGGTACCATCATAAACCATCCTGTAACAGGACGGTCAAGGGGGAATTTTTTGTGCTGGATCAGCGGCAGAAGCTGTTTACTATCGGACAGTTTGCGGCCATCCACGGTGTGACGAAAAAGACACTGATGTGGTATGATGAGATGGGGCTGGTGATCCCTGCTGTAATTGGGGAAAATGGGTATCGCTATTATACCTATCAACAGAGTTCCACGCTGGAGACTGTGCTGATGCTCCGGGAGCTGAATGTCTCAATCCCAGAAATCAAGGAGTTTATGGAGCATCGTTCTGCCTCTGGTATGGAGAAACTGCTGTCCGCCCAGATCCGGGAACTGGATGAGCGGCTCTCCCATCTGCGGACAATGAAAAAGACCCTGGTGAGCCGCCACCAGGACATGATGGCATTGCTGCACCTGGATCTTTCTGAAATCAGTGTGGTTCAGAAGGAAAAAAGCTGCTTGGCTGTGGTACCAGTAGAGCAGGAGTTACCCACGGCAGCTGATGTGGAGCAGGTGATCGGGGCGGTAAAGCGGTACAAGCTGCAGCGCCTTCATGATGCGGTGTATGGCTCCATGATCGCGGTGGATCAGCTGTACCAGGGGAGTTATGACCGATATGAAGCGCTGTATGTGGAATTGCCCCGCCTCAGTACCCAAAAAGGGCTGCACATCCGCCCTGGCGGTCAGTATCTCCGGGCTTTCTGCAAGGGAAGCTGGGATAATCTCCCGGGCCGCTATGAGGAGATCCTCGCCTATGCCAGGGCGCATGGTTTGGAACTGTACGGATATTCTTATGAGACAGGGATCAATGAAAGTGTTATCAATGGTTTTGACGAATATATTACCCAGATTGAGATCCCGATTCAGATATGAGTTAGAGAGAAAAGACCCTGCCGCAGGCTCCAGCAGCCTGCGGCAGGTTCTTTTTGTAAACCTAGGGATCCAGCTGGCAACAGCGGCTGAAACAGCGCTCAGTCCTCTTCGACCAGCACCAGCATTCCGTCCAGAAAACGTTTGAGATTGGCCTTTCCCTTGGGGCCGCGGCCCTGGATGCAGGACATCTCAGCCCGCACCTCCTGGAAGGGAAACAAGCGGGAGGCGTACCGGGTGAAGACCTCGTTTCCATAGTCCTCAAGCCCTAAACTGGCCAGGTGGTGCAATCCCCGCTCCACGGCCCGCCTGGCCCTCTGCTCCATGGATTTTGGGCTGTCACTGAGTTGAGCGCACAGGGCGCCGATTCCCACCTGACTAACTTGCTGTCCCTGCTCCAAAAGGAGCATACACAGTTCCACGATGTCCCGGGCGCCCTTTTCTCCCGCCATTCCCAATTGACTCAGCGTGGTCTGAATGCGCTTTCGTTGGGCGTCCAGGTGGCTGCGCCCTCCAACTGGAGCGGCCTTTTCTGCAAAAACACTCTGGATCGTGTGGAGATCCCGTTCGTTTTCCAGCTGGCGGCGCACATTTAGGACGACCTGACGCACTTCGATGAGATTGATGGGCTTGTTGATGAAAAAGTCCACTCCGGCCAGATAGGCCTTGGCCACCATTTCCTTGTTGCTCACCTGAGAGATCATAATGAACTTAGCGCGGCAACCCTGCGCTTTTAGCTCACGCACCACCTGGATGCCATCTTTCTGAGGCATCAGCAGATCAACTAGAACCAAATCGGGGTCCAGGGCCAGGATCTGTCCCAAATCTGCCGGTTCCCCGCCGCTGTCGCCGCACACAGTGCCAAGTTCATTTCCCTCCACGATATCCTCCAGGATCCCGATCACGGAGGTGTCATCCTCTACAATATAGATCCTCATACTGCTCCCTTCTCCATGGCTGTTCTTGGAATGGTCACGCGAAAACATGCCCCTGTAGCATCTGTTCCACCAGGGACGGCTCCCGGTCCGCTGTCTACCTGAATGGTCCCACCCAGTTCTTGAACCATGAACTCTACGGCGGGCAGGCCGATCCCACGGCTAATATTTCCGGTTTCTGGGTTGAACTTGGTAGAGTAGCCTACCCGGAATAGATTCTGCATAGCTCGGGGAGAAATGCCGGGGCCGTTGTCCTGAACAGTGAACACCAAATCATCCCCAACCAGCTGTTCCTCTACCCAGATGGCTCCAGTGCCACGTCCGCTTTGGATGGCTTCGGCGGCGTTCATGACAAGATTTTTTAGGATGGACATGAGGCGGTAGTGCTCCTCGGTGGCGAAGTCAGTCTCATAGTGGCACTGAATAGCGATTTGCTCCCGGGCTTCCCCTAAAATGTGTCCCATGGTGTCCTGGAGGATGTGGAAGAGGTCGGAGATCCACATCTGCTCATCGTTGTCCGTTCCGGTGCCGGCCACCTCTCCTTCAATGCCCCGGATGATGCTTAGATTGTCCTTTTTGACCTCATGGACATCACGGGCGATGGACAAGGCCAGCTGCCGCAGTTCCTCTGGGCAGTTCTGTGCCCCAAGCTGCTCATACAGCCGGTAGGCCCGGGTCATAATGCCTTCGATGTTTTCTGCGTCCTTCTTTAGAAAGTAGAGCTCATTTTTCAAATTAGCAGTCATAAGAAATAGACGCTGATAGCGGCGCTCGTGCTCCTCCACCAACAGGAGACGGCGAGAGCGGCGAATCCCCCATAGCACACCCACTGCCAGAAGGGACCGAGCCAGCCCCAGCAGTGCCAAACCGGCCAGAGAGGCTGGATCCGGGAGTGAGCCCTTGGACAGGGTGAGATTGACAACATTGGAGAGAACGTCGCAAAGCCAGAAACTCTGCCATAGCTGGAGGAGAGATGCCTGCTCCCGGTGCCGCAGTACCAGACAGAACAGCGTTTCATAGCAGAGATAAAAGATGGCGCCCGGGTATTCCTTCAGCAAGATCCCAGCCACCCCTGCTATCCCTGCTCCACCCAGCATTCCTAGAAAACACCGTACCAACAAAACCATGCAGCTGGTGAGCACTCCAGTGTCCGGCTTTCGGCTGTCTTGCATCAGGGTCACCAGCAACACTGGGTAGAGTACCACTGCGCCAGATACTCGGAAGTTGTCCACCCAGACATTGACAAATAGTTCAGCACTCAGTGCCGTGGCCAGGGCGGTCAGAAGCCGCCGCTCCCACCGGGCGGCCCGCCGCCTCAGCCGCCGCTTCTCTTGCTCCATGCCGGATCTCTCCTCTTTACAATGTTTTGCCCAAATTATACCACGGTTTTCCCGTGTTTCCCATAGGAAAATGAAATTTTTCTTCGGACACAGATGAGAGAGGGACATGAAAAGGCTGGGGCCTCCGTAGAAACCCCAGCCTTTCAGGGCGGATCTGCCGCGGTTAAAAGAGGAACAGCCAGGCGCACCAGGCGCCAGAGGCGAGCAGGGCTCCCGCTGCTCCCCAGAATGGGCCGGCCAGCCCGGCGAACCGGCCCAGTTTTCGGTCCCAGGCCCGGCTCCCTTTCAGATATCCGTCTGCCGCCTGTCTGGCTTGACGGAGTACCTGGTCAGCACTGACGCCCTCCCGGGCCAGCGCTTCCTCCTTCACGATGAAGATTGCCTCCTCGAACAGTTTGGGGTCGGGAGAACGTACCAGAATAACCTGGCGTGTGATGCCCTTTACCATGTATGTCACGTCCTTTCCTGGAGCCTCGGCTCGCTCTGCTCCCATGATCTGCTGTTATTCTGTCCCGCCTGCTCACAGGATATTCCAGCTTTTCTCTTGTGATGGGGGCAGCGGAAAAGAGTGTGGTGGCCTGGGCTCCTCTTGTCCAGATGATCGAACTGTGATACAATATCCCGGTTCCCAGGCGGTGGACGCCAGGAGCCAGATCGGAACCAAAGAGGAATTTGCTATGATTCACTACGACGCAGGAGAATTTGATATTGCAGTCATCGGTGCGGGGCATGCGGGCATTGAGGCTGCCTTGGCTGCCGCGCGGATGGGGCTGCGCACCCTGTGCTTTACTGTCAACTTAGATGCAGTGGGTAATATGCCCTGCAACCCGGCCATCGGCGGCACTGGAAAAGGCCACTTGGTCCGGGAACTGGACGCCCTCGGGGGTGAGATGGGCCGGGCCGCTGACCGGGCCTGTATCCAGTACCGCATTCTGAACCGAGGGAAGGGGCCCGCTGTGTGGTCCCTGCGGGCCCAGGCGGATCGGCGGGAGTACCAGAAGGTGATGAAACACACCCTGGAACTTCAGGAAAACCTGTGGGTAAAGCAGGCCGAGGTGGTGGAGATCCTCACGGAAGGCGGTGGAGTGTCCGGCGTGGTCACCCACACTGGAGCTGTCTATCGTGTGAAGGCGGCCATCGTGGCCACCGGTACCTATCTGGGAGGACGCACCATTGTGGGCGAGGTGGTCCGGGACTCTGGGCCGGACGGTCTGGCCGCTGCCCTGCCGCTGACCCAGTGCTTGGTGGACCTAGGGCTGACCATCCGTCGTTTCAAGACTGGGACGCCCCCGCGGGTGAATGCCCGCAGTGTGGATTTCTCCAAGCTGGAGGTCCAGCCGGGGGACGAGGACGCCCAGCCCTTCTCCTTCTCCACCCGGGAGCAGCCGGCCAACCAGGCTGTGTGCTGGCTCACCTCCACCACGCCGGAGACCCACGCCGTCATCCGGGCCAATCTGGAACGATCCCCTCTGTTCTCCGGGGTCATTGAGGGGGTTGGACCCAGGTACTGCCCATCCATTGAGGATAAGGTGGTCCGCTTCGCCGACAAGGAGCGGCACCTGTTGTTTATCGAGCCCATGGGCCTGGATACAGAGGAGTTGTATATCCAGGGGTTCTCCTCCTCTCTTCCGGAGGAGGTGCAGCTGAAGATGCTCCACACCATTCCTGGACTGGAGCATGCGGAAATGACCCGGTGCGCCTATGCCATCGAATATGACTGCGTGGACCCCACCGAGCTGGAACCCACCCTGGAGACGAAGAAGATCGCCGGACTGTACGGGGCGGGGCAGTTTAATGGCTCCTCTGGCTATGAGGAGGCCGCAGTCCAGGGGTTTGTTGCCGGTGTGAACGCCGCGCTGAAAATTCAAGGAAAGGAGCCTTTGATCCTTCGTCGGGACCAGGGGTATATTGGTGTGCTCATCGACGACCTGGTGACCAAGGGGACCAACGAGCCTTATAGAATGATGACCTCCCGGACAGAGTACCGCCTGCTCCACCGGCAGGACAATGCGGACCAGCGGCTGACCGCCATTGGCTGCCAGCTGGGGCTGGTTCCACAGGCGCAGCTGGAGGCAGTAGAGGCGAAATATGCCGCAGTGGATCGGGAGTGCAGGCGGCTGGAGCATGCCGGCGTGGCCCCCAGCCCAGCGTTAGAGGATTTCCTTCACAGCCACGGTGAGCCGGCCGCCCCCAACGGGGCACGGCTGGCCGATCTGCTCCGCCGCCCTCCCATCCGGTACAGGGAGCTGGCCGCACTGGATCCGGCCCGGCCTGAACTTCCGCCGGCAGTGCAGGAGGCGGTGGAGATCACCGTGAAATACCAGGGCTATATCAGCCGCCAGCTCCGCCAGGTGGAGGAGATGAAGCGGCTGGAGCGCACACCGCTTCCGGAGGGACTGGAGTACAGTGCTATCAAGGGCCTTCGGCTGGAGGCCCGGCAGAAGCTGGACCGCATCCGCCCCAAGAACCTGGGACAGGCCAGCCGGGTGTCTGGGGTGTCTCCGGCGGACGTGGCGGTGCTGATGGTATATTTGAAGCAGAGAAGCGGGGAGACCCCCGCGCCACATGACCACTCGGGAGGGCGCTGATGAAGCTGACACAAGTAAAAGGAAATACTTGGGTGCTGGAGGGATTGGAGTTCATCCCCCTCTATCGTCTGGATGACCGACGCTGCATCCTGCTGGACACCGGACTGGCCCAGGAGCGGGAGGAGCTGGAGCAGGCTCTGCTGGACCACGGCCTCGCTCCGGCGGGCATCCTGTGCTCTCACGCCCATGTGGACCACGGGGGGAACAACCGGTATTTTCAGGAGAAATACCGCATCCCGGTGGCCCTCACATCCCGGGAGGCGGGGATGTGCGCCAGCCTTCTAACCCTGAAGTGCTATTTTCTGCTCCTCTCTCCAGATATGGTAGAGCAGGACGCCGCAGGGCTGGTCCACACGCCGGATGTGCTTATCCCCGATGGGGACGGCCCCTTCTCCTTTGCAGGGGCGGAGTTCCAGATTCTCCAGACCCCGGGGCACTCCGCCGGACACATTTCCACCGTCACCCCGGATGGAGTGTGCTACGTGGGGGATGCCCTTCTCTCCAGGGAGCAGCTGGATGCCAAGCTGCCCTACTGCCTGTCCCACCGAATGGGGATGGAGAGCCGGGAGAAGCTGCGAGGGGTGGACTGTGAGCTGCTGATCATGGCCCACCGGGGGATCGCCCGGCGGGAGGAACTGGACGGGCTTATCGACGCCAATCAAGCCCTGACTCTGCGGCGGGCAGGAGAGATCCTGGCCCTGATTGATCGACCCATGGCCGCCAGTGATATCGTCCGCCAGGTCTGCCTGTTCTACAAGCTGCTCTCCCAGAAACCCCGCCGCGCCCTGCGGTTCGAGCGGAACATCCGCTTTTTCATCGAGTTCCTGGTGGACCGGGGGGATCTGGTCATGGAGACGCAGGACGGTGTCACGGTCTACCGTCCCGCCCGCTGAGGCGGTGGAAAAGGCTTTTTCGACAAGCTGAACTGCTCTCTGCTTCGGCAGGGAGCAGTTTTTCTTTGAAAATGTAAAAAATGTTTGACATATTGGAGGGGATGTGCTATCTTAAAACTGTAAAAAAGATTTGACATTTCGGTGGATGAGGAGGAGATCATCATGGACAAGGATATATGGATCATTTCCCTGTTTTTGGGTATTCTGCTATTTTCAGCGGCGCTGATCGTCTGGATGTTTCTCTCACTGCTCCGGTCAGAGCTGGAGGATGAGCGGCGGCAGCTCATCGTAGGCCGGGCCAGTCTGTGGGCCTTCACCGCCATGGTGGGCGCGACCCTGATTGAGATGATAGAGACGGCGGCCGGGCTGTCTTATGGGGCGCCGCTGTCTCCATTTGTGCGTCTGACAGCGGCGGCGGTGATGTATGCCATCTTCCTGGGGTGGTTCAAGCACAAATACGGAGGGTGAGCGGGCCGTGGAAAATCAGATCCGGGCCCTGCGGAAGGAGCGGGGCATCTCCCAGGAGGACCTGGCCAGGCGCTGCGGCGTCTCCCGTCAGACCATCAATGCCATCGAAAATAATAAGTATGACCCAACCCTATCCCTGGCCTTCCGCCTGGCCCGGGAGCTGGAGACGACGGTGGACGGGCTGTTCTTCCCGCCCCAGTGACGGTAAAAAGACGTTTCGACACGCGCAGCAGAGCGGCTCCCCGGGGGGAGCCGCTCTGCTTTTGGTATCCGGATCGGAAAGCTGGGAGTGGGACTACATCAGGAGCCGCCGCAGCACTGGGGTCCGGGACAGGAGCCAGGCAGCCGGCAGGGAGAGCAGCAGGGTGGCAGGGAACTGAAACAGCAGGCACTGTCCCGGTGTCCAGTTTGCCCCGGTCAGCCGGGACGTCCAGGTCAGGATCAGGGGATGGACCCAGTAGACGCCGAACACCAGGGGGGAGAGCCGGGCCCAGAGGGGGGCGGCGGGGACCGGGCGGCGCTCATAGCGGGCCCGGAGCCAGACGAACAGTGCGGCGGCGCACAGGTAGTGGCTCAGGCGGTAGCCGCTGGCGGAGGGGAGGGGGACCCCGGCTGGAGAGGCGGAGGCCCAGTTGGCCCACACGTCCCAGACCCAGCCCAGGACGCCGCCCAGATAGATCAGGGGGCGCAGGGAGGGGCGGGGAGGCTGGCTCCCCAGCAGCCAGCCCAGCAGGAAGTATCCCGTCAGGCCCTCCAGCATGGCGGGGATGGGGCGGACGGGAATGGGGGATAGCCCCTCCAGCAGGGGGAGCAGAGTGGTGGGCAGCAGGATGATCCCGATTAGGACCAGCACCTCACGCCCGCTGGCGTGGTCCACGATCCGTTTCAGGAAGGGGGCGAGCAGATAGAGCCCCAGCAGCAGATAGATGAACCAGATGTGGTAGTAGCAGCCCCGGTCCAGCAGGCCCTCCAGATACTCCAGAGGAGAGAAGGGGCGGCGGGCACTCCATGCATCCGCCAGGGCATAGATCAGGTTCCACAGGACCAGGGGGACCGCCAGGCGGGGGATGCGGCGGCGGTAGAAGGGAGCCACCTGAAGGGTGCGGGGGTCCCGCAGGAGCAGGAAGCCGCTGAGCATAAAAAAGAGGGGAACGCCGGTGCGGCTGAAGGGGTCCAGCAGCAGGCAGAAATACCAGGCGGGCGTCCCAACCAGGGCCGGGTTGGAGAGCAGGGGGGCGGCGGTGTGGAGGGTGACCACCATCAGGATGGCCAGGCAGCGGAGCAGGTCCAGCTCGGCCATCCGCTGGGGCGGGCCGGAGGGGGAAGTCAGGGGACGGTCCATGGACGGTTCCTCCTTTTGGAAGCTTGTGCCCCCATTATAGCGCACCACCAGCGGAAAAGCAAAGGTGGGACGGCACTCCGGTTGACGGGAGGGAAAGTTTTTCTTATAATGATGTCTGCTGAATCAGCTGCGCAATTCCATCAAAACGGCTCAAAGGGGCTTTTTAAGGAGTTCAGACATTGTTTATGATGCTTGTGGCTTTGTTCAGTATGCATTATAATGGAGAAAAACAGGGACAGGGAGGCGGAGCGGAATGAGCCGGGAAAAGGTGCTGTCCCTCCTGCTGGAGCAGGGGGATTCCTATGTGTCGGGAGAGGCTATGAGCCGGGTGCTGGGCATCAGCCGGGCTGCGGTGTGGAAGGCCATCGAGGCCCTGCGGCAGGAGGGGTATGAGATCCAGTCCGCCCCCAAGCGGGGCTATCGGCTGGAGCGGGCCCCGGACCGGGTCCGGGAGGGGGAACTGGCCGGGCCGCTGGCAGACTGTCATGTGGGCAGCCGGCTGATGTGCCTGGACGTTATTGACTCCACCAATACGGAGGCCAAGCGCCAGGCCATGGCCGGAGCCCCAGACGGGCTGGTCATCCTCAGCGAGGAGCAGACCGGCGGCCGGGGGCGGCTGGGCCGCTCCTTCCAGTCACCCCGGGGCACGGGGCTGTACCTCTCAGCCCTGCTGCGGCCCTCCCTCCCGCCCCAGGAGGTGGTGGACTTCACTGCCTGGGTGGCGGTGGCGGTGTGCGACGGCATCCAGGCGGCCTGTGGCGTGCGGCCCAGGATCAAGTGGACCAACGACATCGTGCTGGGGGGGCGGAAGCTGTGCGGCATCCTCACAGAGCTGGGCCTGGAGAGTGAGAGCAATGCCCTGGACTACCTCATCACCGGCATCGGCGTGAATGTGAACCAGCGGCCGGAGGACTTCCTTCCGGAGGTGCGCCCCATCGCCGTCTCGCTGGCCCAGGAGCTGGGCCGTCCAGTGCGCCGGGCGGAGCTGGCGGTGGAGATCATCCGGGCGCTGGACCGGATGTACGCCGGATTTCCGGACAACAAAGCGGAGTATCTGGCCCGGTACCGGGCGGACTGCCTGACCCCGGGCAACCAGGTGCAGCTGATCACCCCCGTCTCCCGTGAGGAGGCCTTTGCCCTGGAGATCGATGACCAGTTCCGGCTGGTGGTGGAGTATCCGGACGGCCGGCGGGCCGCCCTGTCCGCCGGCGAGGTGTCTGTCCGGGGGATGTACGGCTATGTATAGACACTGAGGAAGAAAAAACGCGGGCCTGTTCAGAGTGAACAGGCCCGCGTTTTCGTTTTGGGGGACGAGGGAAGGTCACAAAAGCGCTGGGCGTGGGATCAGCCTCCGGCCTGAGCCGCCCGCCGGGCGGCCTTTTTCCGTTTGGCGGCCAGATAGCGATCCTCCTCGCTGAAGATGCAGCCGCAGTATTTCTGCATATAGAAGCCGTGCTCCCGGGCGAATTCCTGTCCCGCCTGGAACAGGGGACGGAAATCCCGGTCAAGAAATTCCACGCCGTAGCGCTCCCCCATGGCCTGGGCGGTGGCCCGGATGGCCTCATGGTTTTGATAGGGGGAGATGAGCAGGGAGGTGGTGAAGCTGTCAAAGCCGTGCCCGGCGGCATAGCGGGCGGTTTCCTCCATCCGCACCTGATAGCAGTAGGCACACCGCCCGTCGATGTTGCCTGCCACATGGGTGATGAAGCTGCGCAGGTCATAGGTGCCGCCGATGATCAGTTTCATGGAGATCTCCCTGGCGTACTCCTCCAGGGTGTGCTTCCGGGCCTGGTACTCGGTGTAGGGGTGGATGTTTGGGTTGAACCAGAAGCCGGTGACCCCGATCCCCTCCTCCCGGAGGGCGGCGATGGGCCGGTTGGCGCAGGGGGCGCAGCAAATATGCATCAATGTATTCATGGAAAAGTTCTCCTTATACCGGGGGCAGGATGGTGACCGCAAGCCCCTTTCGTAAGGCGTAGGCCAGGGTCTGGGCGGTGCCTCCCTTGGGTACCCCGTCATACACCGCCAGCAGCCGGGCGGAGCGGTCCACCATATAGCGGTTGCGCCGCATCATGCACCAGCGGTCATACTGGTGCTGGACCAGGGTCTCATAGTCGCACTGCTCCAAAATGTGCTGATACCGCCGCTGTTCCTCCTGGGGCCAGCGGCTGGCCTGGCTCTCACAGGGGCGGGCGGCCTCAAGGGTGATGCCGGAGCGGCGCTCCCGCAGATCGAGCACGGCCTCGGCAAAGTACAGATCGGCGCCCCGGGCCATGCCGCAGATGAAATGGCGGGAACCCGCGTCGTACTCCGCCTCCAGGGCGGCGGCCAGGCGGGCCTTCAGGTCCGCACAGCGGGGGTCGTTTTCCCGGATCCCCCAGGGCAGCTTGTCCGGCCGGTGGCCGGTAAAGCAGCAGGTCTCAGTTTGCTCCAAGGCTCCCGCCTCCTCTCACAGTGACAAGCATCGGGATCTCCCCCGTTTGACGGTAGCTATTCTATCGGAAAATCTGGGAGAAGTCAACCGGCGCCCGGTGGAGAAGAGACTTGCCAAGGTGGGCAGGAGATGGTATACTGGGAGAGAATCAAACATCTGTACCAGAGGAGGGAGGAAGATGACGCTGATCCTGTGCGTGGACGACCGGGGAGGGCTGTCCTTCAACGGACGGCGGCAGAGCCAGGACCGGAGGGTCCGGGAGGACCTGCTGACCATGGCCGCTGGTGGGACGCTGTGGATGGACGGCTACTCCCGGCGGCAGTTCACAGAGCCGGAGGCTGCCGCCATCCAGGTGGACCGGGACCCCGCCGCCCGGGCGGCAGAGGGGGATGGGCTTTGCCTGCTGGAGCTCCAGGACCCGGAAGCGGCCCTGGAGCGGGCGGAGCAGCTGGTCCTGTACCGCTGGGGGCGGCACTATCCCGCGGACCGGAGGCTGGACCTGCCGCCAAAGGGCTGGCGGCTGGAGGGACGGACAGAGTTCCCCGGCCGCTCCCACGACATGATAACAAAGGAGATCTACATCAAATGAAACGAACCAAGCAAGCTGCACTGTCCCTGCTTCTGCTGCTGTGCCTGCTGCTGTCCGCCTGTGGGACAGCCGCTCCCGCACCGTCCTTCGATCTGGGGGACATCCCGGAATTTTCCGGCGAGCCCTATGTGGTGCTGGAGGACAACCGGCCCGGTTTTCCAGAGGAGGAGTGGTCGGCGGAGCCCTTTGAGGAGTACAGCCCTCTGGACGGCCTGGGCCGGTGCGGGCCGGCCTATGCCTGTGTGGGTCTGGAGACCATGCCCACTGAGGAGCGGGGCTCCATCGGGCAGGTGAAGCCCTCCGGCTGGAGGACCGCCAAGTATGACAATGTGGACGGAAAGTACCTCTATAACCGCTGCCACCTGCTGGGCTTCCAGCTCACTGGGGAGAACGCCAACGAGGAGAACCTGATCACCGGCACCCGCTATCTCAATGTGGAGGGGATGCTCCCCTTTGAGAACCTGGTGGCCGACTATGTAAAGGAGACGGAGAACCATGTCCTCTACCGGGTGACTCCGGTGTTTCAGGGGGATGAGCTGGTGGCCCGTGGGGTGGAGATGGAGGCCTTCTCCGTGGAGGACCGTGGGGAGGGTGTGTACTTCCACGTCTACTGCTATAACAACCAGCCGGGGATCTCCATCGACTATGCCACCGGGGATAGCCGCTTGACCTCGGAGCCGGCTGGGGAGGACGGATCTGCGATTGCAGAGCACTACATTCTGAATACAAAGTCTAAAAAGTTCCATCTGCCAGACTGTTCCGGTGCGGCGGATATGAGTCCGGTCAATCGGCAAGAGTTTGTTGGAGAGCGGCAGGAACTGCTGAATCAGGGCTATGCCCCCTGCGGCATCTGCAAACCATAAACCGGAAAAATGGCAGGACAGCATAAAAATCGGAATCAATGTATTTTATTCCGTTCCGGAAGCAAACTTCTGAAGGCAGCTAGGCGGTTTGGTGCCTGATGATATTGGATATGCCTGGAAAGAAAATGAGGAACAGGGGAGAATGCAAAAAGAAAGACATGACCATCGGTCATGTCTTTCTTTTTGTATGAGAAAACGAAAAATATAGGCTGAAAGCAGCGTTGCTATTATGAAAGAGACCATACCATTCCACAAGTTTAGAAGTGGGATACTCTTACCTTACAGAGTTGTGCAATTCCCTTCCTATAAACAGACAAGATTTGCTGTGCTGCTTAGGAGAATGGCTGCAACAAATCAGAATCTATCTCCATAAGAAAACGTTTACACAAATATATCTAGGTATATGGTCGTATAGCACAAAAATGTAGACTTAAAAATATATGTATTGTATGAAAAATAAAAAGCAGATTGACAAAAGCAAAAAAATATGCAAATAATATAGATACAACACATAAAAACGTTTTTATCAAAGAGAACAGAGCCTGTACATTTAGAATGGAAAAGTGACATCCAGATTATTTGAAGAGAAATTTCCTAATCTTCGCGTGATCGCTATGCAATAGAACTATTTAAGGAGGAGATTGAAAATGGCACTGAATGTAATGGAACAGTTTTCCCTGAAAGGCCGTGTGGCTATTGTCACCGGCGGAGGCCAGGGACTGGGAAAGGCGATGGCAATTGGTTTGGCCCAAGCGGGGGCGGATATTGTGATTGCAGCTCGGCGAATTGAGACAGCATTGGAGACTAAGCGGCTTATTGAAGCGGAACATGTTAAGTGTACCGTTATTAAGGGCGATATGCGCATAGAGGAGGATGTGGTTTCCATGGTCGAGCAGGTCATGGATGAGTACGGAAAGATTGACATTCTCGTTAATAATGCAGGTACATGGCGGGGAGATGACGCAGAAAAGGTTACCTTCGAGGACTGGAAAGAGGTCATTGATGTCAACCTCAACGGACCATTTATTGTCTCGCGGGAGGTAGGAAAGGTCATGCTGAAGCAAGGAAAAGGCAGTATCATCAACATTGCTTCCATGTCTGGGATGATTGTCAACACCCCACAAAATCAATGTGCATACAACGCATCCAAGGGTGGACTTATCATGCTAACCAAGTCCATGGCCACCGAGTGGGCCCAGCGTGGTGTCCGCGTCAACGCTATCTGTCCGGGCTATATGCGTACAGAGATGAGCGAAGATCGATATCAGAGAAAGGATCCTGCGATTGAGCGCTGGTTCTCTATGACTCCCATGGGGCGCTCTGGCGTGGCGGACGAATTGATGGGTGTTGCGGTCTACTTGGCTTCTGACGCATCCTCTTTTGTCACGGGAAGCACTTATCTGGTGGACGGCGGTTACACCGCTTGGTAAGAAGAATCCACATATATCTATCAAGATATATTGGAGATAAAAATTATTTGGAGGTAATGAAGATGAAAAAGTCCCTGGCAGTACTCCTAACGCTTTGCATGACCGTAGGTATTTTCTCTTCCTGCAGCAGCACTTCCGGTAATACCAGCAGCACAAGTGACACTGGTGACACTTCTGATGGGTTGAAGATTGGTGTTTCCATTGCGGATCTCTCTAATCCATTCTATGTGGATATTCAGGATGGTATGGAGTCCGCCAAGACTGAGGGCGACGAGCTGGTCATCATGGATGCAGCTTTTGATGCAGCTAAGCAGATTTCTGACATCGAGGATATGATCCAGCAAGGTGTGGATGTGATGTGTATTGATCCTGTGGATTCCGCTGGGATCAAGTCCTCCCTAGAGGTGTGTAAATCGGCTGGAATCCCTGTAATTGCATTTAACTCCCCTGTGGACAACACCGATTTGGTGGATTGCACCGTAGTGTCCGATAACTACATGGCCGGCGAGCTCATCGGCAAGGCCCTGGCTGAGAAGCTGGGTGGGACTGGGAAGATTGCTATGCTGACCTATGATGTAGCTGTTGTATGTTACGACCGCGCGGAAGGCTTTGTTAAAGCGCTGTCTGAGTATCCAGACATGGAGATCGTTGTCCGCCAGGAAATCACTCCGGGTACTGATACCGCTCTGCCTGTGATGGAAAATATTCTTCAGTCTTATCCTGAGATTACAGGTGTGTTCTGCCTGAATGATCCTTCTGCTTTGGGAGCTCTGGCTGCCATTGAGGCTGCTGGAAAACTGGATGCTATCAAGGTTGTAGCCGTGGATGGTTCTGCTGATGGCAAGGCCTCTATCGCTGCAGATCGGTTGCTTGCTACCGCTGCCCAGCATCCTGTTGATATCGGCGCGGAGACTATTAAGGCCTGCCATAGTTTGGTTGGCGGGGAAGGCGTTGAAGCTGAGATTCTGATCCCTGTGGAGCTCATCGATGCCACCAACTGCAACTCCTAAGGCTACATAGCGTACGTACAGAAAAGTATTTCAAAGCCTGTCTTCGTTTGCAGTCCGGCAAGAATGGATGGATCCACCCCGCAGACCGGGGTGGATCCTCCTTAAACCATGTTTTTTGATGGAGGGATATTGTGAGCAGTCCTTACTTTCTTGAAATGACCAACATCTCCAAAACCTTCCCCGGTGCGAAAGTGCTGGACCGCATTGACATCCGAGTAAAACCGGGCGAGGTGCGTGCTCTGATGGGCGAAAATGGAGCTGGAAAATCTACATTAATAAAAATCCTGGGTGGTATATACAACATGGATCCCGGAGACGGGGAAATCAAGATTAACGGTACACCGGTTAAGATCAACTCGGTACAAGATGCAAAAGAAAACGGTATCAGCATTATTCACCAAGAAATCAGCCTTGCAGATAATATGACAGTGTTTGACAACCTCTTCATGGGCGCAGAGCGGATGAAAACCCTGTTCATTGACGATAAAAAAATGATTCGTGAAGCGCAACAGGTGATCGACACTATGGACATGCAGATAAATGTCCGTAGCAAGGTCAGCGAGTTGAGCATTGCAAAGCAGCAAATGGTTGAGATTACCTGGGCCATTATGTTTAATGCCCGGCTTATTGTAATGGATGAGCCTACCTCATCTCTGACTAGTGTGGAGATTGAGCATCTGTTTAAACAGATTGAAAAGCTAAAGGCACAAGGGATCGCAATTATCTATATCTCACACCGAATGGATGAGATTTTTCGGATCGCCGACTCGATCAGTGTTCTGCGGGATGGACACTTGATTGGGACTGATGAGGCGGTCAATCTGGATCAAAACAAATTGGTTTCAATGATGGTAGGACGAGAAATCGTGGAAGTCTATCATCGGGAGAGCCGGCCTGAGATCGGGGATGTGATCCTGGAGGCAAAGAATTTAAAGAACAAGTACCTCAAGAAAGTTAGTTTCCAATTACGCAAAGGTGAGATCCTTGGCTTTTCTGGCCTGGTGGGTGCGGGGCGAAGTGAGACGGCCCGGGCTATCTTTGGAATCGACCCGCTCCAGTCCGGCGAACTGTTGATTGAAGGACGAGGTGTCCAGATTCACAGTGCTCGAGATGCCATTGCTCAGGGAATTGGATTTGTACCTGAGAACCGCAAGTTGGAGGGACTTTTTCTGAGCGGAAGCATTGAGGATAACATGACCTATGCTGTTTTGGAGAGGTTCATGGGAATTGTGGGTATCAACCGGGCAAAGCGCCAGGAAATTGTAGACCAGCATGTCCATGATCTGGCCATTAAAATGACATCTACTAAGCAGTCAGTGGGCCAACTGTCTGGCGGCAACCAACAAAAGGTTCTGGTCTCAAAGTGGCTTGCAACCGAGCCGAAGATCTTGATTTTGGATGAACCAACCCGGGGCATTGATGTAGGCGCCAAAGCAGAAATCTATCAGTTGATTTTTGCTTTGGCACAACAGGGAATTGCAATTATGCTGATTTCATCTGAGATGGATGAAATTATTCACCTCAGTGACCGGATTATTGTAATGCATGAAGGTGCTGTTTCCGGTGAGATAGAAAACGATCCCACCAACCGTGCGTCCCAGGAAAAAATTATGTGGCTTGCATCTGGAGGTATTTAATCATGAAGAAGTATGAGCAGCAAAGAAACGACTCGCCGCTGGTGCAAGGAGCGTATTGGGGACTAGATTTTCTCAAAAGAAATGCCGGTATTTTAATTGCCCTTTTTGTGCTTACCGTATTTCTGACGGTGACGACGGAGAACTTTGCTTCCCAATCGAACCTGTTGACCGTACTGCGTCAAATCTGCACCAATGCCCTACTGGCCTTCGGGATGACTTTTGTCCTGGTTATCGGCGGGATTGACCTAACTGTTGGTTCGGTGCTGGGTGCCTGCGGTGTCAGTGTGGTTATGCTCATTGAGAGCGGAGTGTCTATTGCGGTAGCTGTCATTTTGAGCCTGCTCTTAGGAGCATTTCTGGGTCTAATCAACGGATGTATCATTGCTTTTACCGGCATGCCGCCCTTTATTGTTACCCTGTCTATGATGGAAGTTATCCGGGGACTTGCCTTTATCATCACAGATGGACGGTCTGTCAGCTGCACAAATGAGTCTTTCAACGCCTTTGGGAACAGCTATTTCTTGGGAATCCCGATACCTGTTTACATTGTGTTTTTTGCTATGATAATTTGCAGTGTGATTCTATACCGCACCAAATTCGGCCGTCGTATGTATGCAGTTGGCGGAAATATAAACGCAGCAAAGTTTACTGGCATCAATACGAAAGCAGTTACTATCCGGGCGTATGTGATTTCGGCAGCGCTTGCCGCCTTGGCCGGGATTGTGTTGGCCTCTCGGATGTATTCTGGACAGCCCACTGCAGGTGATGGCTATGAGTCAGATGCCATCGCTGCCGCAGTTCTTGGCGGGACCAGCTTTAACGGTGGCGTTGGTACGCTCAGCGGGACCCTGTTTGGTGCGCTGGTCATTGGGATTTTGAACAACGGCCTTAATCAGATGCATGTAACCTCCTATATGCAGATGGTAATCAAGGGCATTGTTATTATTCTGGCAGTAGGCATTGATATCTTTAAAAATAGAAGAAGGGCAAAATGAACCGGGTCTGCCAGATATACTTTCTGAATTGCCCTGTTATGTAACGCAAGAAGGGGCGCTGCGCGGTTTACAACCTGTGGCGTCCCTCTTTTTCGGACAACGGAGGAGCGAAATATGGAAAACAAGTATGTGATCGGTGTAGACTATGGCAGCGACTCTGCCCGTGCGCTGGTCATAAATGCAGCCAACGGAGCTACTGTAGGACAGGCGGTGTGCCAGTATCCTCGGTGGAATCAAGGTCTATACCAGAATGCGGCAGCTGGGATGTTTCGACAACACCCACTAGATTATCTGGAGAGCCTGACTAGCTGCGTTACACAGGCTTTGGAACAGGCAGGGGAAGAGGTCAGAGGACAGGTGGTGGCACTGGCGGTAGACACAACTGGTTCCACCCCATGCCCGGTAAATCAGGCGGGAGTCCCACTGGCCTTGCTACCTGGCTTTGAAGAGGATCCAAACGCCATGTTCCATCTGTGGAAGGATCACACCGCCGTTTCCGAAGCGGAGCAGATCACCAAAACATTCTCTAGCTGGAATGGCATAGATTACACACGTTACCAGGGACCCTATGCCTCTGAGTGGTTTTGGGCAAAAATCCTCCATACTGTTTCTGTGGATCCCAAGGTGCGAAAGGCAGCATACTCCTGGGTGGAGCACTGCGACTGGCTGCCCGCCCTTCTCGCCGGCGAGACGCGTCCAGAAAAGATGTACCGTTCTGCCTGTGCAGCAGGCCATAAAGCCTATTGGAACAGCGCATGGGATGGACTACCGGATCGTCGCTGCCTAGAGTCTCTAGATCCCTATCTCGGACAGATTTGGTCTACTTACGGAGCAGGTCCGCGGCCCTGCTCGGAAAATTTGGGTTGTATTACACACGAGTGGGCAAAACGGCTAGGCTTGCCTGAGACCACTATCATTGCTGGAAGTGCTTTTGATGCCCATGCGGGAGCAGTGGGCGCTGGTATTTGCCCGGGCAAGCTGGTGCTGAATATTGGAACCTCCGCTGTGGATATGCTGGTATTAAGGCCAGATCAGATTCCGGCAGGGAATTTCTCATACGCCTGCGGAGCTGCCGAGGATAGTATTCTTCCTGGGTTCATTGGGGTGGAAACCAGTCAGGCGGCCTATGGAGATGCCTATGCGTGGCTCAAAAAGCTGCTTTTGTTTCCTTTAACCGAGATAGAGTACTCTGCCGACATTATTTCTCCACAGCAGATGTCTGCCTTGTCACAAGCAGCGGAGGAGAGCATTCTTCGTGAGTTGGAGGAAAAGGCCCGGAAGCTTCCTTTGAAGGGTGCAGTCACAGCGTTGGATTGGTTTAACGGTCGACGGTATCCCCAGGTCAACGAACATGCCCGCAGTGCGTTGAATGGGCTTCACTTAGGGATCGGGGCAGCGGAACTGTATCAGGCACTAGTTCTAGCTACCGCATTTGGACAACAGACTATCTTGAGAACCTTGGCCCGGGAGGAGATAACTGTTGAGAGCATAATTGCTGTGGGAGGAATCGCCCAGAAGTCAGATTATGTAATGCAAACATTAAGTGATGTATTGGGTTGTCGGATTGACGTATCCCAGACTGTCCAGGCCTGCGCTAGGGGAGCGGCCATTTATGCTGCCACTGCTGCTGGGCTTTACTCGGATATTATGGCTGCTCAGCAGGTTTTGTGTGAGGGGGTTTTACGCAGCTATACTCCAAATCGGGAGAAGGCAGCAGATTATAAACATCTTTATGAGGCGTACTTAGATTTGGCTCGATGGACGGACTTAGGGATGATCTGTAACCCGTGACATGGGTTGACAGACGAAAAAATTAAAATATAATAAATTCAAAGTGATTTCCAAATCTTCTCATGAAACTATGAAATGGGGGATAGAATATGGCAAAATCGCGACAGATAACGATTAAAGATGTGGCGGCTCGTTCCGGTGTTGCCATTTCTACGGTGTCCCGTGTTATCAATGATCGTGGACTTGTCAGTCCTGAGACCCGGGAGCGGGTACAGAAGGCGGCTCACGACTTGGGGTATGTGCGCAACTCTATGGCCGCATCCATGAAAAGTGGAAATAGCAATATGATCGTGGTAATTATCCCGGACTTGGTAAACGATTTTTTCTCTGCTGTGGTACAGGGGGTAGAAGAGGTTGTGTCGGCCTATGGATATTCTACATTATTTTTTACTACCGGTGAGTCCCCAGAAAAGGAGAAAAAATTCTTTATGGGAGAACTGGGAAATTTAGTGGATGGTGCGGTACTGATTCCATCCATTGATGACTTTAATTTTTACTATAGCCTCAAAAAAAATGTTGTTTTAGTAGACCGCACATTAGGCAGTCTCGATTCGGTGGTGATAGACAACTACCGCGGAGCCTTTCTAGCCACCGAGGAACTGTTGCGTGCAGGACACAAGAAAATTGGCATTATTAACGGCGACCGAGGCAGGGACTTTACAATTTGTACAAATCGGATGGACGGATATCTTGCAGCTATGAAGCAGTACCAAGTTCCCGTTCAAGACTCCTATGTCCTCTACGGCCCTTGGTATCAAGAGAGTGGATATGAACTCACCCGGCAACTGATGGAACTGCCCGATCCTCCAACGGCAATTTTTGCTGCTAACAACCAAATCAGTATCGGATGTATGAATTATCTTATTGAGCACGACATCCAAATTGGTCGAGATATATCTTTGGTAGCATTTGATGATTCATTATTGGCCCGAACGATTACGCCAAAAGTGACGGTGATTGAACGGCCGACCATTGATATGGGACGAATTGCCGGGCAAATTCTCATGGATAATCTAAAAGGCAATGGGTCGTGTGGACAAAAGAGGCACATGATGGATGTAAAGTTAATTCGCAGGAATTCAGTTGTTCGCTTGAATGAAAAAACAGGCGAATCAGGAAAGTCGAGTTAACGAGCCGGAGAAACTTGTGAACTGCAAAAAATTTGGGCGTTGAGGAAAATGATCCTCAACGCCCAAATTTTATTGTTGTCGCTTCAGCGCAACGACAGATAAGGTACAATAAGTTTCGCAAATTGAAAAGTATATAAAAGGAGACATGGTTTGCAGAACTCTGGTAGAATGAAGTCGCGACACACCATTCTGAAAGGAGACAGCAAACCATGTCCGAGAAAATTGTACAGCTAAACGAGGAAGTAATCAAGGGTCAGCTCAAGGAGTTGGTACGAGGCAGTGTAGAGGAAACCCTCAACGAGCTGCTGGAGGCCGAGGCGGAGAAGTTGACCCAGGCAGCTCGGTACGAGCGTAACGAGCTGCGCCAGGGCTACCGCAGCGGCCACTATAACCGCAACCTCACCACCACTTCCGGGGATGTCACCCTCAAGGTACCCAAGCTCAAGGGAATCTCCTTTGAGACTGCCATCATTGAGCGGTACCGCCGCCGAGAGAGCAGTGTGGAAGAGGCTCTTATTGAGATGTATCTGGCCGGCGTATCCGTTCGGCGTGTGGAGGACATTACTGAGGCCCTCTGGGGCAGCAAGGTCTCTCCCTCCACCATCAGTGAGCTGAACAAGAAAGCGTATGTCCACATTGAAGATTGGCGAAACCGTCCTCTACAGGGCGGACGCTATCCGTATGTCTATGTGGATGGGATCTACCTGCGCCGCAACTGGGGCGGAGAGT
>ENA-ORUF01001311-ORUF01001311.1-human-gut-metagenome-genome-assembly--contig:-NODE-1311-length-27776-cov-3.551062_pt1 | contig 27776 bp, 27 predicted proteins | sample MGYA00242077_ERZ509203 | MGnify/ENA primary metagenome ERZ509203 (study PRJEB26280, sample SAMEA2338834) | human gut metagenome | biome: human gut; feature: human-associated habitat; material: faeces... | reverse complement strand
CCGGAGTCAAGGCGGGACAAAATCTCTACTGAGGCCCGCTCTCCCATCCCATAGGTCAGGATGTCTGCCTGGGAGTCAAATAGGATGGAACGGCGTACTTTGTCCTCCCAGTAGTCATAGTGGGCAAAGCGGCGCAGACTGGCCTCCAAGCCGCCGATGATGATGGGGATATCACCAAAGACCTCCCGTACCCGGTTGGAGTATACTACGGTGGCGTGGTCGGGGCGCAGCCCCGCCCGCCGTCCAGGGGAGTAAGCATCATCGTGGCGGCGCTTTTTGGCGGCGGTGTAGTGGGCCACCATGGAGTCCAGGTTGCCGGCGGAAATCATCACCGCCAGGCGGGGCCGTCCCAGGGCGGAGAAGGATGATGGGGTGCGCCAGTCGGGCTGGGCCAGAATGGCCACCCGATAGCCCTCATCCTCCAGAAGACGGCCGATAATGGTGGGACCGAAGGAGGGGTGGTCCACGTATGCGTCTCCAGTGATAATAAGGACGTCATAGTCGTCCCAGCCCCGGCGGGCCATGTCCTCCTGACTGACGGGGAGGAACAAATCGCGGTCAAAGCTCATGGTATGCCTCTTTCCTGTTTGGTTTGGGTGTGGGCCTGGCCGGATAGGGATTTACAGCTGGAGCAGGATACCCGCCACGGCGGAGGCCAGGATGAACACAATGGGGTGAAGTTTCTTGAGCGGTGTCCACTTCATGCCCACAAAGACTGCTCCGGCCAGCAGGAGGGAGGGCCAGGAGATGGCCGGGAAGCTGTTGGGTGAGAAGTTGTCAGCTATGGTGAACACAGAGAAGGCTACACTCAGGCCGGCGGCAGCGATGAGGGCAGTGGAGGCGGGGCGCAGTCCGGAAAAGACGGCCTCAACTGTCCGGCTGTGGCGGAATTTCTGTAAAAATCCGGCGATGATCAAAATAACGATGATGGACGGAGTGATCAGGCCTAAGGTAGCTACTACTGCGCCTACGATGCCACCCAGACCGCCCATTTCGGAGGCGCTCCCGATGTGGAAGCCCACATAGGTGGCCATATTGACCCCCATGGGGCCTGGTGTGGACTCAGAGACGGCGATCATGGTGGTGAGCTCCTGGTTGGTGAACCAGCCCGTGCTCTCACCCATGTGCTGGAGGAATGGGATGGTGGCCATACCGCCGCCCACAGAGAATAGGCCAGTCTTGAAAAATTCGTAAAACAGTCTCAGAAGGATCACTGTCCCTCACCTCCTTCCTTCTTGGGACGGAGCAGGGAAAGCAGCCAGCCCGTTACGCCGGCCAGTACGACCAGAATGGCAGGGGAGGAGAGGAAACTCAGCACTGCACCGATTGGGGTGGCAGTGTCCAGGGGCAGCAGGCTGCCAACCTCTGCCAGAGCCAGAACCGCCAGAAAGATACACACGGCAGGGGCATTTTTCAGAGTGCTTTTTCCCAGCTTCAGTACACTGACAGCAATTAGGGCCACCACACAGGCGTTGATGCCGCCCAGGGCGTGCTGCACCAGGGGGGAGTCAGCAAAACTGCTGAGAAATGCGGCGATGAGGGTGATGATGATGAGAGAGGGGAACACCAAGCCCAGGGTGGCAATAATGCCTCCGGGGATGCCCCGATATTTGTGTCCAACAAAGGTGGCCGTGTTCACGGCAATGATGCCGGGAGTGCACTGGCCAATGGCAAAGTAGTCAGTAAGCTCCTCTTCGGTGGCCCAGCCCTTCTTCTCCACAACCTCACGCTGAAGGATGGGGAGCATGGCATAGCCGCCGCCAAAGGTGCAGACCCCAACTTTGGAGAAGGTCCAAAAGAGATCGCAGTAGAGATTCATAGTGTTCATAAGATCCTTTATTCAAATCGATTTTGTTGGGCGCTTCGTTGGTACAAGCCCCAGATCACTCGCCTGCGCCGCAGGCGGAGAAATCCCCTATGTTATTTCAGACTTTCCAGTTCCTCCATCCACAGGGCGGATACAGCGTCACTGGGCATTCTCCAGTCACCGCGGGGAGACAAGGTGACGGATCCAACCTTAGGACCGTCGGGGAGACAGGAACGCTTGAACTGCTGGGTGAAGAAGCGGCGGTAGAAGTTGTTCAGCCACTTTAGAATGGTGGCACGGTCATAGGTCCGGCCCAAGGCATACTCCGCCAGACGGAACACCTTCCGGGGCGGGAAACCCCAGCGGACGGCGTAGTACAGGAAGAAGTCGTGGAGCTCATAAGGGCCAACCAGGTCCTCTGTCCGCTGGCTGATCTTCCCCTCAATGGCGGGGAGCAGCTCCGGAGAGACGGGGGTATCCAGGATGTCATCCAGCACAGCGGACAGCTTGGGGTCTTCACTGCCCTTGTCGTCGGAGATGAAGGAGACCAGGTGGCGCACCAGGGTCTTAGGGATGCCAGCGTTGACGGCGTACATAGACATATGATCCCCGTTATAGGTGGCCCAGCCCAGAGCCAGCTCAGACAGGTCGCCGGTGCCGATGACCATACCGCCAGTCTGGTTGGCGATGTCCATGAGCACCTGGGTGCGCTCACGGGCCTGGCCGTTTTCAAAGGTGACGGAGTGGTCCTCCATGGACTGGCCGATATCCCGGAAGTGGACCTTCACTGCCTCACCGATGTCGATGCGTTTCAGGGTGGCTCCCAGACGTTGGGCAAGCTCCACAGCGTTGTCCCGGGTGCGGTCGGTGGTGCCAAAGCAGGGCATAGTGACGGCGATGATGTCGCTCTCCGGCCGGTCCAGCAGCTTCATAGCCACGGCGGTGATGAGGATAGCCAGAGTGGAATCCAGTCCGCCAGACAGCCCTACCACGGCGGTGCGGGCCCGGGTGTGCTCCAGACGCTTTTTCAAACCCAGAGCGGCAATCTTCAAAATCTCATTGCACCGCTCTGCCCGGTCCTCCGCGTCGGCGGGGACGAAGGGGTTGGGGGAGACGTACCGGGTGAGCTTTGTCTCCCCAACCTTCAGGTTGAAGGAGACCCGGCTTACGCCAAGGCAGTGGGCCTCCGCCATGGGGTTCCGGGCAGGGGGAGTAAAGGTGGTGTTGCGGCGGCGCTCATAGGCCAGGCGCTGTACGTCGATCTCGCTGATGGTGAGCCCGGCGGCAAAGCGCCGCTCGGCCAGCAGGGAGCCGTTCTCCGCGATGATATTGTGGCCGCTGAACACCAGGTCGGTGGTGGACTCCCCCTCCCCGGCGTCGGCGTACACATAGCCGCACAGCAGGCGGCCCGACTGCCCCGCCACCAGATTGCGGCGGTAGTTCGCCTTGCCCACTGTCTCATTGGAGGCGGACAGGTTCAGGATCAGGGTGGCGCCCGACCTGGCCAGGGCCGTGGAGGGGGGCTCCGGCGCCCACAGGTCCTCACAGATCTCCACCCCGATGACCAGATCGGGGATCTCCTCACAGGCCCAGATCAAACGGTCGGACAGGCACACCTCCTGACCGCACAGAGTGATCGAGTCGTCTACATCCTTGCCGGAGGCGAACCACCGCTTCTCGTAAAACTCCCCATAGTTGGGCAGGTGGATCTTGGGGACCAGACCCAAAATCTCTCCCTGCTGGATCAAGGCGGCGCAGTTGTACAGCTTGCCGTCCCACTTGTTCCGCACCGGAAGCCCCACGGCGGCCACCAGATCCAGATTCCGGGTGGCCTCCAGGATCGTTTTCAGGCCATCCTCGGCCCCACGGAGCAGGGTGTCCTGTAAAAACAGGTCGCCGCAGGTATAGCCGGTGAGGCACAGCTCCGGCAGGCACAGCACCCGCACCCCCTGCTGGTCCGCCTCCCGCATCATGGTAAAGATCTGCTCCGCATTATAATGGCAGTCCGCCACCCGGATCCGGGGGGTGCCGGCTGCTACTTTGACAAATCCGTCCCGCATAATAAAATGACCTCCCTTGAGTCGTTCATTCAGCACAGCTATCATACTCTAAACGGGGCGGAAAAGCAAGACAGACCGGTGGAAAAACACAGGAGTGCAGGGCTGGAACGGCATGGAAAAAGCAGCCGGGAGCGGCCTCCGCACAATGCAGAGCCGCTCCCAGAATGAGACCCAAAGTACGTTCGCAGATTCTTGAATCAGTGGGCCCAGAGTCCGATATTGAAAGTGATGAGTACTGCGTTAAAGAAGTCGATGAACATTCCGCCTACCATGGGGATGGCGAAGTAAGCCACGGGGGAGGGACCGTACTTCTTGGTGACTACTTGCATATTGGCCATGGCGTTGGAGGTAGCACCCATGGAGAAGCCGATAAAGCCGGCAGTCATCACGGCTGCATCATAATTGCGGCCCATAACACGGAAGACGATGAAGTAGGAGAAGAGTACCATCACGACGCACTGAGCGATGAGACAGAGAATCATGGGCAGGGCCAGATCCACCAACTCCCACAGTTTCAGGCCAGCCAGAGCCATAGCCAGGAAGATAGACAGGAACATATTGCCCATTGTGTCGATTTCCTCTGCGGGATATTCCACTTTCATGCCGTCCATCACGTTGCGGACTACCACAGCTACCAGCATGGCACCGATGTACCCGGGGAAGGTCAGTCCAGTCAGGGCGGTCAGCCAGGTGCTGACCTGATTGCCGATGCCCACGGCCAGAAGAAGAACCATGAAGCCTTTGACAAAGCGGGGGCTGCTGCTGGAGAAAGTCTCATCCTCGCTGGCGATATCGGTAGCCAGGATCTCAGTGCTGGAGGAACCGGTGCGGAGGGAGCTGTTATCGGGATGGAGCCCATATTTGTTGATGAGGCGGCGGGCAGTAGGACCTCCCATGAGAGAGCCGGCCACCAGGCCAAAGGTGGCAGCGGCAATGGAGACCACGCTTCCGCCGACTGCGCCGGCGGCCTCCAGTTCAGGTCCGTAGGCTGCTGCCGTGCCGGGGCCGCCCACCAAGGCGATAGAGCCGCAGCCGATGCCCAGAAGTGGATCCTTGCCGAACAGGGCCATGATGCCGCCCCCCAGGAAGTTCTGAACAGGAATCATGGCAACAGCTACCAGCAGACAGAGGACTACCGCCTTTCCGCCCTTCAGCAAGGCAGGAATACTGACGGTGAAGCCAACAGTAGTGAAGAACATAATCATAAAGACACTTTGTAGGGTGTCATCAAAGGTGACGGAGGCGACTCCAGAGGAGTAGAGAATGCAGTTTACGATGGAGAAACACAGGCCGCCTACCAGGGGAGCGGGGATACAGTAGCGGTTCAGGAAGCTGATCTTGCTGGTGATCACACCTCCCAGCCAGAACAGGAATGCGCCCAGTGCAACGGCGTGGTACATATTCAGACTGATCTCGAGCATAGTTGTACGGTCCTTTCTCTCTTTGATTTGGCTTTGCAAAGCATTTCCGGACACCTGCTGTCCACACACAGGAACAGCTTTGGCAAGTCAGAAAATACAGCATTTTGACGAAGCGGTCAAGGCATATTGCATAAAGAAGATGGTTGAAAACGCTAAGAAACTGTTAATTACTCAAAAAAATACAAAAAACTTCAAAAAAATACATGAGAGAACTCAAGCTCCAGATCTCAAACGGGAATGCGAAAGGCGGCGCGGACGAATATCGTCCGCGCCGCTGAAAAAGATGATATGAAGGGCGGTCAGCTCTGGTTCTGGGCCTCCACCAGGCGCACACCGCAGTATTTCTCCCGGAGCTTGGGCTTTTCGATTTTTCCGGTGGGATTGCGGGGGATGTCGGTAAAGATGATCTTCCGGGGGCGCTTGTACCGGGGCAGGTCCATGCAGAACTGCTTGATCTCGCTCTCGGTGCAGGTCATACCCTGCTTAATCTGGATGATGGCGGCAGCGATCTCGCCCAGCCGCTTGTCCGGCAGGCCGATGACGGCCACGTCATGGATTTTTGGATGGGAAGCGAGGAAGTCCTCGATCTGGACGGGGTACAGGTTCTCGCCGCCAGAGATGATCACATCCTTCTTCCGATCCACCAGGAAGATGAAGCCGTCCTTATCCTGGCGGGCCATGTCGCCGGTGCGCAGCCACCCGTCTTTCAACACCTCTGCGGTGGCCTCCGGATTGTGGTAGTAGCACACCATCACGCCGGGACCCTTTACACACAGCTCACCCACGCTCCCCTGGGGAACGGGCTGGAGCTGCTCGTCCACGATCTTGACCTCCCAGCCATATCCAGGTACACCGATGGCTCCCACCTTGTCGATGTGGTCCATGCCCAGGTGGACACAGCCCGGGCCGGTGGACTCGGACAGGCCATAGTTGGTGTCGTACTTGTGGTGGGGGAAGTAGTGCATCCAGTGCTTGATGAGGGAGGGAGGTACCGGCTGGGCGCCGATGTGCATCAGCCGCCACTGGGAAAGCTGATAGTCCTCCAGCTTCAGGTCCCCCCGGTCCAGGGCGGCCAGGATGTCCTGGCACCAGGGTACCAGCAGCCACACGATGGAGCAGCGCTCGGAGGAGACGGCCTGGAAGATGGCCTGGGGGGAGTTTCCTTTCAAAAGGACTGCCTTGCTTCCGGTGAACAGAGAGCCGAACCAGTGCATTTTCGCGCCCGTGTGGTACAAAGGCGGGATGCACAGGAACACATCTTCATGGGTGGTGGCGTGGTGGATGGCCTCCATCCGGGCAGACTGGGCCAGGGCGTGGTGTTTGAGCAGGATGGCCTTGGGAAAACCAGTGGTGCCGGAGGAGTAGTAAATGGCGGCCTCGTCCTCGTCATCGATGAGCACCTTTGGGGCCATGCTGGAGCAGTTGGCGGTAGCCCGGTGATAGTCCTCAGCGAAGGAGGGGCAGGTGTCGCCCACAAAGAAGAGGAGCATTTGCTGAGAGATTTTTGGCACGATGGCCTCTACACGGCCGATGAATTCCGGACCAAAGAAGAGAACATCAACATCGGCCAACTTAAGGCAATAGTCGATCTCATCGGAGGTGTAACGGAAGTTCAGCGGTACTGCGATTGCCCCTGCTTTCATAATACCGAAGTAGATGGGCAGCCACTCCAGGCAGTTCATCAGCAGGATAGCCACTTTCTGTCCTTTTCGGATCCCCCGATCCAACAGCATATTGGCCACCCGGTTGGCCTTCTCGTCAAAGACAGACCAAGTGATGGCCCGGCGGTACGGGACAGAGGAGGTGGGCTGGATCAGTTCGTACTCCTTCCAGGTGACCCGCTGGGCCTCCTGGATCTCGGGGTTGATCTCTACCAGAGCAATCTCCTCACCATATAGCTTGCTGTTACGCTCTAACAGATCTGTAATTGGCATGGCCGTCAAATCCTTTCAGACGGGGAAATCCCCGAAGCGCTTTATTGGTTTTACTCGTTAAAGTATCATAACCCAGAACAGGAGGAATGTCAAGGCTGTTTTCCCGATTTGCCGGCGAAAAAATTTTACGGAAAATTCAGAATTCCCCGTTTGACCTTAACACTTTAATGTGTTATAGTATATAGCAATACGGATCGGCCCGATCTATCTGCGGGCCGGAAGGGAGGAGATGTCATGGCAAAGGCAGAGCGCCGGGAGCGGAATACCGCTTTGTATGAGACGATCCTGAAGCTGAGGGATCTGGAGGAGTGCCGCCGGTTCTTTGAGGATCTGTGTACGCCTACGGAACTGCAGGCTATGGAGCAGCGCTTCGATGTGGCTGTCTACTTGCAGCAGGGGTTGGTCTATCTGGATATTCTGGAAAAGACAGGAGCGAGCAGCGCCACGATCAGCCGTGTGCGCCGGGCTATGTTGGAAAATGGTGCCGGCGGTGTAGTGCAAAGCATCATCGTCCGGGAGGGACTGGACAAAACGGAGCCGTCGGAGATGTGATCCAGCTCCAGAATATAGAATATAGGACCTAGTTTTGTATTTTGTTAGGAAAGCAGGGGAAAAGAATGAAACAGCTGATGCTGGGCAACGCGGCTGTTGCCCGTGGACTTTATGAGGCAGGGTGTGGTGTGGTTTCCAGCTACCCCGGAACTCCCAGTACTGAGATTACCGAGGAGTGTGCCAAGTACGACGAGATCTACTGTGAATGGGCCCCAAATGAGAAGGTGGCCATGGAGGTGGCTTTCGGGGCCAGTTTGGCGGGGAAGCGGTCCTTCTGTGGGATGAAGCACGTGGGGCTGAATGTGGCTGCCGACCCACTGTTCACCATGAGCTATACCGGAGTAAATGGCGGTATGGTCATCGGCGTGGCAGATGACGCAGGGATGCACTCCTCTCAAAATGAACAGGATTCCCGCCACTATGCCCGGGCGGCCAAGGTTCCTATGCTGGAGCCATCCGACTCCGGTGAGGCCCTGGCCTTTGCCAAGCTGGCCTATGAGCTGTCTGAGCAATTCGATACCCCGGTGCTGCTGAAGATGTGCACCCGGGTGGCCCACTCCCAGTCCATCGTGGACACGGCGGAGCGGGCGGAGCGGGAGACGATCCCCTATGAGAAGAATATCGCCAAGTATGTGATGATGCCTGGCAATGCCAAGCGCCGCCACCCAGTGGTGGAAGAGCGCACCCAGAAGCTGGCCCAGTGGGCGGAGACCGCCCCGGTGAACCGGGTAGAGGAGGGCACTGATCACAGGATCGGCATCATCACGTCCTCCACCAGCTATCAGTATGTGAAGGAGGTCTGCGGCGATCGGTTCCCTGTGTTGAAGCTGGGCATGGCCTGGCCTCTTCCGGAGCGTCTGATCCGGGATTTTGCTGCCACGGTCGATCTGCTTACTGTGGTGGAGGAACTGGACGGCTTTATCGAGGCCCACTGCCGGGCGATGGGGCTGGCCTTGACGGGCAAGGATGTGTTCCCCTGCATCGATGAGTTCTCCCAGAATCTGGTGGCGGAAAAGCTGGGCCTGCCGGTCCATGCGGGGAGAAAGCTGGACGACCAGATCCCGTCCCGGCCCCCAGTCATGTGCGCCGGCTGCCCCCACCGGGGACTGTTCTACACCCTGAATAAAAATAAATGTACGGTGCTGGGCGACATCGGCTGCTACACTCTGGGTGCGGTGGCCCCTCTGTCCGCCATGGATATGACGCTGTGTATGGGTGGCTCCATTTCGGCCATCCACGGCTTCAACAAGGCTCGGGGCGTGGAGAGCGAGCACAAGACGGTGGCCGTCATCGGCGACTCGACCTTTATGCACTCCGGCATGACTGGCCTGGCCAATATCGCCTATAACCAGTCTAACTCCACTGTCATTATTCTGGACAACTCGATTACCGGCATGACCGGGCATCAGCAGAACCCTACCACCGGCTACAATATCAAGGGCGATCCCGCCGGGAAAATCGATCTGGAAGCCCTGTGCCGGGCGATGGGCTTCCGCCGTGTCCGGGTGGTGGATCCCTATGACCTGAAGGAGACCGATCAGGCGGTAAAGGAGGAACTGGCTGCCGACGAACCCTCTGTCATCATCAGCCGACGGCCCTGCGCCCTGCTGAAGTATGTGAAGCACAAGGCATCGCTGAAGGTAAATACAGACAAGTGCATTGGCTGCAAGAGCTGTATGAAGATCGGCTGTCCCGCCATCTCCATGAAGGAGGGAAAGGCCCATGTAGACTTTACCCAGTGTGTGGGCTGCGGCGTGTGCCAGCAGCTGTGTCCGGTGGGCGCCTTTGAAAGCACTGGTAAGGAGGGCTGAGAGATGGAAACCAAAAATATTATGATCGTGGGCGTGGGCGGACAGGGTTCCCTGCTGGCCAGTAAGCTGCTGGGCCATCTGCTGATGGAGCAGGGCTATGACGTAAAGGTGTCCGAGGTCCACGGGATGTCCCAGCGGGGAGGCAGCGTGGTCACCTATGTCCGCTACGGGGACAAGGTGTGTTCCCCGGTCATCGACCAGGGGGAGGCAGACTTCATTGTCTCCTTCGAAGTGCTGGAGGCTGCCCGCTGGCTGAGCTACTTAAAACCTGACGGGCAGATCGTCACCAACACACAGCAGATCGACCCCATGCCAGTCATCATCGGGGCGGCTCAATACCCGGAAAATCTGGTGGAGAAGATGAAGGCTGCCGGAGCTAAGGTGGACGCCCTGGACTGCCTGAAGCTGGCCGAGGAGGCGGGCTCCTCCAAGGCGGTGAACCTGGTGCTCATGGGGCGGCTGTCCCACTACTTCGACCTGCCGGAGGAGGCGTGGATGAAGTCCTTGGAGGCCTGTGTCCCTGCAAAATTCCTGGAGCTGAACAAGCAGGCCTTCCAGCTGGGAAAAAACGCTTAATTCGATTCGGAGTTAGGAATTAGGAATTGGAGGGCGGAGATGGGAAGCGTTCTGCTGGTGGGTATGGGCGGCGCTCTGGGGGCTGTGGGCCGCTATGGGCTGAGCCTGCTGCCCTGGCGGGGAGACTTTCCCCTGCTGACCCTGCTGACCAATCTGCTGGGGGCCGTCCTCATCGGCTTCATCGCCGGACTGGCAGGCCGCGGGCGGCTGAATACGTCTGGAGCCCTCTTTTGGAAAACCGGCGTGTGCGGCGGTTTCACCACCTTTTCCACCTTCTCCCTGGAGAGCCTGACCCTGCTGGAGCGGGGACGGTGGCTGCTGGGCGGGAGTTATATGCTCCTGAGTATGGCGCTGTGCCTGCTGGGGGCGGCCCTGGGGCAGAGGCTGAGCCGGCTTTAACATCATGATTCGTCTGGACTGCTGTATGTTCCTGGTCCAGGCGGAAAACTCCGCAGATAGATCTATGAATTCTTTTTGATCCTTTTTCTTGAAAGAAAACGGATGGATTCTGAAAGCGAAGAGAGATGATCCCCATGGAACGATATTATCAGCCTGAGATCGAGTGTGCCAGCCAGGAGCAGATCCGCGCTTGGCAGGACGAGCGCCTGGTGAAGCAGGTGCGCAATGTGTGGGACAACGTACCCTACTACCGCAAAAAGATGGCGGAGAAGGGGTTGACCCCCGATGACATCCAGGGTGTGGCCGACCTGCACAAGCTGCCGTTTGTCACCAAGGCTGACCTGCGGGAGGCCTATCCTTGTGGACTGTTGGCGCGGCCGATGAAGGACTGTGTGCGTATCCACTCGACTTCAGGTACCACAGGCAAGCGGGTGGTGGCCTTTTATACCCAGCATGACGTTGACCTGTGGGAGGACTGCTGTGCTCGGGCCCTGGTTGCGGCCGGCGCCACCGATGAGGATGTGTGCCAGGTGTCCTATGGATATGGTCTCTTTACAGGTGGTGCTGGCCTCCATGGCGGAAGCCATAAGGTGGGGTGTCTGACCATCCCGGCCTCCTCAGGCAATACAGAGCGGCAGATCATGTTCATTAAGGACCTGAATGCCACCATTCTGTGCTGCACTCCCTCCTATGCCGCCTATCTGGGTGAATCTATGAAGGAGTTGGGGATGACACAGGATCAGATCCCCCTGAAGGCGGGCATTTTTGGGGCGGAGGCCTGGAGCGAGGAGATGCGTCAGGAGATTCAGAATACGCTGGGCATCAAAGCCTACGATATATACGGCTTGACGGAATTGTCCGGTCCTGGCGTGGCCTTTGAATGCTCTGCCCAGTCCGGAATGCATATCAATGAGGACCATTTTATCGCCGAGATCATCGACCCGGATACCGGCGAGGTGCTGCCAGAGGGCAGCAAGGGCGAGCTGGTATTCACCTCCATCACCAAGGAGGCCTTCCCCCTGCTGCGCTACCGCACCCGGGACATCTGTATGCTCACCCGGGAGAAATGTTCCTGCGGACGCACCCATGTGAAGATGTGCAAGCCCATGGGCCGCTCTGACGATATGCTCATCATCCGCGGTGTGAATGTGTTCCCCTCTCAGATCGAGACGGTGCTGCTGAACCACGGCTATCCAGCCAACTATCAGATTATTGTGGATCGAGTGAAGTCCACTGATACCCTGGATATCCGGGTGGAGATGACCCCTGAGATGTTCACCGACAACCTGGGCGAGATCGACCGCCGGCAGAAGGAACTGGTGGCCGGCCTGCGCTCTATGCTGGGTCTAGCGGCAAAGGTCACCCTGGTGGCGCCCAAGTCCATTGTCCGCAGCGAGGGTAAGGCGGTGCGCGTCATTGACAAGCGCAAGATTTAAGGAGGGAAAACCATGAGCATCAAGCAGATCTCCGTTTTTGTGGAGAATAAGCCGGGGGCCCTGTACGGACTGACCGGGGTGCTGGCGCAGAACGAAGTGGACCTGCGAGCCCTTTCTCTGGCTGAGACCAGTGAGTTTGGCATTGTACGGATCATTGTAGACAATCTGTACCAGGCTACTACGGTGCTGAAGGATGCGGGCTATGTCCACAGTCTAACCCCCGTGGTGGGGGTGGCGATCCCTGATGTGCCCGGTGGGCTGAATAAGGTCCTCCAGGTCCTCACTGATGCCCGGGTAAATGTAGAATATATGTATGCCTTCCTGGGCGGGCACGATGTGGCCCGGGCCTATATGATCTTCCGGGTGGCAGATGAGGGTGCAGCTGAGGCTGCCCTAGCTGCCCGGGGCATACGGACCCTGGAGCAGGAGGAAATCGAAGCCCTGTGAGAAGGACCTGACGAGCATCTTTGTAAAATTCCCAGAAAAGAAAGAAACCGCGTTGGCAACTGCCGACGCGGTTCACTTTTATCTTTTAGAGGGTGAATGTTTCCACATCCGGGGCGGCGGCAGAGAAAAAACGGAGCATCCCGAAGCCGCATCGACTTTCGATTCGGATGTGCCTTACTTGGACGTTAGAGTCGAAACAAAGTTTCACACAATGTTCTTTCTCTTCCTGTTCACTCAAGAAAAGGAAGAAAGCTTGTCCAGGCCCAGCTTCAGGCGGCGGACGGTCTCCTCACGGCCCAGGATGTGGCAGATCTCTACGGCACCGCCGGGGGTGACCGACTTGCCGGCAGCGGCGATGCGTACCGGCCACATGAGCAGGGCATTTTTGACTCCCAGGCCCTCAGCCAGACCAACCAGGCTGTCGTGGATCATGGCCTCGCTCCAGCTGGGCAGGTTGGCCAGCATCCCGATGGCGGCGGAGAGCATTTCACGGGAGGAGTCCAAGGTGGACTTGGACTTCTTGTTGGCGAACAGGTTCACGTCATAGTCGGGCAGGGTGTCAAAGAAGTCCACCTTCTCGGGGATGTCAGTGAGCTTCTCGCACCGGGCCTGGAGCAGGCCGGCAATCTTAGCTGCGTCCAGCTTGGGATCCTTCACCGCCTGGCGGATATAGGGCTCGGCCACCTTTGCAAACTCCTCTGGAGCCATAGCACGCAGATACAGAGCGTTGAAGTGGGTGAGTTTCTCAATGTCAAAGATGGCGGGGGACTTGGACACACCGGTGAGCTCAAAGGCGTCCACCAGCTGATCCAGGGTAAAGATCTCCTGCTCTGCCAGGTCGCCCTTGGGGGACCAGCCCAGAAGGGCAACATAGTTCAGGATGGCATCGGTGAGGAAGCCCTGGGCCTTCAGATCCTCATAGGAGGGGTCACCGTGGCGCTTGGACATCTTATGCTGGGCGTCCCGCATGACGGGGGAGCAGTGGACGTAGGTGGGCACCTCCCAGCCGAAGGCCTGGTACAGCAGATCGTACTTGGGGGCGGAGGACAGGTACTCACTGCCCCGGACCACATGAGTGATGCCCATGAGGTGATCGTCGATTACGTTAGCAAAATTATAGGTGGGCAAACCGTCCCGCTTGATGAGGACCTGGTCGTCCAGAGTCTTGTTCTCTACGGTGATGTCGCCGAAGATGGCATCGTGGAAGGTGGTGGAGCCCTCAGCAGGGATTTTTTGACGGATGACATAGGGCTCACCGGCGTCCACTCGAGCTTGGGCCTCAGCAGGACTCAAAGTGCGGCAGGGATCCTCCGCCCGGGCGAATTCTCCAGCGTCCTCCTCGGACTCAGTCTTTTCACAGAAGCAGTAGTAGGCGTGGCCCTTCTCCACCAGGAGCCGGGCGTACTTTCCATAGGTGTCCCGCCGCTCCGTCTGGATGTAGGGAGCGACCGGGCCGCCCACGTCGGGCCCCTCGTCGTGGTTCAGATGGCACTCGGCCAGAGTGCGGTAAATCACCTCTGTGGCGCCCTCCACCTGTCGGGTCTGGTCAGTGTCCTCAATGCGAAGAATGAATGTGCCCTGGTTGTGCCGGGCGATGAGCCAAGTGTACAGAGCGGTGCGCAGGTTGCCAACGTGCATATAGCCGGTGGGAGAGGGGGCGAAGCGGGTGCGGACCTTCCCCTTTGGGATCTTGGCCTCCATCTCCTCAAAATATGTCATGTCCAGTGCCATACTGTTTCCCTCCATCCCGGCGCAGCGCGCCGGTTTCTCTTGGTATGATGCACTATTATAGTGGATTTCCTCCGGTTTGACAAGGGGTGAGCAGGTGGTCCTTATTTCTGTTTGGAAAGATAAAACATCGCGCATAGAAGATCTCAGAACATTGGATCAAGCAGAAAACGAGATCACCATTTGAAGATGAAATGTGGATTTCTTATATCATGTAGAGATAATAACTTCGCGCACAGAGGGAATTGTACTCTCTCTCATAAATAACAGCGGGGAAATAGAAACTGTAAAAAGCAGATGCGATTGGTCCGTATCCAAGTGGTAGTCAGGTTGCCCTGGATTTGGAGAATTGGGACTTTGGTTGACAGAAAAACGATTCCTTTCAACTAAAAACGACAGATCTGTGATAAAGAATGGGGGAATTGGAGGGAATATAGGGCACAATAACCAAAAAACTGGGTAAATTTTTACAAAAAAAAGAGCCGGGAATGGTTTGACAATTGGTTACGAATATGTTACAATTCGGTTACAACATGAAAATCGCATTAAAATCTCAAGGAGGAATTCCATGGCATCCGAAAAGCTCCCTCTTTCCTATAAAGGACACCCCCTGCGTCGGAAGGATAATTTGCTCTACTACGGCACAATGGCCGAGAAATATATCATTATGCTCCAGATCCTGTCCACTAAGAAAGTGGATGATCTGGAGGTAGCCACTAAAGTGAGCGTTCAGCTTCAGCTCACTGACCCGGATTTGAAGAGCCGGGATCGTGTGGTCAAGAAAAGTGAAAAGGACAACCTATACGCCGCAATGGACGTAGCTGCGGTCTGGCTGGATCGGGCGCTGAGCGGTAAATAAGCCCCTCATCCCTGAACAAACGATACTGTGTAAAGAGAGAATGGAGGAACCCCACCATGCACCTGTCCAGAGCCCTGACTGCGAAGCTGGCCGCCTGTATTCTGGCGGTCACCGCTGTGATCACCCCTTCTTTTGCGGCCTCTGTGGGCACTGTTGTGAGCGATGCCGGCTTGAATGTCCGGGCTGAGGCCAGTGCCGATGCTCAGGTTCTTACCACCTTGTCCAGCGGGACCCAGGTGGATGTGCTGAGTACCACCGGAGACGGTAAGTGGCATAAAATCTCCTGCAATGGGACTACCGGTTTTGTAGCCGGTGACTATCTAAAGGTCACTGAGGAAAAAATTTACGGCCAGGTCGTGGCAGGTCCATTGAACGTCCGCTCCGGCCCTAGTGCCAATGCAGAGAAAGTGGACTCCCTGACTGTGGGGACCATCGTGGAGATTGAGGAACTGATTGGCGGCGCCGGTGGCTGGTATCAGATTGAAGGCGGCTATGTGAGCAGTGACTATGTAGCACAGGTGGATGCGGCGGTGGCCTCTGCATCAGGCAAGGGCAGTGAGATCGCCAAATATGCACAGCAGTATGTGGGCTACCCCTATGTCTATGGAGGCTCTAGCCCCCGTGGCTTTGATTGTTCTGGCTTTGTGACCTATGTGTGCAAGCAATTTGGCCATTCCGTCAATCGTACCGCCTCTGCGCAGATGGACAACGGTACTGCCGTCTCCAAGAGCCAGCTTCAGCCCGGCGACCTGGTGTTCTTTAACAATGGCAACAGCCGCAAGCGGGCTACCCATGTGGGCATCTACATTGGTGGGAACCAGTTTGTCCATGCCTCTACCCCCACTGTGGGCGTCATCGTCAGCGACATGAACTCCGCCTATTACGGCACCGGGTTTGTGGGCGCGCGGCGCTTGGCCTAAGTCTGCTCTAGGACATAAGACATAATAGATATGATCAAAACAGCGGCAGAGTCTATTGCTCTGCCGCTGTTCTTTCGTGTCATAAATAGAGCCCCATCTTGTGGATGGGGCTCTATTACTTTGCGGTGGCTGGATTCAGCCAGGAACGTTTTCTGCCGGGTCGTGGGAGCTCTGGGAATCGGCCTGTTTGGCTTCCTCCACCTGTTTTTCCCGCCCAGCCAAGCCCTGGAGGACCTGGATGGCATAGTCAATGGCTGGGATAGCCCGGGCAGAACAGTACTGACGGACTTGCTTCAATTCGTGGATCGCATTCTGAGCAGTCATAAGACACGCCCCCCTCTCCATTTTTTTCTATTGTAGCACGGGTGGGGGGCAGTGCGCAAGGGCGGCGAAAAAAATATATATTTTATCCTCTGCCGCTCAGAAGAAGCAGGACTACGGCCAACGCCAATAGGCAGCAGGCAGTAGGGCCGCCAGGGCGGACAGCTCCTGTAAAGGGAAGAAGGACTGCTGCGGCAGCGGCGAGTCGTCCCAGCCATAGCAGTTGTTGCCTGTTCCGCACGGTCAGTACTCCTTCCGCTCTGTGACACGACAGGAGATCAGGAAGGAGAGTGCCAGACCAGCCAGGGCAATCAGGGGGAACAGGATGAATCCCACTGCGGCTTGGCTGGGTTGGAGTCGGTTCAGGAAGGATAGATCCAGAATGTTGACCTTAGCCAGTAGGAACAGCAAAATAAAGGGAAGGAAGGTGACGGCGAACAGGAATGGGCGGGCCCGCTCCGGTCCCAGCTGGTAGTTCAGAGGGAGCATCACATCCACGATGAACAGGGCAACGCCCAGGGAGGCCAGCTGGGCGCTGAGGCTTTCCCACAGGTCGGCGGAGCCGGTGAAGGAGAGCAGGACGGCGGAGACCGCCCCGATGGCTGCTACCACCAGAAGAAGCAGTAGGACAAACAGATAGCGTCCCCCTACAATCTGCCGGGGGGAGAGGGGGAGGGTGTGGGCATACCGGTCCCACCGGGCGAACTCGTCATAGGAGAAGGCGGAAATGGGCAGGATCATCAGGATCACCACGCAGAAGGTGGTGACAAAGGTGAGGTCGAAGATGCCCAGCAGGGCCATCCCCAGATAGCCCAGCAGGAACAGAACATATAGTCGCAGAGTCTTTCGCAGCACAAGAAAATCCTTCCAGATCAGTCCACGCACAGGGACTCCCCCTTTCCAATCAACAGCATGATGTCCTCCAGAGTGGCTGGATCCACCATCAGGCTGGGGTATTTCTTCTGAAATGCCTCCCGGTCGGTAGTGAGGCCCTCACAGCCAAAAGTACCTCTCCGTACCCGCAGCAGGTCACCGGGCTCGATAGCAGCCAGATCGCTGACGGAGAGGCCTACTCGGCCATAGTGATCCAGCAGCTCATCCTTGGGCTGGCACAGGGCGACCCGGCCCTGGTGGAGGTAGGTGATGTAGTCCGCCGCTTTCTCCAGGTCGCTGGTGATATGGCTGGAGATGAGGATGGCGTGGTCCTCGTCACAGATGAAATTCAAAAATTCGTCCAGGATCTCGTCACGGACCACCGGGTCCAGACCAGCGGTGGCCTCATCCAAGATCAGCAGCTGGGGATGGTGGGCCAGGGCAGCGGCCAGGGAGAGCTTCATCTTCATTCCACGGGAGAAAGTCTTGATGAGGTTTTTCACAGGCAGGCGGAATTTATCCAGATAGTCCCGGTAAAGCCTGCTGTCCCAGGTGGGATAGACGGGGGCTAGGATGCGTTCCAGGTCCCGGGGGCGCAGCGCGTCGTGGAAAAAGCATTCGTCCAGCACCACGCCCACGCCGGCCTTGGCCGCCTGCTCCTCCCGCAGGTTGTCCCGCCCCAGAAGGGTGATCTCACCTGCGTCACGGCGGATCAGGTTCAGGATGCACTTGATGGTGGTAGTCTTGCCTGCGCCATTTTCTCCGATCAGCCCCATAATGGTGCCTCCGGGGAGGGTGAAGTCGATATTTTGGAGGGAGAAGTCCGGGTAGGACTTGCACAGCCCCTTGATCTCAATACAATTTGTCATAATTCGTCCCCTTGATACAGTAGAGTCAGAAGTTCCTGCATTTCCAACAGAGAGAAGCCGCCCTTGTGGGCCTCATCTACGGCTTGGGCGAGAATGTCCTCCACCCGGCGCAGCTGGGCTTCCCGCAGCATCTCACGGTTTTGTGGAGCCACAAAGCAGCCTTTTCCTGGAACATTGTCCAGAAAGCCGTCCCGCTCCAGTTCTTCATAGGCACGCTTGGTGGTAATAACTGAGATCCGCAGTTCTTTTGCCAGTACACGCATAGAGGGAAGGGCATCCCCTGCCAACAGTGTGCCGGACAGAATCTGTTCTTTGACCTGATCCGCAATCTGCTCATAGATGGGTTTTCCGCTGGAGTTGCTGAGAATGATGTCCATATTCGCTCCTATTCAGACGAAACAGAGGTTGTCTGCCCTGCGCATGGGTCAGGCGCCCCGGCATCTGGTGTGCCTTTCTGATACTGTGTATATATACTATATACACAGTATATATAAAGACTGCGTCGATGTCAAGAGAGTTCTAAGGGTTTCGGAAGAAATATTTTCCCACATTCCAGTTGGAAGGATTGACACTTCTTTTACTCTTTACTATAATAAAATACTATCCCGACCCTGTTCGTTTTCGGCGTGGTGCGGGACAGTATTTTATCTTTGAAAGGGGTTCTCCCAAATGAGTGACCAGCGTGTTTACAACTTCTCAGCAGGACCTTCCATGCTTCCTCTCTCCGCCCTGGAGCGTGCGGGATCAGAGATCACCAACTATCATGGTTCAGGTATGTCTGTGATGGAGATGAGTCACCGGTCAAAAGTTTTTATGCAGATTTTTGAGGAGACCCAGGAAAAGCTGCGCCGTCTGATGCAGGTGCCCGACGGCTATCGGGTCCTTCTGCTCCAGACCGGTGCCTCCGGCCAATTTTCCATGATCCCACTGAACCTGATGGGTCGCACTGGAAAGGCCGACTATGCAGTCACGGGCAATTTTTCTTCGATTGCCATGAAGGAAGCAAAAAAGTATGGTACGGTGAATATTGCTGCTGACTCTGGGGATCGGGATCACTCCTATATCCCGGCCCAGGATCAGCTGAAGCTTGACCCGGAGGCCAGCTATTTCTACTACTGTGCCAACAACACCATTTACGGCACCGAGTGGCAGTATATCCCGGAGACGGGAAATGTGCCCCTGGTGTGTGATATGTCCTCTAACATCCTGTCCCGGCCGGTGGATCTGTCCAAATTCGGCATTGTTTATGCCGGAGCACAGAAGAATATGGCGCCTGCCGGTCTGACAGTGGTTATTATCCGGGAGGATCTGGCTGGACATGAACTTCCCTTTACCCCACTGATCATGAACTATCAGACCATGATTGAGAAGGACTCCATGTACAATACTCCGCCCTGCTGGTGCATCTATATGCTGGGCCTCACCCTGGACTGGGTGGAGGAGCAGGGCGGCCTGGTTGGGATGGAGAAACTGCGCACTCTGCGCTCTTCCATGCTATATGATACCTTGGACAATTCCCGGCTGTTCCGCTGCCATGCGGAGAAGGGGTCCCGTTCCGGAATGAACGTTACCTTCCGCACAGGGGATGAGGCGCTGGATGCCAAATTTGTGGCAGAGGCTGCAGAAGCTGGTTTCGTCAACCTGAAGGGGCACCGTAAGACCGGCGGTATGCGGGCCAGCATTTATAATGCCATGCCCATAGAGGGCGTGGAGCGCCTGTGCCAGTTTATCCAGGAGTTCGATCGGAACAATTGAGTGTCATTGGCGGGCATGGCAAGGAGCCGCCTGACAATGGCTGGAGCCGCTAAGCAACGCTTGTAGAGAGCGTTCTCATTACAACATAGATTCGAGGTCTTTAAGATATGTACCGTATCAAAACCTTAAATAAGATTTCCAGCGCTGGTTTGGATCTGCTGGATCAGACCCGCTTCCAGGTGGGCAGTGAAGTGGAGAACGAGGACGGCATCCTGGTTCGATCCGCCCCCATGCACGATTATGAGTTTCCGGAGGAACTGCGGGCCATCGCCCGGGCAGGCGCGGGAACCAACAACATTCCCATTGATCGGTGCTCGGAAAACGGCATTGTGGTATTCAATACTCCAGGTGCCAATGCCAATGCGGTAAAGGAGCTGGTGATTGCCGCCCTGCTCATCGCCTCCCGCGACATTCTGGGTGGTGCAGAGTGGGTACAGGAGCAGGTCCACACTCCCGGGGTGGATCTGGCTGCTGCGGTGGAGAAGGGAAAGTCTGCCTTCGCCGGTCCGGAGTTGTTCCGTAAGACTCTGGGCGTTATCGGTCTGGGAGCCATCGGCGCACTGGTGTGCAACATTGCGCTTGAGCTGGGCATGGATGTGTACGGCTATGACCCCTTCCTGTCGGTGGAAGCTGCCCTGCGCCTGGACCGCCATGTCCATGTGGTGAAAAATGTGGATGAGTTGTATCGGGTATCTGACTACCTCACCATCCACGTCCCCTATAACAACAATACGAAGGACTTTATCAATGCAGAGTCCATCGCCAAGATGAAGGGGCAGGTCCGGATCCTGAATCTGGCCCGGGGCGGACTTGTGAACGACGATGACATGATCCAGGCTCTGGAGTCCGGACGGGTGGCCCGGTATGTGACTGATTTCCCCAATGAGAAAATTGCAGTTGCAGATCATGTGGTTGCGTTGCCTCACCTGGGAGCTTCCACACCGGAGAGTGAGGAAAACTGTGCCCGCATGGCGGCAGACCAGCTGAAGGACTATCTGCTCAACGGGAACATCAAGAACTCTGTCAACTTGCCCAACGTGGCTCAGGAGTGGAGCGGGATCTCCCGGGTGTGCCTGATCCATCAGAATATTCCGGCTATGCTGACCAGAATTACCTCTATCCTCTCTGCGGAGGGGGTCAACGTGGAAAATCTGACCAATAAGTCCAAGAAGGACTACGCTTATACCATGGTGGATCTGAACAGCCGGATCAAAGATAAAGTGGCAGAGGAGCTGCGGGCGATCCCCGGTATGGTGCGGGTCCGGGTGCTGAATCATTGAGGTCGCTGCGCCTGCAATATAATGCGCCGGTGGTGCTGACATTTTCCCTGCTGTCCCTGGGAGCGTTGATTTTGGGGATGCTTACAGGGGGAGGGAGCACTCGGCTGTTATTCTGCGTCTACCGTGCCCCGCTTACTGATCCGCTGACCTATGTGAGGATGTTTACCCATGTGCTGGGTCACGCCAATTATACCCACTTCATTGGGAACATTATGCTGTTGCTGGTGATCGGGCCGCCTCTGGAAGAGAAGTACGGCAGCCGGCGGCTGCTGGGCTGTATTGCGCTGACTGCCCTGATTTCCGGTTTGGTGCAATATCTCTTGTTTCCAAGTTCAGCTCTGCTGGGAGCCAGTGGGATCGTGTTTATGATGATCGTGCTGTCCTCGCTGGCAGGGATGAGGGCGGGTGAGGTGCCGCTGACCCTGGTTCTGGTGGTGCTTCTCTACTTGGGGGGCGAGGTGGTAGATGCTGTGACCACCCGAGACAGTGTCTCTCAGTTGACCCACATCGTGGGCGGCCTATGCGGTGCGGTTCTGGGCTTTTCGATGGGCCGCAGCCGAAGGATATAAGAAAAAATAGGGGGCGTTCCCAAAGGGAGCGCCCCCTATTTTTTTCAGGAGAAAATCCTATCATTTTTGATTGGTAATGGCTCTTGGCCTGAAAGCGGCGGCCCGACTCACTGTTCAGTGCCTGCTCTACCAAGGAAGTGTAGAGATTGCCCATGTAGCACTGGTCCAGGATGAAGAAATCACAGGGATAGAGGCTGCCATCCACCTCGACTACCAGGTAGCTGCTGTGGGCGCTGGAGGCGGCACAGGTGCTTAGGGTATTCCGGCCAGAAGGGGAAGGCAGTCGTCAAACAGGCGGATACCCGCATACTTCGCAGCAGCCCAGCTGTTTCATGTTCTGTCATACCCTTTGCGGGCCGCAGTTTGATGTAAAAGGAGTCTTGTTTCCCATAGAAACAACTGTCTCAGTGTGTGATGGGGGCAGCGTTTGAGGTCTGGACTGGACGGTGGTTTAGGGCCTGCTCCCGGATCCAGCCCAGCTTTCGCCGATAGAACAGTACGGTGACCAGAGGGGGAATCAGATCGGAGATTGTCTCTGCACAGAAGGTAGATACTGCACCGAAGGCGGCGGGCAGGGCGAACAGAGCCGCAAAATAGATGGCCTTCCGGAAAAAGGACAGGGGGAGGGAGAACTGCATCATCCCCATGCCATTCAGTCCGTCCACAATGACATACTGCACGGCCAGAGGGACCACGCCGATAGAGAAAATGTGGATGGCAGTGACCGCCAGGGCAGAGACTCGGGGGTCCGGCGTGAAAATATGGGTGAAGGGAGCGGCCAGCAGCAGTCCTACCAGACACAAGGCGGTGGTATAAGCCAGTGAGAGGAGCAGGATATATTTTTGGGCCTCCAGGATACGTCTTGGCTGTCCAGCTCCCAAATTGTATCCCAGGATGGAGGCTGTTCCGCTGGTGATACCGCCTAAGGGCATGGTGACGACCAGCATGAAACTCTGGGCAACAGTGGCCGCGGCCACCAACAGATCGCCCTGCTCCGGGCCTCCGTATCGCTGAAGTACTGCATTGAGGGCGATGATCATTACGTTGTCTACTGCGATGATGACAAAGGGGGTGAGGCCAGTGAGCAGGATACGCAGCATGGTGCGAAGGCTGTATCCGCCAAAGGTAATGCGTACCGGCGGTACTGGGCCGAATAGGAAACGCAGCACGAACAAGCAGCTGGCCAGCTGGCTGAGCACGGTGGCGATGGCCGCTCCCTTGACGCCCAGGTCCAGCAGGAAGATAAAAACCGGATCCAGGAGAATGTTGAGCACCGCCCCCAACATCACCGACTGCATCCCCTTCTTGGCGAAACCCTGGCAGATGATGAATTGGTTCATCCCAGTAGACAGCAGGGCGAATACCGTGCCGGTGAGGTAATAGGAGTAGTAGTCCATCGCATAGGGCAGAGTCTCAGGGCTGGCGCCAAACAGCAGCAGGGCGGGTCGCCGGGTGGCATAGGCCACCCCCATCAGTGCCAGGGCCAGGCCAGTGAGGAGAAGAAAACAGTTGGCGAGGATACGCCGGGCCTCATCCTGCCGCCCTTCGCCCATCCGGATGCTGATGAGGGGGGAGCCGCCTACCCCCACCCAGAAGGCCACCGAACTGAGCATGGTGACAATGGGGCCGCATACACCGGCTCCAGCTAAGGCCAGACTGCCAACTTGGGCGATGTTTCCAATGTACATCCGATCCACTACGCTATACAGCACGCTGACAAACTGGGCCAGCATGCTGGGGATGGCGATGCGCAGGACCAGCGGCCGGATGGGGTCGCTGCGCAGATCATTTTCCAGCTTCATAAGGATGCTTCTCTCCTTCTCTTGCACTCCTCAGCAGGCGGCGGGCCGCCCGCTGACGGCCATTATAGCATGGAGATGGATCAAAAGTAAAGGACTAGCGCAGGGCCCACTGAAGCATCAGCAGCAGGCCGAAGCCGGGGGCTCCCAGGACCCCGAGCACCAGGGCATTGACTGGGTTAACGCCCAGGCTGACGCCTATAATGGGACTGACATGGCTGAACAGGGCCAGGACCGCCAGCCCCACAGAGGAGCGAACTGCCAGCCGGAGCAATTTCCCCAGAGGGCGGCGGAGCAGAGCCAGCCCGGCCAGCAGGAGAAGTCCCAGCGCCAGCCAAGGAGTGGAGGCCCCGGTCACGGGGCACACTCCAGCTCCTTGACCCGGCGGAGCAGATAGTCATACCGGGATTGGAGAGCTTTGATCTCAAAGACATAGGATTCAATCAGATCGCTGTCGCTGACGGTGTTGAAACTGCCGTATGCCTGTTGGATCAGGGTGCGGGTACTGGCCAGAGAGGCCAGCAATTCCTGGCGTTCCGCTTCTCGGGCAGCATGCTCCCGGCGGCGGGGGGAAAACAGGGCGTGGGTCATGGGTGTCTCCTTTCTCAGGGCCGCGCCGGAGCGGAGGGGGCGCGGGAGCCTCTGTATCCTGAGGGTATGAATAGTTTGGACAAATATTCCAGACTTTAACCCGAAAAGGGGATGAGAACAAATAAAAACATCCCCGTGGACGAAACCACGGGGATGTACTGCTGGAGAAAAGATGGAATCACTGTTTGGGCAGAACGGTTTCGCACAGCGTCTTGAGAACGGCAGAGAACTCTGCACGGGTAACGGTGCCCAACGGGGCGAGAATCTGGGTTCCATTTGTGCTGCGTCCGGCCAGAAGGCCCTGGCCTACCGCCCATTCCACAGCCTCCTGGGCCCAGCCAGCCACCTGACCGGCATCGGAGTAGGAGGTCAACTGTGCGCGCTTTTGGGTATCCAGGCCTGCTGCCTTGGCATAGCGGAAGAGGGTGAGGGCCAGCTCCTGCCGAGTGGGTGCGCGCTCGGGAGCGAAGGTCTCGCCATCCACACCACTCATGATATCACGGGAGACGGCCCAGGAGACGGCGGAATAGCACCAGGCTGTATCGGGAACGTCAGTGAAGTGAGTCAGGCCACCGTCTGGCTTTCCTGCTAGCTGGAACAGGATCTGGGCCAGCATGGCACGGTTCAGAGGCTGATTTGGAGAGAAGCGGCTTCGGCTGGAGCCAGAGAGCAAGCCCTGAGAGACCACATAGTCCACCGCGCCGTAGTACCAGGCGCCAGCAGGGACGTCCCGATAATCGGCGGCAGAGGGGGCGGGGAGCTGGTCGAACAGATTGAGGTAATAGCATAACTCATAGTCCGCATTGTCGTGAACAGAATGGTAATTCACAGTGATCATATAGAGGATAGAGTCTGCTGCGGTCTGTCCCCCGGTCATGCCAGAGAGGTGGCTGGAACTGCCGCTGGTAGTGCGGTCCTGAATGGCGGCCTGGCCCCTCTTGAGCAGGCTGGAGGCAGTAATAGTATAAGTCTTTCCAGCAGTGAGAGCAGTGGAAACGCCGCTGCTGGCTGCGGTCAGGGTGCCAGAGGGGGTGAGTACATCGCACACAGGAGACTCCTGGCTGCTGAGCAGTTCATACAGCCCGTCCCCATTCAGATCGGTGAGATAGTCCACTGTAACAGTGACCTGGGAGGTCTGGGGGATCAGGTGAAATTCTGCATCTTTGGTCACACGGTTGACCGGTGTGTCAAAGTCCAGTGTATCCACGGCCTGAAAGCGCTCCCCTCCGTCACGCTGGTACAGAGACAGCTGGAGGGTGGATTGAGGAACATCAGTCTCCTGAGCAGAGATGAGTACTTCTGCAAATCCACCAGAGGCCAAGGGGTCGGCAGCGGATGCAGGAAGGGTCATGGATAGGGTCATCGTAAGTAGAATCGCGGCGGAAAGTCCGCGTCTGAAGCAAGGTCGTCGCATGGATATGCTCCTCTCAAATGGGGATGGGCGGGCTGGCAGGGCTGTGCGGCGCGCCTCTGGCCTTCCATTATAGCGGAGAAGAAAGGAAAATGCAAGAAATACGGCTCGAAACCGGGGAGTGGGATATATTTGTAAACCTTAAAATATTTTAATTGACAATGAAGAGGAAGGAATGTATACTGAAAGCAGAACAAGGTTTACAATATGGAGGCGTTCCTGTGAAGAGTTTGGCGGAAGAAATCATTGCGGGCCGGCGGTTGGGCAGCCGGGAGGAGGCACTCCCCCTGGTGGAGGCGAATCTGGAGGAGTTGTGCCAGGGGGCAGACCGGATCCGGTCCGCCCTGTGCGGCAGCCAGGCTGATCTGTGCACCATTATTAACGGGCGCAGCGGCCGGTGCGGCGAGGACTGTAAGTTCTGTGCCCAGTCCTGCCACTACCACACCCAGGCGGAAGAGTACCCATTTCTGGCAGAGGAGGAGATCCTGGCAGCCTGCCGCAGGGATAAGGCGGCAGGGGCTCATCGCTTCTCCATCGTCACTGCGGGCCGGAACCTGAAAGGGGAGGATCTGGAGCGGGCCTTGTCCGCATATCGGAGGCTGCATCAGGAGACGGGGATGAAGCTGTGTGCCTCTCACGGCCTTCAAACACAGGAGGAATTTGAATGCATGAAGGCGGCAGGCGTAGAGCGCTGCCACATCAATCTGGAAACCTCTCGCCGTTATTTTCCCCAAATTTGTACGACCCACAGCTATCAAGACAAGGTGGACAATATCCGCCGTGCTCAGGCAGCCGGACTGGATGTGTGCTCCGGCGGTATCCTGGGGATGGGAGAAACCTGGGAAGACCGGATCGACATGGCACTTGACCTGGCAGCGCTTGGGATCAGCTCCATCCCACTGAACATTCTGAGGCCTATCCCTGGTACTCCGTTTGAGGATCTGGAGCCCATCACCAATCAAGAGGTGCTCCGGGCAGTGGCCATCTTCCGCTACCTCAATCCTACCGCCTGGATCCGGATGGCCGCCGGGCGTGGCCAGTTTTCCGGTGGCGGGGCGGAACTGTTCCGCTCCGGGGCCAATGCGGCTATCACTGGGGATATGCTTACCACCACTGGGACCAGCATGGCGGGGGATACCGCGATGTTCCGGGCCTTGGGCTATCAGCTGTAATGTACAAGAGAGAAGGAGAATCATGATGCAGGATCAAATAACTTCCGGTGTGGCCGGACAGAAAAACAAGACGTATGCCCTGGCGATGACTGCCTTGATGGCGGCGGTGACTTGTGTACTGGCCCCCATGGCCATCCCCATCGGGCCAGTACCAATCTCTCTGACCAATCTGGCCATTTATCTATCCCTGTATTTGCTGGGCTGGAAGTGGGGAACAGTCAGCTATGTGGTTTATATGCTCATCGGCATGGTGGGTGTTCCGGTTTTCTCCGGCTTCACTGGGGGGCTTGGCAAGCTGGCCGGACCCACCGGCGGCTACATCATCGGCTTTGTGCCCATGGCAGTATTGGCTGGATTGGTGATCGACCACTCCCGGAGCAGGGTGATCCAGTTGATCGGGATGGCGGCGGCCACGGCGGTATGCTATGCCTTCGGTACGGCATGGTTCTGCCTTTCTATGGACAGCACGGTGTCTGCCGCCCTGGGCCTGTGTGTGTTTCCGTTCATTCCTGGTGATGTAGCCAAGATGCTTCTGGCTCTGACATTTGGCCCCATGCTGCGGAGCCGTCTGGAACGGGCTGGGTTATATCGGGGCTGACACTAGGTTGGGAGGGGGCAGTCAGCCCCCTCCCAGAAAGTTTTGATTTTCAGCAAAAAAGACTTGACAAGCGGGTTCGGGGTGCATATAATGGCACCAAACAAGTCAATGATGTGCAAACCTTTGAGAAAGAGGAGTAGCCGGTGCGGCAAACCCAAAGAGAGTCCCGGGTGGTGAGATCGGGGCGGGGCGCGGCCGGGCGAATGGACTTTCGAGGGCGGCTTGAACGGGGGACCAAATTGGAAACCCAAGTAGATGCCGACGGGGACCCACCCGTTATCCACCGGGCACGCGTGATGGCGCGTGAAGCGAGCGGACGTTGCAAAACGTCAATTTGGGTGGTATCGCAGGAGTGCAGCTCTTGTCCCATAGATGGGATGAGGAGCTGTTTTTTTATACTCCGGCACAGGTCGTTGGCAGCGGCCCCTCCATCGCCCACCCGAACAAATTTTGTTTTTTGGAGGAAAACACGATGAAAAAGCATGACATGATGAAGAAGTTTACCGCTGCCGCCCTGTCCCTGACCATGATGGCCGGCCTGGCCGCCTGTTCCGGCGGCAGCAGCTCCGCCTCCTCCGGCGCCGCCCC
>ENA-ORUF01001306-ORUF01001306.1-human-gut-metagenome-genome-assembly--contig:-NODE-1306-length-27828-cov-3.100457_pt1 | contig 27828 bp, 30 predicted proteins | sample MGYA00242077_ERZ509203 | MGnify/ENA primary metagenome ERZ509203 (study PRJEB26280, sample SAMEA2338834) | human gut metagenome | biome: human gut; feature: human-associated habitat; material: faeces... | reverse complement strand
CGCCCTTGTCGATGACCATGCCCTCCACCTGGTGGAACATGGGGGAGTGGGTGGCGTCCACCTCGTCCTTGCGGTACACCCGGCCAGGGGCGATGATGCGGATAGGCAGCTCCATGGTCTCCATGGCCCGGACCTGCATGGGGCTGGTCTGGCTGCGGAGCATTACGCGGCTGTCTGCATCAAAATAGAAGGTGTCCGACCAGTCACGGGAGGGGTGGCCCTCCTCGGCGTTGAGCTTGTCGAAGTTGTACTCGGCCAACTCCACCTCGGGGCCGTCCAGCACGGTGAAGCCCATGCCAATGAAGATGTCTTTCAGCTCATCCAGGGCCAAGTACATGGGGTGCTTGTGCCCCAGCTTCACCTCACGGCCGGGGATGGTCACATCCAGAGCCTCATCCTTCAGGCGCTGTTCCAGAGCCTGGGCTTCCAGCTTTCCCGCGGCGGTCTCGATGGCCGCCTCCAGGGCGGAACGGACCTCATTGGCCAGCTGGCCCATGGCGGGCCGCTCCTCGGCGGACAGCTTGCCCATCATTTTCAGAACGGCGGTGAGCTCGCCCTTTTTGCCCAGATACTGGACGCGCAGACTGTCCAGTTCAGCGGCGGACTGGGCCTGCTCAAAGGCGGCCAGCGCCTCCGAACGGATCTTTGCTAACTGTTCTTTCATCTGTGTTCTTCCTTTCAGAGGTAAATTGATCAGATGGGGACGGGCAGCAAAAAAGCCTTCCGCCCCAAACCTGTTGGGACGAAAGGCAAACCTTCCGCGGTACCACCCGTATTCGTGTCAGACACGCACTTGAATTTCCCGATAACGGCGGAACAGCCGTCCCCCTCTCAGGGGCCGCTCCCGGGCGAACCAAACGACACGCTTCAAGGCGGCTTTCAGCCGGTGACCGCCCCTCTCTGAGAAACGAAAGCACGTTATTTTCCCGTTCTTCGCATTTAAAACAAACTATATTTCATACTTATAGCATATTGCAGGAGAAAAAGCAAGCATGAAATGGAAGTGTTCAGGAAAAACAACGAAAATATGAACGGAGACAAGGGCTGGTTTGGGTTGGTTTCGCCAGAGAACTTTGGTTGAGCAGAGAAAATAAAATCCTATTAAAATAATAGGAAATAAAGATGGACAAAATGTTCCGTGTATGGTAGAATAAAGATGCCTCAGATATGGGGCGCCCATCCAGCTGTTTGTGGGACAGGTGGACAGGGTATGGGAAAGACGGAACCGGGATAAAACCGGACAGAATACAGGAGGGAAACTCATGTTAGAGTTACAGCATATCTGCTATGATGTGGAGCAGGACGGAGCGGATAAAGGTATCCTGCGGGATATCGACCTGACCATTGATGAGCGATTTGTGGCTATTACCGGCCCCAATGGAGGCGGCAAGTCTACCTTGGCCAAAATCATTGCGGGCATCTATACTCCCACCAGCGGGCGGATCCTGCTGGATGGGGAGGACATCACCGGCCTAGACATCACCCAGCGGGCCCAACGGGGGATCAGTTTTGCATTTCAGCAGCCGGTTCGTTTCAAGGGGCTGACGGTGAAGGATCTGATCACCCTGGCCAGCGGGAAAAACATCGGTGTGCCGGAGGCGTGCAACTACCTGTCCGAGGTAGGTCTGTGCGCCAAGGACTACATCGACCGGGAGGTGGACGGATCTCTGTCTGGAGGCGAGCTTAAGCGCATCGAGATCGCCATGATCATGGCTCGTGGGACTAAGCTGTCCGTCTTTGACGAGCCGGAGGCAGGCATCGACCTGTGGTCCTTCTCCAATCTGATCCAGGTGTTTGAGCACCTGCATGAGAAGATCAACGGCTCCATCCTCATCATTTCCCATCAGGAGCGGATCCTGAATATCGCTGACCGCATTATTGTTCTGGCCGACGGTCAGGTGCGCAGTGACGGTGGACGGGAGGAAATTCTGCCTCAGCTGCTGGGCGAGTCCCCCAGTGTATGCAGCGCTTTGAGCGACAAGGTGAAATAACAAGATCATCAGGAAGTAGAAATTGGGAGTTGATGTGCCGCCCCTGTGGCGGCGGATCTCGATTGGTCCGGCGAAGCTGGACATGGCCATTCCTGATTTCTAACCCTCATTCCTAATTTACAGAAGGAGACAGAACCATGGACGCCATACAAAAGAATTTGCTGGAACAGGTTGCCGAGCTTCATGATGTGCCCGAAGGGGCCTATAACATCCGGGCCAACGGGAAGGCGGCCGCCCGGAACACCACTGCCAATATCGATATTGTCAGCAAAGAGGACAAGGATGGCATTGACATCATCATCAAGCCTGGAACCAAAAATGAGTCGGTCCACATCCCTGTGGTGCTCAGCGAGAGCGGCTTGAATGAGACCGTCTACAACGATTTCATCATCGGTGATGACTGCGACGTAACCATCGTGGCCGGGTGTGGCATTCACAACTGCGGGGTGCAGAATTCGGAGCACTCCGGGATCCACTCCTTCCATGTGGGTAAGCGCGCCCGGGTGCGCTATGTGGAGCGCCACTACGGTGAGGGCGACGGCATGGGGGAGAACATCATGAACCCCACCACTGTGGTGGAGATGGATGAGGACAGCTATCTGGAGATGGAGACCACCCAGATCAAGGGCGTGGACTCCACTATCCGTACCACGAAGGCGACTCTGGGTCCCCGGTCCACCCTCATCATTAAGGAGAAGGTGATGACCCACGGCAAGCAGTTGGCCAAGTCCGACTTTACTGTGGATCTGAACGGAGAGGATTGTCACACCAACGTAATCTCCCGCTCTGTGGCCCGGGATCAGTCCCACCAGGTGTTCCTGGCCCGGATCAACGGTAATGCTCGGTGTTATGGCCATTCTGAGTGCGACGCTATCATCATGGATCAGGGCGTAGTGGCCGCCATCCCGGAGGTCACCGCTAACTGCGTGGACGCCAGCCTGGTCCACGAGGCTGCCATCGGTAAGATTGCCGGAGAGCAGCTCATCAAGCTGATGACACTGGGCCTTACCGAGAAAGAGGCTGAGGAGCAAATCGTCAACGGATTTTTGAAGTGAATTGGACCATTTCAGGAGGAGAGGCCAGCTGCGGTCTCTCTTCCTTTTTTCATCGGGATGTGGTACAATACCGGAAAAATCTTTTGGAAAGGGGTGCGGGCGGTGCGGACCATTTATGTTGACTGCGGCGAGGTGTCCCAATCGGGCCCGCTGGGCATTATCAGCAGTGAGGTGAGGGTCCTTTACACCGGGACGGTGCTCCACACGGAGCAGGCCAAGGTCCGGGCGGAGGTTCCCCAGTATCAGGAGATGGCGGAGCGGGCCGGGGTGTTCTTTTTCTTTGAGGATGAGGAACTCCCGGAGATCCCATTTTATGCGGTCCCCAGCCTGGAACTGGTGGCCCGGGACCGGGAAGGAAACTGGTACGGCCGCTCGGAGGACCTGGGGGAGGGCGTGTACTGCGTTACCCCGGAGGGGGCGGCCTTCCGGGTGTCCGAACGTATGGGCCGGTTTTCCAGCCGCCTGCTGGCGGGGGAGGAGGTCCGGGAGCTGTGGGAGCCTGTCCCGGAGCTCAGGGTGTACCCCTCCAAGGCGGAGGCGGCCCGGGAGGTAGAGCTGGTCCCGTTGGAGGAGCTGCTGCCAAAGGGATGGAAGGAGCGGGAGAGATGAGTATGCTTGCCACCACAGAGCAGATGAGAGAGCTGGACCGGATCGCCATTGAGGAGCGGGGGATCCCCTCTCTGGAACTGATGGAGAACGCCGCCCGGGAGGTCGCCCAGGCGGCAGCGAATCTGGTGGGGCCTGTGAAGGGTCCGCGGCCGGACGGACGGATCGGGGGCGCAGTGTCCGTGGCGGTACTCGCCTCTCGTAATGAGCCGCTGACCCAGGAGGAGCAGCGGGAGTTGGACGAGATACGGGCTGTGGTGGAGTCAAAAAACACCGATCCCACCCAGCGCATCGGCGTATTCTGCGGTCCGGGGAACAATGGTGGGGACGGCATCGCCGCCGCCCGCATCCTGCTGGAGGAGGGCTATCGGGTCCGCACCTTTCTGGTGGGCGACCGGAATAAGATGACCCCGGACGCCCGGGCCATGGAAGAGCGGCTGGCAGAGGCCGGCGGCGCTCTGGAGCCCTTGGATCTGGAGGACCGTCTGCTGACTGCCTGGCTGTCCACCTGCGACTGCTATGTGGACGCCCTCTTCGGAGTGGGTTTGAAGCGTCCGGTGGAGGGGGACTTTCTGGCGGCGGTCCGGTGGATGAACGGCCGGCGGGCCCCTGTGGTGTCCTGCGACTTGCCCTCCGGGGTGGACGGGGACACAGGAGAAATCCTGGGAGAGGCCGTCCGGGCCCATACCACAGTTACCTTTACCTGTGCCAAGCCGGGGCTCTATCTAGGGGGCGGGGCGGGCTGCGCCGGGGAGGTGCAAGAGGCCGACATTGGGATCCCTTGGGACCTGGTCCATCAAATGATATGGCGGGGTCCGGAACCGATCGAGTTAAACCCGAATGATATGCACTGGGTCCTCCCCCGCCGTCCTGCCGATGCACATAAGGGGGATTTTGGAAGGGTATTTATCCTGGGGGGCAGCGAGGGCTATACCGGTGCTCCCATTCTGGCCGCCCGGGGCGCTCTGCGGACCGGGGCAGGGCTGGTCTATGTAGGGGCATCCCGGGAAATCTACCCCATCATGGCCATAAAATGCGAGGAAGCTATGGCTTTTCCACTGCCGGAGGAGTATACTGCAATACTGGAAAAGGCGGCCGCCTGTGATGTGGCAGTGATCGGGCCCGGTCTGGGCCGGCATCCGGGGACGGAGCGCCTGGTGCGTTCCCTGCTGAGTGACCTGACGATCCCGGTGGTGCTGGATGCCGATGGCATAAACGCACTGGCGGGGCATATAGATGTTCTGGACAGCCGCTCAGCTCCCACGGTGCTCACCCCCCATACAGGGGAGTTTGCCCGCCTGACGGGCAGCCCTCTGCCGGTACGGGATCCTGTGGCCGCCGCCCGCAGATTTGCAAAGGCCCACCGCTGCACCCTGGTCCTCAAGGGGCGGGGAACAGTGACTTCTTCCCCGGAGGGAAGAACCTGGATCTGTGGGACGGGAAATCCAGGGATGGCCAAGGGGGGCTCCGGCGATGTGTTGGCCGGGATGATTGCCTCCCTTCTGGGACAGAAGCATCTGAATGGTTCCGGAACCTCAGTATCGGAGAAAGCCGCTCTGGCGGTATGGCTCCACGGAAAGGCGGGGGATCATTGTGCGGAGCAGTATGGTGAGTATGCCATGCTGCCATCAGACCTGATTGAGATGCTCCCCCAGGTGCTGAAGGAGAGCGAGGAGCGGAACTAAACGGGCATTTTAAGATGCTTTGGAGGGAAAAATGTGCGCAGACATCTGCTTTGCGTACCAATGATGACCCTGGTGCTGCTCACCGCCTGCGGCGGGACGGCGGCGGGAGACCCGGCGGAGGAGCTGGCTCTGGAGATCCGGGGGGAGTATTTGGCTATGGAGCGCTGTGCTGCAGAGGTGGAAGTGACCGCCGATTATGGGCAACGGGTTTATGAATTTCTCTTGTCCGCCGCAGTAGATGGAGAGGAGACCATTCTGACCCTGCGGGAGCCGGAAGTGGCTGCTGGGATCACTGCACGGATCAACAATGAAGGCGGAGTGTTGGAGTACGATGGCTTGGCGCTGGAGACTGGTTCCCTGGATGGGGAAGGATTGTCTCCTGTGACTGCTCTTCCTGCACTGCTGACAGCGGCCCGTTCGGAGTATATGGCGGAGTGTACACTGGAACGAACAGGGGAATCTGAGCTGTTGCGGGTGCGTTGTGCTGATCCGGAGGATCCGCCTGGGATCGGACGGGAGACCACTTTGTGGTTTGACCCCGAGACCCACGTGCTGACGCAGGGAGAAATCAGTGTAGACGGATATCGAGTGATCCAGTGCCGTCTGACTGGATTTACCAGAGGATAGAGAGGAAGCATTCAGTTTATGGATACCACAAGGATGAGAACATGGGCGGAGATCGATCTGTCCGCCCTGGAACACAATTACCGGACTCTTCGGGCTATGCTGCCCCAGGGCTGCCGTTTTCTGGGCCTCTGTAAGGCCAATGCCTATGGACATGGGGCCTCTGTGATCGGCCATACCCTGGAGCGTCTGGGGGCGGATATGCTGGCTGTGGCGTGTGTCAGTGAGGCAGAGGAGCTGCGGCAGAGCGGAGTTACATTGCCGATCCTGTGTTTGGGGGAGACGCCAGAGGAGTTGACTCCTCTGCTGCAGGAACTGGATGTGACCCAGATGGTGGCGGATCTTGAGACTGGACGCAGACTATCCGCTGCCGCACAGCGAGCGGGACGGACGATAAAGATCCATGTAAAGCTTGACACTGGGATGAGCCGTTTGGGCTTTCTGTGGGCGGCAGACCGGGAAGAGGAGACGGCAGATGAGATCGCCCAGCTGTGCCGCCTTCCTGGATTGGAAGCTGAGGGCCTGTTTACTCACTTTGCCGATGCGGATGGAAGCGAGGCGTATACCATGGCCCAGTTCGACCGTTTTTTGGATGCACGGTCGGCACTGGAGGCCAGAGGAATCACCTTCAAAATCTGCCATTGTGCCTCTAGTGCAGCTATGCTACAATATCCATGCACCTATCTAGATATGGTACGGCCCGGTTTGGTGCTGTATGGATGGTACCCGGCAGAGGAACTGAAAGGTTTGGATGGTCCAGGTCTGAAGCCGGTCATGGCAGTAAAGAGTCGGGTGGCCGCAGTGCGCAGTTTGCCCAAGGGGACATCGGTGAGTTATGGTCGTACAGCTGTGCTGGAGAGGGATTCCCAGCTTGCGGTGGTGCCGGTGGGCTATGGAGACGGCTATCCCAGAAGTCTGTCCAACCGCATGGTGATGCGGGTGCGCGGTGTGGAGTGTCCCATTGTTGGCCGGGTGTGTATGGATATGTGCATGCTGGATGTAACCGATGCCCCTAGTGTACAGACGGGGGATGTGGCCGTGGTATACGACGGGCCGTTGTTGGAGCGGGCTGCTCGGCTGGCGGGGACCATCCCTTATGAGCTGATGTGTGATGTGAACCCCAGGGTACCTAGAGTCTATCTCCCGGATGGCGAGGCGGCGGAGTGACTGCCGTCAGTGGGCAACCTGGTCCTCCTCTCTGCATAGGATGAGGCGGAGCGGCAGGCGCGCCGCCTGGGCAGAAAAGGCGCGGAGGGGAATTTTCCTCTGACAGGAGGTATAATCCCCGCCGCTCCGTGGGAAAATCATAGTACAGCGTTACATAAGACCCATTGGGCCGCGTAACGTGTACTATTTTCCAGCGGAGTGTGAGGATACGTGGATAACAGTGTGAAACGAGGAGACATTTTTTATGCCGACCTCAGCCCCGTGGTGGGCAGTGAACAGGGGGGCGTGCGGCCCGTTCTGATTGTGCAGAATGACACCGGAAATCGCCATAGCCCCACGGTCATCGCTGCAGCTATCACCTCTCAGACCGGAAAGGCCCGCCTCCCCACCCACATCTCCCTGGCCGCCCTCAGTTGTGGACTGCCGAAGGATTCTGTGATCCTTTTGGAGCAGATCCGTACGCTGGATAAGCGGCGCCTGCGGGAGCATATGGGGAAGCTGGATGAGACGATGATGAAGCAAGTAGACGGTGCCATTGCGGTGAGCTTCGGACTCCATCCGGAAACTATGGTATAAGCCGCCGCAGCGGACAAAAGAGAAAGGGCATGGCCCGAAGGAGTATTGAGATGAAGATAAATCGAGCGTGGAAGATCCGCCTGGGGGCCCTGTGCCTGACCGGGCTATGCCTTGGAACAGGAGTGGCTCTGGCCGCGGGAGATGCGAATGATCCCCTGGTTACTCTGAGTTATCTCAATGAGACGGTCCTGCCTAAGCTGCTCAACCAGACGGATGAAAAAGCGAAGGTCCGTCAGACTGAATTGGCCAATCAGCTCAGCCAGGTTATGGCCCAGGGAGGCGGGAATGCTTCGGCATCCTATGCAGTGGTCACCCTGAATCCGGGACAGCGGATGGATCTGGATATCGGCTGTGAGGTGCTGCTCCGGGTGGGCAGCGCTACAGCTGGAGCAGCAGTGGAGCCAGCCTTGGTGGATGTAAGCGCGGGGGGTGAGCTGTACAATGGCAGCGCACTGGTGCGCAACCACCTGTATCTGGCCACCATGTCTGATCACTATCTGGTGGCTGGGAACAGCACGGTGAAGGTGCTGGCCCGCGGCGGTTACCGCGTGTCATAAGCAAAAAAGAGAGCCTGTCGAAAAGACTTTTCGACAGGCTGGGGCCGGCAGGCACAGAGGATTCTGTGTCTGCCGGCCTTTTTGATTGGATGCAACGGCGAAGGAGCGGGCCGTTACTGTGAAGTTGAATCCTCGCTGCGGGGAGCGGTACGGTGGCTGTGCTGCCGCATGTCATGATTGGTAGGGAGGATCGGGATGGAAAACAATATTTTGGCCAACCAGACGAAGGAGAGAAGAACCAAAATAGGGATGATGCAGGCGGTCACCAACATAACAGCCAGGGCCTCCAGAAAATCGTTGGCCATCCGGCCAACCTTATCTGCGGCTCCGGAGGCGGCATGGGTGATCCCGTCCAACAGACCTGCCCAAAAGCCCTTCTCATCCCCACCTGCCGCAGCACTGTCCTCAATCTCCTGGGCGGTGTCTTGGGCAGATTGGATAGTAGCATCGATGGAGGCCTGATAGGTATCCTCGATCATATCGGAGAGCTGAAGACTGACTGGGATCACCAGGACGATAAGCAGGCCAAAGGCGGCTAGTTTCCCAGCTAGGAGCCGGAGTCCTTTCCAGTCAAAAATCACATTTAAGATGTAGGCCAAGCATGCCACAGGGATCAGGACCTTGAAGGCAAGAAAGCCAGTAATCGTCAACAGGTATTTTTCCAGATAGATGGCGCAGAGTACCACAAGAAAGTGGGAACTCAGGTCGGCTAACTGCTCTGCAATGGGGGTAGCGGCATCCCCGGGAATAAGGGTGATGGCCGCCGAAGCCGCAGCGGAGGCGGCGGAGAGTTCCAGCACCGTAGTCTGCTTCTCCTCCAGCGCAGCAATGGAATGCTTGTGAAATTCAGAGGAGGAGGCAATGTTTGAGAGGACAAAGAAAGAGAATAGGGCTGCAAGGAGTGGAAGGATCAGGAACAGGGCATTCTGACGGAGTTTTTCTATCATATTTAGCTCCTTTCATGGGGCAGCGTTTAGGCTGTAAATTGAGCAGAAAACTTAGCGGGACTGAGTGTCCTCATCCTGAGTAGGCAGATGGTAGCCGATCCCCTTGAGTTCCATAAGGAATACCGTAGAGTGGAACAGAACAATGGCGACCCAGCCAAGGCCGGTAGCAAGGGCAACAGCATCCAGACCCATGGAGCCTGCCAAGGCGTATGTGAGCGCGACTCGGACGATGATCTGAAGGGTGGTTCCCCAGAAGGTAATATTCATCCGCCCAATGCCGCGGTAGTGCCCAACATAGGAATGTCCCATAAAGGATAGGAAGTAGAAACAACCCATCAGCCGCAGGTAGGAGGCGCCTAGTGCCGCGCTATCTGCCTCGCCGTTCAGGAAGGGGAGAACCAACTGGTTACCACCGAAGAACAGCAGCAGGGAGAAGATCAATCCGATGCCTACTACCATAGCGGATCCTCGGAGAAAGCCGAGCAGAGCACGGTGATACTTCTTGGCGCCCTGATTCTGTGCTACAAAAATGGCAATGGACTCACAGCCGCTGATGCCGAAAGCCTGGCTGAAGTTTTCAACTCTGGTGGTGGCAGTGAAGGCGGAAATGGCTGCCGTTCCAAGCCCGTTGACGGCGCTTTGGATCATTAGTTTTCCCAGATATAAGCTTGACTGCTGGAGAGCGGCCACCGCTGCATAGCTGGTGGTTTGACACACTAGAGTCCGGTTCATTCTCATATCATTCCGCCGAATGCGCAGAAAGGGCAGCTTTTTTCGGATATAGACCAGGCACAAAAGGGCAGAGAGAAGCTGTGCGCTTGCTGTGGCCAGGGCAGTGCCCTGGATACCCATTTCCAGCCTGGCTACCAGCAGCCAGGCGGCAGCCAGGTTGTAGGCCAGGGAGGTCAGCAGGAAACAGAGAGCGGCCCTGGTGTCTCCGATGGCTCGGAGAGTGGCGGCCAGATAGTTATAGGCGAAGGTGAAGAGCATTCCTGCCAGGATGATCCGCAGGTAGGACATGGCATAGTCCATCAACTCCGGAGGGGTCTGGATCAGCAGGAGAAGGGGTCGCAGAAAGACCAGGGTGAGGAGGACCGCCGCCGCTGTGGCTCCGCCGATGAGCACGCCGGAGACGAAGAGCTGCTGGCGCAGGCGGGCGAAGTTCTGCTCTCCGAAGAAGCGGGCTACCAGGACAGAAGCCCCCATGCAAGCTCCGGTGATGACATAGATGAACAGATTCATCACGCTTTCGGCCACCCCCAGAGCAGCGAAGGCATCCCCGCCGATATAGCGGGTCACAACCAGAGAGTTGATGATGTTGTACAGCTGCTGGAGCACATTAGCGGCCAACAGAGGCAGGCACAGGCGGACCAGCTGAACCGTGATAGGTCCGGAGGTAAGTTGGGCTTGTCTGGACACGGAGAAACCTCCCCTTTTAAAAATGAACGCTGTCGGAGCAGCGATCTGACTCTATCATAGTACGAAACCGGCCGTTTGTAAATGTGAAGCGAAAAAAGTCCAGTTGGAAAGGCGGCTTTTCGGTGGGGCTCCGGGGAAAATTGGGGATTGGGGCAGGAGCCGACAGGAAGCGGCCGAATCTGCCTGGGACATCCCCTATAATTGGGACATCCAGAATATGGGTGTCCCATTTTGCTGGGCTGGGATGCCAGGAAAGGAGAGATGAGACATGGCAGTGATATGTGAGGAAGCAAACCGCTGCCTGACCGCGGCGGTTTCAGGGGAGTTGGATCACCACCGTGCAAAGGAAGTGATGGAGGAGTTGGATCGGCAAATCGATGCTGCCCTGCCAAGAAAGCTGACCCTGGACCTGTCTGGGTTGACCTTTACAGACAGTTCCGGAATTGCAGTCATCCTGCGTACCTACCGAAGAATGTCACAACTGCGTGGAGGGATGATCGTGGCCCATGCCCCGGATCAGGCCCGGCGGGTATTCCGTGCGGCCGGGCTGGAAAAGCTGGTCCGATTTGAATAAGTCAGGAGGCTGTACATCATGAAAATAGAAAACTATTGTACTCTGGAGTTTCCAAGCCGCTCGGCTAACGAGGGATTTGCCCGGGCTGCAGCGGCCTGCTTCGCCGCTCAGCTGGATCCCACTCTGGAGGAAATCAACGACGTCAAGACGGCGGTGAGCGAGGCGGTGACCAATGCCATCGTCCATGCATACCCAGACCGGATCGGGAAGATCGTAATGAAGCTGCGGCAGAAAGAGGGGAAGGTACTGGAGATCGTGGTGCGGGACTGGGGAGTGGGCATTGCGGATGTAACTCAGGCTAGGACTCCGCTTTTCACCACTGGCAGCGAGGAACGCGCCGGCATGGGCTTTACGATTATGGAGAGTTTCATGGATGAATTGAGAGTCCGTTCCACGCCAGGAAAAGGCACCACCGTTACGATGCGGCGGCAGATTGCCCGCCGTATCTCAGGTTGAATGGGACGCCCACCGCCCCTCAGCTGCTGGAGGCGGCCCGGCTGGGGGATGAGTGGGCCTGTGAACAGGTTCTGGAGGAGAACAATGGGCTGATCTGGTCCATTGTGCGTCGCTACTATGGACGCGGTGTGGAATCGGATGATCTGTATCAGCTGGGCTGTCTTGGATTTTTGAAAGCGGTGCGTGGGTATGATCCTGCCTTCGGGACCCAGTTTTCCACCTATGCGGTCCCTAAAATATCTGGGGAGATCCGGCGGTTTCTTCGGGATGATGGGGCGGTAAAGGTAAGTCGTGGGGTGAAAGAGCGGGGAATTCTGGTACGTGGACTTCGCAGCCGTTTGTGTTCCGAACTGGGCCGGGAACCTGCACTGTCTGAGCTGGCGGAGGCTACCGGACTGACTCCGGAAGAGGTAGCGGCGGCGGAGACAGCCACTGAGCCTGTGATCTCTCTTCAGACCGAGACTGGCGAAGGTGGACTGACTTTGGAGGGAATGATATCAAACGGCGGTATAGAGGATGGACTGATAGAGCGGCTGGCGCTGCGAGGAGCGATGGAGAAACTGCCTCAGCGGGAGCGTGAGGTGCTGCTGCTGCGGTATTACAAAGGGCTGACCCAAACCCGGGCAGCCCGCGTGCTGGGGGTGTCACAAGTACAAGTTTCCCGTCTTGAGCGGCGGGCGGTAGAACGGCTGCGGCAGATTATGGTGCCGGAGAGAGGACAAGATCCACCAGGAGGGTGATTTGAGGCCCTATATAGATGAAAAATATCCCCTGATGCATCGCATCAGGGGATATTTTTCATGTTCCGCCGTCGTTCACTCGCTCACAGGTCACTCCGTGCGGACAGAGCGGGGTCTAACTCGGGCATCAGCTCGTCAGAGATGATGTCCAGCATTTCTTCCAGCTTAGCGACATCTTCTGCAGGAAAGCGCTGTTTAATGCGGTCCATAACAGTAGAGAGATAGCGGTAACTGACATTATAGTAGTCAATATACTTCTGGGTGACATATAGGTGGTATTCCCGCTTGTCATCCGGAGATTGCTTCTTGATCACATAACCTTTCTGGATCAAGTTATTGATCTTATAGGCTGCATTGGGAGGAGAGATATTGACAAAGCTGGAGAACTCATTGATGGTGGGGTGCCCCAAAGCGTTGATGATCTCCATACAGAAACTCTCCACAGTGGTGAGACTGGCCTCTCGGTTTTGAAAGCGAGCGAATACAGCACGGTAAAAGTGGAGCTTGAATTTGGTATACACGTGGTCAAAAGCACGATCCAGCATAAATCTGCCTCCTGTATCGTTTCGTGGCATTCTATTGTCATTAGGATACCAAATTTACAGGCGAAAAGCAAATTTATTGGATGACAAAGGTCAATTCACAGCGGGCGGCCAGTTTGCCGTCCACCTTTGCCGTCGCCTTGCCGAAGCCCACCGGCCCGTGTTGCTCCACCAGTTCACAGGACAACTCCAGCACATCACCGGGGCGCACCGGCTGCTTAAAACGGGCGTTCTTCACGCCGCCGAAGATGGCCAGCTTTCCTCGATTCTCCGGCAGAGAGAGGGCGGCCACAGCTCCGGTTTGGGCTAGAGCCTCCAGGATGAGCACCCCGGGCATGATGGGATTGCCGGGAAAGTGGCCCACGAAGAAGGGCTCGTTCATGGTGACACATTTGATACCCGTAGCCTTGACACCAGGCTCACAATCGGTGATCCGGTCTACCAACAGGAAGGGGGGGCGGTGAGGCAGGATCTCCATGATTTGCTGAATGTTTAGTTCCATAGGTTAGCCCTCCCACTTTTGAAAGACCAGACAGGTGTTGTGTCCGCCAAAACCTAGGGAGTCAGACAGAGCGCAGCGGATGTCGATCTGTCGTCCTTCGTTGGGGACGATATCCAAATCACAGGCGGGGTCTGGAACCTGGTAGTGGATGGTGGCGGGAACGAAACTGTCCTTTAACGCAAGAACACAGAACATTGCCTCCACTGCGCCACTAGCTCCCAGCAGGTGGCCAGTCATGGACTTGGTGGAACTCACCATCAAATGGTCGGCGTGGTCACCGAACACCTTGCGGATGGCGGCGGTTTCTCCACTGTCATTCAGAGGGGTAGAGGTCCCGTGGGCGTTGATGTAGTCCACTGACTCGGGGGAGACGCCAGCGTCTGCCAAGGCTTGCTCCATGCAGGCTGCGCTCCAGGCACCTGCGGGGTCGGGCGCGGTGATATGGTAGGCATCACAGGTAGCACCATAGCCGGTGATCTCACCCAGGATCTGAGCACCGCGGGCGCGAGCGTGCTCCAACTCCTCCAGCACCAGGATAGCGGCGCCCTCGCCCATGACGAAGCCGCTGCGCTCTGCGTCGAAGGGGATGGAGGCCCGGGCAGGGTCAGAGGCAGTGGTCAGTGCGCTCATGGAGGTGAAGCCGCCAATGGCCAAGGGAGTGATGGAGGCTTCAGCGCCGCCAGCCACCATGACCTCGGCGTATCCGTCCCGGATGTGGCGGAAGGCATCACCTACCGCATTGCTGCCGCCAGCACAGGCGGCCACAGGGGAGATACACATCCCATGCAGGCCAAAGCGGATGGCGATGTGTCCGGCAGCCAAGTTGGAGATGGCCATGGGGATGAAGAAGGGAGAGACTTTGTCAAATCCGCGGCTCTGGCCGGACTCACAGCAGCTTTGAATGGTGCCGATGCCGCCGATCCCGCTGGAGACGGACACTCCCATACGGCTGGTGTCCTCTTGTTCCAAATCCAGGCCGCTCTGGGCCATAGCCTCCACTGCGGCAGTGACGGCGAACTGAGTAAAGCGGTCCATCCGACGGGCCTCTTTTTTATCCAGAACGCGGGTGGGGTCGAAGTTCTTCACCTCTGCGGCCAGAGATACTTTCTGGCTGCTGTGGTCATACAGGGTGATAGGTGCGATGCCGCACGCACCGGCCTGTACTGCGTCCCAGGTTTCCTGGACGGTGTGGCCCAAAGGGGTAACGGCCCCCAAGCCGGTGATCACTACGCGTCTTTTTTCCATAGCTCTGTTTCCTTTCTGCGGATTAAACCGCCATGCCGCCATCGACACACAGCACCTGGCCAGTGACATAGGCAGTTTCGTCCGCAGCAAAGAAGGCTACGACCCGAGCCACATCCTCTGGCTGGCCCAGACGGGCCATGGGGATGGTTTTGAGCAGGGCTTCCTTCGCCGCCTCCGGAAGGACTGCGGTCATATCCGTGTCGATAAAGCCGGGGGCCACCGCGTTGACGGTAACTTTTCGGGCGGCCAGCTCCTTGGCCAGAGATTTGGTCAGACCAATCAGACCGGCTTTACTGGCAGAGTAGTTGGCCTGACCGGCGTTGCCACGAAGTCCTACCACACTGCTCATGTTGATGATGCGGCCATAGCGCTGGCGCATCATAGGGCGGTAGGCCGCCTTGCAGCAGAAGAAGGCCCCCTTCAGGTTGGTGTCCAGCACGGCGTCGAAATCGGACTCGCTGATGCTCAGGGCAAGATTGTCCCGGGTGATGCCGGCATTGTTCACCAGGATGTGGAGGCTTCCGAAGGAGGAGATGACCTCCTTGACCATGGACTCACAGGCGGCGGCGTCGGCTACGTCGGCCCGGATGGTCACGGCCTGGACACCCAGCTCCCGGCAGGCGGCGGCGGTTTCTTCGGCAGCCTGAGCATTACCGGCATAGTTCACCGCCACATTGGCGCCCTGACGGGCCAGTTCCAGACAAATGGCCCGGCCGATCCCCCGGCTCCCGCCAGTGACTAGTGCGTTTCTTCCTTGCAGACTCATGGAGTTACGCTCCTTTCAGGGCGGCGATGGCGGCTTCCAGTTCTTCCGCCGTCTCCACCGGATAGCATTTGATCTGTTTGGCGGTCTTGCGGACGAAGCCGGACAGGGTCCGACCCGGACCGATCTCCACCACGGTGTCCACCCCAAGCTCAGCCAGGCGGCGGATGGTGTCCTCCAGATAGACACTGGACTGGACCTGCTGCTCCAGAAGATTGGGGATGGTGTCTCGCTCACCCTTCAGATCGCCCAGGCAGTTGAAGAGTACGGGGATCTCCATCTCACAGAAGGGTATGCTCTGGAACTTCTCCCGCAGGGCGTCACCGGCGGGGGCCATGAGGGAGGTGTGGAAGGGGCCGCTGACCTTGAGGGGCAACACCCGCTTGGCGCCTGCGGCCTTGGCCAGCTCCCCAGCCCGGTCTACTGCAGCGGCATCGCCGGAAATGACGATCTGACCAGGGCAGTTGAAGTTGGTGCACTCCACCACGCCTGCGTCGGAGGCCTCCTCACAGACCTGCTTCAGGGTATCCCGGTCCAGGTTCAGCACTGCCGCCATGCCGCAGGGGCGGTCCTTCACCGCGTCGGCCATGGCCCGGCCCCGGAAGGCCACTAAGGAGATGGCAGAGGGCGCGTCCAGCACCCCGGCGCAGTGCAGCGCGGAGTACTCCCCCAGGCTGAGACCGGCGGTATAGTCGGGGACGATGCCCGCATCTTTCAGCAGGGCGGTGACCCCGGCGGCGAAGGCCACCATGCAGGGCTGGGTGTACCGGGTGTCATTCAGGCGCTCCTCCGGCCCGTCAAAGCACAGCTGCTTCAGGTCGAAGTCCACTGGGGCGCTGTCCAGTACCGCACGGAAGGCGGGATAGGTTTCGTACAGATCCCGGCCCATGCCCACATGCTGGGCGCCCTGACCGGCATACAAAAAGGCAAGCTTCATGCAAAAGCCCTCCAATCCTTCATCAATTCGTCTATCAGCTCTCGGACATGGAGCATCCGGTCCAGCTTCCCCACATTGGAGCCGCTGAAGAACAGGCCCTCCTCTCGGTTGCCCTTCACCGCCTGAATCAGGGCGTGGGTGATGCAGAAGGGGACCTGGGCCGGCTGGCAGCCGGCCATACACAGGGAGCAGTGCTTCGGAGGGAAACGCAGTCCCTGCTCCAGACGCTGGATCAGGGGGGTGCGCACCGCACGGCCGGGCATCCCAACGGGGCTGTGGATGATGGCCAGATCCTCCTCCCGGGCCTGGAGCAGCACGTCCTTGAAGCCCTGGGAGGCGTCGCACTCATAAGTGGCGATGAAGCGGGTGGCCAGCTGGACCCCCGCTGCCCCCAGCCGGGTGTACCGGGCCATGTCCTGGCCGGTGAACACCCCGCCCGCCACAAAGACTGGGATGGAGTGGCCGTATTTCTCCTCGTAGGGCCGGACCTCGGTCAGCACGCCGGGGAGGATCTCCTCCAGAGTGGGGCACCGGCCCTCCAGCAGCTCATCCTCATGGAAGCCCAGGTGGCCGCCGGCCTGTGAGCCCTCCACCACCACAAAGTCGGCGGTGGTCTGGTATTTCCGGTCCCAGGTCTTTAGGATCAGCTTGGCCGCCCGCGCGCTGGAGACAATGGGGGCGATAGCGGTCCTGCTGCCCTGGGTGAGGGCGGGGAGCTCCAGGGGGAGCCCCGCGCCGGACACCACCGCGTCCACCCCGGCGGCTACGGCGGTTCGTACCGCGTCTGCGAACTGCCGGGTGGCCACCATGGCATTGATCGCTATCATACCAGTTCCATGGGCCAGTTCCCGGGCCTTTTGGATCTCGGTCTTTAAGGCCCGCAGGTTGGCGGTCAGGGGATCCCGGTCAAAGTCTGGCTCCTGAAAGCCCACATCGGCGGTGCTGATGGTTCCCATGCCGCCGCAGGCGGCGACAGCACCGGCCAGGCCGCCCATGGAGACTCCGACCCCCATGCCGCCCTGTAAAATGGGAACGGTCAGTTCATGTCCGTGAATCTGCATCTCTTACAACTCCAGTTCTGCCAGCCGCTTGGCGCAGCCGCTGTTCAGTTCCTCAAAAATTCGGCGCAGAGGCTTGATCTCGTGAAGCATCCCGGCCACTTGTCCGGCCATCAGGCTCCCGGTTTTGGTATCACCGTCAAAGACTGCACGGCGCAGACTTCCCAGAGTATAGTGCTCCAGCTCCATTCGATCGGCGCCCGCCTTTTCCCGGGCCAGATATTCCCGGGACATCTGGTTGCGCAGGATGCGCACTGGGGCATCCACTGAACGGCCGGTGACCACCGTGTCACGGTCCTTGGCCTTGAGCACGGCCTTCTTATAGTTCTCATGGATGGGGCACTCCTCACTGACCAACAGGCAGGTGCCCACCTGAGCGCCAATGGCGCCCAGGGCATAGGCGGCCAAAAGCTGCCGCCCGTCGGCAATGCCTCCGGCAGCGATGACGGGGATGTCCACCGCGTCCGCCACCTGAGGAACCAGAGCCATAGTAGTCAGCTCGCCCACATGGCCGCCGCTCTCGGTGCCCTCAGCGATAACTGCGTCCGCTCCGGCCCGGGCCACGACCTTGGCAAGGGCAACGGCAGGGACCACAGGGAACACTTTGGCGCCGGATTCCTTCCAGGCGGGGATAAAACGGGCGGGATCGCCTGCACCGGTGGTGACCACAGCAACCTTCTCATGAGCGGCAATGGCGGCCAGCTGCTCCACCTGGGGATGCATCAACATGATGTTGACGCCGAAGGGTTTATCTGTCAGCATCCGGCAGCGGCGGATGCTGTCCTGAAAGACCTCGGGACTCATGCCGCCTGCGCCGATCAGACCAAGGGCCCCGGCATTGGACACTGCAGCGGCAAATTCAGCGGTGGCGATGTTGGCCATGCCGCCCTGGATAAAGGAAAATTCGATCCCAAGAAGCTCGTTCAATCTCATTGTTTATTTCTCCTCCCTGGCCTGCCACTGGAACAGGGCTCCGCCCCAGGTGAGACCCGCGCCAAAGCCCAGGCACATGATCCACTGGCCCGGCTTGAGCAGGCCGCGCTCCGCCATCTCATCCAGCGCAATGGGGATGGTGCCAGCAGACGTGTTGCCATATCGCTCGATGTTTTCAAAAAAGCGGTCCAGCGGAACCTTCAGCCGCTTGGCCACAGACTCAACAATGCGGTGGTTAGCCTGATGGGGAACATACCAGGCCACCTGATCTTTATCCAGACCGGCCTGATCCAGCAGTTCCCGGGCCAGCTTGGGGACGGTCTCCAGCGCAAACTTAAAGACCTCCTGGCCGTTCATATGGAGATAAGGGTGCTCGACCTGGCCGGGACCGGGGGCCCACAGCACTTCGCGGCAGCCGCGGGCGCCCAGTCTAGCGAACCAGGGGGCGTCCGGATCGGCTTTGACCACCGCAGCACCGACGCCATCGCCAAAAATGATACAGGTGGAACGGTCGTCCATATCGGTGATCCGACTGAGCAGTTCTCCGCCTACCAGCAGGGCGTATGGCCGGGCCATCCTGGGCAGAAGGGCGGCGGAAGTCTCCATTGCGTAGAGAAATCCGGTGCAGCCGGCGCTCAGATCAAAGGCGGGGCAGTCCTCCGGCAGGTGCAGCTCCTGGTGGATCAGGCAGGCTTGGGATGGGGTTGCGCAGTCCGGGGATACCGTGGCAGTCAGGCACAGCCCCAGTTCCTGGGAAGAGATGCCGGCCCGCTCCAGGGCGGTTCTGGCGGCCTCTACGGCCAACTGCGTCAGAGTTTCGTGGGTGGCGAAGCGACGTTCACGGATGCCAGTTCGGCTGACGATCCATGCGTCATTGGTCTCCACTCGGAGGGCTAGATCGTCGTTGGTGACGATATGCTCCGGCATGGCCCGGCCAGTGCCGAGAATATGCAGTCCGTTCATGTTTCGCTCTCCTCCAGGACCGCGCCCATGGCGCGGAATTTCTGATAGCGGTGCGCAGCCAGATCCTTTTCCCGCAGAAGCTGGCTCAGGTGCCGGGTCATGGCACGATCCACTGCGGAAAACACCGACTTGTGGTCATTATGGGCGCCGCCTTCCGGCTCGGGGATCACCTGGTCGGCAACCCCGAGGCGCAGCAGATCGGCAGCGGTAAGCTTCATAACTCCGGCGGCCTCATCGGCCCGGCCAGCGTCCTTCCACAGAATAGAGGCAAAGCCCTCGGGGGAGAGGACGGAGTATACCGCGTTCTCCAGCAGGAGTACCCGGTTGCCAACGGCCAAGGCCAACGCTCCGCCGCTGCCTCCCTCACCAATGACTATGGAAATCACCGGTACAGTAAGAGAACTCATCAGGGCCAGGGAGGAGGCGATGGCCTCGGCCTGGCCTTCGGCCTCCGCCTCCAGACCGGGGTAGGCTCCCGGCGTGTCGATGAAAGTGAAGATGGGGCGGCCGAACTTCTCTGCCTGGCGCATGAGGCGCTGGGCCTTGCGGTAGCCCTCGGGACTGGGCATCCCAAAATTGCACCTCATATTTTCTTCAAAGGTGCGTCCTTTCCGGTGTCCCAGTACGGTGACCGGCCTGCCATGAAAACGGGCGATAGCGCCGAAGATGCTGGGGTCCTCCCGGTGGAGCCGATCCCCGTTGCAGATAAATACATCGGTGAACAGGGCATTGACAAAATCTAGCGTCCCGGGACGCCCCGGGGTGCGGGCAATCTTGACCCGCTGGGCCGCAGTCAAATCGTTCATCGGTGCAGGACCCCCTTTCGATGGAGTGCTAGCAATTGGGCCAGCGCGTCCCGCATCTGTCCGCGGGGGACAATCTGATCCACAAAGCCGTGCTCTTCCAAATATTCTGCTCTCTGGAAGCCATCAGGCAGTTCCTGGCCGATGGTCTGCCGGATCACCCGGGGGCCGGCAAAGCCGATAAGGGCACCAGGTTCGGCCAGGGTGATGTCGCCCAGAGAGGCGAAGCTGGCGGTGACACCGCCCGTGGTGGGATGGGTAAAGACCGAGATGTATAGGCCGCCAGCATCGGAGAATCGGCGGATGGCGGCGCTGGTCTTGGCCATCTGCATCAGGGAAAGGATTCCCTCCTGCATTCGGGCTCCGCCGCTGGCGGAGAAGATGATCAGAGGGAGGTGGTGCTTCTGAGCGTACTCTGCCGCCCGGGTGATCTTCTCGCCCACGGCCACTCCCATGCTGCCCATAAAAAAGCGGCTGTCCAGCACTGCGAACACGGCGCTGATCCCGTCCAGTTTGCCTACGGCGGCCACTGCCGCATCACTTAGTGCAGCCTTTTCCCGCTGGGTGGCCAGCTTATCCTCATAGCCGGGAAACTCCAGAGCATTGGGGGCGGTAAGGCCGGGCCAGAGCTCTCGAAAGGTGAAGGGGTCCAGCAGCAGAGAAAGCCGCAGATAGGCCCCAATGGGCAGATGGTAGCCGCAGTGAGGGCAGACATATTCAGAGCGGACCAGGTCTTGATTGGCACACTCTGAACCGCAGCCGGGGCAGATCTGACTGCCGCTTGGCTGGACTGCGGAGCGGCGGGCGGCGGACTCGACGGCCTCCTCCCGCTGCCGGCGCAGTCGGTCGAGCCGGTCCCGGCGGGAACGAAACAGTGGCTGCATATTACTCCTCCTTATCCCAGTTCAGCAGTTCCTCCTGATGGGCGGCCAGAAAACCAGTATCGTACTGTCCCTTGATAAAGTCGGGGTGGTGCAGGATCAGGTGGCAGAAGTCGGCGGTGGTGGCATAGCCTTGAATGACTAACTCTTCCAACGCCCGGCGCATCCGACGGATGGCCTCCAGACGAGTAGGGGCATGGACGATGATCTTGGCCACCAGTGAGTCATAGTATGGGGAGACTGTGTAGCCATTATAGAGCAGAGAGTCCACCCGCACACCAGGGCCGCCAGGGAGGTGCAGAAATTCCGTGGTCCCGGGGCAGGGGCGGAAGCCTGCTGCGGCGTCCTCGGCATTGATCCGGCATTCGATGGCGTGCCCAGTAAGGGATACCTTTTCCTGTGTAAGGGATAGAGGCAGACCGGCAGCAATGCGCAGCTGTTCCCGCACCAGATCCAGACCGGTGACCATCTCAGTGACCGGGTGTTCCACCTGGATGCGGGTGTTCATCTCAATAAAATAGAACTTTCCTTCTTGGTCCAGCACGAACTCAATGGTGCCCGCATTCTCATAACCTGCGGCCCGGGCGGCTGCCACAGCAGCTGCGCCCATTGCCTCCCGTAGTTGGGGGGAGAGGGCCTTGGAGGGGGATTCCTCTACCAGCTTCTGATTCTTACGCTGGATAGAGCAGTCCCGCTCTCCCAGGTGAATCACAGATCCATGGCGGTCAGCCAGGATCTGAAATTCAATGTGCTTGGGATTCAGGATGAGCTTTTCCAGATAGAGCTGTCCATCGCCGAAGCAGGCCAGGGCTTCCGCCCTGGCCTCCTCGAATTTGGCGACTAGCTCCTCAGGTCGGTCCACCCGGCGCATCCCACGTCCGCCGCCGCCGGCGCTGGCCTTCACCAGTATCGGATAGCCAATGGCCTCTGCTACGACTTGGGCCTCCTTGGAGGTGGCAACCGGACCATCGGATCCGGGGACCACAGGAACACTGTGGGACTGCATCAGGGCCCGGGCGGCTGCTTTGTTGCCCATGGTCCGGATCACATCTCCGGAGGGTCCGATGAAGGTTAGCCCCAGATCGGCGCACCGCTGGGCAAATTCTGCGTTTTCGGAGAGAAATCCGTAACCGGGATGCAGGGCATCGCATCCCGTTTGACGGGCCACAGTCAGCAGAGTATCCACATTCAAATAGCTGTCGGCGGCCTTGGCTGGACCGACGCAGACGGCCTGGGTGGCCAGCTGGACATGGAGAGCATCTGCGTCAGCGGTGGAATACACCGCCACTGTGTCTATACCTAACTCCCGGCAGGCGCGGAGGATCCGTACCGCGATCTCGCCGCGGTTGGCGATCAATACACGCTGAAACATCGCTTAAAGCCTCCGGACTCGGAATAGGGGGGCATCAAAGCCGGCCAGACTTCCGTTGTCCATCATAACTTCCTCAATCACACAGTCCATGGGGGCGGGGATCTCACTCATCATTTTCATGGCCTCCAGGATGCAAACTGTCTGGCCTTTCTTGATCTGATCCCCTACCTGTACAAAGGGAGCAGAGTCCGGCCCGGAAGCAGCATAGAAGGTTCCCACAAGGGGGGCCTTGATATACTCAGCTTCGCTCTCTTTAGGCTGATGAACGGCAGGAGCGTCAGACGGAGCGGGGGCAGCGGATGGGATGGGAGTGATGGCTGCTGGGGCAGCGGTCACAGTCCGGTCCAGCTTGAGCCGGGTCCCGTTCTGCTCCAGCTCCAGGCCAGTGAGAGTAGAACGCTCAAAGCGCTCCATCAGGGCGTAAATGGATTCCAGATCCATGGGAACAGTCACCTCTTGCGTTGAAATCAGGCCTCCTTGGCCTCCAGGTAGCGGACGATATCGCCCACGGTCTTCATGTTGGGACGATCCTCGTCAGCGATGGATAGACCCAGCTGCTCCTCCAGGGCGATGTTCAGCTCCACAGCGTCCAGGGAATCGGCACCCAGATCCTCGGCCAGGGTGGCCTCCATGGTTACGTCCTCCAGCTCGCAGCTCAGGGTATCAACGATGATATCGCGTACTTTCTCAAACATGGGAATGCTCCTCTCATTTTTAGACATAATTTATTCAAATATTTTAGTTAAACTTTTTTAACTAAAAATATTTAAGCGTATTGTACCAGTTTCGCAGAGAAAGTCAATGGGGATTTTCTACAAAATGGATTGAATGTGAGGGGGATGAATTTGGATTCTGCCGGGGGAGGTGGGCGAAAAGTGGGAAGAAAATCACAAAAAAGTTGTGCAGAGCCCAAAAATAAGGCTCTGCACAACTTTTTTACGAAGTATTCGGGGAATGGAAAGAGCGGGTCAGTCCTCCAGCATACGGTAACCAATTCCAAGTTCGGTAAGGACGTATTTGGGTTCAGATGGGTTCTCCTTCAGCTTTCGGCGGATGTTGGCCATATTGACCCGAAGAATTTGGTTGCTGCTGCTGCCGTAGGGACCCCAGACATGCTCCTGAATGAAGTCATAGGTCAGGACCTTTCCGGCATGGATACACAGCAGTTCCAGAATTTTGAACTCGTTTTGAGTAAAATGGATCTCCTCACCGTCCAGTATGACTTGGTGCTTGGCGATGTCCACGGTCATATCTTTGATATGATAGACGTCCTTCTGAGAGCCGCGGCTCAGCTTCAGTCGATCAGCTCTGCGCAGTGTGGTACGGATGCGGGCCAATAACTCCGGGACACCAAATGGTTTGACGATGTAGTCGTCTGCTCCCATGTCCAGGGCCTTCACTTTTTCCGATTCTCGATCTCGGGCGGATATAATGATAACAGGGGTCTCCTGGGGCAGGCCGCTCAGTTCTTGCAGTACTTCGATCCCATCCATGTCCGGCAGGCCCAGATCCAACAGGACCAGATCGGGGCCGTGGGAGAAATAGAGGGATAATCCCTCTTTTCCAGCAAAGGCCGGGATGGGTTTATAGTCGTTGGCGCTTAGGGCGCGGCAGATGAAGTTGCTGATGGTATGTTCATCCTCGATGACCAGAATCACACGTTTTTCATTCATCTTTGATTTCCTCCATAGGAAGGCCGAAGCGGAATACAGCTCCGCCCTCCGGATCGTTTCCGGCAGCAAAGAAGCCGTTGTGGGCCTTGATAATGCTCTGGCAAACGGCCAGACCGATTCCCATGCCACGGGATGAGTCGCCGGAGAGATTGTCGGTAAGCTGCTGTCCACTCTGCACGGCACGGCTGACTTCTGGGGAGATGCCGTGTCCACGGTCACGTACCTCTACCACAGCCCAGTCATCCTGCCGGAAGAGGTGCAGTTGGATGTGTTCCCGATCTCCCGAGTGACGGATGGCATTTTCCAGCAGGTTTACGATTACTTGTTTGATAAGCATGGGTTCCATAGGTAGATATAAAATGTCCTCTGACAGATTCAAGGCGATAGGGAAATCAGGGAAACGACGTCGTATGGTGATGAGAGCATCGCCGGCCACCTCCTCCAGCATTTCCTCCTGCTTATTCAGCGGCATAGTGCCGTCCCGGATTTTGGTGATGGACAGCAGGTTTTCTACCATGGCGATCAGGGCATCGGCATCGCTTTTAATGTCCTGGACCAGAGAAAGGTTTTTTTCTGACTGGGCAATTTCCTCGCTGGAGAGCAGAACAGAAGCAGCACCAGAGATAGCGGTAAGAGGGGTGCGCAGATCGTGGGAGACGGCTCGGAGAATGTTGCCCCGGATGGTTTCCCGGGCGGCCTCCAGCTGAATGGCGGATTTTTCTTCATTCAGCTTGGCGTTGAGTTCATATAGAGCCTTGGTGTCCTGCTCTCGCTTCATGGCCTCCACAGCCTGAAGTTTGATGCGGGAGGTGAGGGCACAGACTATCCCGGAAATCAGAGTCATACTCACCATGGCGACCGGATAGCCACTGTAACTAAGGGAGAACGCGCGGTATGGGTACATGAAGAAGTAGTTGATGCAGAATGCGCCTACCAGAGAGGCTACCAGCCCATAGAGGTACCCTTCGGTCAGCAGAGAGATGAACATGACAGATAAGACAAAGACCAGGGCAGAGTTATTTTCAGCACCGGTATGTCCAATCAGAGCATCACTGACCAGGTAAGCTGCACATAAGAATAGGAGCGTAGTGAACAGATTACGGGGCAGAGGTGGGAAAAAACGTGTGACCCGGAGGTACCAGTGATACAGCCGGATCAGTGGATTGAACGACATGGTCGGTTCCCTCTTTCTAGGTGGGGATTGACACAGGACATCTGAGAACCGGTCAGGGATACTGTCCGGAATAGGGGACGTACAGCCTGTGGGATGGCTCCATTATAACAGAAAACGGAAAAACCGTAAAGGGAGAAGAAAAAAGCTCCTTTTTACTTTTGGACCGATGGCCCTGCCCCCATCAAATTAACCATATGTTGATGAACCGATAAAATATAATGAAATAAAACTGAACGATAAACTGGAATTTACTTATTTTTAACTGAAGTTCGATAGTATCTACTTAATGCCTATGTTACATTGTTTTAGAGAATCGTTATACTATGATACATATTAAGGAGCATACCAATGAGTTCATTCCAATTATTTAGAAAAATTTGCAGGATTATTGGTGTTTTTTTAGGAATAGTTATTTTAATTTCATGTATTGCTGATTGGATGATATTTGCAAAAATTGGATTGGCATTACTTATAATAGACTTAATCATAATTGCAATCAAAAATCGCTGTCCATTCTGTGGTAAATCATTAAGGGTCGCACCTATACACGGTGAAGAATATTGTCCATACTGTGGTTGTAAAATAGAATAGGAGCATAAGAAAAATTCAGTTTATCGGGCTGTTTTCGCAGAGAAGCACCTCCCTTCGTTAAAGTGACGGAGGGAGGTTGTTTGTTGTCTCAATCAGTTCAAAGAGTAAAAGAGAGGAGAAAAGACTTGCTCAGACGAATGTTGGAAGGGGAGGCGTGATGAAGAATGGGAAAAGTGGAATAAGACCTTGCATCTATGCCTTGGTCTGGTGTAAAATAATGTGGCATCATATTGTCATAAAGGAGACGAGGAGGGATCATCATGGCTGAAGAACGGATCAATGGCGCCCCCGCTGCAGAGGGCCCGGCTCCCAGCCAGAATTTTATCCATGAGTTTATTGCGGAGGACATTGCTCCCGGCGGACGGTGCGCTGGGATGCAGGTTCATACCCGCTTCCCGCCGGAGCCCAACGGCTATCTGCACATTGGGCACTGCAAGGCGCTGATCATCGACTTTGGTTCTGCGGAGAAGTTTGGCGGCATTTGTAACCTGCGGATGGACGACACCAATCCCGCTAAGGAAGACACTGAGTTTGTGGAGGCCATTCAGGAGGACATTCACTGGCTTGGATTCGACTGGGGAGACCGCTTCTTCTATGGCAGCGACTACTTTGATAAGACCTATGAACTGGCGGTTGGCCTCATCAAAAAGGGCCTGGCCTATGTGTGTGAGCTTACGCCGGAGCAGTTTAAGAAGTACCGGGGCGATGTAAATACCCCCGCCCGCTCTCCTTGGCGGGATCGTCCGATTGAGGAGTCTCTGGATTTGTTCCAGCGGATGAAGAATGGCGAGTTCCCTGAGGGCAAGTATACCCTCCGGGCCAAGATCGACTTAGCCAGCGGCAACTTCAATATGCGGGATCCGGTGCTCTACCGTATCCGGTATATTGAGCATCACCGCCAGGGCACCAAATGGTGTATTTTCCCCATGTACGATTTTGCCCACCCCATCCAGGACGCCCTGGAGGGCATTACCCACTCCCTCTGCTCTTTGGAGTATGAGGACCACCGGCCCCTGTATGACTGGGTCATCAACAATACCGATGTGCCAAGCAAGCCCCGGCAGATCGAGTTTGCCCGTCTCGGCATCAACTACACCGTTATGTCAAAACGGAAGCTGCGCAAGCTGGTGGAGGAGCATTATGTTTCCGGCTGGGACGACCCCCGTATGCCTACCCTGTGCGGCTTGCGCCGCCGGGGCTATACCCCAGCCTCCATCCGGAACTTCTGTGACCGGATCGGTGTGGCCAAGAATCCATCTACGGTGGAATATGGTTTCCTGGAGCACTGCCTCCGGGAGGATCTGAATGAGCACGCTCAGCGGGCCATGGCAGTGCTGCGTCCCATCAAACTGACCATCACCAACTATCCCGAGGGTGAGAGCGAGACGGTGGAGGTAGAGAATAACCCCAACGACCCTGACGCCGGCACCCGCCCGGTCTCCTTCTCTAAGCACCTGTACATTGAGCAGGATGACTTTTTGGAGACCCCCATCCCCAAATATAAGCGCCTGTACCCAGCCGGCCCTGAGTGCCGCCTGAAGGGTGCTTATCTGATTAAGTGCACTGGCTGCGTCAAGGACGAGGCAGGCAACGTGGTAGAGGTCCTGGCGGAGTACGATCCTGAATCCCGTGGAGGCAATCCCGCCGATGGCCGCAAAGTGAAGGGAGCTACCATCCATTGGGTGGATGCCGCTACCGCTGTAGATGCTCAGGTACGCCTGTATGATAACCTCTTTGCTGATGAGGCACCTGATGCCGGGGACAAGAACTTCCTGGATTGCTTGAATCCCAACTCTCTGGAGGTGCTGGAGGGCTGTAAGCTGGAGGCGTCTCTGGCTCAGGCTCAGGCGCCGGCCCAGTACCAATTCCTCCGCCTTGGCTACTTCTGTGTAGACAGCAAGGATTCCAAGCCCGGGGCGCTGGTATTCAACCGGGCAGTCAGCCTGAAGGACGGCTTCAAGCCCGGGAAATAACAAATACAGATTCAGAGCATG
>ENA-ORUF01001299-ORUF01001299.1-human-gut-metagenome-genome-assembly--contig:-NODE-1299-length-28021-cov-2.928413_pt1 | contig 28021 bp, 27 predicted proteins | sample MGYA00242077_ERZ509203 | MGnify/ENA primary metagenome ERZ509203 (study PRJEB26280, sample SAMEA2338834) | human gut metagenome | biome: human gut; feature: human-associated habitat; material: faeces... | reverse complement strand
CAGATCCCTTGGGCGGTGAGGGTGGTGGCATAGTCGGGGGAGTCGTTGTAGAGGGCGGCGGCGCCGAAGAGATCCCCTGGCTCCAGGGTGCTGACGGTGAGGCTGCCCTTGGTCACCAGTACCCGTCCGGAGAGGAGCAGCCCCAGACAACGGCGGAAGCGGTCGGGTCGGTAGATCTCTGCGCCGGAGGAGAAGTCCTCCACCGAACAGCCGGACCGCGCCAGGACATCCCGGACCAGTGCCTCGGGACATGCCTGAAACAGGGGGCAGCGGAGGAGCAGATCCCACTGGTGCGGAGGGAGAGAGACAGGCATGGAGGTCAGCTCCTTTCCAAAACTGTCTCATTTGAGACGGTTTTATTGTAGAACAGCTGGAGGGAAATGTCAAGGGAAAGAGCATATGCCATGAAAACATGTAAGACCGGTATATGAGGAGGGGCGCGCACGGAAGGGAGAGGGAATTACCTGTATGGTAAAACGCCTGGGGAGACAGACGCCCCTGTCTGCCTCCCCAGGCGTTTTTACCATATCGTTCCGCCCCAGGGGTCAGCCCTTGAGCAGATCCTTGAAATAGGTGTCTGCGTAGTGGATGGCGCCCACTGGGTTGTGGGCCAGCACCCGGTCTTTTACCACCAGGGTGGTGACCAGTGCTTTGGAGTATTGATAGAAGAGGGAGTCGTGGCCCACACACAGCCCCAGACAAATATTGAATTGGGTGTCCTGGCTGTTGAGCAGCTCGGCCTGGGCAATGGGGTTGCACATGGCCTCAAACTGGCCGGGCTGGAGCTTGCACTCCTCCGGCACCCCGGCCCGGGACTTGTCCAGTCCGCCGGTCTTGCAGATGACGGACACCACCTGGAAGCCGTTATTCCGCAGGAGCCGCTCCACCACAGCGGCCTCCTTCTTCAGTGCCGCACAGAAAGCCAGACCCAGCTTTTGATAGTGCATGGATCGGGAGAACTCCACGATCTCCTTCAGGCGGGGCCAGCGGCAGTAGCCGATGGCCTCGGTGGCGGCGCTGGCGATAAAAAAGTCATGGTTCTCCGGCTTGAAATACTCCTCCAGAATGGAATCAAAGAAGGCCCGGTCCCGCATGGGACAGTTTTTCGGCATCTTATCCAGCTGTCCGGAGCGGCAGGCCTCAATGGTGCAGGACGCGCAGGTGAACATGGGATCCTCCTCCTTTGAAAATGAAAGAGACAGGGAGAGACAGCCTCACAGGCTGGACAGGTAGGCCGCCGGGCCGCTCTCGTACAGGTCGCCGCCATGGGTGTCCAGGATCACCGTCAGGGGCAGGTCCCGCACCGTCAGACGGCGCACTGCCTCGCAGCCCAGGTCCTCCCAGCAGATGACCTCCAGCGCCTCCACGCTGGCGGCCATCAGGGCACCAGCGCCCCCCAGGGCGGCCAGATAGACCGCGCCATTGCGGACCACCGCCTCCTTCACTGCCTGGTTCCGGGCCCCCTTGCCGATCATAATGGCCTGACCCAAGTCCAGCAGGCGGGGGGAGTAGGCGTCCATCCGGCCGCTGGTGGTGGGTCCGGCGGAGCCGATGACCTGACCGGGGCGCTCCGGAGTGGGGCCCACATAGTAGACGGCGGAGCCCTCCGCCGGGAAGGGGAGAGCCTCTCCCGCATCCAGAAGCTCCATCATCCGCTTGTGTGCGGCGTCACGGGCGGTGTAGACCGTGCCTGAGAGGAGCACAGTGTCCCCGGCCCGCAGGGGGACCAGATCCTCCTTTGAGACAGGGGTGGTCAGTTTATATTGCATGGAAACAGCCTCCTTTACAGTTCTGCCGTAGCTCGGCGAGTGACATGACAGCTGACATTCACCGCTACGGGCAGTCCGGCCACATGGGTGGGGGCGGTCTCAATGGACAGTCCCAGGCAGGTGGTTTTCCCACCAAACCCCTGGGGGCCGACGCCTAGGGCGTTGATCTCGTCCAGAAGCTCCCGCTCAAGGCTGGCATAGAAGGGATCGGGATTGGGCTGGTCGATGGGCCGGAGCAGAGCGTGCTTTGCCAGATAGGCCACCTTGTCGAAAGAGCCGCCGATCCCGATGCCCAGTACCGTGGGAGGGCAGGGGTTGGAGCCCGCCAGGCGCACCGTCTCCACCACAAAGCGTTTCACACCCTCCACTCCGTCAGCGGGCTTGAGCATCCCCAAGCGGCTCATGTTCTCACTGCCGAAGCCCTTAGGGGCTACGGTGATCTTGCAGACGTCCCCGGGGATCAGCCGGAGGGTGATGGCGGCGGGGGTGTTGTCCCCGGTGTTCACCCGGCGGATAGGGTCGCCCACGATGGATTTACGGAGATAGCCCTCGCCGTAGCCCTGGCGGACCCCCTCATGGATGGCCGCCTCGAACTCACCCTCGATGTGGACCTCCTGGCCCAGTTCCACAAACACACAGGCCATGCCGGTGTCCTGGCAGACAGGCAGATTTTTTCCCTCTGCTAGTTCCAGGTTGTCCCACAGCAGACCCAGGGTCTCCCTGGCCAGGGGCCAAGGCTCGCTCTGCCGGGCCGCGTTCAGGGCGGCCACGATGTCCGCAGGCAGATGGGTGTTGGCCTGGATGCACAGCTTGGCCACCGTCTCGGTGATGGCGGCGGCCTGGATGGTACGCATAGACACTCCCTCTTTCTCTTTGGTTTTTTTCATTGTACCAAAAAAGCGAACACTTTTCTAGGGAAAGAAAAAATCCCGCCGAATCTGGCGGGATTTTTTCTGGCTGGATCACTGGGGAAATGGGGCCTCAAAGTAGAAATTGCCATGGTCGAAGCAGATCGGGCCATAGTTGACATAATGGCCGGAACCGCCCAGATCGTCAATGGAACGGAAGGGATAATGGAGCAGTTTGGACTGATGGCGGAGGAAAATTTCCGCGAAGTCATAGAAATTGGAGTTGTCTGCCCTGTCAAGGAAGGTGCTGGCGTCTGTGGTGTAGGCCAGGTATCCCATCATCTCAGAGGCCTGTTGGGGGATGGAAAAGGATAGGTAGGGGGTATATTTGAGATGGCCGAGACGCTCCAGCTCATGCTGGTACCACCACTGCTGGTCCTCGGTGAGTTCCTCTGCGGTCTGGCCCCCCGCCAGGTGAATATCCGGGTTGGCAGCATAGGCTGCCTCGCTCTCCACCCATAGAAGGCGGCCGGAGTAGTCGTCAGCGGGGTAGTTGCCACTGGGTATGATGGAGAATTGCTCCTGCAGTCGGAGAGTGGGAAGGGCTTCATATTGGAAAAAGTGGTACCATCGCACCTGTCCATGGGGGAGAAAGACCAGCCAGACGGATAGGCGGGCCTGGGTGTCCCCTGCCTGGACAAGGAGGTGGTTCCCTTCCACCAAAGGCACGTCATCATCTGTTAGGTCGAGGTCTGACCAGTGTCCGGTCTCCACGGCAACGGCCCGGGCGCACCGCTCCAGCTCCGCCCCGTCCAGGGCGGCGGCGGCGTCCTCCGGCAGGCCCAGGGAGACCAGGCGGGTCCGGATGTCCTCCTGCTCCGCCGTCAGCTGGGCCGCCGGCTCCGCCGGGCCGGTGGGGATGCGGCCGCCCAGCCACAGGGCGGGGGGGATGGCGGCCAGGGTGAGGGCGAACACCCCCAGCAGGAAGGGCCGGGCGGACACCCGCACGGGTGCGGGGGCGATGTCATAACCCAGGCCCGCCAGAGCATCGCTCTGGTGGGCGATGCACACCAGCAGGCGGATCTCCAGGATGAGGAAGGCGATGGGACGAAGGTAATAGAGCCAGTGGTTGGTGATGGTGACTCCCAGCCAGCCGGGCTCAACGGCGGGGACCAGCTCGGACCACAGGGCGGTGGCCAGGGCCAGCAGATAGCAGAGAAAGCCTTCCCTCAGCCAATCCCTGGGGGGCTGAGCCTCTCCCACGGTGCGGAAGGCGGCCCGGGAGCCCCGCCACAGGGCGAACAGGAGGAGCAGGTCCATCCCCCGTATGGGCCAGGTGAGCCCCCAGTTGACAGCGGGATTTCCCGTGATCCACCCCATCACCGGGGTGGCGGTTAGAACATCCAGGACCATGTGGATGGCCAGCAGCAGACCGGACAGCCCCCAGCACAGCCGGAACCAGGGATTTTCCCGCCGCAGGGAGCGGTACCCCAGATACATCAGAGCGGCCCCCAGCAGGGGAAGCAGGTATTGGAGATAGAAGAATTCCAGCCGGAAGGTGGTCAGTGCCATTCCCCACAGGATCTTGGACATGGCGGCCTGCCAGGGGTTGTAGTCCTGGATCTCATTTGGGTCGGGGGGGAGATCGGCCATCTCCTGGGTGAGACGGAGATCAAATTCGTCCTGTTTCATAGCGGATCACCTCCCAGCTTGTTCTGGAGCCCCTTTCGGATGCGGTACAGGCGGCCCTCCACCGCCCGCGGGGTGAGCCCCAGCTCCGCCGCGATGCGGGCGGTGGACTGGAGATAGTAATATTTACGGTAGAACAGGGCGCGGTCCCGGCTGGACAGGGAGGCCAGGGCACGCTCCAGACGCTCCGCCCGCTCCTTCCGCAACAGCTGCTCCTCCGGACCCGGGGCGGGGTCCGGACGGGTCTCATCCAGCGCCTCGGCGCTGTGGCGCTGTGCGCTTCTCAGATGGTCCACGGCGGCGTTCCGGCACAGCACGGTGAGCCAGGTAGCGGGGCTGGAGCGCTCCGGGTCGTACTGCTCCCGCTTTTCCCACAGCTTCAGGCGCACCTCGGCCAGGCAGTCCTCCTGCCGGTGGGGGTCGGACAGCACCCCGGACACGATGTACCGCAGCATCCCCTCATAGTGGGCCAGCAGGGGCTCCAGGGCCTCCCGGTCCCCCTGCCGGAGCCGTTCCATCCATGCGGACGGGTCCATGCCGGTCACCTCCTTCTGTCGTTCTGGATCCTCTGTCCGTATATACGGGGAAAGGGGGGAGAACCCACGGAAAAATCTGCCCCTGGTCTGTTTGTTCCCAGTATAGCAGGGCGGGGGCGGCCTGGAAAGGAAAATATAAAGGTGGGCTTTGTGACCCTGCTGGCCAAGGATACCTGGGGGGTCTGGCACAAGCAGATCTACCTGTATCGGATCCGGCAGGACGGAGGCTTTGAGGGCAGCGACGGCTGGCTCACCCTGTCCGGGCCCCCAGACCTCACCGGCTTTCAGCAGGGGTTCTGGTGACGGGACGCAGGGCGTTTTGCGCAGGGGCGGACGAAAAACGCGGATCTCAGCCCGCAGCGGAAACAGAAAAACATTGACCGGGAACCGCGTGGCTCCCGGTCAATGTTTCGTTGCGTTCCTGTTTGAAAAACGAGTTTGCGGCGGGTCTTTCTCAGAGGTCATAGAATCGGACCCTGCACAAAAAGCGAATATAATTCCAGCAGGCACAAGATGATGGCGGAAACAAATAAAAACCGCTTTGCACCCAATGAGACCCGCTGAATGGCGATGACGCAGTACAGTGCGAATACAACAAGGAGAGGAGCAGGCGAAATGTTCCATGTCAGGCCGTACAGCAGGCTGAGCGCCCTTCCGCAGGAGGCGGCAAGCATCAGTGCGCCCCAGAAAAATGCAAATCCATTCAGGACTCTGGCAGGAAGCTTCATGCAGGACACCTCTTTCATATTGATACATGATTGTCATGATATTTTTACCATAGCCCGGGGCGGAAGGCAAGGGGACGGATCTGTTTCTCGCTTTTTCCCTCCATGCGGCGCGGGAGAAACCATCGGACCGCCTCAGGGGGAGACGGTCCGATGTGTTTGTTTACAGGTCATGGAGCGGCCTGCTATCGATGGATTTTCCAAATACTATAAAGGGATTTCTGTAACACGATATGCATATAGTCTTCTTATCCACCACGGTACTACAAGAGATCCATCTAGGCTTTTGATTTGAAGTACCGTTTCTCCTGATGTTTTACCGTCTGTGGCAAGAATTTTTATGATATGAACATCACGACGGGACATAACATACATGAGTGGTATTTTTTCTTCTGAACCATCCGCGTTTTCGATAAACAGAATGACTCTTTCGCCGCCCATAGAATCTACATGGGTATTGATGTTACTTCCAGGGGCTATATCTGTAAATGTATGAACTGGATCCAATGCTCCAAATGCAATATATGGAATTGTAGTGGTGGATTGATTTTCGATCTGAATATTAAATCCTCTGTGATAGGTATTGATGCTAATCGTGCGCCAGAATATCAGTCCTATCAGAAGAATGAATATCCCGAGAATGATTAAAGTGCGCCTCTTTTGTTTCATGTTACCTTATCTTCGTCATCGAACTTTAAAGCTTCGATTTCATCTCTTACTGCGACAGCCCAATCAATATCAATTTCCGCACCATCGACAGCAGCCTTGGCCACACATTCATAGCTCTTATTTAAAAAACCTAATGTTTCCGAAATATGACCTTCTTTACCGGCGGTGATCGTTGTTTTGTGCTTTCCGTTCATAGAGATTTCTACATCTGTTTTCCCGTTGTTTTTCACATAGAAGTTGAATGTAGAGCCATTTCTGTCATTCAAAACCTCTGTGTGAGTGAATTTAGAGCCGGTAAAAGTACCATCATCGCTCATACGTGGCGCGGGAAGTAATTGCCCGTCAGAGATACCGGTATCACCGGTCATTGGGGCACAGAGATAGTCAAAATCAGAACCGTTTTTGTTGGAAGCCTCACAGCGGTAGGTCCCCTTTGCCATATTACTGCCGTTTGTATCAAACTCGACGCTGTCATGGGCAGGAATTTCAAACTCAGATTCTCCATTGACTGTAACTTTTCCGCCCCAGATACCAAAAAGTCCTTGCTTGTGAATTGTGATCACAATATCTTCGTCGCTGTGATTGGCGAAGTAAAAACGAATTTGCCCGGCTTGATGGATCTCAAACGGGTCATAATTGCCCGAACTGTTCTGACAGGTTACGGAGTTCCCCAAATTTGAAATCGGAATATAAATCGTATCTGGCTGGAGGTTTTCAATGTAGTGCTCAGAAACATCGACATACACGATATGATCTTCTATGTCGGGATAGGGCATACTTGTTGCGGTCTCCAGAGCCTCCATGGAAAAGCATACATATCGGGAGCCGGCGAAATCTTCGGACAGAAGGATCTTTCCCTGTGGGTCTGTGTTCACCAGGATGTCATCTTCTGAAAAACGGGCGGCAAAATCTGTGTACATGGGCGGCAGTTCAGCGGATTCATCCGAGGGGAAGTGAAGATCGGTTCCGTCCGGACATTGCAATGTGCCGCCATAACCTGTTATTTCAGAGTGATCTTCTGGACTTTGGTCCATGTGATTCCCGTCCCAATCCACAATAAACTCGTCTGTTTGCGGAGGCTCAGACTTCGCTGGAGAGAAGGAACAGGCAGGTAAAAAAAGCATCAGGATCGCTGCAAATAATAGAGGACTGGGGAACACAGGTTTGTTTTTGTACATAAATTTCTCCTACTCAGTATGCTGGTGAAGGCTGAAATCATAATTACATAATTATATGAAAGATCAATACTCAGGAACTAAAGTTATAAAATCACCCCTTTTACCAAAATTCTCCTTGTCATATGTGGAAACGCGCATTCCATATCCATATCCACGGATTCCGTCTACCCAAAAAATATACCCTTCATCAACGTTTTCGATAAACGCAACTGTATCGTCTACCATATTTGCGATAGCAAGATTTACTTTGCAAGGAATATTTTCTCCATATTGCCCAACGGTCTTTACGTCAGTATCATTGCAAATAACCTCTGCATAGTTTGTGGTTGAGGTGTTTGCATATGGTATGACAACACCTTCATATCTGGTAGGATTCAGGTCTCCCGGATTGCGGGTTACAGAAGAAGATTGTAGGGGGGGGGTAAAGATGCAGATTTGTTTTCATGTGGAATTTCCCAATCAGCAGGGAAAATATCTTGAAATGCTGGTAGTTCTCGTACAATATTTCCCTCGAGATCGGTCAGCACGGAACCTGTACATAAATTTTTGTCATACCAAGAGTTGTGAAAAATGATATTTTCCCGTGCGGCCAAAACAAGTTTTTCAGCAGCTGGGGATGCAGTAGATACATCGAGGTATGCGTATGTCTGGGCAACATCCAAATCAGTTTTCGCCGACTGAAGCAAATTTGTATATTCGTATTGTGAAAGAGTTTCTAATTGATGAAGCGCAGGCACATTGACGGAAGAAAGGAGGCTTTCGGAATAATCTACAGCTAATGCGGGTGTTAGCAACATGGTTACAGATAAAGAAGTGGCCAGCAACCCTTTTTTAATGTTGAAATTCATCATAAAATCCCCTTCCGTGTTAAATTTTGATACTGTATTCGTTTGCAAATCAGAACTAGTTCTGCTTTACTTAAAATATTATATAAAAACATATATTTGTCAATAAAAAATATATTGACAAATATAAGATTTGTTTTAAAATAACATTTGGCTCAAAAGAATGATGTGAGGTTTTATGGAAAAGAACACAAAACGAAGCGGGACCCCGGAGGGGTTCCGGGAATCCTTAAAAAAGGCAACGACCGAGATGCTGGTGCTGTTTCTCCTGCGCCGACGGTCCATGTACACCTATGAGATGATGAACGAGATCGAGGCGCTCAGCCAGGGGGTCATCACCTTCAACACCCTCTATCTGACCATCCACCGCCTTCAGGACTTTGGCTATGTGGAGGAGCAGGGAAAGGTGGTCAGCGAGGACAACCGGGTCCGGCTCTACTTTGCCATCACCCCAAAGGGGGAGGGGTATCTGGCCGCCCTGATCCGGGAGTACCGGCAGTATACCGATACAGTGGACCAGATCCTGGGCCTGCCGGAAAGGGGGAAGGAAGTATGAATACCTGGAGCACCATGGGGGACTACTTCCGCGCCCTGGAGCGCTGTCTGGACTGCCCCGGGAAAGACCGGGAGCAGTTTCTGGCCCAGGCCCGGCGGATGGCCGACGATTTTCTTCAGGGCAAGCCCGATGCCACGCCCGACGAGGTGGCCGGATTCCTGGGGGAACCGGAGGAGCTGGCCCGGTGCCTGCTGGAGGAACTGGATCCGGAGATGCTGGAACGCCGGAAGAGGCGGAGAAAGCTGGGCAGACGGATCCTGGTGGGCGTGGCTGCGGCAGTAATTGTGACACTTTGTATCTCAGTGGGCTGGTTGGCGACGCACCGCCATCAAATTGAAGTTACAGAACGCCTAGTCATCTATGCGGAGGAGGAACTGCCAAGTGAGTAATTTGAAAAAGAAAATAAGTGCCCTGATGGGTGCATTTTTATTGGTATCCTGTGCGATATTGCCTGTTTCAGCAGTTGAAATGAAACAAAATGTTCAGGTTTTCTATATGGATTCCGGTAATATTCAAGTTGAAACGGTGCTTATCATTCACGATTCGCAGATGCTGGCCCATTCAAAGAGCGCTGATATAAAAAGAACTTATAAATCAGATGGTAAAGTAATTGCAGAAGTAACACTCTCTGCGACCTTTGGATATGATGGGGAGGATGCCTGGGTGATCAGTGCCGACGGTTCTCATGTAACTTACAGCGGCTGGTCCTATGGCAGTGAGCAGATTGCTGATTCTGGAAATCGAGCTCGTCTGACTGCAAGATTGTCTCATTCGGGTGATAGTTCAATTCCTGTTAGTCTTTCCCTCTCCTGCACCCCCTCCGGCCAGATCAGCTGACCATCCCCAAAAACAGGCACGGCGGACCGCAAAAGCGGTCCGCCGTGCGGCGTATTGGGGGCTTTGCCCCGCGCTTTGGCCCGTTTGCTCCGCCTCTTGTAAAAAAGCCGGAAATGTGAGACAATAGGGCCAGCCTAACAAAGACAGGAGACACAAGTATGATGACCGACCTGTTTGAAAAATCCATCGCCACCCTGGAACTGCCCCGGGTGCTGGAGCAGCTGGCCGCCTGCGCCTCCACCCAGGAGGGGAAGGAGCGCTGCCTGGCCCTGCGGCCCATGACCGACCCGGACGACGTGCAGCGGGCCCAGGAGGAGACCTCCGCCGCGGTGGAGATGCTCATTAAGCGGGGGAGCCCCGGCTTCTCCGGCGTCAAGCCCGTGGGAGCCAGCCTCCACCGGGCGGATATGGGGGGCAGCCTGAACACCCGGGAGCTGCTGGAGGTGGCCGCCGTGCTGCGGTGTGCCCGCACCGTCCAGGACTACGGGGCCGGGGAGGAAAAGACCCCCATCTCCCACCTGTTCCGCGCCCTCACCCCCAACCGCTTCCTGGAGGAGACCATCACCAACTCCATCATCGGGGAGGACGAACTGGCCGACTCTGCCAGCAGCGAGCTGGCCTCCATCCGCCGCCACATCCGGGCCACGGAGGCCAAGGTCCGTGATATTTTGCAGCGGATCCTCTCCTCCAACCAGTCAAAGTACCTCCAGGAGTCCATCATCACCATCCGCTCCGACCGCTATGTGGTGCCGGTGAAGTCGGAGTTCAAAAACGCCATCCCCGGCCTGGTCCACGACGTGTCCTCCTCCGGCTCCACCTTCTTCATCGAGCCTATGGGCGTGGTGAAGGCCAACAACGATCTGCGGGAGCTGATGGCCCAGGAGAAAAAGGAGATCGAGCGTATCCTGGCGGAGCTGTCCGCCCAGTGTGCCGCCCACAAGGAGGACATTGCGGAGGACTATGACCTGCTGGTGTGGCTGGATGCCATCTTCGCCCGGGGCCGGCTGTCCCTGAACATGGAGGCCGCCCAGCCCCGGCTGTCCGACCGGTATTTACGCCTGCGGAAGGCGCGGCACCCCCTGCTGGACCGGAAAAAGGCGGTGGCCAACGACCTGGAGCTGGGGGACCGGTTCGACACCCTGATGATCACCGGCCCCAACACCGGCGGAAAGACGGTGACCTTAAAGACCATCGGCCTGCTGACCCTCATGGCTCAGTGCGGCCTGCATATCCCCACTGGGGCGGACTCCACGGTGCGGATCTTTGACCGGGTGCTGGCCGACATCGGGGATGAGCAGTCCATTGCCCAGTCCCTGTCCACCTTCTCCTCCCACATGACCAACATCGTGGGCATTTTGCAGGAGGCGGACGACAGGACCCTAATCCTGTTCGACGAGCTGGGGGCGGGCACCGACCCGGTGGAGGGCGCGGCCCTGGCCGCCGCCATCATTGAATCCGCCCGGGGGATCGGCGCCCTGGTGGCCGCCACCACCCACTATGCAGAATTAAAGGTATACGCCATGACCACCGACGGGGTGGAGAACGCCTCCTGCGAGTTCAACGTGGAGACCTTGGCACCAACCTACCGGCTGATCCTGGGTATCCCAGGAAAATCCAACGCCTTCGCCATCTCTCGCCGGCTGGGCCTGCCGGAGTATATCATAGAAAAAGCCGCCGCCCGGCTGGACGCGGAGAACGTACGCTTTGAGGATGTGCTCACCAAGTTGGATCAGCAGCGCCAGGAGATGGAGAAGGACCGGGCGGAGGCCCGGCGGCTGAAGCTGGAGATGGAGCAGTCTGCCGCCAAGGCCCGGGAGTACCGGGAGCGCCTGGAGGCCGAGCGGGCCAAGGTGGTGGAGAAGGCACAGGCAGAGGCCCGCTCCATCATCCAGGAGGCCCGGGCGGCCAGTGACCTGGCCATCTCCGAGCTGAAGGAGCTTAAAAAGCGGAAGGATCTGGACTGGCAGAAGGTGAACGACGGCCGGGCGGAGGCCCGCCGCCTGCTCAACGAGGCCGAGCGGGGCATCGGCGGCCCCGTGCAGGAGCCGGAGGCACCCCCTCCCACCCGGGATGCCAAGGTAGGGGACACGGTGGAACTTGTGTCTATGGGTACAAAAGCATCCGTCTTGTCGGTGAATAAGGACGGAACCCTCCAGCTTCAGGCTGGGATTTTGAAAATCTCCGCTAAGCAGAGCGAGGTTCGGGTGGTGGAAGGGGAGACCCAGAGCCAGAAAGAGACCCGGCGGATCATCCAGCGGGCGGAGCGCACCCTACGTACCGCCGCCCCCCGAGAGGTGGATCTGCGGGGCATGATGACCGATGAGGCTGTGGCCGCTCTGGAGAGTTTTCTGGACACTGCCATGCTGGGCAAGCTGGAAACGGTGACTGTGATCCATGGCAAGGGCACCGGCGCAGTGCGCAATGCTGTGCGTGCCTATTTGAAGCGCAGCCGCTATGTGAAATCCTTCCGCCCCGGCCGCTACGGTGAGGGAGAGGACGGCGTGACGGTGGTAGAGCTGAAATAAATTGCCATGTGACCGGAGAGAATCCCGTGTTTTGTTTCGAATTAGTAGACAAAAGGAAGAAGCCATCATTTTTACTGTAAAATTCCTTCTTGAGAAAATGAAATCATGCAAAAAGACGAAATGCAATTTCCTCTGTAATAAATTTCAAACGAAAAACAGAGATTTGTGAAAAATGTCATTGACGAGGACGGGATTTATCTGCTATGCTAAGAATACAATATGACGAGTGCGGAGGTACGGTTGTATGTATAGTCAGGAAGCGGTCGTGAACAATCAGGTTGGGCTGCATGCCAGACCGGCCACGTTCTTTATCCAGAAGGCGAATGAGTTCAAAAGTGCGATCTGGGTGGAGAAGGACGAGCGGAAGGTCAATGCGAAGAGCCTGCTGGGCGTTCTGTCCCTGGGCATCGTGAAGGGCACCCCCATCAAGCTGATTGCGGACGGCCCCGACGAAAAGGAAGCGGTGGAGGCCCTGTACAAGATGATCTCCTCCGATTTTTCCGAGTAATTTTCCCAAGCACAATGAAAAGGCGCCGCCATGCGGCGCCTTTTTTGATATTCAAAACGCGCACATCTTGAACAACAGAAGCACAGACCAGAGTATGTTCAGCGGCCTCGATTCATCCAGATCATTCAAAATTCCTCATTCCGTTCCAAAGGAGGGACATTCGGATGAAGCAGATGTTTGTGTCAGAGCCTGCCCGGCGGGGCGAACTGCGTCTCAGGCTGGGGAAACAGTATTTCTGTGCCCGGCGGTGGCTCTGGTGGCACACCTCGGGCGTGCGCTTTGCCCGCCACCGCCCGGAGTTCCCCTGCCCGGTCCTCTGTTTCCGGCACAGCACTCCACTGCTTCGAAAGCTGAAGGACGTGGATATGTGGATGCAGCGGAACAAGGTGCATAACCTGCGTCTGGCGGTGGAGCGGCTGGATGGAGTGGTCCTCCTGCCGGGAGAGACCCTGTCCTATTGGAAATGCATCGGCGATCCCAGCCGTCGGAGAGGTTATGTGGAGGGGATGATGCTGAAAAATGGACAGGTGACCTCTGCAGTGGGGGGCGGGCTGTGCCAGCTGGCGAATCTCATTTACTGGATGACCCTCCATACCCCTCTCACAGTAACGGAGCGGCACCGCCACGGTTATGACGTGTTTCCGGACAGCGGACGTACCCAGCCCTTCGGGAGCGGGGCCACCTGCTGCTACAACTATGTGGACCTGATGGTCCGTAACGATACGGACCGCCCTTACCGGCTGGCACTCCAGGTTGGAAAGCGGGATCTGGAGGGGGCGTGGTACTCCGACAGACCCCAGCCCTACACCTATCAGATCTATCAGGCGGAGCACCGGATGCAGGGGGAGTACTGGGGCGGATACACCCGCCACAACGTGATCCGCCGGCGGGTGCTGGACTCCACTGGAGAGTTGGTGGGGGACGAGCTTGTGACGGAGAATCACGCCATCATGATGTATAACCCGCTGCTGGAGAAGGGGGAGGGCCCGTTTCCGGATGCGGAGTAAGGAGGATGCAGCGCCTCTATGACCTTTGATGAATTGAAAGAAAAAGCCCACAGCCTGCCTCTTAAGCCAGGGGTATACATCATGCAGAATGCCCAGAGCGAGGTCATCTATGTGGGCAAGGCCAAGGCTCTGAAGAATCGGGTGAGCCAGTATTTTGCCAATTTGGCTGCTCACACAGAAAAGACCAGAGCCATGGTGTCTCAGATCGATCACTTTGACGTCATCATTGCTGACAGTGAGTTTGAGGCCCTGATCCTGGAAAACTCCCTCATCAAGCGGCACCAGCCCCGGTACAATATCCTATTGAAGGACGACAAGGGCTATCCCTATATCCGTCTGAGCGGGGAGGAGTATCCCCAATTCTCCCTGGCGGGCCGGGTGGCGGAGGACGGTGCCCGGTACTTCGGCCCCTACGGAAGCCGCCACAGCACCCAGGGGATCCTGGACGCTCTGCGCACCGCCCTGCGCCTGCCCTCCTGCCGGAAGAAGTTTCCCCGGGACATTGGGAAGGAGCGCCCCTGCCTGAACTTCCATATGGGAAAGTGTGATGGTTACTGCCGCTCTGCGGAGATGAAAGAGCAGCATGAGGAAGCCATCCGCCAAGCGGTCTCCCTGCTGGAAGGGCGGTTCAAGGAGGTCAAAGCGGACCTGACTGCGGAGATGGAGCAGGCCGCGGAGGAGCTGCGGTTTGAGCAGGCAGCCCAGCTGCGGGACAGGCTCCGGGCCATCGAACTGCTGGGGGCCCGGCAGAAAGTGGTGGCCGGTTCCTTGGCGGACACCGACGTCACCGGCTTTTTCCGGGGAGCGGCCAAGAGCTGCTTTGTGGTGCTTCACTATGTGGACGGGGATCTGGCGGCCAAGGATATGGAGCTGCTGGAGACCCCGGTGGAGGAGGACGAGGAGGAAATCCTGTCCTCCCTGGTGCGGGAGTACTACGGGGGCCGCACCCGCCTGCCCCGTCAGATCCTGCTGCCCTGCGAGCTGGCCGACCAGGTCCCCCTCACCCGGATGCTGTCTGAGCAGGTGGGCAGCCGGGTGGAGTTGGTCACCCCCCAGAGGGGGGCGAAAATGGATCTGATCCGACTGGCCAACCAGAATGCAGCAGAGGAGGTGGAGCGGGCCACCACCCGGGAAGAGCGGCAAAATAAGCTGCTGGAGGCACTGGGGAGGATGCTGGGCCTGCCTGAGGCGCCCCGGCGGATGGAGTCCTATGACATCTCCAACACCGGATCTGACGATATCGTAGCCTCTATGGTGGTTTTTGAGAATGGACGCCCGCTGAAGCGAGATTATCGCCACTTCAAGCTGAAAGATTTGGATGGGCCGGACGACTACGCCTCCATGGAGCAGGTGCTCACCCGGCGCTTCCGCCGGTATCTGGACGGGGACGAGAAGTTCAATACCCGGCCCGACCTGCTCCTCATCGACGGCGGCGAGAACCATGTGCGGGCGGCCTGCCGGGTGTTGGAGACCATGGGGCTGGACATCCCCGCCTTCGGTATGGTGAAGGATGAACGCCACCGGACCCGGGCCCTGGTTGCCCCTGATGGGCGGGAGATTGGGATCCAAGCCATCCCGGCGGTGTTTGCCCTCATCGGCCAGATCCAAGAGGAGACCCACCGCTTCGCCATCGAGTTCAACCGGCAGCAGCGGAAGGGGCGGGTCCAGGGCTCTGTGCTGGACAAGATTCCTGGGGTGGGAGAGAAGCGCCGCAGCCAGCTGATCAAGCACTTTAAAAGTGTCAAGGCCATCCGGGAGGCCACACTGGAGGAGCTGGAGCAGGTGGTTCCGAAGAACACCGCACAGGCGGTCTTTCAGTATTTTCGGGAAGTTAGAAATTAGGAATTAGGAATTAGGAGGGACGCAGATATGCGCGTGATCTCAGGGACCGCCCGCGGGCGGCGTTTGAAGGAACTGCAGGGGATGGAGACCCGGCCCACCACAGACCGGGTGAAGGAGGCCCTGTTCAATATCGTCCAGTTTGAACTGCCCGGGCGGCAGGTGCTGGATTTGTTTGCGGGAACGGGGCAGCTGGGTATTGAGGCCCTGTCCAGAGGAGCGGCCCGGTGTACCTTTGTGGATCAGCGGCGTGATGCGGCGGCCCTGGTACGGGAGAACCTGAAACTGACCGGACTGTCCCAGCAGGCCCAGGTGGTCCAGGCAGATTCCATCTCCTTTCTCATGTCTTGCCGGGAGAAGTTTGATGTGATTTTCCTGGATCCGCCCTACCTCACCGGGGCGCTGGAAAAGGCGGTTGAGACCGTATCCGCATTTGACATTCTTCGGGAACATGGTATAATGGTCTGCGAAAGTCCCCTGGAGCAGGAACTGCCCACCTTGGCAGCCCCCTACGAGCGGGGAAAAGAGTACCGGTATGGAAAGATCAAGCTGACCGTATACCGACACTTGGGAAGAGAGGACCGCCGATGAAAATTGCGATCTATCCCGGCAGCTTTGATCCAGTGACGCTGGGGCATCTGAACATCATCAAGCGGGCGGCCGCCTGCTTTGACCGGCTGATTGTCTGTGTGATGATCAACTCCAAAAAACAGGGGATGTTTACTCCGGAGGAGCGGGTAGAACTGCTGAAAAAGGCGACGGCCCGGTTCCCGAATGTGGAGGTAGACTACTCTGACGGGCTGCTGGCTGCCTATGCCAAGCGGCGCCGGGCCCATGTGGTGGTCAAGGGGCTGCGGGCCGTCTCCGACTTTGAGCAGGAGGTCCAGATGGCGGTCATTAACCGTAAGCTGAACCCCGGTTTGGAGACCATGTTCCTGGCCTCCAGCGAAAAATATACCTATCTCAGCTCCACTATCGTCAAGGAGATGGCCCGGTACGGGGCCAATCTGGGGGATTTCCTTCCCCGGGAGATCGTGGAGGACGTGAATCGGCGCATGAAAGAATTGCAGGAAGGGAAGGTTTGACCCATGGCAAGCGGTGTGGAAGAACTGCTGGATATGCTGTTCGATATGGTGGATGAGGCCAAGAACGTGCCTTTATCCAGTGATAAATGTATGATTGAGCGGGACCGTGCTCTGGACCTGATCGATGATATCCGGGCACAGTTCCCGGTGGAACTGTCCGAGGCTAAGAAGCTGATGGCCAGCCGGGCGGATATGATTGCCTCTGCCAAGCGGGAGGCGGATGCTATCCGCCGCCAGGCGGAGGAGAAGGCCAAACAGCTGCTGGCCGAGGAGAGTATCCTCCTCCAGGCCCGCCAGCGAGCCAATGAACTGATGCAGCAGGCAGAGGATCGCAGCCGAGAGCTGAAGCGTTCTGCCAATGACTACTGCGAAGACGCCCTGCGCCGCACAGAAGAAGCGGTGGCAGAAGCGTACGATGAGATCAAAAAGTCCCGTTCTCGTTTCCGTGCGGCAGCCAGCGCTGCCTTGGGTATCCAGCCATCCGCCGGTGGGAGCACCCGTCCCATGTACGACGCAGCGGCAGACGAGGACTGAGAGAAGGGTATACCTCCGACACCTCCAACCGTTGGACAGATCCAAAACGGCCGCTTTTGCGGCCGTTTTTTGGCTGTTCTGTCTTTACACTGAGGGGAAAAAACGATATACTATTAAGGTTCTGAAGCCTAAACAAAGAACGCACGATCCAATTTTGTGGTTCCGGGCGGAGGTGTCTTTGCTTGTTCCTGGCCCTGTGGGTGAGGGGATGCGCAGAGGACCAGGCCCCGGAGAAAGGAAATACAGCGATGAAGAAACGCGCCGCATTGGCTCTTTTTACCCTTATGTCTCTGTTGCTGCCGGGCTGCGCTTCCACTGCGTCCGGCGGAACGGATGAGGAGGAGGCACGCCTGACTGTGCTGGCCTCTACCTATCCGGTCTATCTGGCAGCCAGATCTGTGGCAGATGGGGTGGAGGGCGTCTCCGTCCTCCGGCTGGAGACGGGGGCAGTGTCCTGCCTCCACGATTATACCCTTACCGTAGGGGACATGAAGAAGCTGGAGGGGGCCGACGTGGTGGCCCTGAACGGTGCTGGTATGGAGGAGTTTATGGAGGACGCTCTGGCCGCCTCCAGTGCCCCGGTCATCGACTGTTCTGCCGGGATCGACCTTCTGGAGAGCGAGGGCCACGTCCACCAGGACGGGGCGGAGGAGGACGACCACGACCACTTCGATCCCCACTACTGGATGGACCCGGAGAATATGGAGCGGATGGTGTGCAACATCAGAGACGGCCTCTCCCAGGCGGACCCAGAGCACGCGGAGGAGTATGAGGAGAACGCTGCGGGGCAGGCTGCTCTGCTCTACACCTGGGACTCCGCTCTTCAGGATATGATCCGGGAGGCGGAGGAGGCTGCTGGGGTTGAGATCGGCGGCCTGATCACCTTCCACGACGGGTTCCGCTATTTCGCCGAGGCCTTCGACCTGCCCCTGTTGGCCTCCATCGAGGAGGAGGAGGGAAGCGAGGCATCTGCCAAAGAAATCAACGAGATCACAGGACTTGTAAAGGAATATAGCCTGCCAGTGATCTTTGCTGAAATCAACGGCTCCGACGCCACTGCTCAGGCCATCGCCCGGGAGACAGGGTGCGCCGTGGCCCAGCTGTCCATGTGTATGGACGGACCGGAGGATGGGACTCTGTCCGACTACTATACAGTGCTGGCGGATAATGTGACCGCCGTGGTAAACGGATTTGCCGGGGAAGAAGTGATTCGATGAGAAAACTCAAGCACGGAAAGATGTCCGGCGGGTGCGGGGACTCCTGCTGTCTAAAGCTGGAGGGCCTGAACGTCCGTATTCAGGGGGAGGAGATTCTGGAGGATGTGTCCTTCCACCTCCACTGCGGGGAGATCACTGCTCTGATTGGCCCCAACGGGGCAGGCAAGTCCACCCTATTCCGCAGCATCCTGGGCCAGCTGCCCTACTCCGGGAGCATCACCTTTGCTCCGGCGGGTGGGCCTGCTATTCGGCTGGCTGATGGGACGGTCATGGGGGGGACTCGGCCCCTCATTGGATATGTGCCACAGTCCCCCAGCTTCGACCGGGGGGACCCGGTGTCGGTGCTGGACTTTTTTACCGCCGCCACCGCCCGATGGCCGGTGTGCCTGCCCATCCCCGGAAAGTACCGGGAGCGCTGCCGCCGCAGCCTGGAGCGGGTCCATGGCGGCGACCTGCTGGATAAGCCGATGGGGGGACTGTCCGGAGGGCAGCTCCAGAGGGTGCTGCTGGCACTGGCCCTGGAGCCAGTACCTCATATTCTGGTCCTGGATGAGCCTCTGTCCGGCGTGGACATCGAGGGAGAGCACCAGCTGCTGGAGATGCTGGACGAGCTGCGGACGGAGTATGACCTGTCCATCCTGCTGTCTACCCATGATTTTGCCACCCTGGGGCAGTTTGCCGACAAGGTGATTCTGCTGAACAAGCGGGTGCTTCGCATGGGAACGCCGGAGGAGGTCACCTCCTCGCCGGAGTTTTATGAGACCTTCCATCTAAGGATGGGGAAGGGAGGCGAGGACTGATGGAGCTTTGGTATGCGTTGGTGGATCTGCTGCCATTTGACTGGGCCCAGCCCGGATCCATGTACTTTATGAAAAACGCGCTGCTGGCGGTGCTGGTCATCTCGCCCCTGTTCGGCGTGCTGTCCACCATGGTGGTTCACAGCCGGATGTCCTTTTTCTCCGATGCCTTGGGACACTCCGCCTTTACCGGTATGGCCATTGGGGCCATCTGCGGCTTCAACGAGCCCACCTGGGCGGCGGTCCTCTTTGCGGTAGTGTTCGCCCTGCTGTTCAATTTGGTGCGCCGCCGCTCTGCCCTGGCCAGTGACACAGTGATCGGGGTGTTTTCCTCCACAGCGGTGGCCCTGGGCATCTTCCTTTCCACGCTGGGCGGGCGCTCTTTTACCAAGTTCAACAGCCTGCTCATCGGCGACATCCTCTCCGTGGAGCCGGAGAAGATCGCCCTGCTGGCGGGGATCCTACTGGTGGTGCTGATTTTGTGGGGGCTGTCCTTCAACCAGCTGATGCTCTCCGCAGTCCACCCCGCCCTGGCGGACAGCCGGGGGGTGAAGGTATTCTGGCAGGAGACGGTATTTTCCATCGCCATCGCTGTGGTGGTGACGGTGTCCATGACCTGGGTGGGATTGCTGGTCATCAACTCCCTGCTGGTTCTGCCCGCGGCGGCGGCCCGGAACGTATCCAAAACCATGTTCCAGTACCATCTAGTTTCTCTGTTGGGGGCGGTGCTGGCCGGAATCGCGGGGCTGATGACCTCTTACTATGTGGGTTCCTCCGCCGGTGCGGCCATTACACTATACCTGGCGGTGTGGTTCCTGATCACCTTCTTGGCCCGTAAGAAGCAATAAAAAACAACAAAAACAGCAGGCGTCTGCCTGCTGTTTTTGTTGTGTCAAATTTGAAAATCTTCGTCCTTCAAAGCGCTGAAATCCGCTTTGGCGGGACGAGGCGGAACGCGCTTGAGGGGATCATATCGAAAGGACCGGCAGTGAGAGCCGGCGGACATGACGCCTTTCTTGTCACAGACCACCTGCTCATCGTCCAGGGGACGGCTGCGGGCGCAGTAGACACAACGGGGCTCGATCTTCTTTTGAAACAGGGCCAACGGAGACACCTCCCTTGTCACAGGTGTTGGAAGCTCTCCCTATTATACCCCGTGGGCGTGAGATTTTCCACTGCTTTTTTTTATCCCATGGGCGGCCAGCAGGAGGAAGAGAAGCCACAAGCACCAGGCGGAGACAGAGGAGATGGTCAGGGCCTGCTGGAGGTCCAGAGAGGCCAGCGTTTCAGTCTGCTCGGCCAGATAGGCAGATACCGGGGCGTCCAGAGGAAACAGACGGGTCAGAAGACCCAGCAGGGCGGCGGAGAAAAGGCCGTGGAGCAGCTTGCCCCACAGATAGGTCCCCATGGACAGGCCGGAGTCCCCCAGAAAGGCCAGCACCTGGCAGTGGACGGACAGTCCGGCCCAGCCCAGCATGAAAGCGGCCATAGAGAGCCGCCCGGAGAGAGCTCCGCCGGTGAGAGATGACACCCCAGAGGAGACCTCCAGGATCCCGGTGAGCAGCCTCTCCGCCCACACCAGGGAGAGTCCCAGCGGAGCGCACAGCCGGGCCAGGAGCCGGGCTAGGCCGGTGAGCAGCCCGGAGAGGGTAAGCATCCGGATGGTCACAGTGAAAAATAAGATGAAGGCGCAAATATTCAGTGCGGAGGCCAGGGATCCGGTGACTGACCGAGTGAAGGCGGCAGAGAACCGGGCGGCTTGAAAGTGAGCCTCTGGCTGGCGGCTGTGGCGAGGTGGATCCTGGTAGCGGTAGAAGCGGAACAGTACCCCCACTAGCAGGGAGGCGGCTACATGGGCCAGATAAAGCAGCAGGCCTGCCGCTCCGCTGCCGAATACTCCGGTTCCCACTACCCCCAGGATGAAGGCAGGACCGGAGTTGTTGCAGAAGGCCAGCAGCCGCTCGGCCTCGGTGCGGGAGCACTGTCCGTTCTCGTATAGGGCGATGGCGGTACGGGCCCCCACCGGATAGCCTCCGATGAAGCCCAAAGCCACAGCGGAGGCGCAGGCCCCATTTACTCGGAAGAGGGGGGCCATTACAGGTTGAAACAGCCGCCCCAGACAGCGGGACATTCCAAGTTCCACCACCAGAGAAGAGAGCACGAAGAAGGGGAAGAGGGAGGGCAGAATGACGTTGCCGCAGAGGGAGAGGCCATCCTTCATGGCGGACATGGCCTCTCCGGGCCATAGGATCAGGGCCAGGGCAGCACACAAGAGCCCCAAGGCAAGACACAGATCCCGGATATGCTGTTTTCCCCAAAGACGCCCCATCCCACGTACCTCCCGTTCACTGTATGGTATCAGCAGGGATACTGTATGCCAGGAGATGGGGAAATCTGCCTGTCCAGCAAAAAATAACGCCCCGGAGCGGTCCTGTTGGACTGCCCCGGGGCGTTATAGTAGATGGAAAGATGGGGTCAGATGAGGGAAAGGGCCTCCTCATCTGCCACCAGAGTGAAGTCGCCGTGGAGCTGGAGAATAGAGGCGGGAACGTGAGGGGTCACAGGGCCGAAGAAGGCGTCCCGAATGGCCTGAGCTTTGGAGGCTCCGTTAGCAACCATCAGAACCTTCCGGGCCTGCATGATGTCCCGGACGCCCATAGTCCGGGCGTGGGTGGGGACCTCTTCCAGGCTGGAGAAGAAGCGGCGGTTGGCCTGTCGGGTGCTGTCGGTGAGTTCCACTTGGTGGGTGCCCAGGGAGAAAGACTCAGCGGGTTCATTGAAGCCGATGTGGCCGTTTACTCCCAGACCCAGCAGCTGAAGATCGATGCCGCCCAGGTCATGGATGATTTGGTCATAGCGGGCACAGGCTCCGTCACCATCAGGATCCATGCCGTCGGGAACGTTGGTATTGGACAGATCCAGATTGATGTGGTCGAACAGATTGTCCCGCATGAAATAGGCATAGCTCTGGTCGTGGTCCCGGTTCAGACCCACATACTCGTCCAAGTTGACGGTGTGAACCTGGGAGAAGTCCAGTTCGCCTGCCTGACAGCGGCGAACCAGTTCCTCATAGGTGCCCACAGGGCTGGAGCCGGTGGCCAGACCCAACACACAGCGGGGTTTGAGGATCACCTGGGCGGCGATAATATTGGCGGCGGCGCGGCTGAGCGCCGGGTAGTCCTTCACTGAGATGATTTTCATGGAACAATTCTCCTTTCCTGCGGAGCGCGGCCAGGGGGCGGGGGAGTTTCAGGCAGATCGGTTGTGGGGTTCCAGTGAACCGATCATAATGGTGTCCAGGAAACGGGCTCAGGTCCCGGCGCGATCCTGCTTTGATTGTAGCACAGTGACGGGGGATTGTCACTGAAAATTTGCGTCCTAGCGGCCAGATAGAGAAAAGGTGCGAATTGTCCTGCTGTTTATAATGAGCTTCCCCTGCGCTGAGATCTGCCGTCTGGATCTGGATGGGAAGTCAGTCTGGCAGGAGCCTTTGCCCGGAGGCGCCAGTGACGGGTGCAGAGCAGTCATCGATTGCTGAAATACTGAAGCACGGTGAGATCAAAATAAAGCGGCTCATAGCTGTTTATAAAATGGAAGCGATGATGACCTGGAAACAAGTCCTCTAACGGTTTCTTGGGACATAGAATTGGATGGGAATGACAATGTGCCGGTGAAAGGGCTGGGCATTGTAAGTCTTGCATCCTGCGGAAAATGCTGTTACAATAAAGGAGACTCTGGCGAAACTGGCCGGGGAAAACGGCAAACTGGCTCCGGCCAGAGATGGAGGCTTGCGTGCTATGGAAGGACTTCGTCCGGCTCCCACAAGCAAAAGAGGGACCGGAAAGCGGACTGCAGGCAGCGGAGGCGGTTGGACCGGAAAGGCGGCGCTGGTGCTGTCCCTGCTGGCTCTGACAGTGTCCGGTGTCGTGCTGTATCTGCTGCTTGGTGAGAAGGAGCCGGAGTATTTGACCTACCGAGAGCAGCAGCTTCTGGTATTAGAGGGTGTGGACCGGAACCAATATGATCCGGAACGCTTTTCAGTGGACAGCCAGGGGTGGCTCCAGTACCAGTCTGGCGGACGACGGGGCGTGCAGGGGATCGATGTCTCTTTTTATCAGGGGGAGATCGACTGGCAGGCAGTGGCCGACTCCGGCGTGGAGTTTGCCATGATCCGGGTGGGTTACCGGGGTTACTCCCAGGGAGCCCTCCAGATGGATGAGCGGTTTCGGGAGAATATGGACGGGGCCCTGGCTGCCGGACTGGATGTGGGAGTGTACTTCTTTTCCCAGGCTACCTCGGTGCTGGAGGCAGAAGAGGAGGCCGATTTTGTGCTGTCTGCCATCCGGGGTTATCCCATCAAGTACCCAGTGGCATTTGACTGGGAGTTTATTGACGGGGCGGAGGCCCGTACCAACGGAATGGACGGAGATACTGTGACCCAGTGTGCGACCGCCTTTTGTGATTTGATCTCCGTAGCTGGATATACACCAATGGTTTATTTTAATCAGGAGCTGGGTTATCTCTTTTATCAGCTGGATCAGCTGGACACCTCTCAGTTCTGGCTGGCAGAGTACGATACTAAGCCGGATTTTTTCTATGATTTTGAGATGTGGCAGTACACCCACACCGGAGTGGTACCGGGGATCCAGGGGAATGTGGATTTGAACTTAGCCTTCCGAAAGATATGAGAGAAACTGTGAAACAGTGGTGCGGCGGATACCTGGAGCAGGTGTCCGCCGCACCAATATTTTCGATTAAGTTTAAGTCATGGCAAGGAGTTCCTCTGAGATGATGTCCGCCATCTCCTGTACCCTGGTGAAGTCCACATAGGGGTTATACAGAGCTTCCAGCCCATCGTGCATGGATTTGGCTTGAGCCAGAGACTCAACAGCTTCTCCGGTGAGGGCAGAGGAGACTTTTTTGGCGAAGCGGAGCCGGGCACGGCACCGGCGCAGCAGTTCCCGGTCCACCATAGCATCCAGACGCAGCCTCCTGCTGGGGTGTCCTGGGAAGGGCTGGGCGGGGCATGCAGAGAGGAAGGCCAGGCCAAGTTCCGGGACCAGGAGGTGAGAGAGCCGGTCTGGGGCCATGGGATCCGGGCAGGCCACCATGTCATAGCCCCCCATGATCCCGCCTGCTAACAGGTGGGTGAGCATCAGATGCGCCAGGCCATAGCTGTCGGACAGCTCGTAGATCCGGGTGCACTGGGCGCAGGCCGTTTGGAATAAGGTAATGGATCCCTTGTGGGAGATAGCGTCCAGGAACCGCTGCTTTACACAGCCAGCGGAGGAAGTGTGCTTGGGCTTCAGCTCACGGGAGAGGATCCCATGAGCGCGGGCAGCCAGCTTCTCCTCCAGAGCGGGGGTAATCAGCATGGCGCGGACATCGGTCTGGATTTCGGAAGCAGCGTCCAGACAGCGGTAGGCCCGCTGATAGTGTGCCTTGTAGCCATCCATACACGTCAAGATCTCGCTCCGAATGGCCCGCAGACCTGAACGGTCATAGCAGTCCCCCAGATTGACGTACTGCTCCACCGCCCCGGGGTATTTGGGCTCCACCACATGGGGTGCGGTTCCGTCCACCAGAGCGGCACCCAGGCGGGGGAGGACCACGGCATCCAGCGAGTCCGGGTCCCCGGAGCAGAGGATGTACTCCACTGTCTCACCAGCCTGGGCGGCCCTCTGGGCTACCCGGCGCATCAGGGTAGATTTTCCGCACCCAGGTCCGCCCTTTAGGATGTAGATGACATTGGCCGTCTCGGGGGGAAGAAGTTCGGAGTACAAGGAATAAAAACCAGAGGGGGAATTTGCCCCCAAAAAATATTGAATCTCGTGGGATACAGCCATAAATGGACCCTCCAAATCCTTCAAATCTGCCTCAGACTATGCACCGTTGGGGGTTGGGGTGCGGCAAGATGGGAAAATCCGGTCATCGGGACTGTTCAACCGGGAAAAATGAGAGTATAATAAAGAAAACCCCGCGGGCCGGAACCAATCTGCCGGAACGCCCAGGACGGAGGAAAGAGACCCTATGTCAACAGAAAAAACCAGATTTTTGTCCTATATCTGCCCCCGCTGCCGCCAGTCGGTGATCGTGGAGCGGGACGTGTTTGCCCTGGCCGCCGCACCGGCCCATATCAAATGCCCCTGCGGCAAGTCGGAACTGTCGGTGGAGTTTATGCCGCAGCGAGTGCGTTTGAGCGTCCCGTGCGTTTACTGTGGGCGTGAGCATCTGGTGTCCTGTCCCTCTCATGCCTTTCTGCGGGAGCGGGCCCTGGCCTTCTCCTGTACTGCTTCCGGCCTGGACTGCTGCTATGTAGGGGAGGAGGGGCCGGTGTATGCCGCTACCGCCCGCCTGGAGCAGGCAGTGGATAAGCTGGACCAGGCACCTGACCCTGAGGAGGAGCGCCCCCCCCTCCTAGACCCCATGGTGATGGAGGAGATCCTGTCCGAGCTGCGGGACATCGCCGCCCGGGGAGGGGTCTCCTGCGCCTGCGGATCTAAAGTGTGGACCTTCCGGGTGAATTACAGTTCAGTGGATCTGGTGTGCGGCCAGTGTGGTGCAGAGATGCGCATACCCGCTGCCACCGCAGACGACATCGATGACCTGTGCTGCAAGACCAGCCTGTTGATCCGGGGGAGGGCGGGTACATGAGTCTGTGGTATGAGATGACCCTGCCTATCGATTCCCGGGATGTGGATGGGAATGGGGTCTGTAAGGCCTCGGCCTTGCTGGGACACCTCCAGGAGGCAGCCACTCAGGCTGCGGAGCACGGCGGCTTCTCACGCGAGGTCATCACCCGGGAACACGGTGCGTTCTGGATGCTCACCCGGGTGTGGTACCATCTGGAACGGCCTCTGCGGTGGGAGGAGGAACTGACCATCCGCACCTGGCACCGGGGCGGCCGGGCGGCTACCCTATACCGGGACTATGACTTGTATGTGGGGCAGGAGCCAGTGGGAGAGTGTGTTTCTGCCTGGGTGCTGGCCCGGCAGTCTGACCGACAGCTTCTGCGCCTGTCCGCGATCCGGGAACTGGACGGTACCGGAGGAGGCGCGTTGTGTAAAGACAGAAAACTGTCAAAACTTCGCCTTCCTGATGCGCTGAGAGAGGCAGACCGCCGCCGTACTCGTTACAGTGATACCGACATCAATGGCCATGTGAATAATACCCGGTATGCAGACTTCGCCTGTGATGCCCTGGAGATGGAGAAGCTGGAGACGGGAATTTTTCTATCTCAGCTCCAGATCGGCTATCTGGCGGAGTGCAGGCCTGGAGAGGAACTGAGACTGATGGCTGGACAGGAGGGGGATACCTGCTTTGTCCGCGGTATGGACGAAGACGGCAAATCCCGCTTTGAAGCGGCCCTGATTTTCAGCAAAGAGCTTCCTTGACAAAGGGGAGATGGCCGGGGTAGAATAAAATATCATACTTCATCATGTGATGTACTGTTTTACATGGGCCCGCGCCCGCGCGGGTGGAAGGAAAAGGAGTTGTAGCTTATGGTCAACCAGGATGCCGCACAGAAGTTCCTCAAGCAGGGACTTACCTTTGACGATGTTCTGCTGATCCCCGCGGCCAGCGATGTTCTGCCTGCCGACGTGGACCTGCACACCCAGCTGACAAAGAAAATTCGTCTGAATATCCCGCTGATCAGCGCCGCCATGGATACTGTGACTGAGTACCGCATGGCCATCGCCATCGCCCGTGAGGGTGGAATCGGGATCATCCACAAAAATATGTCCATCAGCCAGCAGGCTGAACAGGTGGATATGGTCAAACGCTCGGAGAACGGGGTCATTACCAACCCCTTCTGGCTGGCCCCCGGACACACGTTGGCCGAGGCGGATGAGCTGATGGCTAAGTTCCGTATCTCTGGTGTGCCCATCTGTGACAACGGTAAGCTTATCGGTATTATCACCAACCGTGATATGAAGTTCGAGACCGATATGAGCCAGCTCATCGACAATGTGATGACCAAGGAAAATCTGGTCACTGCTCCTGAGGGGACCACTCTGGCTGAGGCCAAGGAGATCCTCCGCCGCCATAAGGTGGAGAAGCTGCCCATTGTGGACAAGGACTTCCACCTGAAGGGCCTTATCACCATCAAAGATATCGAGAAGGCTGAAGTATACCCCAACTCCGCCCGTGATGAGAAGGGCCGCCTGCTGGTAGGCGCTGCCATCGGCGCCACTGCCGACGTGCTGGACCGCGTGGCCGCTCTGGTGGAGGCCGGCGTGGACGTGCTGGGCCTGGACTCCGCCCACGGCCATACTCAGAACGTGCTGGAGACTGTCAAGCGCATCAAGGCTCTCTATCCTGATGTACAGCTGATTGCCGGCAACGTAGCTACCCCCGAGGGGACCCGCGCCCTGATCGAGGCGGGCGCCGACTGTGTTAAGGTGGGCATCGGCCCCGGTTCCATCTGCACCACCCGCGTGGTAGCCGGTATCGGTGTGCCTCAGGTAACGGCTATCTATGATGCGGCTCGTGTGGCCGCCGAGTACGGTGTGCCTATCATTGCCGATGGTGGCGTGAAGTTCTCCGGCGACATCGTCAAGGCCATTGCCGCTGGCGGAAGCGTGGTCATGATTGGCTCCCTGCTGGCCGGTTGTGAGGAGTCCCCCGGCGATACCGAGATCTATCAGGGCCGCCAGTTCAAGACCTACCGCGGCATGGGCTCTCTGGCTGCCATGAACCACGGCTCCAAGGATCGCTATTTCCAGGAGAGCAATAAGAAGCTGGTTCCCGAGGGCGTGGAGGGTCGTGTGCCTTACAAGGGACTGGCCAGCGACACCATCTATCAGCTGATGGGTGGCCTGAAGGCCGGTATGGGTTATTGCGGCTGCCACACGGT
>ENA-ORUF01001296-ORUF01001296.1-human-gut-metagenome-genome-assembly--contig:-NODE-1296-length-28037-cov-3.595454_pt1 | contig 28037 bp, 27 predicted proteins | sample MGYA00242077_ERZ509203 | MGnify/ENA primary metagenome ERZ509203 (study PRJEB26280, sample SAMEA2338834) | human gut metagenome | biome: human gut; feature: human-associated habitat; material: faeces... | reverse complement strand
ATAACGGAGCTCAGAGAGCTTGCTGTCAGACGCCTGCATGAACTGGCGGAGACGATCCTCAAAGTCCGCCGGCTCCTTGGCCGCAGGCCGGGGCGTAAAGCCGCCACTACGAGGCCCGCTGGAGCGGGGACCACCACTGGATCTGGGTGCGCCGCCCTGACGGGGTGGACGGTTTCCCTGGAAGCCGCCCTGGGGGCGTTGAGGGGGATCGTTCACCTTTTTGATGGACAAATTGATCCGGTTGGCCTGATCGATCCCAATGACCTTGACCTTGACCTCCTGCCCCTCCTTGAGGTAATCGGAAACCTCATTGACATAAGAATAAGCAATTTCTGAGATATGGACCAGACCAGAGCGTCCCTCCGGCAGCGCCACAAATGCGCCGAACTTTGTGATTCCCGTTACCTTACCGTCCAAAATGGACCCAACACCAAACTCCATAATTTCCTAAAATATCCTCCTTGTAAATTTCCCCTCGAAGCCGTGCCCATCTAGAACTGGGCACGAACTGAATGGAAGAAGTCAGCCCGCCACATCAATATACAGAGTCTCTCCCTGCTTGACATAGCCCTTTTCCCGGGCGACCCGCTCCAACGTATCAGGATCGTCGCTGTTTTCGATGGCGTCCCGCAACTCTTGATTGGCCAGGCGCTGCTGCTCCACCTGAATGGCCAGTTCCTCTCCCTGACTCTGAGCGGTCTGAATCTGCCCCCACAGATCCAGAAGGGAGGTAGCCATATAGATCAGAAGCACCGTGATCACTAACTTTGTCAGCAGACTGGCGCGTTTCAGACGCATTGGTCCATCCCCCTCTCTCCCGGTCCGCACAACGGCGGGCCGTGGTCTCCATTTCTTGAGTTATCTGATTTATTCTATACCATTTCCCAGCAGAAAGGAAGATATTTTTTGCAAGTTTTTTGAGTTTTTTGAACACCCGTTTTAGTGCAAACAACGGAAGGGCCAGGATCCCCAGCAAAAAGGTGATCAAATCGGCGATGCGATAGCCTAAAAACAGCATCCATCGACTGAACAGCCGGAAGTAGAGTACCCCACCTAAAAAGAGGAACACGACCCCATACAGCCGCACCGGACCACCCCAAGCCCACTGGGACCACAAAAATAGCACCACGGTCAACATCAGCCAGAACAGCAGATCCAAAGCCGGGCCCAAAAGCGGAACCCGTACCCGGCAACGCAGGATACGGAATAAATCATATAGCAGCCCAGCGGCCAAGCCCAGAGCAGCCGCCTGAAGCAGCGCCGCCTGCTGGGCGGCGATGTCTACCGTCATCCGCCAAACAGGCGGGTCAGCAGTCCACCCCGCCCACTGCGGTCGTCCTCATAGGAGAGGGCATCCACAGCTCCCTCCACCTTCAGATCTCCGCCGTCCAGGGACAGCTTTTCAATGTGCAGGTCCTCCCCCCGCACGACCAGTGTCCCTTTGGATGTCACCATCACAATGGTGTTCTCATCAAAGCTCTCCACCTCCTCCACACCGGAGACGGTAAGCTGCTCCCTCCCCTCCAGCAGTATATGGTGCGCTGCCTCCGGCATCAGGCGCCCTTCGTCATATCCCATGGACCCCACTCCTTTGTTTTTTCCCATTGTATGGGACATAGAGCATGGATATGACAAGTCGGTTCACTCCGTCAGCCACCGGCCCATCCCCGGGATGCGACCGATCAACCAAGCAAAGGGGAGTGACAACAAAAAATAGATCCCGGCAAATACCGGCACTGAGAGGGCCGCACCAAAGGCCAGGGGAGACACACCGAACCACTGAAACACCAAAGCCCACAGCTGATGAATCAGATAAACGCCGAACACACATTCGCCCAAAGCATACACCGCACTGCGGCGGGAGCGCTCCTCGCTGACTCCCAGGACATAGCGGAACAGGACGCACAGCGCCACCGCAGTGCAGGCCACGCCGGGGGCGGTATAGCTGTACCACAGCTCCCGCCCACCGCCAATGAGCCTGGGACCTGCCAGGGTGAGGACCACCCCAAGGATCCCCAGGAGATAAATCAAAAACTCCGGGATGCGGCCGATCACATAGTGGTGCAGATACCAGCCAGCCAGGTAATAGCCCATCCAGCCCAGCACGGCATGGATCTGAATGCGGTCCAGCAGGATCACCAGGGCGTGGTTGGGATGGAAAGCGGCCCACAGCGGCAGCAGGCCGGCCATAAGGAAGGAAAGACCCAGGATGTACAGCACCTCGTTCCGGCTGGCAGAGGCTGTGAACCGGGCCAGCAGGGGTTGGATGAGATACAGGCCCACCAGGGGGTACAGAGGCCAGAGGTGGAAGTAAGTATTCCCCCGAACAGCAGACATCAGGGCAGAGCAGATTCCGCTCCAGCTTAATGTTCCACCACCCAACAAATGGGCTGTCACTGCATAGACCGCGCCCCAGAATACCAACATGCAAAAGGCAGGAAGCGCCCGCCCCAACAGAGTGCCGGACAACCCGCTCCGACCGCCCCCCTCCAGAGCAGACATTCCCCATAGGAGGAACAGCGCAGGGATAGACCAGCGAGTCAACCCCTCATAGACAGAGAGGATCTGCCATGTCCCGCTGGCGGGGGTGACCAGCGCCTGGGCACCCTGGGAGAGGATCAGCATCAAAGCCGAAAAAACGGCAAAGACCCGGAAAAATCCGGGCCAACTGCCGCTGTGTCCGCCGGCCATCAGTCCTTCACCGGCACGATCTCGATCCAGTAGCCGTCCGGATCAGAGATGAAATAGATCCCCATGGCGGGATTTTCAAAGCACACACAGCCCATCTCCTTGTGCTTGGCATAGAGGGCATCATACTGGTCTGTAACAAATGCCAGATGGAACTCACACTCCCCCAGATTGTAAGGGGTCGTTCCCCGGTCCCGCAGCCAGGTCAGTTCCAGCTGAAAGTCACTCTTTCCATCTCCCAGGTACACAAGCTGAAAAGAGCCATCCGATGCGTCCTTGCGCCGCACTGGCTCCAGACCCAGCGCATCCCGATAGAAGGTCAGGCTCCGGTCCAGATCAACAACGTTGAAGTTAAAATGATTGAAACAGATCATAGCAGTTTGTTCTCCTTGTACACCTCCGCCTGCGCGGAGGAAATTCACCTTATTTTATCAGTCGGAGGGATAAATTTCAAGTGCTGCACATTGGGATGTTCTGCTCTTAACAAATGTGATATGTCCCTCCTCTGCCATTCAGCAGAGGAGGGACACACCTTCAATGATTGACTCTATCCCGTCACGATCTCATAGGATCACTCATAGGATCATAGGACCGATCAAAGAGTACGCCGCAACAAACACCCAGGCAAAGGCCACACTGACCCAACAGGCCTGAAGCGCCTCCTTCGTGTTGTCGCACTGTGCGGTGCCCAACTGCCCCGCAAAATTCGTTGTGGGATACATGGACCCAGTCAGACGAGTCGCCGCCAGAATGGAGACCGCAAAGCACCCCATAGGCAGACCCACCTCGGCAGCCAGACCGCCGAACATCTCTGCAATGATCTTGATCTCAGCCACAGCGGCCGCCTCAATGCCAAAGCCGCCTACGATAGAGGCCGCCAGCATCACGCCAGTGGCTCCGCCGCCCTTGGCCAGACCGCCCAGCAGGTTGGAGATCGCATCAAAACCGCCACCCAGGGTGACCAGATTCAGCAGGACGTCAATCGTGATGAAAATCAAGAACATATTTGCCTGAGATGCCACGCCCTTAGTCACACAGGAAACCGCCGTATCGATATCGGTCCAAGAGAATATCGTTACCACAACCGCCAGCGCGATCATCACGATCAAGGCATACGAGGTACCCTGCTTTGTCAAGATCCCGTACACCACCAGCAGCACAAAGGCCACCAGGAACGCAATCGTTGTTCTCTTCTGCTTGGGCGTAATCACAATAGAATCCAGATGTTTGATATCCTCATCCACAGAATACGATTCTTTCCCTAAAGTACGCTTCTGTGCCCGGTTACATCCGATCCAAGCACCAGCCAGCCAAAAGCAGCTGAAGGGCAGGACTGCCTGAAGCATCAGCTGACCATAAGACAGGCCAGTCACTTCCATGGTGATCAGTGTCACACCGGTCAGAGGGCCTACCATCAGACCGATCTCACCGGCCACCTTGAAGAGCGTGGCCACTACGGTAGGGGTAACACCCAAAGACGCCAAAATCGGAAGCATAATGGGGGCAATAACTGCATTTCCGCCGCCTAAAGTACCCAGCAGGCCGCAGATCAGGATGGAGCAGACCACCAATGCCAGCTTGCCTTTTGTCGGAGTATTGACACCGATTCGCTTAACGATCCAATAGACCAGCGTGTGAGTCACACCAGTCTCTGTCATCAAAACACCCAGACCAGCTCCCGTCATAATAATAACACCAATCAGAGCTGTGGTAGATCCCAGGGATGCAGAAAACGCTTTCGCCAACGCACCAAGATCCTGGCCCATCATCAGTGCGCCCAGGATGATGCCAACCATCATGCCAGAAACATTGCTCTTTCCACGGAATACCAACACGATCATGACGATCAGCGGAATGAGTGCCAGCAGTGACGGTGCAGTAATCAAAGACCAACTACCAAGTTCCATACTTGTTTTCTCCCTTCTGTATTTGGATCACATTTGATCTCCCAAACAGGTCCGCCTTACCTTTTTTTCAGCACACCTCCCGTTCTACTTCCTGTTGAAATTCCATTCTGCAAAACCACATTGCCTCCCACCAGTACATAGCGGATTCCCTCTGGCTTCTTCACTGAATCCGTAAATTCAGAACAGTCCCGTATGGCCTCAGGATCGAACACAGTAATATCAGCTACCGCGCCCTCCCTCAGAATCCCCCGATCTGTCAGGCCCAGAATCTGAGCCGGCAGTCCGGTAATCTTATACACAGCATCCTCCAGCGGCATCAGTTCATGCTCCCGCACCAGTCGGAGGAACCTCGGGAAGGTGCCAAAGCTGCGCGGGTGTGGATCTGTACAGGTAATGGTTCGGTCATAGGAAAAGTTGTAGCCATCACTCCCCACGCAGATATTCATATCCGACATGATGCGGAGCATATCTGCCTCATTGATACAAAAATAGATGCAGGCTACTGAACTGTCACACTGTTCCAAAACCTGGATCACAGTATCCACTGGATCCATCTGAAATTCCTGAGACAACTGCTCCACTGTTTTACCTTCCCATTCCGGATGATATCCGTGGGTACTGGAGACCAGGATGCTGGCAGGACCTCCCCGGTTTTCCATTTCTTCTCCGGTCTCATCCTTCAACTTCTGGGTCGGCTCCTTCAGCCGCTGGATCAGCGCCGGAACACCGCCGTCATGGGCCCAGTGCGGCAGCAGTGCCGTCATAGAGGTCGAAGTCGCTGTGTATGGGTACTGATCACAGGTGATGGTCAGTCCCTCATCCCGGGCCGCCTGGATCTTTGCCAGCAGTTCATCTGCACGCCCCCATTGAGGCTTCCCCATCAATTTCAAATGGGAAATCTGAAGATGAACTCCAGAACGCCGTGTGATGTCCAACATCTCATCCACCGCCTGGAAAATTCTTGGCCCCTCACTTCTCATGTGCACCGTCAGCAGTGCATCATATTCCTTCAGAACCTTGGCCAGTTCTACCAGTTCCTCTGTTTTACAGAACGAACTGGGCGGATAGATCAGCCCCAGAGACATTCCAAAGGCGCCGGCCTCCAGTTCCCGCCGCAGGAGAGCCTTCAGCCGCTCCATCTCCTCCGGCGTCGGATCCCGATCCACAAACCCCATCACCGCGCCCCTCAAGGTACCATGTCCAATGAGCTGCCCATAGTTCCCTGTACAGCCGTGAGCCGTCACAGCTCTGGAATAATCATTCAGATCATAAATCCCTTCCAGCGATAACTGACCAGTCGGCAATTCCAGCTGATTGAAAAAATACTCCTGATTGGAGTTCCAGCACTCTGGTGTATTAGGCAGTATAGAAATCCCACAATTTCCTGTCATCTCAGTCGTAACACCCTGATACAGCTTACTCTCCGTGGTATAATCCACCAGCGGGCAGGCATCAGAGTGGCTATGTATATCAATAAAACCCGGTGTTACCACCAATCCCGCTGCATCCAGCACCGTCTTCGCCGTCTCGGTCACCTGAGCAGCAATTTTGGCAACCCGGCCATTCTGGATACCGATGTCTGCCCGATAAGGCTTTGCCCGGCTTCCATCTACCACAAGACCATTTTTTAGAATGAAATCATACATCAACAGCAGCCTCCTCTTCGAATTTTCATAAAAAAAGGCACTGTATCCCGCCGGATCTGGTGATCCGTCAAGACCAGTGCGTCCCACTACTGAATGAGTCAAAAGGACAAGTCAACTTCCAACCCCATAGTAAACTACTGATGTTCAGTTTTCCTGTTTTCAAGACAGTCCAGCAACTTCATTCGTGCCGATCTGGCCGCCATAACCAGCGTCTTGGCGGAGGCACCAAAATAATTTTCCTGGATGCACTCCCGAATTTCTTCCATGTCTTGAATCAGATTTTTCCCCTCAAATATCGACTTGATAAATTCACGCGTCAGGGAGCAGACCATATTGATGTCACATCCTACGATTTCTCCAGTCTCCCGTTCCACCACAAGGATCAACACGATCAACTCGTGGGTCAGATAGATTGGATTCCGTTGTTCCGGTCTGGCCGTCCCGACGACGCAGATATGCTTTCCTGGAAGCCATTGGCCCACGCCATTTTCCCTCCTCTTCTGCATTGATTTGAATATAATGTACTATATAGCTTTCATGTTGTCAAGTAAAATATTGTAGTAGCCACAGTTATTTAGTTGTGGTTAGGATATTTTTCGCCAATTTATCAGCTGTATGAACACCTTTTCCATCATTTTTATAAAAAATATGTGCAATTTCTCCAATCTCAAGTTGTTTTTCTGCCCAATCATCCCTGAGAAAAATGCACAAGCCCCCCGGTACCAACCTACGTCCGTACCGGGGGGCCATTTTCTAGCTTTTCTTTGCAGCTTACTCCTCGTAATCCTCATACTCTGAGGAGCAGGCTCTCTGCTGGATCCGAGCCTTGGCGCAGCTGCCCAACTCGCTCAGCTTATCCCAATAGGCAATCACAGCGCAAACTGCTGCCGCTGCTGCCAGAGACATCGCTACGATCTTCAGCACAAAACGCGCAACTTTCATAGATAGAACCTCCTTCATCTTCTTCAGTTGTCCATAGTGTACATGATTCCCATGGAAATTGCAATCATTTTATGTATTTTTCTCATTCATTCTACATGGAACTGATGCACCAAAATGCAGGTCGCTTCGCTCCTATATGATCCAGACAGATGTTTTCTGTTTTCCGGCGATAAGAGGATCCCTTACACATTAAAGCGGAACAGGATGATATCACCATCCTGGACTACATATTCCTTACCCTCGGAGCGGATCAGGCCCTTTTCCCGGGCGGCAGCCATAGTGCCGCAGGCCATTAGATCTTCATAGGACACCACCTCAGCCCGGATAAAGCCCCGCTCAAAGTCAGAGTGGATCTTGCCAGCAGCCTGCGGAGCCTTAGTCCCCTTTGTAATGGTCCAGGCCCGGCACTCATCCTCGCCGGAGGTAAGGTAGGAAATCAGCCCCAGCAGGGTATAGCTGGCCTTCACCAGCCGGTCCAGGCCGGATTCTGCCACACCCAGGTCGTCCAGGAACATTTTCTTCTCCTCGCCATCCAGTTCGGCGATCTCTGCCTCCAGCTTGGCGCATACCGGGATGACCTGGGCGCCCTGCTCCTTGGCCCGCTGCTCCACCTGCTTATAATAACCAACGCTCTCCGGATCGGCGAAGCCATCCTCATCCAGGTTAGCGGCATAGATCACCGGCTTAAGGGACAGCAGCTCACAGTCGGGGTACTCCGCAGCAATGTCTACCTCCTCATAGGAGCGGGCGGATTTACCGTCATTGAGCCAGTCCCGCAGTCCCTCAAAGTCGGAAGCTTCCTGAAGGAACTTCTTGTCCCCTTTGGCGGCCTTTTTCGCCTTATCGATGCGGCGCTCCACCATCTCCAAATCGGCCATCACCAACTCCAAGTCAATGGTGTCGATGTCCCGGATAGGATCGGTGGAGCCCTCTACATGGATCACATTGTCATCATCAAAACAGCGCACCACATGGACAATAGCATCGGTCATGCGGATGTTGCCCAAAAACTTGTTGCCCAGGCCCTCGCCCTTGCTGGCTCCCTTCACCAGACCGGCAATATCCACGAACTCAATGACCGCCGGAGTGGTTTTTTTCGGGTGGTACATCTCGGACAGCTTGTCCAGCCGGTAGTCGGGAACAGCTACCATTCCTACGTTCGGGTCGATGGTGCAGAAGGGATAGTTTGCGCTTTCCGCGCCGGCGTTGGTGATGGCGTTGAACAGGGTGCTCTTGCCCACGTTGGGCAGACCCACGATACCTAATTTCATAGTTTTCGATATCTCCTTTGTTTTCCAGGGTGTCTGGCTTCCCGCCAATTCAATCGGCTTGATTATCCTAAGCCTTGTCACTCAGCCATCTGCCAGTCCTCAGTCCGCCCCTTGGTGCGGACTCATACAGTAAATCTCATTGTAACATAGCCTTTTCTGTTTCTCAAGGGTACAATCCCATCAAATTCCGATTTTATTCAATAATATGTGAAATGCACTTTTCTGAGTTTATGATGACTACAAAAAAACTGCTGCACAGCCACAGGCTGTAAAGAGATCTTAGTCGATCTGATATAGATGCTCAAATTTTCTTTGCAACTCTGTCCGTTCTTTCGGACACTTGCCCGAGTATGATTCGTACAACGGAAAGATAGAAGGAGTTGCTACTATGGACTATGTTGTGATGGATATGGAATGGAATCAAGCTGCCACGTACTCCAAAATGATCAAACACCCCGTATTCTTGACCGGCGAGATCATTCAGATTGGCGCTGTAAAACTCAACCAAGATTTTAATGTTGTGGACTCCTTTAGTCGCCGAATCGCCCCTCAATACTATACTGAGATCCACCCAAAGGTGGCAGAAATCACCAAGTTGTCAAGTAGCGATCTGCGAACAGGGCAGCCTTTTCCCTCTGTTTTTGATGCGTTCTGTGATTGGTGCGGCACTGATTTTGTATTCCTAATCTGGGGCACCGAGGATCTTCGCATCCTTCGAAAGAATATGGAACTATACAATATGGACACCAGTTTCATGCCTCCCTGCTTCAATCTCCAGAATATCTTTGCCGAACAGATCTCTCACAACACGAAGCAATACGGCCTGACAAAAGCCCTGGCATACGTAAAAGAGACGGCTTACGAGGCACACGATGCACTGAACGACGCCAAGAGCACGACTTTAATTTGCAGCCATTTGGATCTGGTTAAGGGCCTTCAGGAATATAGGGAGATCGTTGAACACAAAAATGGCATCGTTGAAAGTTATGAATTTGAGGAACCGTATGCCGATATTGCTGATGCCCTCAGCGATGACTACGTTGTTTCTTTTGAGTGCCCGCACTGCGGAGAGATTATATGGGGAGAGAACTGGATCCGAAAAACTGGTACTATGCTTCTATCGCTAGGTCGATGCTGTGATGGTGAGGAATACCTGATCAAACTCAAATTCCGGTCTCTTTCCAATGATCGCGTCATTGTTAAGCGTTTTGTATACGAACTGACGGATGCACTGAAGGCAGACTACCAGTACTGCGCAGAACAGGCTGATGCGTGGAGTAAATACGTCATCCCTGTGTATTCCTATTAACTTATTTAAAATGGGTGAATCCATACGTTTGTCCTAATCGTTATTGTGCTTTCTTCCACGCAGTCTCTTACCAACTTTTCCCCGAACTTCCTCTTGATGCTACCCTTTAATGGCAATGAATCGATTACCTGATTGAGCACCGATAATGGGACAGTTTATTTTGTATACTTTCGGTACATTCACATAGAAAACTTGGAATGCTGGAAAGGATGTGGATTCAGTGGGCTTTTGGGAAACATTATTTGATTTCAATCATGATGGTGAAATTGATTTCTGCGAAAAGCTCCTTGTGTTCAGTATGGCAGCATCAGTTGCTGATGCTGTGGAGGAGGAAGAACGATTTCTCAGAGAATTGGAGGAGGAAGAAGCTGAGGAAGAGGAGGATGCGCAGATGGAGCGCACAATACGTACAGCTCTCTCTGAGATTATTAATTTTGATGTCAGTGACTATGAGGACGCACGTGATGCTGTCATCCGTGCAAAACTGACCGATTTAGAACGGAAGCTCTTTGACTGGGAATGTGAGGAACCGGATGATATACTCAGCGCTTCCTACGATGCATGGGAAGAAGGACGAGAGCAGTTGGAATACGTGATCTCCGACTTAAAAGACCTGCTGGATGAATAACACAAGGCACTTTTACGTCCATCTGGCGGCACTAATAGGGAGAAAGGTTTTCAACGGCAGATATTCGGCCATGTCATCAAATCCTCTACTCGATCTCATCTATCATCTGATTTAGGCATAGATAAATCGAGATGATCCTCAACCAGGTATTACGGTAACATGGCACCATCAATCAAGACAGTGAATGAAGGAGGTATACGAAGATGGCTTTTAAGATAGGCTTTTCTGCTGGTGATACAACTCACGAATGCTTTACGCCACAGCAAAAATTACAACAGCCAACAACACCAAGAAAGTCAGTCGTAGAGGTGTTTTTTTCCAGCCGGAATAGGGCGCTGACTTATTATAATGACCAGTTTGATCTGCATTGCGGTGATATGGTGTACGTTGACGGGAAGCTGGAAGGAATGTTGGGACGCGTCATTGACGTGAACTACAATTTTAAAATCAAGCTGTCAGATTATAAGCGTGTTATCGCTTTGGCAGATACAACAGTACATGGCCAATTCTTTATGGCCGGTTCACATTTCATTACATTTGACCGCAATGCGATTCCAGAGGATAAGGTGGCACTCTGGTTCCGAGCACCAACCAAAGACGATGAGATATTTTCCGTCAGCGGCGATGATACATCATTTAATCTCCACGACCTGAATGGCATGGAGATCAAACATGAGAGTGCCCGCCGTGGGCATGAGTATTATATTGATAACCGGGTCAAGTATATCTCAATCTCTGAGCAGCGCGGCTATGCGATTGTACAGGGTACGATCCCATACGAAGTCGAATTTGAGTACCACCATGGAGAAATTCATCATTTGACCTGCAACTGTTTTTGCAGTTGTAATTGTAAACACGAATTTGCAGCCATACTGCAACTCCGCGAGATCCTGGAACTGATTGATCAGAACTATGCTTCCGAATATCAGAATTCCGGGTACTTCGCAGCGGTAACCAAAGGAATCCTGTTCACATATGCTATCAACGGCAAGGAATCCGGAAGTTTCTCACTTTGATTGGGTACAGGATCACATTTATATAATACATATCCGGATTGAAATGCTTACTCGAATCGATGCCATACTTGGCCGGTGGAACTGAGCTGTTCCACCGGCTATTTTTTATATACCCAGAGCATCAACAGAAACCAATGGACCAAAACCAATCAACTGGAATGTGTTTCGCATCATTCCTAGACCGCAGATTGCTACCCGCCTCTGGTCACATCCTGCTTCTGGTACCACTGGAGAGCCTGTTCAAAATCCTCCGGCTGAAAGTCGGGCCAGAGGCGGTCTACCACAAAGAAATCTGCATAGACCGACTGGACCGGCAAAAAGCCGGACAGTCGCCGCATCCCGCCCCACCGGATCACCAGGTCTACCCGGGAGACATCGTGGGAACGGAGCTGTTCGCAGATTCGCCTGCGGCTCCCGCCCGGTGTCCGCAGTTCAGCGAAATCCCACTCCCAGCCATAGTTCACCAAAAAATTTACCCGTATGCCTCCCCCGTTCAGATCTCTCCGCTCCCCATAGGGCAAAAGTGCTTTTGGAAATACTGCGGAGTTTCGATCTCCCAATACCAGGAGGGACACAGGCTCCGACGCGATCTGCTCCACCGCCTGGACACAGGCCGCAGAAAAAGCCTGGACCTGCTCTGGAGGCCGCCCACAGTTATCCGTGGTAAAGCCGTAATATGTGATCTCCCGGACTCCAGCGTCCCGCGCCAGCCGGAGCAGTTCCACTCCCGGTGCCAGCCCATGGGCATAGCCCATCTCTTTGGAAAGACCCGCCTGCCTGGCCCAACGCCTGTTTCCGTCCGGGATGATCCCAATATGTTCTGGAATCCGCATCTCATCACCTTCCTCCCCGTCAGTATGGTTTTCTCTTTCTTCCTTTATGCACAGATAAATCAGTTCTATTTCTAAGACAGGGGATCGAACACAGTCACTCCACCCTGTCGTTGCTCTCCTGGAAGTCCTCCGGATGTCCGCCAAATGATTGACGGCCTATCGCTGAAATGATATACTATATTAGTTTAATTCGTATGATAGGAGAGGAGTAGCCGATATGTGGCGTTCCGACCAATGGAAAGACTATGAACTCATCGACTGTGGCCGGGGAGAGAAGCTGGAGCGCTGGGGTGACCAGCTGTTGGTCCGGCCGGATCCCCAGGCCATCTGGAACACCCCCCGCACCCACCGGGGCTGGAAGCAAAACGCAGGCCGTTATGCCCGCTCCTCCACTGGCGGCGGACAGTGGCAGAACAAATCCATGCCGGAGCGCTGGACAGTGTCCTATGGCAGCCTCACCTTTAACATCAAGCCTATGAACTTCAAGCACACTGGGCTGTTTCCAGAGCAGGCAGCCAACTGGGACTTTGCCCAAGAGCAAATCCGCCGGGCCGGACGGCCCATTTCAGTACTGAATCTGTTTGCTTACACCGGCGGCGCCACAGTGGCCTGCGCTGCTGCTGGGGCCAGCGTCTGTCATGTGGATGCCGCCCGAGGCATGGTGTCCTGGGCCCGGGAGAACGCCCGTTCCTCCCACCTTGAGGATGCCCCTATCCGCTGGATCGTGGACGACTGTGCCAAATTCGTAGAGCGGGAGATCCGCCGCGGCCGGAAGTATGACGCCATCATCATGGATCCTCCCAGCTACGGCCGTGGCCCATCTGGTGAGGTGTGGCGACTGGAAGAAAACCTGTATCCCTTCGTGGAACTGGTATCTGGGGTGCTGTCTGATGATCCTCTTTTCATCGTTCTCAACTCCTACACCACCGGATTGGCCCCCTCGGTGCTCACCTATATTCTTGAGACTCTGATTTCTAAAAAGTTCGGCGGCCACACCGTCAGCGACGAGCTAGGCCTCCCCGTTACCCAGAGCGGACTGATCCTCCCCTGCGGTGCAACCGGACGCTGGACCTCATCCAATTAAGAATTAGGAATTGAGGCTTTCCGTTGCTGTCCTCATTTTCAACTCCCAATTCCTAATCCCTAACTCCCCCAAAGGTGGTTTTGTTATGAAAGATCCAATCATCAACGCGGAGGATGTCCGCTTCTCCTATGTCACCGCCGAGGGCGTGGCCCCCATCGTACTGGACGGGGTCTCTCTCAGCATTGAGGAAGGCTCCTTTGTAGCAGTACTGGGCCACAACGGCAGCGGCAAGTCCACCTTGGCCAAACACTTCAATTCCATTCTTCTGCCCACCGGAGGCAAAGTCTATGTAGATAACATGGACACTGCCGACGAAGAACTTCTCCTGGCCATCCGCCGTACTGTTGGTATGGTATTCCAAAATCCGGACAACCAGATCGTGGCCAACGTGGTGGAGGAAGATGTTGCCTTTGCCCCAGAGAACCTGGGCGTCCCTCCCGAAGAGATCCGCCACAGGGTAGACGATGCCCTGAAAGCTGTTGGGATGTATGAGTTCCGGGAGCACGCCCCCCACCTTCTGTCCGGCGGTCAGAAGCAGCGCATCGCCATCGCCGGCGTCATTGCCATGCAGCCCCGATGCATCGTTTTGGATGAACCCACCGCTATGCTGGACCCCATTGGCCGTGCGGACGTACTGCGCACCATCAAGGAACTCAACCGCCAGCGGGGCGTCACAGTGGTCCTTATCACTCATCACATGGATGAGGCCGCCCAGGCCGACCGGCTGGTCGTCATGGCAAAGGGCCGGGTCATTGCCGATGGCACACCGAAGGAGATCTTCCAGGACGTGGAGGGTCTGAAGGAGGTAGGCCTCACAGTCCCCGAGACCACCCAGCTTCTGTGGGAACTTCGCCAAGAAGGTCTGGATGTCCCTCTGGATGCTCTCAGCGACGAGGAGTGCGCGCAGGCGCTGAAGGAACTGTTGACTTGACTGGACTGGCCGCCGCAGGCGGCCTGCCCACACACAACCCAGCAAAGCGGTTGTGTGTGGGAGAGGACGAGCAGCGACATGAGTGATCGTTCCCATACCCCATGTGCGGGGACGTGAATGATATGGAGCTTGCGAGGACGAGGGCGCGACCTCTCAGAGAGGCGTGCACCACTTTACACAAAGGACGGAATACACTTCATGGAAGCAATTCTCGAGACAAAGAAGCTCTCCCACATCTACTCTGCCGGCACTCCTTTTGAGCGCGGCGCCCTTCTAGATGTGGACTTTACCGCCTATCAAGGTGAATACTTGGGGATCATTGGCCATACTGGGTCTGGCAAGTCCACCCTGATCCAGCACCTGAATGGACTGCTTAAACCCACCTCCGGTCAGGTCCTCTTCCAGGGAACCGATATATGGAGCGATCCTAAAACCACCCGGCAGACCCGGTTCCAAGTTGGCCTGGTGTTCCAGTATCCAGAGTACCAGCTGTTTGAAGAGACGGTCTATCAGGATATCTCCTTTGGCCCCAAGAACATGGGGCTGGATGAGGCCGAAGTGGACCGCCGGGTGCGGGAGGCTGCACATTTTGTAGGCTTGCGGGACGAACAATTGGAGAAGTCCCCTTTTGAACTGTCCGGCGGTCAGAAGCGCCGTGTGGCCATCGCCGGCGTCATCGCCATGGAACCCAAGGTGCTCATTTTGGATGAGCCCACTGCCGGCCTGGATCCCGTCGGTGTGGAATCCATCCTGGGTAATATCCGGGACTATCACCAGGCCCATAACGCCACCATTATCCTGGTCTCTCATTCTATGGAGGAAGTGGCCAGGACAGTGGATCGGCTGGTGGTAATCAACGATGGACGGATCCCATTCCATGGCACCCCCAGTGAGGTATTCCAGCACGGATCGGAACTGGAGGCCATGGGTCTTGGTGTGCCCCAGATGACCCGAGTATTTAACCGTCTCCAAGCTATGGGGGTAGATATCGGTCCATCGGTATATACCATTGAACAGGCCAAGGCTGCTGTCCTGGCCAAGCTGAAGGGGGTGGGCTGAATGGCGCTGAAAGACATCACCCTGGGGCAGTATTTCCCCGGTAACTCCCTGCTCCACCGGCTGGATCCCAGAACCAAAATCCTGGCTGTGGTGCTGTATATCGTGGCCCTATTTTTGGCCAAGTACTTCTTCACCTACGCCCTTATGTTCTGTGTGCTGGCCCTGTCCATCTTCCTCTCTCATGTCCCATTGAAGTCTCTCTTCCGGGGCATGAAGCCGGTGGTGTTCATCCTGATCTTCACTGCGGTTCTGAACCTGTTCTATACACCCGGTGAACACGTTCTGTTCCACTTTTGGATCCTCACAGTCACCATGGAAGGCGTGCTCAATGCATTCTTCATGATCATCCGGATCCTGATGCTCATTGCGGGCACCTTCCTGCTGACCTACACCACCTCTCCTATCCTGCTCACCGACGGGCTGGAGTCCTTACTGGGCCCCCTAAAGAAAATCAAGGTCCCCGTCCATGAGCTGTCCATGATGATGTCCATTGCCCTGCGCTTCATCCCCACCCTTATCGAGGAGACGGACAAGATCATGTCCGCCCAGCGGGCCCGCGGGGCAGATTTTGAAAGCGGGAACTTGCTCCAGCGGGCAAAAGCGCTTATCCCTCTGCTGGTCCCTCTGTTCATCTCTGCCTTCCGCCGGGCAGATGAGTTGGCTGTGGCTATGGAATGCCGCTGCTACCACGGCGGTGAGGGGCGCACACGCCTGCGGCAGCTTCACTATGCTCCCCGGGACTGGGCCGTTCTGGCCTTCTTCCTGGCTGTGGCTCTTCTGGTGGGGGTTCTGGGACGTTTGGGTCTCTAAGCCCATCGTCCCGCTGTGAGAAAGGAGACCTATCATGTTCCACCGCAAGCTGCTCCGCCGTCTGTTGGCCCTGGTCTGCACTCTGGCCCTGTGCCTGGGGCTGTCTGGACCTGTTTCTGCAGCCGGGGACGTCTACTTCTCTGTAGTCAACGACAGCATGATCACCCTCAGCGACAACACCATGCCGGTCTGGTCCGGCGGTGTGCTCTATGTCCCCCACTCCGTTTTTGACGGAACCAACTCCACTGGCATTGGCTTCGGCCTCAACTTCAGCTATAATCGTGACACAGGGATCGCCTCTCTTTTCACGACCCAGCAGATCCTGACCTTCGACCTGAACCGCGGCATCAGCTATGATTATATCTCTGGGACTCCGCTCAAGGGGCGGGCTATCCTGCGCAATGGCCGCCCCTACCTGCCTGTCGGACAGGTATGCAGCTTTTTCGGACTTTCCTACTCAGTCATTGCCATCCCAGAAGGGCATATCGTCCGGGTCAAAAACGGATCTGTCAGTCTCTCTGACGCAGCTTTTGTAGATGCCGCCAGCAATCTCATCAGCCGCTATCTGCGGGAGTACAATCAAGCGCAGCAGAGTCCGCCCACCCCTGGTGTCCGTCCACCTACTGTCTCTGGAACCGAAGCCCCTCTCCAGGAGGAGCCAGAGACTACGGACAATCCTCAGGTATATTTGGGGTTCCGCTGTGACGACACCCAGGGGCTGTCACAGGTTCTGGATGCCCTAGACGCAAGAAATAAAGTGGGCATATTTTTCTTCCCACCTGACGCGTTGGAACGAGAGGATGATCTCCTCTACCGCATCTTGGGCAGCGGCCACAGCGTCGGCCTATTGGCCGAGGGAGAGACCACTGCCGCCACCAGTCGTCTGTTGGAAAGAGGCAGCCGGACGCTGGAGCGGATAGGATATATCCGAACCACTCTGGCGCTAGTACCAAACAGCCAACGCAACGCTCTTCAGGATGAGGGCTGGATCTGTTGGAACGAGACGGTAAATGCTGTGCCCACAGGCAGACAGGTCTCCGCTTCCAGCCACGCCAATGCGGTGATCCGTAAAATCAGCAGCCGCCTGAACAGCGCCTATTTGACTCTGGATGCCGGCGCAAACTCGGCCCGGGTCCTGCCCACCCTGCTCCAGCGGCTGGGTTCCCGGTCCTACCCCGTCAGCGTCCCATTGGAGACCAGACTATGAGACAAATCGATTTGACTGATTCCATCCGCACCCCAGGCTCCGAGGCCCGTATCGCACGCCTGACCCGGCATCTCCATGCCCGGCTGCTGGACTTTGGTCCCGGCGGACCAGAGGTCCTCTCCGCCGATGAGACTGCCGGCACGGTCCGTGCCCGCTTCCCCGGGCACAGTACCGCCCAGGTTCTGGACCGCTTGGCTGCCTCTGCGGGTGTCCGTGCCCGCCTGGACGGAGACTGTGCCCTGTTCCTCCTGTCCTCCGACACCCGGTTCGAGGATCTGGACTATCTGTGGGGCAGCCTCTTTGACCTCCTCGCCTAAAGATACAACACACGCCCCCTGTTCCCCGGTCCCCGGGGGCGGAGGGCGTGTGTTTCTATCCCGTCACAATAGGAACCGGAACATCTTGATTTGAACTTTTGACTGAAAGGAGGAATGACCATGCCCAATTGGGATCCCCGTGCCCTAGCCGTTCTGGAGCGGCTGGAGTCAGCGGGCCACCAGGCCGTCTTTGTAGGCGGCTGCGTCCGGGATCTGCTCCGTGGGCAGCCGCCCCATGACTATGATGCCGCTACCTCTGCTCTTCCAGATGAGATTCTGTCCGCCTGCGCTTCCCTACGGTGCATCCCAACAGGACTAAAACACGGCACAGTCACCGTCCTATCCGATGGTCTGCCTGTGGAAGTGACTACCTTCCGCCGGGAAGGACAGTACACCGACCACCGCCACCCGGATCAGGTCGCCTTCACCCGCAGTCTGGAGGAGGATCTGGCCCGGCGAGACTTCACCATCAACGCTATGGCCTGGGGCTCCGGCGGACTCTCAGACCCATTCGGTGGGCGGGAGGACCTGGCCAATGAAACGATCCGCTGTGTTGGGGATGGAAACCAGCGATTCCGCGAGGATGCTCTGCGTATTCTCCGAGGCCTGCGGCTGGCCGCCCAGCTGGACTTTCTTTTAGAGGAACAGACTGCCGCTGCCATCCGGCGCAGCACTCCGCTGCTGCAATATGTGGCTTGGGAACGCATCTCCGCCGAGCTTCTCCGTCTGCTGTGCGGACCGGGGGCAGGACGGGGCCTGCTGGCCTTCCCCGAGGTGATCGGTCAGATCCTGCCAGAACTGGCCCCCACAGTGGGATTCCGCCAGCACAGCCCCCACCACCGCTTCGACGTGTACACACATTCGGTAAAGACGCTGGAGGGCGTCCGCCCGGAACCTGCTATGCGTCTGGCCGCCTTGCTCCACGACGTGGGCAAGCCCTCCTGCTTCACCCTGGATCCGGAGGATATTGGCCATTTCTACGGCCACGAGGAGGAGAGCGCCCGCCTGGCGGACTGTGCCGCCCGGCGGCTCCGGCTGGACCGCCGAACCCGGGAACAGGTATTCCTTCTGGTAAGACGTCACGGCCTTCGTTTTCCTTTGGAGGAGCAGAACGTCCGCCGATGGCTCTGCCGGCTAGGCCCGGAGTCCTTCCTGGATCTGCTGGAACTCCAGAGAGCGGACGGGGCCGCCTGTGGTGTGGACAAGCCCAAGCAAAAGGCTCTCCACACCCAGCTGGAAGCCATGACCCAAGATATCCTGACTCAAGCCCCCTGTCTAACTGTCAAGGATCTGTCCATCGATGGCCGTGATGCCCTGGCCGCCGGACTGGAGGGCCCTGCGATCGGCCGTGCTCTCCGCACTCTGCTGGAGCAGGTCTCTCAGGGGGAACTGCCCAATGACCGCACCGTCCTGCTGGAGCAGCTGAAGCAAAACTGAGGGTGCCTTTCCGGCCCCCTCAGTTTTTATAAAACCACTATGGTGATCCCATTATTGTGCCGCTCCAGGTCCGAATCCCTTCTTAAAGCAGGACACCTCTGAAAGGCGGCCAGCGTTCGAGATTCAAAGATGGTAAACATCTCTCCTGGAATCACATCTCGCAGTTCCCCCCGCTCCTTCATCCGAATCAGGCAGGCCCGGGCCTCCACCCGGATGCGACCTCCCTTGCCGGAGGAGCCATAACCGTGAATGAGCTTCACAGCGGTGCAGCCCAGGTTTCGGCTGTGCCGCAGCTCAAAGGTCAACTGCTGGAGGGCAGCCCGCACAGTGGGCATCCCCCGTTCCAAATCAACTTCCCGCAGCTTATTCGTCATCACGGCTCCAGCCCTCTGTCTCGATCACGTCCCCGCGTCGCTCCGCCTCCCGGAAGGCCCGGCTCAGCCGGTGGATCAGAACAAGGTCACTGATCCCGTCGTATACCAGGGACAGGCCGATAAGAATGGTGAGGGCCTCCATAGTACCAAATGGATTGAATAGCACCACGCCCCCCAACACCAAGGTCAAGGCCGCCAGCAGCAAATCGATCCACCACCGTGGCCACCCCTGCCGCATCAGGCTCACAGCCCCCTGAAGATCAATGATCCCGTGGAACAGCAGCACTGCCGCAAAACTGAACTGAATCAAAACGATCACAGAAGCCGGGCTGCTCAATAGCCACAACCCCAGAGCTGCCAGCAACAGCCCTGGGATCAAGAACCAGACCGGGAATCCATCCCGCCGCTTAGCAAACCACCCAAGAATGTAGATCAGCCCCGTCACCAGCAGAGCGGTCCCCAGCAGGCCGCATAAAAAACGGATGGATCGGTTCGGAACCAGAACCAGCATCAGCCCCAGGAGAATTGTAACCGCCGCAGCCACGATACTGCTTCTCCGCTGCTCCCGCAAAATACTTTTCATGGACTCCTCCTATCTCCGGCTAACACCGGATCTTTAAACTGTCTCTGTTCTGATTGTATCATTCTTCCCTTGTCCAGGCAATCAAAAACCGTATCATTCCATGAAAATACCCTCCCACGGTCCTATCTCCGCGGGAGGGTATCTGATTATGATGGATTACATCAGGTCTTCATTCACGATCTCTGCCTTGATCAGGTTTGTGGAACCGCTCTTGCCCAGCGGGACCCCGGCGGTGATGACCACCGTGTCACCATTCTGTACCAGACGTTCCTTAAGCGCCACTTCAGCGGAGAGAGAGAAGATCCGATCCGTAGAGGTGACCTCTCCAGTGAGGAAGGGGATAACACCCCAACAGATCGCCAGCTGCCGGCGCACCTTCTCGTGCATAGTCAAGGCAGCCACCGGACAGGCGGGCCGGAAGCGACAGATCATCCGGGCGGTCCGGCCGGAGTTGGTGGCCGCTAGGATAGCCTTAGCTTCCAGGTCCTTAGCGGTCAGGCAGCAGGTGTGGGTGATGGCGTCGTTGATGTTAGAGGTGGGAATCACACGGCGCTTTTCAAACTGCCGCCAGTAGTGAATGGACTGCTCTGCCTCCTCCACAATGCTCACCATAGCAGTCAACGCCTCCAGAGGATATTTGCCACCGGCGGTCTCTCCGGAAAGCATAACACAGCTGGTGCCGTCGAACACTGCATTTGCCACATCGGACACCTCCGCCCGGGTGGGGCGGGGATTGCGCATCATGGAGTCCAGCATCTGGGTTGCTGTGATCACAGGTTTACCCGCCTGAAGCCCCTTGCGGATGATTTGCTTCTGGAGGATCGGCACCTTGGCGGCAGGGATTTCCACGCCTAAGTCACCCCGGGCCACCATGATCCCATCAGCCGCCTCCAGGATCTCATCAATGTTGTCCACACCTTCCTGATTTTCAATCTTAGCAATGATGCGGACATTCTGGCCGCCAAAACGCTCCAGCACCTCCCGCACTGCCTGGACATCGGCAGCCCGGCGAACAAAGGAGGCTGCGATGAAATCAAAGTCGTTCTCCACGCCGAACTTAATATCGCTCACATCCTTCTCCGTCAGAGCAGGCAGATGGATATGTACACCAGGGATATTGATGCTCTTGTTGGCGGAGAGGGTGCCGCCGTTCTCCACGGTACAGTGGATATCCTGTCCGTCAAGTTCCTTCACCTTCAGCGCCACCAGACCGTCATCAATAAGGATTTCTTGGCCTACGGATACCTCTTTGTGGAGTTCCGGGTAGGTGACAGAAACCAAGCTCCCGTTTCCCTGTACCTCACGAGTGGTCAGGATAAACAGATCGCCCGCCTCCAGAGAGATTGTCTTGGTTTCAAAGCTCCGGATGCGGATCTCTGGCCCCTTCGTATCTAGTATAGATGCCACAGGACGGCCCATGGAGTCCCGCACAGACTTGAGCAGATTCAGGCGATTCAGATGCTCCTCATGGCTGCCGTGTGAAAAATTGAACCGGGCCGCATTCATACCGGTACGGATCAAGGCACGGATCATATCCTCGTTGTCCACGGCGGGGCCCAGAGTGCAGATAATTTTTGTTTTTCTCAACATCATACTTCATTCCTCCTACGGGAAATCTTTCATTTTACTTCTTCTTTTACATCTTAATCATACTCGTACCAGTCCTATTTGGCTAGATGGGAAAGTGATGAAAATCCCGTGCTTGGGCGGATGATTTCTGGACAAAGCGGTGCGACAGAGACAACCCAGGCCCTCTGCCTGCGGTATCCGCAGACAGAGGGCCTGTAGGATTGGTGTAACCTTATCCTGACACGGCTTACTTTCCGGTCAACTCCCGGCCGGCCTCCCCCAGGCCTCGTCCGGCGTCCTCCGCCGCATCCTTGGCGCCCCGGCCCACCTGTTCTGCGGCCCGGCCAGCCCGATCCACCGACTCTTCCGTTCCATTCATCAAATGGTCCCATCCGTCCCGCAGATCACGGCCCAGCTTCTCCCATTCGCTCTCATACTCTGGCCGAACACGATCCACAGAGCCATCCGTTCCAGCGTAGTAACTCCCATCCTTCAGCATGGTCCGGCCACTTCGAGCCAGATTCTGCTCCGCCTGACCGATCCGCAACCGTCCTGTCTCCGTCCCCCGGTCCGCCTCACTGCGGACCCCGCAGGACGCCAGTGTCAGGGTCAGGGCCACTGCCAGGCCCAGCACAGCTGTTCTCCCTTGCATCTCTGTCTCCTCCCACTCTTTTCTTTTTTCTGTCCGGACATCCCATCCATCGTTTAGTATGGAGCATCTCTTCATCAGTCATACAGAGAAAGCGCGGCCAAGTCCGCCAGTTTTTGCTCGGTGCAGCATCACTGTGGCTATATGGATATGGATCGTGTCATGCGAACAGACAGCTGCCCTGTTCCAATGATTTTGCAGAAAATTAGTGCGATTCATTTCCCGTAAGGGACAGATAAAGAAAAACAAAGAAAGGGTGAGTACACACAAAATCCAATGGAGCGGAATCCCAACCATCGCTTTTTCCTTCCAAGACATGCGATTCCATATATAATTCTCTTGATGGTATTGATAGTCTTTTGCGTTGCTTGTATAATACTTTTACAGGGATGAAGCACATGAACTTCAACTCAAAATTCAGAGTATAAAAGTGTTTTGACTGCTGCGGATGTCCGCTCTACGAATTGCATGGCAGAAGGACTGTTTCTCTCGCTGCCAAATTTCAGCCGCACACCGATATGTTTCGGAAATAGCACTGAGATCTTCGATATTTGAAAGGAACAACAGCAGAGGGGCAGGAATACCGTGCATTCCGATATGTCTCTTGGACGAACGGTTCCCAAAATAAAAAGGGTGTGAAATATTTGTATATCGACATTGATTTTCTTTCTTTTATCACAGAACTAATCGGCACCGTTGCTTTCGCTGTCTCCGGAGCCATGCTTGCGATTGATCGGGAGTTGGATTTCTTCGGCGTTTTATTCTTGGGTGCGATCACCGCCATCGGTGGTGGCATTATTAGAGACTTATTGTTGGGACGAATACCACCTCATGCCTTCCTGAACTATGTTTATCTTCTGGTATCCGTAGTATCCGCTTTCCTTGTGTTCGTATTTTCCTATTTTCAAATGCGGCGTGGGGGCCAACGATACTTCATCAGTGATTCATTACTTAATATTTTTGATGCCGCCGGGTTGGGGATCTTTTCTGTGATTGGAGTACAAAATACCATTTCGGCCGGATTTGGAGATAATGCGTTTTTTTGTATATTTTTAGGGATGACTACTGGAGTAGGAGGCGGTATGCTTCGCGATATACTGAGCAAGACGACTCCAGCTGTTCTTCGAAAACATATTTATGCTGTTGCCTCCCTTTTGGGGGCTCTTTGTTATTACTACTTCCGATATCTTTCCGAAGCAGGCTCTATTTTGCTTAGTGTGATACTGGTAATCGTGCTCCGCGTACTTGCCAGCCATTACTGTTGGACATTGCCCAGGATCCCCATCCAGGGTAGAAACTGAGATCTAATAAAAAGGATATACCTTGTTTCTAATGGAATATTGAACTGTAAAGCAGGAATCCGGTATCACGTTGAAATTCAGGGAGATGACTGCGCTTCATCAATCACAAAAATCCAGATGATATAGAGCGTAACTGGTATTTTTCCGTTATGCCAGCTGTTACTATATACTTGATACTTGGGATCTTGTTTGCAGATTTTCTGCGTCAATTGGAGCCAGTACAATGATTTTTTGCATGGATTCCTTTTTGCCTACAGCATGATAAAATTGTCTTAATTATAAGTACTTCCAGACCAAACCTGAGCAGCCGTACCAAACTCTGTGTTAACAGGTACAAAATCTTTTCTTTCCGAATTTCTTTTTCCACACAAAAAACCAGATACAGACAACAGGGCTCCGGCGGAATCACACCGCCGGAGCCCTGTTTTTCCTCTTCTATGCAAGATTTTTCCTTCCCAACACCTCCTCCCTGACTGACGCTCTGACAGCGTCTCGCTTCCTAAGTGCGGACACAAATAGGGTTCCTATCAAAACCGGGCACATGAGGATATGACAGCACTCGGCAGTAACTTGCCTTATTTCATATATCTCTCATGCGCCCGTCAAGATCGATGACTCAAAGACCGGTTTCCGAACAAACTTACCAGTTCTTTTCCCAGCTACCCGGATCAGCCAAGCAGCTGTGCCAGCTGCTGCATCGCATGGATTTCCTGCGTGCTCAGCTTGTTGAGGATCTCTGTCTGAGCCTGGATCGCCGCCTCATAGACTGTGATTTCCTGAGAAAAATCACCGCCCTGTTCTCCGTAGCGCATATAAAGGCTGCGGGTCGCGGCATCTACATCGGCCTTGGTGAAGTTGATGTCGCTTCCCCAATACAGGTTGTCCTGGTTGCCCTCACCCCAGTGCATATCATCCTGAATGGTGATGACCTCGGGTGAGAAGTACATCGCATAGTACTCCAACACATTGTTAACCGTCCAGGCCAACTCGTCCACCACAGTCACCACATCACCCTGTTTCAGGCAGGCAATGATCTCCTGGCACAGCTTGATGTTTTCCTGAGGCGCTTCATGGGGAACGATAGGGCGCTCATACATCAGTCCCAGCAGGTTCTTCTGCGCAAATTCAAATGCCTGGAGATTCTGCGCAGTCAGTTCCTTGCCCTCCGCCCATAGCTTCTCCATGGCTGCGCTGTCGCCGTCTTCTCTGGCCTTGAGATAACTGCGGTTCAGGGCCTCAACACGTTCGGTCATAGCCTGCGCTGCCGCATTCAGCTCCTCCAGCGCAGCATGGAATGCCTCTACATCCACACCTGCGGCGACCATCGCTTTCTCATCCATCGAGGCCAGAATCCGGTCATACTGGGCGGTGAAGTCCAGATACAGGGCAGGGGTCTGGTCGATATACATGGCCAGAGCACCGTAGTAGCGGATATTGAAATCCATTACATCCTCGTTGTAAGTATCGGGGGTATCGTACTGACTGTGGTAGATGTCCACATAAAAAGGGAACACATTCTCCATGTCCTTTTGCAGCAAAAAGCCGTTTACTGTGGATGGCACGCCAGCGGCATAGTAGGAGAAGTCATCGGAATAGGTATAAGTCTGATAGCCCTCGGTGAGCACACCGTCCGGGAAACAGCCCTCGGGATCCGGGGAGTAGGGGTACTCGTTGGCGTAGTAGTCCAGCATGGCATACATCTCAGGGGCTGAGTAGGTGCTGGTATAGGTGTCGAACTCATAGGCGGGCAGCTCGAAGTTGAGAAAGGCCAACGTCTTGCCCACCCAATCAGGATGGACACGGTTGATCATCTCCCATGCACCGACCGTCCAGTCATACTGGGTGTAAGAAGAACCCCATTCTTCAGCGCCGTGGAGGCAGAACACAATGTCGTTTTCGGGCTGGTAGCCGGAGTCGATCATTGCCTTCGCCATGGACAGCACCAGACCGACGGCACAGTTGTCATCCTGGAAGCCCCAGAAATGCACATCGTAGTGCCCGCCCACTAAAATCTGATGTTCAGAGGACTTGCCCTTCAGAACCCCCATGATATTATATGTGGTTCCGGTGTCGATCTCCACCTCGTTATCCACCACCAGCGTAGCAGTCACAGGTCCAGCCTTCATTTTTTCCTGCAATTCCTGAGAATCTGCCAGGCCGATCGACAGGGTTGGAATGGAGGTGGGGCCGCAGATGTCCTGACAATTCAGAGCATCGTCCGCAATTTGGGAAAAGCCACCCACATTCGCCGCCAAAATAGCCACCGCACCTTGAAAGTCCGCCTCCAGCATGGGGTAGGTGACCCACCAGTCGGCCCGCTGATCTACATCCACCAGGACGATCTTTCCCTCTACATCCAGGTCCTCATAGTCCCACGCGGTGCCCTTTCCGGCATAGACTACCTCGGCGGTAATCCCCTCAGGGGGCGTTGATGCAGTGGCATAGCTGTAAACGGGATATTCCTTTCCATCCACTGTAAAGCTGGCTCCATTAAACTGCCAGCGGTCGCAGGATGCGGCCACCTTTTCCACGTTGGACAGGCCAATCTCCTCCATCACACTGGCCAAATAGTCCGCAGCGGCGTGCTCAGCATCGCTGCCAGCGGTCCGCCCGCCCAGTTCAGAGTTGAAAAACTCCGGATTGGTGGTCAGCTCCAGCGCAATGTCATAGGCGTAGTCAGGTGATACTGCTTCCATGAAGGCGTCGTATTCCTCTTTCAACGAGGCAGGCGTCATGGGCTGGCTCTATCCACAGCCAGATAACAGCAGTGACAGACTCAAAAAAAAGCGTGGTCAAGGTTTTTTTCAATGTTTTCTTCCTCCTGATCTTGTGTTCTCATTTATAAACAGCCCACATATCGCGGGCTATTTACCGGGAAAGGGCGCAAAAAACAGGCTGGGTGCGGAACGCACCACAGCCTGTGTGAAAATACAGTCCTCCCCCTGAGCCGGAGGAACCGCTATACATGGACATTCAGAGCACCCACCAGAGATCAAAGTCCTACTCTTATTGACCATTTCACAAGTTGTTGTTCGTTCCAACTTATAAAATTCGAGCGGAACGCTCGATCAATAAGGCAACAAAGGTTGCCAATCCGTACCCGCGGTACGGTCCCCGGCTCTTCGACGGGTTTTCGGCATTTGACCCGGCCGTCCGTGTAGCCTCAGCCCTCCCCTGTGGGATGGCGGTCAAGATCTCTGATCGGATTGTGCCCGATCAAAATTTTGGCTTATTATAGCATCTTACTTCTCTCATTGCAAGATATTTTTTGCGCTGGAGCCGAACTTCCGGTGTATGCCTGTATGGAAAAGGAGATTCCTTTGCTGGAAATTTGTGATAATATCGGAGGCAATACCTTTGGAGAAACATGAAACAGGGACGAAAGGATCAGAAAATTCTAAGCCAACGTTGAAAAGAACATAGAAAACGGATATAATACTGACCAGCTGCTCTGTACGCCCTTGCCCATTATGACGTCATTACATAGAAAGGTAGAACCACCCATGACCGAACGCAACGAAAAACGGATCCTGCGGATTTCGTTTCTTTCCGGCTTGGCTTTTGCCATCGCCGAATTTATTTTTTCCATCTATAGTCATTCTCATTCCGCCCTCACCGACGCAGTATATGACATGTCGGAACTGGTATTTATCGCACTGCTGCTCTTTTTGACGCCGCTATTTCACAAGCCAATGTCAGAAAAACATCCATATGGCTATTTCCAGGTGGAGTCCATCTTCGTTATCATCAAGGGTGTAATGATGCTGTCTGTCACAATGGGGATCTCCGCCGATGTCATCGGCTCCGCTTTAACCGGCGGAAACCCAGTGAATAATGTCCAGGTTGCTCTCTTCCAGCTTTCCCTTGGCGCAGCAAGCATTGTGATCTTTGCTGTTATGAAACGCTTTAGCAAAAATATCACCTCTCCCACCATCACAACAGAACTCCTGGGCTGGAAGCTGGATATCATTTACAGTCTCGGGATGGCCCTTGCCTTTCTCCTTTCCCTCACACTTGAACGCACCCCTCTTGCGTTTCTCTCACCCTACTTCGATCCTATTGTCGCTGTACTGGTCATGGTATTTATGCTGCCAGAAAGCATCAAAGTTCTCTGGAGTGCCATCCGTGATATTTTCCTCTTCTCCCCTGATGAGACACTGATCGATGAGATCAAGTCTCTGGTCGAACCAATTTTATCTGAGTACCACTTTATCCCTGTCTTTTTTGACATCACCCGCACGGGCCGCCATCTCTGGATCGCCGTCTATTTTCAGATTGAATGCGGCAGTTTGGCTGTCAGCGATCTAACTCACGCATCTGCGGCCATCAATGCCGCAGCTCAAAAACATTATCAGGACTGCACCTGCGAATTGATCCTGACACCCGAGGACTCTCCCTATCTCGACTGTTGACCATGAAAAAGTCAGGACCCCCGGCTAAGCCGGGGGCTTGAGTAAGCCCTAGAAGGGCACAATA
>ENA-ORUF01001287-ORUF01001287.1-human-gut-metagenome-genome-assembly--contig:-NODE-1287-length-28155-cov-3.422776_pt1 | contig 28155 bp, 25 predicted proteins | sample MGYA00242077_ERZ509203 | MGnify/ENA primary metagenome ERZ509203 (study PRJEB26280, sample SAMEA2338834) | human gut metagenome | biome: human gut; feature: human-associated habitat; material: faeces... | reverse complement strand
CACGAACAGGAGGCCACTTAATGTGGCCTCCGTCGTGAGCAGGACTGTAGAGCAGGAAACTTCATCAGTGCCCGCCCCACGGGAAACCGGCGGGATAGACCGGTTCAGATGGGGCTTTGATGCATGGGTGGTCTGTTGTTGTGCAAATGGGTATCATATTTTGGTTATTGCATCGACTCTGTGATGCATGTTTGTACGTTCCCGGCGGTCGGTTTGCCAGAAGCGCCCCGTCGGTTGTTCCAGACCCGTTTCGAAGAAAGGAAACCACACTAACCTATGGCAGCTAAAAAATCATCTCCCTTGAAGATCATTCCGCTCGGCGGCCTTGACGGCATCGGCAAGAACATGACGGTCTTCGAGTGCGGCGACGACATGGTGCTCGTTGACGCCGGCCTCATGTTCCCCGACGATTCCCAGCCCGGTATCGACCTGGTGCTTCCCGACTATACCTATGTTCTGGAGAACGAGGAGAAGCTCCGCGGCATCGTCGTCACTCACGGCCACGAGGACCACACCGGTTCGCTTCCGTATCTGCTGCAGGACCTCAACAATAAGGTGCCCATCTTCTCGAGCAAGCTGACGCTCGGTTTTATCGAAGGCAAGCTCTCCGAGTTCCGCATCCGCGCGCCCAAGTTCCGCGAGGTCAAGGGCGGAAGCCACGTCAATCTGGGTGGCATCTCGCTTGATTTCTTCTCGATGACGCACTCCATTCCGGGTGCTTTGGGCGTGTTCATTCGCACCAACCAAGGCACCGTTATGCACACGGGCGACTTTAAGCTCGACCAGACGCCCATCGACGGCGTCACGCCCGACTATGCCGCTATCAGCCGCTTTGCCAAACAGGGCATCGACCTGCTGCTGTCCGACTCCACCAACGCCACGGTTCCGGGCTTTACCAAGTCCGAGGCCGAAGTCGGCCCCAACCTGCTGCACGCCATCAAGAACGCCCCGGGCCGCGTGTTCGTCGCGTCGTTCTCGAGCCACATCCATCGCCTGCAGCAGATCTGCGACGCCGCTCGCAAGTGCGGCCGCAAGGTCGTCGTGACCGGACGTTCCATGCTTACCAACACCCGCGTGGCGCGTGAGCTGGGCTACCTCAACATCGACGATGCCGATATCATCGATGCCTTCGATATTGATAACCTGCCCGACGACAAGATCGTCGTCATGTGCACCGGTTCGCAGGGCGAGCCGCTGTCGGCCCTGTCCCGCATGGCCAACGGCGAGCACAAGACGCTCTCCATTCACGAGGGCGATACCGTCATTCTGTCCGCTACGCCCGTTCCTGGCAACGAGAAGGCCGTGCAGCAGGTTGTTAACAGCCTGGCCAAACTTGGCTGCGACGTGTGGGATAAGTCCCGCGCCCTCGTCCACGTCTCGGGTCACGGCAGCCAGGAGGAGCTCAAGCTCCTGATGGCCATGGCCAAGCCCACCTACTTTATGCCGGTTCACGGCGAGGCCGTGCACCTGCGCGCCCATGCCCAGCTTGCCCGTAGGATGGGCATCAAGGATGATCATATCTTTATTCTCGACAACGGCGATACGCTTGAGATGCGCGGCGGTATCGTCAAGCGCGGTACGCCCGTCGAGTCTGGCGTCGTCTATGTCGACGGTCTGCGCATCGGCGACACCGATCCCATCGTCCTGCGCGATCGCCAAAAGCTCGCCAATGACGGTATGGTCACAGCCGTTGCCATCGTCTCTCTCAAGCACAAAAAGATCGAGGCTATCGAGTTCTCGGGCCGCGGTGTTTCGTTTGCCATCGACGACCAGTTCTCCGAGGATGCCTCTGCAGCCATCATGAAGACGATCGAGAAGGGCAAGTTTAGCTTTACCAGCAGTGGCTCCGATGCCATTCGCAAGGCCGTGCGCGATTCGCTCTCCAACTTTATCTGGAGTCGTACGCGCACCCGTCCGATGATCATCCCGGTCGTCATGGAGGTTTAGTTTGGCGCGCGGATCTGCACAAAACGCCAAAGGCAATAAGGCCAACAACCAACCGGCATCTGCTAAGGGTGCCGGTTCCCATCTTCGTGCCAATAAGGGCCACGAGTCCGAGTTCGATGAGTTCGAACCCCTGGTCGAGCCTTCGGCCAATCGCGATATCGCCGGCGTGGTCATTGCCGTTTTGGCGATTGCGTCCTTCATTGCCGTGATTTCGCCGGCAACGGCACCCGTGACAGCTGCGGTTGCCGGTTTCTACCATCTTGGCTTTGGCCTGGGCGCCTACGTGCTGCCGATCGTCATCTTGCTGTTTGCCGCCACGCTCTTTTTGGGTGAGGACTCGCCGCTCAACATTCGCTCGGTTGCGGGCGGTGCCGTGGTCTTTGTGGCCATTGTTTCCATCCTGTCGCTGATGGTGCCGGGTACGACCGACTCGTGCGACCTCATGTTTACGCCGCAGAACCTTTCCGCGTCGGGCGGCTACATTGGCGCCTTTATCGCAAGTACCCTGCAAAACGCCCTGGGTAAACCTATTGCCATGGTTGTCTTGCTGGGGCTTGTCGTCGTTGGCCTGGTCATTATCGGCTTTTCGGTGGGCGGCGTTTTGCGCTCCGCACGCGATCGCGCCGCCGATTTTGCCGAGCGCCGTCGTGCCGATGTCAATGCGAGCCCGTGGGGCGATGAAGAGGCCCTGTCGGTTCCTGGCGTTGCCCGTCCGCACCTGAGCATTCTGCGCCAGAAGGGAACTGACGCCGCCGTGACCGCGGTCATGGGTGGCGATGTTGATCCTGTTTTAGATGACGACGAGGACGATGACCCGTTTGTCGACGTTTCCGAGGCCGTGGAGGCCGAGCGAGCCAAGACCACGCTGCTGCCTCGTCGCCATGCCAAGAAGGGCAAGGCCGCGCCCAAGCTCAACACGAGCGAGCCCGACCCGTCTTGGTCCGATAGCGAAATCGAACTCACCGAGGGCGATGACGAGGACGATGAGACTCCGCTCGAGACCGCCAAGACAACCTTGCTGCCGCGTCGCCGTGCCAAGGCAGGACAAGTCACCGGACAGTTTTCGATGGAAGACGACCTGGACAAGGCTGACGAGTCCCAACCGCCGTTTGCCGTGAATCCCGTTTCGGCAGCTCCGCAGATCCCCGATTTCCTGAAGCATCCCAAGGTTGCCGATACCTCCAGCTCTACGGCTTCCGCTGCTCCTGTTGCGGCCGGTGATGGGGGAGCGGATGGCACAGCTGCCGATGTCGAGGGCGAACAAGAAGACGGCCTCAAACTCCCGCCGCTTGAAATCCTGCACGCCAATCCGCAGTCGGCGTCTTCAGCGTCTTCTGATAAGGAGCTGGAACAGACTGCCGAGTCGTTGCAGTCCACCTTGCTTGAGTTTGGCCGTAGCGCTCGCGTCGTCGGCTGGATTGCCGGCCCCACGGTCACGACCTTTAAGCTGCAGCCCGGTGAGGGTGAGCGCGTGAGCAAGATCTCGAGCCTCGAGGACGATATCGCGCTTTCGCTTGCCGCCCAGTCGGTGCGCATCTTCGCGCCGATCCCCGGCACCTCGCTCGTTGGTATCGAGATTCCCAATCGCAAGCGTCAGAACGTCAATCTGGGCGACGTGCTTCCCTATGTGAAAGGCGGTCCGCTCGAGCTTGCCATCGGTCGCGATGCCGAGGGCACACCGGTTGTCGCCGACCTCGCCAAGATGCCCCACCTGCTAATCGCCGGTACCACCGGTTCGGGTAAGTCGGTTATGATCAACTCCATCATCACGACCCTGCTCATGCGCGCCCTTCCCGAGGACGTTCGCCTGATCATGGTCGACCCCAAGCGCGTCGAGCTTGCGGGCTATAACGGTCTGCCGCATCTCTACGTGCCCGTGGTGACCGAGCCCAAGCAGGCGGCCAGTGCGCTGCAGTGGGCCGTGTCCGAGATGGAGCGTCGTCTGAAGGTCTTCGAGCGCCTCAACGTTCGCAAGATCTCGACGTATAACGAAAAGCAGTCCGCCGGCGAGTTTGAGCATTACGATAACCCGCCGCAAAAGATGCCCTATCTGGTCATCATCATCGACGAGCTTTCGGACCTGATGATGGTCGCCGGCAAGGATGTCGAGGCCTCGATCGTCCGTATCGCCCAGCTGGGCCGTGCCGCCGGTATCCACCTTATCGTGGCTACGCAGCGCCCCAGCTCCAACGTGGTGACGGGCCTTATTAAGGCCAACATTACCAACCGTATCGCCTTTAACGTGGCTACGGGCATCGATTCCCGCGTCATTATCGACCAGATGGGCGCCGAAAAGCTCACTGGTTTGGGCGACATGCTGTTCTCCAAGGTCGACTGGGGCAAGCCCCGTCGTATCCAGGGTTGTTTTGTCTCGGACGACGAGATCAACGAGATCGTCGAGTTCGTTAAGTCGCAAAGCGAGCCCGACTATCACGAGGAGATTCTGTCTGCCGTGGCGCCCGCCTCCATGTCCATGGCTGGTGGCGGCATTGTTCGCACGGGCGTTGCCGAGCCGCAAGATGACGACCCGCTTATCTGGGAAGCCGCCCATATTGTGGTGGAATCGCAGCTGGGCTCCACATCTGGCCTGCAACGCCGCCTCAAGGTTGGCTATGCGCGCGCCGGGCGTATTATGGACATGCTGGAAGAAAAAGGTGTCGTCGGTCCGCCCGACGGTTCCAAGCCGCGCGAGGTCCTGCTGGACGAGGAGGGGCTCGCCGCGCTGGAGTCTGTCGACGCCGAGATGGCACGTGAAGATCGTGAGTTTGGAGGATTCTGATGGCTGCACGCTTTGGTGACATGCTGCTCGAGCAACGTCGCCGGATGGGCCTTTCCATCCAGCAGGTCGCCAACACCATCAAAATCAGACCGCAGATCATCGAGTTTTTCGAGACCGGTAACTTTGCATCGATGCCCCCGCGTGGCTATGCGCAGGGCATGATTTCGAGCTATGCTCGCTTTTTGGGGCTTAACCCGCGCGAGGTCGTCAATGCCTATTTTGATGACCTCATGGCATATGAACGCGAGACCTCGCAGCAGGGCGGTCGTTTTCAGGATGCTGCCGGCTACGTCAACTCGCGTTCGTCGGTCGATAACGGACGCTTTCTGATGGTTCAGGGCGGTCGCTCGACGCGGTACGGCCAGCGTCCTCCGCAGGCGGGCTATATCACCGAGACGGGCTCCAGCGAGGAGATTCGTTCTCAGCGAGATCGCTTTCGCAGTACGCCCATGCCGGATGACCGTGCGCTTCCCGCCGCTCGCGGGTTGAGTCGCGATCCCCGCGCCGGTTACGGCGACGGTGGCTACTCCGGTCGCAGCTATCGCGGAGTTTCTGCCGCGCGTTCCCGCGGTGGATATGCCGACGCCGATACCACGCAGGTGACGCCGCGTCTGCGTTCGCAATCGCAGCCTTACGGGCAGCGCTCTTCGGCGCCTCGCTCTGGCCAGCGCGGTTATCAGAACCGTGGTGAGCTTGCGCCGCGTTCTGGCCAGCGTGGCTCGCAGCGTCAGGGCGGCTATCGTGGTCGTCCCGATAGCGGTCGCGGCCGCATGCCGCAGGGGAATGGCCGTGGCGGCTCCAATTGCGGACGCGGCGGTGGACGTGTTCCTCAGAACAATGGACTCGATCCGCGCATCATCTACGCCGGCATCGGTGCCGTGGCACTTTTGCTGATTTTGCTCATCGTGGTCCTCCTGCGTGGCTGCGGCTCTTCTGCACCCGAGTCGACGCCCGAGACGCCCGCGGCCACTAAGACGACGACCAAGAAGTCTTCCAAGAAGACCGAATCCGTTGACGAGGGTGAAGGCACCGACGATGCGACGGATTCTGCCGATTCCGATACCGCCAAGGCGACGGTAAAAAAGGAAGAGGACGAGGTCATCAAGGTCAAGGTCTCCGTTGCCAAGGGTAAGACCGCCTGGATTGAGGTCAAGGTCGACGGTAAATCGGTCTACGGCGCCCAGGCGACCGGTCCCTTTGAGCAGGAGTACACGCCCGAGTCCTCGATCGAGATCACCACGTCCAAGCCCTCCGATGTCACGGTCACCAAGAACGGCGAAAAGGTTCGCTACGACACCAAGACATCGGGCGTGGCGCGTGTGACCATTACCGTTCCCAAGAAGGAGACCACAGACTCCAAGGACGGCGAGAGTACCGACGGCACCGATACTGCCGACGGCACCGATACTGCCGACGGCACCGACGCCCAGTCTGCCGACGGCACCGACCCCCAGTCTACCGACGGCACCGACACGGCATCCGACGGCCAGACAGCAAACGATTAGATGACCATTCGTCCGACAGCCACTAAGGCTCCCCGTACCGAAAGGAAGAACCATGGCTAAAGATTCCAGCTTCGACGTTGTGTCCGAGGTCAACATGCAGGAGGTTGATAACGCCTTCCAGCAGACCACTCGCGAGATTTCTCAGCGCTATGACCTTAAGGACTCCGGCGCCACCATCGAGCTTTCGAAGGGCGATAAACTCTTTACGATCAATGCCCCGGCCGATTTTGTCTCCAAGCAGATTATTGACGTGCTGAGCTCTAAGCTCATCAAGCGTGGCATCGACCTCAAGGCTGTCTCTTGGGACGCGCCGCAGGCTGCCTCGGGTGGTACTGTTCGCGTGCTCGGCCATATCGTGGAGGGCATCGACCAGGCGACCGCCAAGAAGATCAATAAGGACATCAAGGATCAAAAGCTCAAGGTCAAGGTGACCATCGAGGCCGATAAGCTGCGCGTTTCCTCGGCTTCTAAGGACGCGCTGCAGACCGTGATTCAGTTCCTGCGCGACCAGGACTACGGTCAGCCGCTGCAATTTACCAACTACCGCTAATTCTTTCGAAAGGACCGCTCTCCAACATGGATACTCCGTTGGGTTCCGTACTCTATATCACGCTTGGCTGTGCCAAGAACGAGGTCGATACCGACCGCATGCGTTCGCTGCTGGCCGCTGCGGGCTACGAGGAGGCATTCGATCCGCAGGATGCCGATATCGCTATCGTCAACACGTGCTCGTTTCTTGCCTCGGCGACGTCAGAGAGCATCGAGACTACGCTCGAGCTCGCTAACGAGGTACAGGACGGCGTTCGCGCCTGCCCCATCGTCATGTGCGGTTGCGTGCCGTCTCGTTACGGCGATGACCTGCCCGACGAGCTTCCCGAGGTCGCGGCCTTTGTGAAGGCCGATGAGGAAGATGGTATCGTCTCTGTCATCGATGACGTACTGGGCGTGGAGCGCGAGATCGCGGCCTATATCCCGCAGGTCAAGCGTACCGTCGAGGGCGCTGTTGCCTACGTCAAGATCTCCGATGGCTGCAATCGTTTTTGCAGCTTCTGCATGATCCCCTACATTCGCGGTCGCTATCATTCGCGCAATGCCGAGAGCATCATCTCCGAGGTGCGCGACCTGGTTGCTGGCGGTGTGCGCGAGATCGTGCTGATCGGCCAGGACACGGGCATTTGGGGTACCGACTTTGCCGACGAGGATGTCGCCGAGGGCTCGCCGCGCAATCTGGCGCAGCTGCTGCGTGCCGTCGCCGAGGCCGTGCGCCCGCACAACGTCTGGGTCCGCGTGCTCTATCTGCAGCCCGAGGGCATGACCGACGAGCTTATCGAGACGATTCGCGATACGCCCGAGGTGCTGCCCTATATCGATATCCCCGTGCAGCACTGCGACGCGCGCATCCTCAAGGCCATGCGTCGCTCCGGCTCGCGCCAGGAGCTCGAGGATCTGTTCCGCGACCTTCGCGAGCGCATCCCCGGCATCGTGATTCGCTCTACGGCCATGGTCGGCTTCCCGACCGAGACGGACGACGAGTTCCGCGATCTTATCGACTTTATGGACACCGTCGGCTTTGACTACACGAGCGTTTTTGCCTACTCGCGTGAGGAGGGCAGCCTGGCCGCCAAGATGGAAGGCCAGGTCAATGAGGAGGTTAAGCTCGAGCGCGCCCAGGAGGCCATGGATCTGGCCGAGTCGCTCGGTTTTGCCGCCACCGCCGCCCATGTGGGCGAGCGCGCCCAGGTGATCGTCGATGGCATCGAGGAGACCGAGGATGGCGCCGAGCTGATCGGTCATGCCTGGTTCCAGGCGCCCGATTCCGATGGCGCGGTGCATCTGGACGCCAGCGAGGCGTCCGTGGGCGATATTCTGACCGTCGAGTTTACCGATAGCTTCTGCTATGAGCTTATCGGCCATGTTGTGGAGTAGGAGAGCGTCGTGGCAAACGAGAGCAATAAGGAACTGACGAGTGTTTGGACGCCCGCCAACATCGTGACGTGCGTTCGCATCGTCTTTATCCCGGTGTTCATGATCGTCTCGGCTCTGTCTCACGCGAGCGTCGCCGGTACGGATTGGAGCACCTTCGACGGTCCGCTTGCAGCCGCCGCCTTTATTTTGTATGTGATTCTGTCGTGCACCGATAAGGTCGACGGCTATCTGGCGCGCTCGCGCAACGAGATCACCGATTTCGGCAAGTTCTTGGACCCCATCGCCGATAAGCTGCTCGTGTTCTCGGCCCTGCTGCTGTTCCTGGATTTTGGCGCGGTGACCGTATGGTCCGTGTTTATTATCCTGTTCCGCGAGCTGCTGGTGAGCGCCCTTCGCATGGTCGCCAGCGCTGCCGGCGTGGTCGTTGCCGCCGATAAGCTCGGCAAGTACAAGACGGCGACCACGATGGTTTCCATCTGCGGCTATCTGTGCGTCTTTGCGATGGCCGGCCTCCAGTTGGGACCAGTGTCGCTGCTGCTCGGTGTCTATTCGGTGTCGCGCTTCCTGTACGCTGTTGCCGTTGTCCTGACCGTTATCTCGGGCGCCCAGTATTTCTGGAACTGTCGCAAGATCGTCTTTTCGGTCTAGGTCCTGGTGAGTATGACGGAGTCTTATTTGCAGATTGCCGCAAACAACGAGGAACTGGCGCGCGTTATTGTTGAGCGCGCGAGTGCCCGTGGTGTGACGGTGTCGACGGCGGAGTCGCTGACGGCGGGCCTGATTGCCTCGACGATTGCCGATATCCCGGGTGCCTCGGCGGTGCTTCGTGGCGGCGCGGTGACTTATTGCGATGAGATCAAACATCGCGTGCTCGGCGTCGAGCAGGAAACGCTCGATCGGTTTAGCGCCGTGTCGCATCAGACGGCGCGCGAGATGGCCGCGGGCTCGCTGGAGCTCTATCAGAGTGATATAGCCGTAAGCGCAACGGGCTACGCTGGACCCGGTGGCGGCACCGAGCAAGATCCCGCCGGTACGTTCTATATTGGGTGGGCGTATTGCGCGGCCGATGGGGGAGCGCCGATTGTCGACTCTGCGCGCTGTCATTATGAGGGCGATCGGTCGTGCGTTCGTGCCTGTGCGGTCGCGGAGGCTTTGGGACGCATTGTCCGCGTGCTCAATTCTATGGAATAGACATGGTTTAAGGGGCCTTAGGGCCCCTTAATTGTGGAGATAGGGACCTTTGACGGTATTGGTGTTTGCGCTGGTACAAGGCCTAAATTTATTCGAGCACCCGTATTTGTGATTGGCGTGGTCAAGCATTTGGTCGGTGATTGGTTGGCGTTTGGTCGGGTTTTGGAATGGTCGGGTGCATATGATGAATCTGAACGGTTGACCACGAACAGCCGTTCGTTTATTATCGTTTCAGGTTGTTAAGAGGAGGGCTATTCATGGCCAAGAATTCAGGTCCCGTACGTACCGTTCATGCACGCACGACGGGTAAAGAGCGCGATGAGATGATCGCCACCACCAAGGCCGAGATTGAGAAGAAGTTCGGCCAGGGCTCTATTATGAGGTATGGCGACGGCGGTCCCGAGCTCGAGGTCGAGGCTATTCCGACGGGCTCTCTGGCGCTCGATGCCGCCTTGGGTATCGGCGGCGTGCCGCGCGGCCGTATCGTCGAGATTTATGGCCCCGAGTCCTCCGGTAAGACGACGCTTTCGCTCGAGATCCTTGCAGAGGCGCAGGCCATGGGCGGCGTTGTTGCATTTATCGATGCCGAGCACGCGCTTGATCCCACCTATGCCGCGCGCATTGGCGTCGATATCGACGAGGTTCTGATTTCCCAGCCCGATACGGGCGAGCAGGCGCTCGAGATCGTCGATATGCTTGTGCGCTCCGGTGCCATCGACGCCATCGTCGTTGACTCTGTTGCCGCCTTGACTCCGCGTGCCGAGATCGAGGGCGAGATCGGTGACACGACGGTGGGTCTGCAGGCTCGTTTGATGAGCCAGGCGCTCCGCAAGCTCGCCGGCTCGCTTTCCAAGTCCAACACGACCTGCATCTTCATTAACCAGCTGCGCGAGAAGATCGGCGTCATGTTCGGTAACCCCGAGACCACCACGGGCGGCCGCGCGCTCAAGTTCTTCTCTTCCGTGCGAATCGATATTCGCAAAATCGATACCATCAAGCTCAAGGACGAGGTTATCGGCAATCGCGTTCGTGCCAAGGTCGTTAAGAACAAGGTTGCCGCTCCGTTCCGTTCGGCCGAGTTTGACATCATGTATGGCACCGGCATCTCCAAAGAGGGCTCGATTCTGGATATGGCCGTCGAGTGCGGTATCTGCAAAAAGATGGGGTCCTGGTTTGCCTATGGCGAGGATAAGCTCGGCAACGGCCGCGAGGCCGCCAAGACGTTCCTGCGCGAGCATCCCGATTGCGCCGACGAGATCGAGCACAAGGTTCGCCTTGCTTGCGGTCTTGAGTATGACGATGACGCCCCCTCCGAGGTTGAGTTGACCGACCAGCCCGCCCCCGAGGAGTTTGATGAGCTGTACGCCATCGATGGCTCCGCGATGCTCGACGATGACGACGAGTAGCGGATGCCGACATGTCGTATACGGTGACCGAGGCCACAGTCGTCTTTCCCGATAAGAAGCCAGTCTCCTCGTTCTCGAGCGGTTATGCGTCTAAAAAGCCCTGCGCGCATATTGATTGCGATCTCGAGGGCGGTTTTGAACGTTCCATTTGGATTCCCGTGCGCGTGGCGCGCCTGTACGTTAAGAACCGCCCCGATCTTCCCTGTGATTGGGATGATTTTCGTGAGGCAGTGCAGCTTATCGAACGTAAATGTGCGCTCACCATGGTGACCGAGATGCTTTCGCGCCGCGATCATGCCACGGGCGAGGTACGCGATAAGTTGGCGCGCTATGGCTTTCGACAGCCTGCGATCGATTTTGCGGTTGCTCGAGCGACCGAGTATCGTTTTTTGGACGAGAACCGCTTTTGCTCGTACTTTATCGAAGAGCGCAAGCGTCGCGGCTGGGGACAGCGCAAGATCGAGGTTGAGCTCAAGCGTCGTCATGTCGTGCTTGACGATATCCCCGGGTATCCCGAGGCATATTTTGCCGTGGACGACGACTTGGCCCGCGCTTCGGCCTTGCTCGCCAAACGTCGCGTTCCCGAAGTGCGTGCATTCGAAAAGCTCGTCAGATTTTTGATGGGTAAGGGCTTTTCCTATCACATCGCCGCCGATGCCGTTAAGGCGCGCCTCGATGCCTTAAGCGAGGAATGCGCCGTGTAAGCGTGCACATGGTACGCCCCTGCCGTTCACCGCTTAATAGGCGCCGTGCCGGGTGCGTTTATTTGACAGTTGTTGCGGTTCAACGTAGGATAATTACTGTCATTTGCTTTGTGATATGTGCTCATCTGTGATGAGTTTGTTTAAATGTTTATCTGTATCCGACCCGCATAAGCTGCGCCCATATTACTCAAATGTCGCGAGCCGTTCGTAAGGACGGTTCGCTTTGCTGTGTAACGAATCCATAAAAAGGAGTGAGCATGCCTATTATTGCAGCGCTCGTTGGCCTCGTTTTGGGTGCCATCGCCGCCATTGCCTACATGCGCACCGCCAAGCAGGGTAGTCTTCACGAGGCCGACGAAAAGATTCAGTCGGCACACGCGCAGGCAGAGTCCTTGATCGGTGATGCAAAGCGTCAGGCCGAGACCCTCAAAAAAGAGGCTCTGCTCGAGGCTAAGGAAGAGATCATCAAGAACAAACAGGCCGCCGAGGCCGAGGACAAGCAGCGTAAGAGCGAGATTCGCACGCTCGAAAACCGCGTGATGCAGCGCGAAGAATCGCTCGATCGTCGCAACGATGCGCTCGATAAACGCGAGCATCAGTTGTCCAGCCAGGCCGGTCAGGTCGAGAAGCGCTCTCGCGAGCTTGAGGAGCTCTGCGCCAAGCAGACTTCCGAGCTTGAGCGTATTGCCGACCTTACGCGCGAGGATGCTCACAAGGAGCTGCTCGACAAGGTCCGCGGCGAGGTTACCCACGAGGCGGCCACCATCATTCGTGAGTCCGAGCAGCAGGTCCGCGCCGAGTGCCACAAGACTGCCCAGGAGATTCTCTCCCTGGCGATTCAGCGTTGCGCCGCCGACCATACCGCCGAGGTCACCGTCACTTCCGTGCATATTCCCTCCGATGACCTCAAGGGTCGCATCATCGGTCGTGAGGGTCGTAACATCCGCACCTTTGAGCAGGTGTCTGGCGTCAACCTCGTGATTGACGACACCCCCGAGACCGTTGTGCTCTCGAGCTTCGATCCGGTCCGTCGTGAGACTGCCCGCGTGGCGCTCGAGAACCTCATTGCCGACGGTCGTATTCACCCCGCCCGCATCGAGGAGATGTACCACAAGGCCGCCGACTTGGTTCAGCAGCGTGTGCGCGAGGCCGGCGAGCAGGCCGCCTTCGATACCGGTATCCACGACCTGCATCCCGAGATCGTCAAGACCCTGGGCGCTCTGCGCTACCGCACCTCGTTTGGTCAGAACGTGCTGCAGCATTCGCTTGAGGTCTCTGACCTGTGCGGCGTTATGGCCTCCGAGCTTGGTCTGGACGTTGTGACCGCCAAACGTGCTGGTCTTCTGCACGACCTGGGCAAGGCCATCGACCACGACGTTGAGGGTCCGCATGCAGTGATTGGCGCCGAGCTCGCCCGCCGTTATGGTGAGAAGCCCGTTATCGTCCACGCGATCGAGGCCCATCATGCCGACGTCGATCCCAACACGGTGCTCGACGTCCTGGTCCAGGCTGCCGATGCCGTCTCCGCTTCTCGCCCCGGTGCCCGCCGCGAGTCGGCGGAGAACTACATCAAGCGTCTTGAGAAGCTCGAGGAGATCGCTAACTCTCACGACGGCGTCGAGCGTACCTATGCCATGCAGGCCGGTCGCGAGGTTCATGTCATGGTCCAGCCGGACAAGATCTCCGATGCCCAGTCCACGGTGCTTGCGCACGATATCGCCCATCAGATCGAGGAAGAGATGGAGTATCCCGGTCAGGTTCGCGTTGTCGTGATTCGCGAGAGCCGTGCCGTCGATATCGCTAAATAATATGAGCGACGCGAACGAGCTCATCTCATTTATCGCGTCGATGTCGGGGGAGGGCAACCTTCGCGTCGAGGAAAACCTTGGCGAAGGGTATGTTCGCCTCCGTGTTTCGGAGGCCGAGCGCCGTCAAGCCAAGCATGACATTCAGCATGTAGAGGACATTGTCATCGAGATGCTGCGCAACGCTCGCGATGCCGGAGCCGATAAGGTCTATCTTGCCACGACCAAGGAGGAGGGTGTTCGCACCCTCCTCTTCCTGGATAACGGTTCGGGCGTGCCGCAGGATATGCAGGAGCGTATCTTTGATGCCCGTGTTACCTCTAAGCTCGAGAGCATGAAAATGGACCGTTGGGGTGTTCACGGTCGTGGTATGGCGCTGTTCTCTATCAAGCAGAACACGGATGAGGCACGCGTTGTTACATCGGGCGTCGATTTGGGTTCCGCGTTTAAGGTGTGCGTTGCCACTGATCGCTTGGGCGAGCGCGCCGACCAGTCGAGCTGGCCTCAGGCGGTTAAAGACGAAGACGGCCGCTATGTATGCGCTCGTGGTCCTCATAACATCATTCGCGCAGCCTGTGAGTTTGCCCTTGAGGAGCTGCGTGGCTGCGATGTGTATCTGGGCTCTCCGTCCGAGATTGCTGCGACCCTGTACGCTCAGGCTTCGAACCGTCTCGATACGTCGCGCCTGCTCTTTATCGACGACGAGTGCGAGCTTCCGGTTATCGATCGTTTAGGCCTTGCTTCTGATGCCGAGGACTTTATCCGGATCTGCTCCGGGCTGGGTCTCGAGATGTCCGAGCGTACTGCCCACCGTATTCTGTCGGGACAGATTAAGCCCGTTCGCGGCGTGACCGCGCGTCTGCTGCGTGAGCGCGATTCCACCTCTCATGCGCCGGCTCCCGTCGATCTTGCCAAGGACCGTCGAGGCCTTCGCATCGCCAAGGATGACATGGCGCAGTTTTCTCGTGCTGTCGAGCGTGACTTTAACGACCTCGCCGCCCGGTATTACCTCAATCTGTGCGGCGACCCTAAGATTCGCGTTTCGCGTGATCGCATCACGGTGACGTTCGATCTTGCCAAAGAGGAATAGCATCTTTACCGAGTCCGCTCGGTACGATACAGTTATTGCAGTTAAAACGTACTTTTAAACGCAGGAGTTTCTTCATGGATTGCCTGAAGGTATCAAGCAAATCATCGCCCGCGTCCGTTGCCGGCGCCATTGCCGGCATGGTCAAAGATGGCGTCCCCGTCAACATTCAGTGCGTCGGTGCCGGTGCCGTCAACCAGGCCATCAAGGCCGTTGCCATTGCGCGTGGCTTTCTGATTCCGACCGGCTTTGATGTCTCCTGCGCGCCAGTGTTTTCCGACATTCTCATTAACGGAGAGTCGCGCACGGCAATTCGTCTTTCTATCTACGTTCACCAGATTAATCGGGCTGCTATGGATAACGTCGTCATGGACGACGTTAAGCCTGTTGCGTAGGCGAGCCTTCGCACGCTTGTAGCACCTATGCGCCCCGTCGATACCATCGTTAGGATGTATGCTCATGGACCAGCGTTCCGTACGCGATATTCTTGCCGGTAAAACCTACTTTATCCGCACATTCGGCTGCCAGATGAACCAGCACGACTCCGAGCGCGTGAGTGGTTTGCTTGATTCGTATGGCTGTCTTATGGCGCTCGATCCCGAGCATGCCGATATTGTCGTGTTCATGACGTGCTGTGTGCGCGAGGCTGCCGATACGCGCCTGTATGGTCAGTGCAATTCCTGCAAGAGCCTTCCTCCTTCGCCTTCGGGTAAGCGCGTGGTCGCCGTGGGCGGCTGCATCGCCCAGCGCGATGGCGAGGGCTTGCTCACCAACGTTGATAACGTCAATGTCATTTTTGGTACCCATTCCATTGCGCACATGGCCGAGCTTATCGCCGAGGCGTTTTTGGATGGCAAGCGCCATATCCGTACGAATGAGCATGAGGATACCGACGCCATGAGTATGCCGTGGCATCGCGAGACGCAGTATCACGCGTGGGTGCCCATCATGACGGGCTGCAACAACTTCTGTACGTACTGCATCGTGCCGTACGTCCGTGGTCGTGAGAAGAGCCGTCCCTTTGAGGAGATTGTCGATGAGGTGACCGGGCTCGTGCGCCAGGGCGTGCGCGAGATTACGCTGCTGGGCCAAAACGTTAACTCCTATGGTCGCGATCTCTTTGGCAAGCCGCGCTTTGCCGATTTGCTGCGCGCGGTGGGCGATACGGGCGTCGAGCGCATCTTCTTTACCTCTTCGCACCCTAAGGATCTGCTGCCTGAGACCATTGACGCCATGGCCGAGACGCCCGCTGTCATGCCGCAACTTCATCTGGCCGTTCAGTCGGGTTCCACGCGCATCCTTAAAGAAATGAATCGTCGTTATACGCGCGAGGATTATCTGGGCCTGGTCGATCGTATTCGCAACCGTATGCCCGATATTGCGCTTTCGACCGACATCATCGTGGGCTTCCCGGGCGAGACCGAGGAAGACTTTGAGCAGACGCTCTCGCTTGCCGAGACGGTGCGCTATGCCCAGGCCTACACGTTTATTTACTCCAAGCGTGCCGGTACTCCGGCCGCCGAGATTGATGATCCCACGCCGCATGAGGTTATCCTTGAGCGCTTTAACCGTCTGGTCAAGGTTATCGAGACGACGGCCCACGAGTATAACCAGGGCGAGCTTCACACCGTGGTGCCTGCGCTCATTGAGGGCACGAGCAAGAAGAATGACGCTGTCCTTCTGGGCAAGAGTCCCAAGAACCAGACGGTGCATGCGCCGATTCCTGCTGGCTATAGCATCGATCAACTTATCGGCAAAATCGTCGATGTTGATATTGATGTCGCCAAGACGTGGTATCTGTCTGGCTCCGTTGTGGGCGAGCCTCGCTAATGATCTCTCCCGGTGCAAGCCTTTCTGCCATAGCGATCGTCGGTCCGACGGCGGTCGGTAAAAGCGATGTTGCCGATCGCCTGGCTGCTCGCCTTTCGTCCGAAGTGCTGTCGTGTGACGCGATGCAAATTTATCGCGGCATGGACATCGGTACGGCCAAGATGATGCCTGACGAGTGCTCGGCGCCCTTACGCCTTGTCGATATCGTGGATCCGGGCGTCGCATATTCTGCTGCGCTCTATCAGTCTGATGCTCGGGCGCATGTCGAGCGTTTGCTTGGTGAGCAACATCTTCCGGTCTTTTGCGGCGGTACGGGCCTGTATCTCAAGGCTGCACTCGATGAAATGGATTTTCCTTCGGGGGAACTCGAGGACGAACGCCGTGCGGGCTATCAAGAGCTTGCCGAGCGCATTGGCGAGGAAGCATTGCATGCACTGCTTGCTGAGCGCGATCCGGAATCGGCTGCCGTGATTCATCCCCATAACGTGCGTCGTGTGATTCGTGCGCTCGAGATGCACGATGACGGCGTGTCGTATGCCCAGCAGAAGTCGAAATTCAGTGTTCCGCGCGAGCGCTATCATGCCTTGTGGTTTGGTCTGACGCGTAGCCGTGAAGTGCTCTATGAGCGCATTAACCTGCGTGTCGACCTTATGTTTGAGCAGGGGCTGGTTGATGAGGTCCGCGGCCTTATGGACCAGGGCCTGGGTGATGCACTCACGTCGATGCAGGCAATCGGTTACAAAGAGATTATTGATGCCTTGCGAGGCGCTATTACCATGGATGAGGCCCGTGAGCTTATCAAGATGCGCTCGCGTCGCTATGCCAAGCGTCAGCTTTCCTGGTTTAAGCGTGACGATCGCATTGTGTGGTTTAATATGGATGAGTTTACGATCGATGAGGTCGTCGAAGATATTTATCGTCGCATGGAGGTTGTCTAATGGCTCGTTTCCCTTTGGTCCCCACGGCTCCTGAACCCGAGCGCGCCATCTTGGTTGGTGTTGAGTGGCGCGATAATGCCTGGCCGCTTGACCGTTCGCTCGATGAGCTTGAGCGTCTGGCCCACACTGCTGGAGCTCAATGCGTGGCACGCTTGTCGCAGCGCCTGGTCAAGCCCTATCCCAAATCGTTTATCGGCTCCGGTAAGGTTGAAGAGCTGTGCGGTTTGGTGCATCGCATGGATGCGGCTGTTGTTATCTTCGATGACGACCTGACGCCTTCGCAGCAGTCCTATCTTGAGAAAGCCGTGGGCGAACCGGTCAAGATTATTGACCGTACGGCGTTGATTTTGGATATCTTTGGCCTGCATGCCCAGACGCGTGAGGGCCGCTTGCAGGTGCAGCTGGCACAGTTGCAGTACCTGCTGCCTCGTCTGCGAGGTATGTGGAGCCATCTTGCCAAGGAACAGACGCGTGGCGGTATTGGCTCACGCTTTGGCCAGGGCGAAAGCCAGCTCGAGGTCGACCGTCGCCTAATTCGTAATAAAATTGCTGCGCTTCGCCGTGAACTGAAACAGGTTGAACAGCGTCGCGACGTGCAATCGAAAAGCCGTATTGAATCGCCGGCGTTTCGCGTGGCGCTGGCTGGCTACACCAATGCCGGTAAGTCGACGCTGCTTAATCGATTGACGGGATCCACGGTTCTTTCGCAGGATAAGCTGTTTGCCACGCTCGATCCCACGACGCGCTCGTACCGTTTACCCGGTGGCCGTGGCATGACGATCACCGATACCGTCGGCTTTATTCAAAAGCTGCCCCATGGCCTGGTCGACGCTTTTAAATCTACGCTTTCCGAGGTGCTCGGCGCCGATTTGATTCTTAAAGTTGTAGATGCTTCCGATGAGGATTATGAGCGTCAGCTCGAGGCGGTTGATCGTGTCCTTGACGAGATTGGTGCCGGTGAGCGCCTGACGCTTACCGTGTTCAATAAAATTGATCTACTTGATAGCGTCGATCGCTTGAACTTTTGCCGGCGCTATCCCGAGGCGGTGCTGTTCTCGGCTCAGACGGGTGAGGGTCTTGACGACTTAGTCGACCGTATCGCTCGTGAAGCGGCCGCTACGGACGTGTTGCTTTCGGCCGATATCCCGTATCGAGAGGGCGCGTTAATCACGCTCGTGCACGAACAGGGAACCCTTCTGCACGAGGAATACCTCGAGGACGGCGTTCGTATTGTGGTAAAGCTTCCGGCCCGTATCGCACCACGTCTTGAGCGTTACCGAACGGAATAAATCAGCTCCAGTACACCCAAGATAACCGGTTGATGAAGCAGGTAGAACGGCAGTGCATGGCGTCCGAGTCTCGCGAGCGCCGGGATGGGATTCTCATAGGCCCATGCTGGCGCTTCACGGTTTGCTTTTTGTGCCGTGCGGGCGGCAAAGAAGCCTGTGAGGTACATAAATAAGAACGGTATGAGCGGATAGTAATCACCGGAGACAAAGTCTGGACCTGGGAAACCCAGCCAAGCTAGATAGGGGATAGGGTAGACCGCTTTAGGAATGCTCCAGGTACACGCAAAGAATATGAGGCAAATCGTTATACCCCATACTGCCGGCACCCTATCGAGAACCGGGCGCGCGAGTGCAACAATGGCAGTGCACGCCGCCATGCAGAAAATGATGCCGAAGTTCACCGAGTCATCGACTGAGACGAGCGTCGTTGCGACCCATACAACTAAAGCGGCAGCGGCATATTTGACGGCACGCTTGATGTTGTTGCGCGAGAGGGCGAACATCCAGCCGGCAATAAGCAAAAATACCCAACTGATGCTGGCGCGCCAGATGTCCTGGAAGATGGTCTGGGTAAACCAGGGCATATCCCAACCATATAGGTAGGCAAGGTCGTAACAGGCATGAAATCCCGCCATCGATAGCATGGTAAACCCTCGAATGGTATCAAAGACGGTGATACGTTTTTGCATTACGAGAACCGGCGCATCAAACCGACGACCTTGCCCAGAATCGTGGGATTTGTCGCGTAGATGGGCTCCATGGTGTCGTTTTCGGGCTGCAGGCGAACGCGCCCCTGCTCCTTGTAGAACGTTTTGACTGTTGCGGAGCCATCGATCATGGCCACGACAATCTCGCCATTCATGGCGCTCTTCTGCTCACGAACGATGATGTAGTCGCCGTTATAGATGCCGACGTTAATCATCGAATTGCCGTGGACCTCGAGGATAAAGGAACCCTGGTCCGTTGCGATTTCGGTTGGGATGGTAAAGGTGTCCTCGATATTCTGCTCAGCAAGGATGGGAATCCCTGCAGCGACACGGCCCACGAGAGGCAGCGATACGGTGCCGCGAGGCGCCGTGGGCTCATCGGACTTTGAGATGGAGATGGAAGATCCGTCCTCGTCAAAGAGCTCCAGGGCGCGAGGCTTGGTGGCGTCACGCTTGAGCAGGCCGCGTGCTTCGAGCGCGGATAGGTGCGCATGTACGGTGCTAGGGGAGGAAAGGCCCACGGCCGAAGCCATCTCGCGCACACTGGGCGGATAGCCCTTCTCCTGCTGATATTCCTTGATGAAGTCGTAAATTTGCTGCTGACGCTTGGTAATTTTGCGAGCCATCAGGGATTCCTCTCTACCCATACCAAACAAATGTTCTATTTTTGCTTGACAGGAACAACTGTTCGAAGATAATAATAACCGAACACTCGTTCCCGCGCTAGACTTTTTTGTCCCCGCGGCTTGATAAAACAGTTCTCGTCAAAACAAACGAGAGGAGAACAGAATGAACGCAGCGGATATGGTCCAGGGAAACCTTGCTCTTAAGCTCGAGGCGCCCGCCTCGCCTGCCTTCACGGTCGTGAAGGGTGGACGCTCCCATTTTCAGGCCGTGGCCACTAAACCCGTTCGCACCCAGCGTGCGGCCGCTGCTTCGGCTCCTGTTGCCCTGAAGGCCTCGACGATTGTTGCTGTTGCCGTAGCATTCACTCTGTTCTTTGTGCTCGCCACGTCAGTCTTTTCTGCTCGTCACACAGCATATGCCGATTCCGTAGCCAACGTTACCTACGAGACGGTTCGTGTGCAGTCCGGCGATTCCCTGTGGTCGCTTGCCCAGGAGCATCCCATCGATGGCCTTTCCACGCGGGAGACTTCCGACATGATTCGTAGCGTCAATGATCTCAATCACGGCTCTCTTGATGCTGGTGCTGTTCTGAAAGTTCCGGCTCGTTCGTAAGATTTCGGCTCAGCCGCATGGTACCCTTGTTATCGTTTAGGAGGAGGTACCATGCGCTGTCCCAAATGCGGCGAGGCACATACCCGCGTTGTCGATTCCCGTATGCAGGAGTCTAATAACACTATCAAGCGTCGTCGCGAATGTTGTTCGTGCAATTATCGTTTTACGACATTCGAGCGCTGCGAAGACCCCATCGAGGTCATCAAGTCCGATGGGTCAAAGCAGCGGTTCGATCGCAACAAGCTGCTGGTCGGCCTGATGCGCGCCACGATTAAACGCGATATCGATACGAAAAAGCTCAACGAGATTATCGATGATATCGAGGTGGAGTTACGTTCGCGTACGCTGACGGCTGTTACGTCCCACGAACTGGGCGATATGGTGCTCAAGCGCCTGGCCAAGATCGACAAGGTGGCCTACATTCGCTTTGCCTCGGTCTATCGCGATTTCAAAGACGTCGACGAGTTTTTGCAAGAGCTCGACAAGCTAAGGTGATTTCATGTCCAACATTACCGTTAACATTAAGCGTCTCGATCCCACGGTCGAGCTTCCCAAATACGCTCATCCTACAGATGCCGGTCTTGACCTCCGCGCCAACGAAGACTGCACTCTCAAGCCCTTTGAGCGCCGATTGGTCTCCACTGGTCTGGCCATTGCCCTGCCCGATGGCTACGCTGGCTTTGTCCAGCCCCGCAGTGGCCTGGCCATCAAGCAGGGCCTGTCTATAGTCAACACGCCCGGCCTCATCGACGCCCACTATCGAGGCGAGCTTAAGGTCATCCTCATCAACCTGGATCCCACCAACAATATCCAGATCAACAAAGGCGACCGCATCGCCCAGCTCGTCATCCAAGAAGTCCCCACGGTCAATCTCGTAGAGGTAGAAGAACTAGACAAAACCGACCGAGGCAACGGAGGCTTCGGCTCCAGCGGCGTTGCCTAGGGTCGCTCGTATTCCTCCCGCCCGCCTCTCACACATATTATTCCATGCTCAAACATTCTCGCTTCGCAGGGGCGCATGGATCCCGCTTTCGCCTGAGCCCCATATATATCATCCCGTGCTCAAACATTCTCGCTGCGTTGCGAAACTGCGCGCGGGACGATATATATGGGGCTCAGGCGAAAGGGCTACGTGCTTGAGTTAAACCAATCTTTCTAGTTAGCCGATGCGATAAAGGGTTGCTTCCTTTGTCGCATCGGCTAACTATATTAATATTTCCGTTTTCGCCTTTGCAGGTTCTAGTGGTGGGGAATCTGGCATGGCTGCTAGCACGTAAACGTAGCTGCTCGGCGGGAGCCGCCCATATATCATTCCATGCTCCAACATTCTCGCTGCGCTGCGAAACTGCGCGTGGAACGATATATGGGCGGCTCCCGCCGAGCAGCGGACTTTCGTCTACCTGATATGCGCAGGTTTTTCGCCCCAGTAGAAGCGGCAGAAGGCTCGTTTACGTTTTTGGGGCTTGCCTGCAAGCTCCATGGTTGCGATGGCGATGTCCTCGGCTGCGCGTGGGCGGCGCAGGACTTCGCCATTGATGAGCAGTGCCTTGAGCGACTCGGGATGATCGTGGAGATGGCGAAGCGTCACGATGAGCTCGCGTGCGGTGGTGACATGCATGCTGGCGCCCATGCCGGTGAGCATGGTGGTGTTGGCCTTTTCCTGACCGTAGGACTTTCCCAGCAGAATCATTGGAAGGTGTGCGCACAGGCATTCGGTAACAGTGAGTCCGCCCGATTTGAGAATTGCCAGATCGCAGCCGTGCATAAGCGCGGCCATGTCATCGACATAGTCTAGAACTGTAACGTTCTCGAGTTTCATGGCATCGAAGAGCGTTTTGAGGCGAGTGGCATATTCGGCATCCTTGCCCGGCAAAAAGACAAAGTGCATGTCCTCGAAACTGCGCAGGAAGGGGAGGGTGCGGTCCATCTCAGCGCGAAAGCGAACGTACGGTTGAGGCAAACTGGCGCCTGCCATCACCAATACAATGGTCTTGTCGGTGGGGAGATTGAACTTCTCAAGTTCTTCCTCGCGATTGTAGTCCGTATCAAACCCGGCGCGAATGGGGATGCCCGTAATGCGGATCTTGGTCTCGGGAACCTTACGGGGGCGAAGTGTCTCGGCCATAAATTCGTTTGCCACGCAGAATAGGTCGGTGTCCTTATGGGGCCACCAGCCCTCAACCTCGTAATCGGTCGGTACGCAAATGACGGGATAGTCGATGCCCGTAATGACGCGCGCGCCAACGGCGACGTTGGCTGCCGTGATGTGCGTGGCGACCACGGCAATGGGCCTACGAGTCCGAACGTATTCGTTAAATGCGGGGAACATGATTCGCGACCATGCCGTGCCACCTCCCCAAAGCAGGTGACCGGTAAGGGTATAACGCCAGGTCAAGTCATAAATTGGGCGCGTGGCGCCGGTAAACGAGGCGGCCGTTTTGTTGCCGTCGAATTTTATGCGTCCAAAATCGAGGATATCCAGGACCTCAATTTCGACATCCTGTGGTATGCCCTTGGTACCGCGTATAAGGTCGAATGCTTGTGCGATTGCGTTGGCTGCCGCCTTGTGTCCCGAACCGACCGATGCGTGGACAATGGTTACTAAAGGCTTCTGTTCAGATGACAAAAACAGTTGCTCTGATTGGGGAGTGCTGTGCGTGGGCAGGGGAGCGTCATTGCCCATCTGCGTTTGATCCATCGATAACTCCCCTTCATCTTTGTTTCGCAAAGAAACATTGTAGTGCATGAGTGTCACGTTCGCCTAAATTTGGGTATGAGCGCAAAGAACGCCAATCTTTCGACAGGAGGTCTTTTCATGACTACCCATCAGCCGATCGATGTTGCGATTATCGGTGGCGGCCCTGCTGGCTATGCTGCTGCCATTTACGCGGCGCGCTCCAACCTAACGACGACCGTGATAGAGCAAGGCATGTCGGGAGGACAAATCGCCACAACCAATGAAGTCGAGAACTATCCGGGCATTCCGCTCTTGAGTGGCGCCGAACTCGGCGAGCGTTTTCAACAACATGCAGAGGGCCTGGGAGCACAGGTTGCATGGAGCATGGTTACGGGTATCGATTACGATGCTGATGCGGCGCTGTTTACGGTGCATCAGGATACGGGCGATACGCTGGCCTCGAGCGTTATCGCTTGCATGGGTGCCACGCCGCGATCTGCTGGTTTTGTTGGCGAGGATACGTATCGCGGTCGTGGCGTTTCGTACTGCGCGACATGCGACGGCATGTTCTTTCGTGGCAAGCAGGTCTTTGTCATCGGCGGCGGCAATGCCGCCTGCGAGGAAGCCCTGTTCTTGTCAGAAATCGCCAGCAGCGTGACCATTGTCTTGCGCCGCGATCAGTTCCGTGCCCCCGATGGCGTGGTTCAAAAGGTGCTCGCAAAAGATAATATTTCAGTTAGGTACCAAACTAGTATTGTGGAACTATCGGGCGATGCCATGCCCACGACTATCACATTTAAGGACAACGCCACCGGTGAAACCTATTCCGAGTCCTTCGATCCTGGCTCGTTTGGTATCTTTGTCTTTGCTGGCACGCAGCCTCATGCCGAGCTTGTTGAGCATCTGGTGGATCTGGCTCCCGACGGCGGTATTGTGACCGACGAATCGATGGCCACCCGCACGCCTGGCTTATTTGCTGCTGGCGATATCCGTTCCAAGCGGTTACGTCAAGTTGTGACCGCCGTTTCGGATGGAGCCATAGCGGCTACCAGCGCATACGCTTTCTTACGTTGATAAGTACGATAATATATCTTATGTAAGGTTGTTCTATCACTAAAACATCCCGCACAACGAGCTTAAGGCAATGTTGTCGCGGGATGTTTTGTTGTGCAAAACACGAACCAGTTATTCTGCGGTCGGACCCGAGTCTAAGCCGACGATCATACCGTTCATTGTGGTATGCAAAACTAGATAATCTAGAATACAATATTGAAAACGAACGGAGGCACCATATGAATCACGTTAAACATGTCATTCCTATGTCCGATACATCGGTTAGCATTTGTCCAGAGGATATTCAGCCCACGGTGCTACCTGATGCATTTATCCAGTCTGATATAGTCCGAAAACTCAATACGCTCAGCTTGCCGCGCTATAACCAGTTGCCGAATGTAACGCTCTACCGTGACCAGGTCATTGAGTACATCGAACTGTGGTTGGAGCCGCTTTCGATTTGTGTGGAGCAGCCCGTCATTACGCCTTCCATGATCAACAACTACGTTAAGGTCGGCCTGGTGCCGGCTCCGGTAAAAAAGCAATATGGTCGCGAGCAGATTGCTCGCCTTATCGCCATCTGTATTTTTAAGCAGGTGCTGCCCATCGCTGCTGTTCAGGCGCTCTTTAACATTCAGCGCTTGAGCTACGATGCGCCGATCGCCTTTGATTATGTGGTCGATCAGCTCGAGGCATCCATTCGCGCGGCGTTCTCCATTGAGCAGGTTCCTGTTGCCGATACGGCTCATCAGGTCACGCGCGAGTCGCTGCTCGTGCGCAGTGCGGTTTCGTCTTTTGTATCTAAGGCGTATTTGATGAGCTATCTAAAGTTCAATGGGTTTAATAGCTAGCCGACGTACAACACGGGCGGGACAAAGAGCCACCAGTCACTTTGTCCCGCCCGTGTTTTTGTTTAGTTGGACTTTATCGGCCCGAAGCCGCGCCCATGCCGTAGCCAATAATGAGCCCGTGCATCTCGGCATAATATGAATCCAGTCCGTTGCAGGGCATGATGATGGTCTTGGAGCCGGGCCAATGCTCTACAATGCGGCTTGCAAGTGCCTGGGCGCCCGCCTCGTTCTCGACATGGTCGATGACGACTTCTCCACCGGTAAAGCCTTCGGCCTCCATGGTGTCGACGATCTTGCCGATCATCTTCTTTTCGCCACGAGTGTGACCGACGAGCTTAATCTCCCCCGCCTCGCTTGCTGTGCCTAAAACTCGAATGTTGAGTTTATTGGCGATGACCCCGGCTGCCTTGGGAATACGTCCGGCCTTGGCGAGATTTTCGTAATTGCACAGGCTAAATAGGATCTTGCTGTTCTGTTCCAGCTCATCAAAATAGCTGCAGGCTTCCTCAAATGAAACATCTGGATTGCTTGCGAGGTAGCGGTCGAACAGCAAAAAGATCAGGTCCATTTTGCCACCGGCCGCGCGTGAATTGACTAGATGAATCTGTCGGTTCGGATCCTCGGCAAGAACCAAATCGCGTGCCGTGGCGGCAGCGTTATAGCTGCCCGATACGCCCTCCGAGATGGGCATGCAAATCGTTTTGTCGGAAAGTCTAAAGAGTTCGGTCCACTCGCCTACACTCGGACAGGCGCTCGAAGAAGCGCTCGACTCCGCCTGCACGGCGCAATTGAGTTCGTGAACGTCGAGTGTGAGATCATCGACAAACTCGCGCTCCCCCACTCGAATTTTGAGGGGTGCAAATGCAAAGGTGGTATGGGGTGCGGTCGGTTGCCAATCGCGGAGGTTGCAGCTCGAATCGGAGATAAGTGCCCAGCTCATATGGGGTCCTTTCTATTTACTCAAGCCTAATTATAACCATCTTGCTGAACTCTGTTCTATATCTAGTATTCAGAACTAGATAAAAGATTATTGAAGATGAGTTGATTGGCGGAGATAAAGAATGGGCCCCGCAGCGGAAAAGCCACGAGACCCATGTCGGATGCTGTGAAGTGTTACTTAATAGCGCACAAAGATATAATCATTACCCATGCTCCAACTAATGGAGGTCTTAATAACTCCTGTGTTGTAGTTAGAAGCATGAATCATCTCGCCGTTTCCAACGTAAATGCCGGTATGGCGTGAATTTACAACGACGTCTCCCGGTTGCGGATCGGTCACACGATGCCAGCCCATAAACGTAACGGTGGTGCCCAAACGGCAATAACGACCGGTGAGGCAGTAGCTAACGAATCCCGAGCAGTCAAAGCTGTTCGGGCCAATGCCGCCCCAGGAATAAGCGCAACCAAGCTTGCTGTAGGCACGCGAAACAACGGTGCCGCCGTCAACGGACTGGCTCGGCGCTGAAGGGGTCGGAGCCGGAGCGGGAGTCGAGGGCTGCGGCGTGGGGGCCGGAGCGGGCGTGGGCGTGGGCGTGGGCGCAGGCGCGTTGCCGCCGTCATTGGTCGTACCGCCACCTTTGTTAGTGTTCTCAGTCGTGCCGGCGGTCTCGGTGTTCACCGTGGCCTTCTCGGCAGTACTAGCGTTAATGCCGGCCTGCAGTGCGGCATTGGCCTCGGCCTCGGCGGCAAGTTCGGCCTTCAGTTGGGAGTCCAGAGAGTTCACAACGTTTTGAGCCTCGGCCTGCTGAGCGTTGAGCTCGTCGACCTTCTTTTGCGTGGCGGCGACGTTCTTCTCCTGCTCGGCCTGCTTGTTGGTAAGTTCCTGCTTGAGCTCTTTGACCTCTTGGATGGTTTGGGCCTGCTTATCGGAAACCTTGCCGTAGTAGAACAGGCGGTTGAGCATATCGCCCAGGTCATCGACGCCCGTCAGTACCTGGAGCAGGCTCAGGCCGCCGGTCTTGTACTCACCTGCAACGTAGTTGGAAAGCTTGGTCTGGCCATCGGCGATCTCCTGCTGCTTTTGCGTGATCTCGCCAGCGGTCTGGTCGAGCGCCTGCGTCTGAGTGGCGAGCTCGTCGTAGATCTGCTGGGTTTGCGTGCCGATCTGCTCGAGTTTGGTACGAGCAGCGGCAAGATCGGATGCGGTATCGGCATAGGCAGGAGCCGCGAGGCCCAGGCCCAAAACACAAGCGAGGGTTGCCGTAGCAGCGCAGCGTGCCATGTTTTTATGCGTGTTTGCTGTGCGCATGGAGCTTCCTTTCCGGTATCTAAGGGTAGCGGCTAGTCCACCGTTACCAGGCTAAAGAGCTCGACATCCTCGTTGGAGGGCGTGAGCTTCTCGCGCGGGTTGAGAAACGCAAGCTCAAGGATACAACCGTAGCCCACAAGCTTTGCGCCCATATCGCGCACCAGTTTACCTGTTGCCTCGACGGTTCCGCCCGTCGCGACCAAGTCATCCAGAATCAACACGGTATCTTTAGAGGTAATGGCATCGGCATGGATCTCGATAGAGTCGGTGCCATATTCGAGCTCGTAGCTCTGACTCACCGTCTTGCGTGGCAGCTTGCCCGGTTTACGAGCGGGCACAAAGCCGGCACCCAGGGCGACAGCCACGGGCACGCCGACCATAAAGCCGCGAGCCTCGGGACCCACGACCTTGGTGATGCCCATGCCGGCAAAATGCTCGGCCAGGGCATCTACCATGGCCTTTAGCGCCTCGGGATTACCAAAGAGCGGCGTGATGTCCTTAAAGACGACTCCAGGCTCGGGATAGTCGGGGATGTCGACGATATGAGATTCGAAGTCGTACATGACGTGACCTTTCATGGATTGCCGGGCGGACGGCAGTTATTTAGCCGTGTTAGCAGACAGGCTATGCGAGGGGACGACGACCTTGGAAGGATGCACGAGCGACTCGTCCTTCGCGGCAACCGCGGGAACGCTTGGCTCATCGCTTTTTGCCTTGGTGGATTCCGAGCGTGCGATCTCCTCATCGAGAGCATCGATGTCAGCGTCCTCGACCACGGCGTTGAGTGACTCAAATACACGGTTCTTGAGCAGTGCGGTATGCACGCCCTCGGTGAGGTCATGCAGCTTCTTAAACGCACGCTCGAGCTTGGCGTCGCGCTCGTCGTCGGAAGTGTCCATGCCGAGCATGCTCACGAGTACCTGCTCAAACATCGAGGACTCGCGGTTGGCGGAAGACACGTACTGACGCAGGT
>ENA-ORUF01001283-ORUF01001283.1-human-gut-metagenome-genome-assembly--contig:-NODE-1283-length-28245-cov-3.460234_pt1 | contig 28245 bp, 26 predicted proteins | sample MGYA00242077_ERZ509203 | MGnify/ENA primary metagenome ERZ509203 (study PRJEB26280, sample SAMEA2338834) | human gut metagenome | biome: human gut; feature: human-associated habitat; material: faeces... | reverse complement strand
GAACAGTTTTTATATTTGAGAGACCGCGGAATCACACATGCCTCTGCTCTCGGTTCCGGGAAGCCAGCCACAGAGCGCACAGGGCACACAAGCCGCCGATCATGGCTCCAGCCAGGACATCACTGGGATAATGGACTCCCACATAAAGCCGAGACAGCCCCATACACACCGCTTGGACCACCGCAGCCACCCGTGCCCAGCGCCACGGCAGCACTTTGGCCCAGGCCAGGCCCGCAGCAAAGGATGCGCAGGTGTGGCCTGACGGAAAAGAATTTGGATCGGCAGAGGTCAGCAGGGGAACCAGACACTCCATTGTCACATAGGGGCGTGGCCGGAGCACCAACTGCTTCAGGACTACATTGGTGCACAGCATCCCAAGCGCCATGGCCAGCAGGGCGATCCCTCCGGCCCGCCGGGTCGGCTTCCAGCACAGCATTGCCAGCGAAAGCGCAATCCACAGTATTCCCGCGTTCCCCAACGAGGTGAAAATTTCCACGATCGGATTCAGGGCTGGGATGCGTACAGCATCCTGAATCCAGAGCAGTGCTGTTTCATCCAGCATCTGTATCATTTCCGGCATTGTTTTCCTGCCTTTCCTCCCTTGACCGGCCCTCTTGGGGCCAGTATAATGGAAGCAGTAAGATGGACTGATGGTGCGCTGGTGTTCCAGCTGCCCATTGTCATATTGATTCATTATACCCGCTTTCCCCGCCCCACGCAAGAGTACACGGCGTTTTCACAGGAGGACCATTTTGAAGCAGATCGTCTGTCTCTCCAACGAGGCCTGGAGTCATTCCCCCGGGCGCACTCAGCAGCTCATCGCCCGGCTGAAGCACACCCAAGTTCTCTTTTTCTCTCCCGCCAGCAACTGGCGGGATATGCGCTTTCGTGCCAGAGGCCGTTCCGTCAAACCCAACATCACAGAGTATACTCTCCCCCCCCTTCTGCTCCCTACAGACGAGCGCTACGGACCGCTGTTCCATCTGGGCCAGCGCAGACTGGCCCGCTTTATCGCTGGGTGCATGGATGAGCATCACTTCCGCTCTCCCCTGCTCTGGAACACCTGCCCAGAGCAGGTCCATCTGCTAGACCGCTTAGATTACGATGGACTGATCTATGACTGCGATCGGGAATGGGATGACTTACCTCCGGCCTGGGAGGGATCCCTGGCTTCCGCCGCCGATGTGGTGTTTGCCGCCTCCCCTGATCTGGCAGAACGCCTCTCTCCGTGCAGCGGCAACATCGCCCTGCTGCCCAACGGGGTAACCTACCCCCTGTTTTCCCGAATCGCCGCTCCCAGCCGTCCTCGTCCCGAAGACCCTGTACTTGGCTGGGCTGGTACCATCCACGGAGATTTGGATCTGACCCCTTTGCTCTACGCTGCTCAGTCTCGGCCCCGCTGGACCTTCCTGCTGTTGGGACGCCAGGAGCACAACCCGCTTCTGAGCCAGCTGGCTAACCTTCCCAACGTACATTTTTTACCTCCCTGTCCCTTGATGGAGGTACCAGAGCACCTGTCCCGATGCCGGGTGCTGCTGAACTTCCTGCGGGAGGACCGTCCGGACTGTGATGTGATCCCCACCCGGATCTATGAGTATCTCTCCACCGGCCGCCCTATCGTCTCCATGCTCTGGCCTGACCAGGTGGAGCATTTTCCAGATGTGGTATACGGCGCCCATTCCCACCACGAATTTCTCACATTGTGTGAGCACGCCCTGGAGGAACCCGCAGCCTGGGTCTCCCAGCGCCGTCTGGCCCACGGAGCGGCGGCAGCCTGGTCTATCCGGGCTGGACAGGTCTCCCGGATCCTAAGCACCGCTGGTCTGCTGTAAGCCCATTCTGTCCCGGCCCCACAAGTTTCCACCACTTTCCCCGGCATCTCATTGTACAAGCCTACGAATTTAAGTCCCCCCCTTGCAAATCCCGGCTGTTTTCGATAAAATGAAACTCTAACAAGGGCAAGGAGGTTCTTCCTATGGGGTATGCGTGTCTGTTTCACTGTTCTGCTCAGCGCTGCTTTCACCAGGGCCCCAATCTGCCCATTCCTACAACCGCATCCTAAATATTCAGGCCCCCTGTCACCCGCAGGCGGCCTGAACTTTTTTGAGCTGGAAGGAGAGATCGATCTATGAGCAAGAAAGTAGCGGTCATTATGGGCTCAGACAGCGACTGGCCCGTCGTTAAGGCGGCTTGTGCTCAGTTGGCTGAGTTCAGCATTCCCTATGAGGCCCATATCCTCAGTGCCCACCGCACCCCCGCCGCCGCCGCGGAGTTTGCCCGGAACGCCCGGAAAAACGGCTTCGGTGTGCTGATCTGTGCCGCTGGCATGGCGGCCCATCTGGCCGGCGCCTTTGCCGGAAACTCCACCCTGCCGGTCATCGGCATCCCCATGAAGGGTGGCGCTATGGACGGACTGGATGCCCTGTTGGCCACTGTGCAGATGCCCAGCGGCATTCCTGTTGCCACCGTAGCCCTCAACGGAGCCAAAAACGCAGCGGTTCTGGCCGCCCAGATCCTGGCTGTCAGCGATGACTCCCTGGCCGCCAAACTGGATGCCGCCCGCGAGAAAATGGCTGCACAGATCGCCGAAAAGGAGCAAATGCTCCAGGCCGAACTGGCTCAGTGATCTGCTTCTGAAACAGCTGTATCTTTGCTAAATTCTCAAAATTATTTATCATAAAACGGAGGAAACCCACCATGGAAAAGAAGCTTGTTTACACCGGTAAGACCAAAGATGTGTTCGCTCTGGACAATGGAAACTACCTGCTGAAGTTTAAGGATGACTGCACCGGCAAAGACGGTGTGTTCGATCCCGGCGAGAACTCCGTAGGCCTGACCATTGACGGCGTGGGCGATGTGAACCTGCGGATGTCCATCTATTTCTTCGAGAAGATCAATGCAGCCGGCATCAAGACCCACTTTGTCTCCGCCGACCTGGCCAATACCACCATGGAGGTCCTGCCTGCCAAGGTGTTCGGCCACGGCCTGGAGGTCATCTGCCGCCACAAGGCGGTTGGCAGCTTCATCCGTCGGTACGGTGAGTATATCGCCGAAGGCGCCGATCTGCCCGCCTATGTTGAGACCACCTTCAAGAATGATGAGAAGGGCGATCCCCTGGTGACCAAGGACGCCCTGGTGGCTCTCGGTGTAATGACCGATGCCCAGTATGACGACATCAAGGACATGACCCAGAAGATCACCCAGATCGTAGCTGATGACCTGAAGGAAAAGGGCATGGTCCTGTATGATATCAAGTTTGAGTTTGGCTATGACGCCGATGGCAAGGTCATGCTCATCGATGAGGTGGCCTCCGGGAATATGCGTGTATACAAGGATGGACAGTATGTGGATCCCATGACCCTGTCCAAGCTGTTTTTCGCCCAGAAGTGACCGCATTGTCCCCAAATCCCGGAGGTGCTCCGGATGGCACACTTGCATAAATGAGATGGCCTGGGAAAGAGGCGGAGCATGATAAGTCTCCGCCGCTTTTCCACGTCATCCTTCACTTTACCATTTGTATCATTGAGGAGGACATCATGGGCGGCTTTTTTGGTGCAGTGTCTCACGAGGATGTGACACTGGATATTTTCTTCGGAGTGGACTACCACTCCCATCTGGGTACCCGCCGGGGCGGCATGCTCATTCACGATGCGAAAGACGGGTTCCAGCGGCAGATCCACTCCATTGAGAACACCCCGTTTCGTACGAAATTTGAAAAGGATCTCACCGACTTCCATGGGTGCAGCGGCATCGGCTGTATCAGCGACACCGATCCACAGCCTCTGCTGGTTCGGTCCCACCTGGGCTTGTACGCCATCACCACAGTCGGCATCATCAACAACTCGGAGGAATTGATCCAGCGGTACTTCTCCGACCACGGTCACCAGTTCATGGCTATGAGTTCCGGCAAGGTCAACTCCACCGAGTTGGCCGCCGCTCTCATCAACCAAAAGGATGATCTGGTATCCGGAATTCTCCATGCACAGGAAGAGATCCGCGGCTCTCTCACTCTTCTGATCCTGACCAGCCAAGGAGAAATCATTGCCGCCCGCGACCGGGTTGGCCGGCTTCCAGTTCTGATTGGGAAAAAAGAGGGGGCTCACTGTGTTTCCTTCGAATCCTTCGCCTATCATAAGCTGGGCTACACCGATGCCTATGAACTCGGGCCCAGGGAGATCGTCCGCATCACCGCCGACGGTATCGAGACCCTCTCCCCAGCTGGCAAGGAAATGAAGATCTGCGCCTTCCTGTGGAGTTACTATGGCTATCCAAACTCTAACTATGAGGGAATCAATGTAGAGGTCATGCGTTACCGCAACGGCGAGATCATAGCTCGGGATGAAGTAGCCCGGGGAAAGCTGCCTAAGGTCGACTATGTGGCCGGTGTTCCTGACTCTGGCATCCCCCACGCTATCGGTTTTGCCAACCGCAGCGGTAAGCCCTTTGCACGTCCCTTCGTCAAGTATACCCCCACCTGGCCCCGTTCCTTTATGCCCGCAAACCAGGATGTGCGCAAGCAGGTGGCTAAAATGAAACAAATCCCGGTACCTGAACTCATCGAGGGGAAAAAGCTGCTCTTTGTAGATGACTCTATCGTCCGGGGCACTCAGCTGCGTGAGACCGTGGACTTTCTCTATGAGTCTGGGGCCAAGGAGGTCCACATGCGTTCCGCCTGCCCCCCCATCATGTACAGCTGCAAGTACCTGAATTTCTCCCGCGGCAACTCTGATATGGATCTTTTGGCCCGTCGCACGATCCAAGAGCTGGAGGGAGATGAAGGGCAGCAACATGTAGAGGAATACGCCGATGCCAGCACCCAACGTGGTCAATGTATGCTGAAAGCCATCTGCGAAAAATTCGGCTTCCACTCCTTGGGCTACCAATCTCTGGAAGGCCTTCTGGAGGCCATCGGCCTGGACCGTGACAAGGTATGTACCTACTGCTGGAGCGGCAAAGAATAACGCTCTATGATTGCATACTCAGAGCGCGGGAGAACGAAACCGTTCCCTTTAATTGATCCGTTTCAGCTCCCGGCTCCTAATCTCTCATTCTGATTTTGAACGGAGGTTTCTGTGATGAAAAACTCTCACTCTGAGTCCTACGCCGCCGCAGGTGTGGACGTCACTGCCGGATATGAGGCGGTAGAGCGCATCAAGCCTATGGTGGAGTCCACCTATATTCCCGGTGTCATGGGCACTTTGGGCGGCTTTGGTGGTATGTTTGCCCCCGATCTGGCTGGCATGAAAAAACCAGTTCTGGTTTCCGGAACCGATGGTGTTGGAACCAAGCTGAAGCTGGCCTTCCTGATGGACAAACACGACACCGTAGGCATCGACTGTGTTGCCATGTGTGTCAACGATATTGTGTGCGGCGGCGCCGCCCCCATGTTCTTCCTGGACTACATCGCCTGCGGCAAGAACCATCCCGCCCGCATCGCTGACATCGTCTCTGGTATCACCGAGGGCTGCCGTCAGGCCGAGTGCGCCCTGGTAGGCGGCGAGACCGCTGAAATGCCTGGCTTCTATCCTGTGGACGAGTACGACCTGGCCGGTTTCTCCGTGGGCATTGTGGACGAGGAAAAGATCATTGATGGCAAAAAGCTGGCCGCAGGTGACGTACTGGTTGGACTGGCCTCCTCCGGCGTTCACTCCAACGGTTTCTCTCTGGTTCGCAAGGTGCTGGATGTAGAGCACGCCGACCTCAAGACTCCCCGAGAGGATCTGAACGGCAAGAGCCTGGGCGAGGCCCTGCTGGCCCCCACCCGCATCTATGTCAAGGCGGTGAAGGCTCTGTTGAAGGCCGGTGTGGATATCCACGCCGTCAGCCACATCACCGGCGGCGGCTTCTATGAGAATGTTCCCCGCATGATGACCGAGGGCCTCACTGCCCAGATCGATCTGAGCACCTTCCCCCGCCTGCCTATCTTTGACCTGATCCAGAAGACTGGCGGTATCCCTGAGCGGGATATGTACAACACCTTCAATATGGGTATCGGCATGATTCTTGCCCTTCCCGCTGCACAGGCCGGGCAGGCTCTGTCCGTTCTGAAGGAGGCCGGCGAGACTGCCTATCAGATCGGCTCTGTCATCACTGGAGAGGCCGGCGTGGAGCTGGTTTAATCAAACTAGGTATGAGGCGCTAGGAATTGTGGTGTCCGGCTCCGCCCGACCGATATCAAATTGTGCGCCGCAGGTGTACTTCAGCAGTCCTAATTCCTAACTTCTAATTCCTAACTCACTTGGAGGTTCGCTATGTCCAAACGTATCGCCGTACTGGTCTCTGGCGGCGGCACCAATCTTCAGGCCCTCATCGATGCCCAGACCCGGGGCGAGCTGATCAACGGTGAGATCGCCGCCGTCATCTCCTCCAACCCTGGCGCCTACGCCTTGGAGCGGGCTGCGAAGGCAGGGATCCCCAGCTATGTAGTAGCCCGGAAGGAGTTTCCCTCCAGCCAAGCTATGACCGCCGCCCTGGTAGAGAAGCTGCGGGTCCTTGACATTGATCTGGTGGTCCTGGCCGGCTTCATGGTCATCCTCACCGGTGAAATGGTCCGTGCCTTCCCCAACGCCATCCTCAATGTCCACCCCGCCCTGATCCCCTCTTTCGCTGGGCCGGGCTGCTATGGCCTTCATGTCCATGAGAAAGCTTTGGAGTACGGGGTCAAGCTGTCCGGTGCCACCGTCCACTTCGTCAGCGAGGAGTGCGACGGCGGCCCCATCGTCTCCCAAAAGGCAGTGGAGGTCCTCCCGGATGACACCCCGGAGGTCCTTCAGCGGCGGATCATGGAGCAGTGTGAGTGGAAGCTCCTGCCCCAGGCAGTCTCCCTGTTCTGTCAGGACCGCCTGAAGGTAGAGGGCCGCCTGGTCCGGGTGCTGGAACGCCCGGAATGAATTTGCTTTTGAACCCGCGCTATGATACAATGTGAAGTGTGCGATATGACTGACGGTAAGTGGAAATGACCACGGGGAGTATCGCCCTGAATATGCCGACCGTCTGGGCGCACCGTTTCAAAAAATCGGTGCGCCCTTTTTTCCTGACACAGCTGTGGAAATCTGCTGCATTACAGTGACTGGCGCACGATTTTCAGCCTGGCTTTTTGATGCTGATTGGGGCGCTCTCCCTGATCCTTCGCTTGGAAAAAGTCTGGCGGTCCTAGTATCAAGCGCTTTTCCCCCTCGTTGACAATCTGCGAAGGAGGATTCCCATGAAACCAAGAACTGAATTGCTGCTATGCAGCGGCTTCTTCTTCCTGGGCGGCCTGCTACTGTACCCGCTCGTCCGGTCAGATGAGGTCCTTGCACCTATTAGCATCCTACTCTGCCTTTTGGGTGGAGTTGGTCTGCTCATTTCTTATTTCTCCGCTGTCAGGCAACTGCTATTCAAAGAGTCCTATATAACTCCAAATTCTGACCATCACAAGGAGGATTCCCATGAAAACACTTGATCTCAATGAACTCTTACGGAACCATCCCTACCCTGGACGTGGCATCGTCCTGGGCCGCTCCGCCGATGACAAGAAGGCCGTCATCGCCTACTTCATCATGGGCCGCAGTGAAAACAGCCGCAACCGGGTCTTTGAGACCACCGAGGACGGCATCCGCACCCGGGCCTATGACGAGAGCAAGATGGTGGATCCCTCTCTTATTATCTACCACCCCGTCCGCATCGTTGGGGACGACACTGTGGTCACCAACGGCGATCAGACTGACACCATCCGGGATGGGCTGCTGGAGGGCAAGGTCTTTGCCCAGTCCTTGCGCACCCGGGAGTTCGAGCCTGACCCCGACAACTACACCCCACGCATCTCCGGCCTGCTCCACAAGGATGGCAGCTACGCCCTGTCCATCCTGAAGAGCAACGACGGCGACCCCTCCTGCTGCTGCCGCTACTTCTTCGGCTATGACCACCCCAAGGCTGGCGAGGGCCGCTTCATCCACACCTATCAGGAGAATCTGGATCCCCTCCCCTCCTTTGAGGGCGAGCCCCGGAAGGTGGCTGTCACTGCCCCCGATGCCAAGACTCTGGCCGATGAGCTGTGGGCCAACCTAAACGAGGACAATAAGGTCTCACTGTTTGTTCAGTATGTAGACCTTGCCTCCGGCGAACGGGACACCGTAATCATTAACAAGCATCAATAAGCCGTATTCCCCCTGTCAAAAGGAGTGTTCTCATGGCATTGATCGACCCAATCATCCAATTTCAAAAGGAACGGGCCTCCGTTCCCTTCCAGCCCCCCACCCTCTGCACTGCTGACACCTTCCCCCTCCTGCTGTCCGGAGTCCCTGCTCTGCGTAAGATCCCCGGTTTGGCCACTCTGGAGGACGCAGGAGACGCCTATTTCACCTCCGTTCCCTTCTGCCTGAGCCAGGAGGACCGTAAGGCCACCCGGGACCATCTGGAGCAGGTCTACGGCATCACTGACAAGGACAGTATGGTATCCTTCTGCAAGGCTGCCCTGCTGACCAACCACGAATATCTGGACTTTGAAGCCTTCTGGGATGGCCGCCCCAGCTTCTCCATGGATGACCTTTCTCCCGATGCCCGCCCTGTCTTTCAGCGTCTGTCTGCCTTCGCCCAACAGTTCCAGCCCCTGGTAGGCCGCCGGGGTTTTCTGGCTTGGGATATCAGCGAGACGCTCGGCCACCTGCGAACCGCCTGTGCCTGCGATCTGATCTCCATGGATGAGTACCGCGAGATGTCTCAGTACTGGGTGGATCAGGCTGCAGCCTTCCACAGCTGGGAGGAGTATGCCGTGGGCCTGGTATGCGGGGCCGCCTATTGGGCCTTTCGTATGGGAGGTGACCACGGCGAACAGGATGCTGCGTCCTATTTGGAGCTGAACCTGCGGCTGGTGCGCCAGCTGCTTGACAGTAAGCAGGCCTGGGCGGGCCGGATGTGGTACCGTATTCCCCAGGAAAAGCCCTTCCTGCTCTCTGCCCCAGAGCTGCGTGAGCTCCTGCCCGGTTGGGAAGGACCCAACGGCTGTCTGGCTACTGACCACATCACCGTTTTGGGTAAACAGGTGGGCTGGTGCTATCGGGAGCAGCCCGATGAGCAATATCCCGACAGCGGCTGGCGCTTCTTTTCCGGAGAAGAGGATGACACCTATGTCAATGATATCAGTCATGTTGGAGTCTATGACCTAAACACCATTTGTAACTATGACCCGGATATTATCCCCCTGCTCAGTGCCCCTTTTGGCACCGCCTATGCCAGGGGCGAGGATGGAAAATTCCATGCAGAGCCCTTTGAGGTGCCGGAGAATCCCTGAATTTTCTGCACATACAAACTGCAGGGGCGCACACTATGTACCCCTACATTCTCCTCCCGACCACACCATCAAATACAGAAAGGATGACCTTCCATGACCGAACTGGAACTGAAATATGGCTGCAACCCCAACCAGAAGCCCGCCCGCATCTTTATGGAGGAGGGCGAACTTCCCCTGAAAGTACTCAACGGCAAGCCCGGATACATCAATTTCATGGATGCACTGAACTCCTGGCAGCTGGTGAAGTCTCTGAAAAAGGCCACCGGTCTGCCCGCTGCCGCTTCCTTCAAACACGTCTCCCCCGCCGGGGCTGCCCTGGGCCTGCCTCTCACCGATGTGGAGCGGCACATCTACTTTGCTCCGGAGGGCGATCTGTCCCCCATCGCCTGCGCCTATATCCGTGCCCGGGGCGCGGACCGGCTGTGCTCCTTCGGCGATTGGGCCGCCCTGTCCGATGTGTGTGACGGTGACACTGCCCGTTTCCTGTCCGCTGAGGTATCCGATGGTATCATCGCCCCTGGCTACACCGATGAGGCTCTGGAGATCCTAAAGAGTAAGCGTAAGGGTGGCTATAACGTAGTAGAGGTAGACCCCAGCTACACTCCCGCCCCCATCGAGCGCCGGAACATTTTCGGCATCACCTTTGAGCAGGGCTATAATGACCTTGATATCAGTGAGGAGATGCTCCAGAACGTGGTCACTGAGAACAAGAATCTCTCCCAGCAGGCCAAAAACGATATGCTGCTCTCCCTCATTACCCTGAAATACACCCAGTCCAACTCCGTCTGCTATGTCAAGAACGGCATGACCATCGGTGTGGGCGCCGGCCAGCAGAGCCGCATCCACTGCACCCGCCTGGCGGGCAACAAGGCAGACATCTGGTGGCTGCGCCAGCATCCCAAGGTCCTGGGCCTCCAGTTTGTGGACAAGATCCGCCGCCCCGACCGTGACAACGCCATTGACATCTATATCTCCGACGAGCATGATGACGTTCTGGCCGATGGCGTGTGGCAAAACACCTTCAAGGTGAAACCTGAGGTGCTCACCGCCGAGGAGAAGGCCGCCTGGATCGCCCAGATGTCCGGCGTTACTGTAGGCTCCGACGCCTTCTTCCCCTTCGGTGACAACGTGGAGCGCGCCCGGAAGTCCGGCGTGCAGTACATCGCCCAGCCCGGCGGTTCCATCCGTGACGACCAGGTCATTTCCACCGCCAACAAGTATGGCATGGTCATGGCATTTACTGGAATTCGGTTGTTCCACCACTAAGCTCTTCCAGATGGGACTTTGTCCCTCCTGGATACGGCATCGGTTCCAAGGAAACCGCCGCTGATCCCCCTCCTCGCCTTTTCTCAGAAAAGGCAGACCTGTCCGCCACGGCCAGGGGGCGTGGTGTCCTGCGGCAAAATGAATTCGCCTTCGGACCCTTTTAGAATTCTTTCCACATTCGGCGGAAACCCTGCAAGGTTAGGCGGCCATAGGCCGCCCGTATGAGAGGAGCATAATATGAAAGTTTTAGTCGTCGGCGGTGGCGGGCGGGAGCACGCCATCTGCTGGAAGCTGGCCCAGAGCCCCAAGGTAACTGAGCTGTACTGCGCCCCCGGCAACGGGGGCATCGCCCAAGTGGCCCAATGTGTGCCCATCAAGGCCACCGATGTAGAGGGAATGGTGGCTTGGGCCAAGGAGCACGCCATGGACTTCGTTATGGTCGCTCCGGATGATCCCCTGGCCCTTGGAATGGTAGATGCCCTGGAGGCAGCTGGCATCCCTGCTTTCGGTCCCCGGGCCAATGCCGCCATTCTGGAAGCCAGCAAAGCATTCTCTAAGGAATTGATGAAAAAGTACCACATCCCTACCGCCCAGTACGAGACCTTTACCGACATGGAGCAGGCCTTGTCCTACATCCGCCATCAGGGAGCCCCCATTGTGGTCAAGGCAGATGGCCTGGCTCTGGGTAAGGGCGTCGTGGTGGCTGCCACCGTGGAGGAAGCCGAGGCGGCCGTGCGCTCCATGATGCAGGACCACAAGTTCGGCAAGAGCGGTTCCACCGTGGTCATTGAGGAATGCATGGTGGGTCCCGAAGTCACGGTACTGGCCTTCTGTGATGGAGAGCACCTGGTCCCCATGCTGTCCTCTCAGGATCACAAGCGGGCCTATGACGGCAATCAGGGCCCCAATACCGGCGGCATGGGCGCCTTCTGCCCCTCTCCCAACTACACCCCCGCCATCGCCGCAGAGTGCATGGAAAAGATCTTCCTGCCCACCGTAAAGGCCATGCAGGCAGAGGGACGCCCCTTCCAGGGTGTACTCTACTTCGGTCTCATGCTCACCCAGGACGGTCCCAAGGTCGTGGAATACAACGCCCGCTTCGGTGACCCGGAGACCCAGCCCATCCTGTCCATGCTGGACACCGACCTGATGGATATTTTCCAGGCCTGCGTCAACGGTACCCTGGATCAGCTGGAGATCCGGTGGAAGGCAGGCGCAGCCTGCTGCATCGTCCTTGCCTCTGGCGGCTACCCAGTTCAGTATCAGAGCGGCTATCCCATCTCTGGCCTGGATGAAGCTGGAAAGCTCGCTACTGTATTCCATGCTGGCACCAAGGGGAGTGAGGACGGTCAGATCCTCACCGCAGGCGGCCGGGTTCTTGGCGTCACCGCTGTTGGCGACAGCCTTGAGGCAGCCATTGAAAAGGCTTATGCTGCCTGCAAGCCCATCTCCTTCCAGGATATGCACTTCCGCACGGACATCGGCAAGGTATGAGCCGTTTCGATCTGGAAGGTGTAGTCTTTGACGTGGACGGAGTACTGTTCGACACGGAGCGCCTGTCCCAAGAAACCTGGAATTCTGTCAGCACGGAGATGGGCTGGCCCCAGGTAGGACAGTCCTATCTGGAGTTTGTAGGCCAGAACCGCACCGATATCCTCCAAAAAATGCTGGACCTATTTGGGCCGGATTTTCCCCGAGATACCTTTCTCCTCACCTGCTCTGCCCGCTCCCAGGAGCGGATGGAGCGGGATGGTGTTCCACTTAAACCGGGTGTTCGGGAAATCTTGGAGTTTCTCGCTGCCCACGGTATCCCTGCTGCTCTAGCCACCTCCACGAATCAAGAGCGCACTCGGCGGCGTATGGAGATGACCGGTCTGCGCCCTTGCTTCTCTGCCGTGATCACTGGCGACCAGGTGGAGCACAGCAAACCAGACCCAGAGATCTATCAGCTCGCCTGCCATGCTCTGGGAACTGCTCCGGCCCGCACGCTGGCCATTGAGGACTCCCGCAACGGGATCCTATCTGCCAACGCCGCTGGAATGCCGGTGGTCATGATCCCGGATCTGATCCCCCCCACCTCGGAACTGGAAAATCTGCTGTTCCGGCGCTGCACCTCCCTGTTGGAGGTGCGGGATCTGCTGGATCATCTCCTTCACCAGAACTAAAAAACGGGCATCCCAACCGGGATGCCCGTTTCATTTCTCTGCCCTGTTTTCCTGTCACATTCCCTCCGGTGTCGGATCTCCTGCCAGGGAAAAGAGGTACTCATAATACGGCTTCAAGAAGCGAAAGCCCTGAAACACCTGCTCCGCCAACTCCGGCTGAAAAAGAAATCCGCCGCAGTTCTCATCCCGGGAGATGGCAATGCTCTTCCGGTTATACCAAGGAGCCAACAGTCTGCCTGGATCTCCCTTGGGGCGCTTGTATACCGCACCCTCCAGTTGAAATTCCGACTTTTCCAGCTGACGGGCAAGCCGCTCCAAGGGCTTGGGATCCCGGTCGATCCGTGCCCGCAGCTTAGCCATAGTCAGCGGCGTGGCGTCGTACCAGCCCATCCCCATGCCGTAATACTCCGGGGCCAGCTCAAAATAGAACGCCGGCTGGCTGATCCAGGCCTCCTTCGGCCTCCGCAGGGTGAACCACAGGTGATCCTTGTAAGGCCCCCGCCCGTGGAGACGCCGGGCATCACGATAGATCCGGGAGACATGGAGGTTCAGCCCCAATCTAGGAAAGGCCTCTTCCATTTCGGCATGAACCTGTTGCCCCAGTTCCCGCATAGGCCTGGCCACCAGGGTCAGGTACTGCTCCTTGTGGGCCTCAAACCAGCTGCGCTCATTGTTGAAGCGGATACCCCACAAAAAGTCCACAGCCTCCTGAGAAAATCCCTGAAACATATCTTGTCACCTTCTCTGTGTGTCAAACAGCCTGAGACGGGTCCGCCGCCGCCAGATCCTGAGCCGGAGCCCCCTCCGTAGCGGGCGGAAGTTCCTGTCCCCCACCAGGCTCTGCCGGACTCTCTGTCCCCGCCCCTTCCAACGGTATCTCCGGCACTGGCTCCGCCGGAGGAGGCGCTTGAACCGGTGGGACTCCGTTGGGCCAAGTAGCAGGGTCTCCATCGGCAGGGTTATACAGGATGGTCTTGGGGCGCATTTTATACACGCTCTTCCCCATATCCTGCTTTTCCAGCAGGTTTCCGTCCCGGTCATAGATATATCGGTAAGTCTGAGCGGACTTTCCTGTGTAAGGATTCTGCTTACGGTCCACCTTCGTGGTCCCCTGTGGGATAGACTCATCTGCCTTATATTGAGTAGTAGGGGACACTGTCTCATAAACTGTACTTCTAGGCTCAACCCGGACCCCATCTACATTGGTCCCGTAGATCTTGACATTCAGCTTCCGCTTGCCCCCCTTGTCATAGCTGGAGGTGACAATCTTAATGGGATAATCTGTGCTGTTCTCAAAGCGGAAATCCGTCTGTCCGTAGTACACCGTGGCGTCCATACCCTCCGGCACATAGCCGGTGTTAAAGCGGTGGGCCCGGCGCTCCACAATTTTCAGATTCGTATGGAGCACCGCATAGTAGATGGTGGAGGAGGTCTGGCAAATACCGCCGCCCACCTCGTCCACCGAAGCGTCGCCGGAGTACACCGGCGCGGCCAGATATCCCTTGGAGGCAGATCGGCTGCCTGTGGTACCGTTGTAGGAGAATACCTCCCCAGGCATCAGAACCACTCCATTGCAGACCTGAGCTGAAAGTTTCACATTGTGCTTACGACTGGAGGATCCGCCTACATTTGTAGTTCCCTCCCCAAGCAGATCTCGGAATAACTTGGCCTCCAGGCCCTGCTTCGTCTCCTCCGGCTGGGTCAGAGTCACTGGGATGGAGAAGGTCTCCCCTTCTCCCGCCTTCTCATAGGCGGTTTTCAGCGCCTCTATGTCAAAGTCCACACCCACCACATGGCCGGTGACCTCTCCGGTCTCCCGGACATACTGGGCGCTCTGAGGCTCCACCGCCACCGCATCGTGGACGGCCTGGAAGTCCGGCTCCTGGGGCGGGGTCTCCTCAGGAACGAGGGGTGTTTCCTCCTCCACAACTCCTTCCTCGCCACCGAGTTTCCGTTCCATAGCCTTCTCCACCGCGGACCAGAGGCTTTCCTGGATTTGGCTGCGTTCGATGTCCTGTCCGGTCATGCCCTTGGTCATCACCAGGGCATCTCCCTCCAGTTGATAGGACGCCTCGGTCACGTTTCCCCCTGTCTCGCTCTCCACCTGATCCACCAGCGTATCCAGGGCCGTACAGTCCCATCTGGGAGCGGAGATCTGATGATCCCGGCCCAGCAGCTGACCCAGATAGACAGCGCCGCCGGTTAGGAAGTTTTCTCGGCCCACCGCTCCCGCGGACTCAGCTGCAAATCTCCATCCATACCCCATCTCCTCTGCGGTGATGGACCACAGCTGATCTCCATAGGATACGGCCCCTATGATCTGGCTGCCGTACTCCGCCATGGCATCGCTCAAAGCAGTTTCCGCCTCCGCTTCGGTCATACCGGACACATCCAAGCCGGCTACTGACACGTTGGGAAGGATCTGGTCAGATCCACCCACCCAGGCACACAACCCCAGATAGCCCCCCAGCAGCACCGCTGCAGCAGCCCCTGAAATCATCCATATTTTTTTGTTCTTTGCTCTTCCCTGCTTACCCGCAGGTTCTTTGGAAAGTTCTCTTTTCCCCATACCTCTGCTCCTCCACGCCAGGGAGCCTGACCTAAAACAGTCCGCACCACCGGCCGTGATTTCCCGCTCCACTTCCAGTCGTTTCTGGCCTGAAGCGTCTCTATGTATCAGGCACTGTTATCCCGCACACTGAGAGTGCTGCACACATAGAACTACAATGTTTTCAAAGCAAATTCGATCGATTCAAATGCAATCGTTTTGGCCAATTCAACCCAAACTCTTGCATCTCCCTCGGCAACACTGGCATTCCTGTAGCAATATGCGCTATAACAATGTCTGAACTTCACCAAACGGCCCTTTTGAGCCGTTTGATAGAATTGTGCGGCTCCCGCCGCAGGAATCAACCGATTTCTGGTTGATTCGACAGACTTTATTATAGCATCGGTGTCCGCTCCTTACAATTACAGAACAGTTACAGTCCGCTGAAATTTCCGGAAGAAGCGTTTACTTTTCCGATTCAGTGCGGTATAATCGTCTCACCGCCGCATGGAAGCGGGATCATCTCCAGAGTTTTCTTCATGGAATTTTAAGAGAAACTCAATCTCTTTTTTGCTTCTCTCTGGTATGATATTCTCAGATTGAAATTTCATTCTGTTCGGCTGGAGGTCAATGTCTATGACAAGTTATCCCTATCAAAACGGTGCGTCCGGCAGCCCATCCCGTCACGGCCGCGGCTCTGGTGACCGCGGCTTCTGGCTCTCGGCAGTCCTCCTCCTGTTTTTCTTTCCCCCTGTCGGTATTCTGATGATCGTTGTAAAGGTGCTTGGCGGCGGCCGCAAAAGAACCAATGTCCAGGGGCAGCACCCTTATTACGCTCAGCAGAACGGCTCCGTGGGGGCCAGAACTGTCCATACTGGAACTTCCGGCCCAAATCAAGCTTCCTCGCTTCCCGTATCTAGTCAGGTCCTCGCCAAACTGTCTCTCCAAGCCAAACGTCTCACCATCGTCGGTATGATCCTAAGTCTGATCTTCGGGTTCACTTCCGTCTCAGCCCTGGCAGGCAGTTTGTGGATGCTTCCCGATTTGGCTTGGTATCTGGAGGCTACAGTTCCCATCCTGTGCTTCTTCTTTGGCAGCCTGGGCTGCCTCTGGGTTGGTCTGCGGAAGCGGAACAAAGTGCGGCGCTGCCGGAAGTATCTAGCCATGCTGGGCTCCCGTACTGTCATTTCCATCAGCGCCCTCTCCTCTGCGCTGGGGACACCCCCAGCCAAAGTTAGGGATGAGTTATCCGATATGCTGGATGACGGTCTCTTCCCTATGGGATATCTGGACTATGGAAATGATCGTCTGGTTCTCTCCGGCGAGGGCCTGTCCGACCCTCCCCCTGTCAAACCGGAGCCTCCCAAAGAAGAGTCCCCCAAAGAGGACCCCCAGGCCGTTGTCCTCCAGGAGATCCGCACCATTAACGATCAGATCGACAACCCAAAACTCAGCCAGCAGATCGACCGCATCGGCGTCATCACCGCCAAGGTATTCGAGTACCAGCGCAACCACCCCCAGAAGTCGCCGCAGCTCCACAGCTTTTTAAGTTACTACCTCCCCACTACGCTGAAGATCCTTCGGGCCTATGCCCAGCTGGAGGATCAGGAGGTGAACGGTGAAAATATTTCCGCCGCCATGGAGCGCATCGAAAATATGATGGATAAGGTAGTGGAAGGCTTCGAGAAACAGTTGGACCAACTGTTCCAAGGAGATGCACTGGACATCACCGCCGATGTGGAAGTGCTGGAGCGGATGCTGGCCAAGGATGGTCTCTCCAGTCAGGACGGTCTGCGCCTGGGCGGCTGAGCCCAACCGTTTCATTCGCTCTAAACTGCTCCACAATTCAGATAAAAGCATCATTTCAAAACACCGTACGACTAGCGTTCAGACACTAGCCGTACGGTGTTTTCTCATTTTTATTTCAGCTGCCTATATGATAATTTCTCGCCATCCGAACCATCCATCAGTGGATCCGCCGGTAAAGCGCATAATGAAATTTCAGACCGTCCTGCTCCAGAGGTGGCTCCTCTTCTGCCAGCTCCCAGTTAGGATCCCGGTCCAAATCTGGGAACACAACATCTGCCGGAAAGGCCGCATGGATCCTGGTAACGTACGCTGTATCGCACCATGGAAGCAGCTGTTTGTATACCGACGCACCACCGATGACGAAGGCGTCCTCCGACGCAGCAGCCCGCAGCGCCTCCAGATCCCGAAACACCTCCGCACCTTCCGGAGCAAAGTCTGGGTCCCGGGACAAGATCAGATTTCTCCGTCCCTTCAGTGGGCGTCCGCCAGGAAAAGTGGCCAGCGTTTTTCGTCCCAAAATCACCGGATGCCCGGTAGTCAGCGCTTTGAACCGCTTCAGGTCCTGGGACAGATACACCAGCTGGTCTCCATCCTTTCCAATCCCCCAATTCACATCCACTGCTACGATTATATTCATGGCCTTCTCTCCTCGCTCCATCTCCCGTTCGGGCCGAAAATTTCTAATCCTTAACCATTAAATAGCCACTGGGATCTTTGCCTCCAGCGGATGGGCCTGATAGCCCTCCAGCCGGAAGCTGTCCCGGGTAAATGCATAGAAGTCTGTAATGCTCTGATCCATCCAAAGCGTCGGCGCATCATAGGGCGTCCGGGCAATCAGTTCCTCCACAATGGGCACATGGCGGTCATAGATATGGGCATCCGCTATAACATGGATCAGTTCTCCCGCTTCCAGACCAGACACCTGGGCCATCATGTGAAGGAGCACTGCGTACTGCATCACATTCCAGCCGTTGGCGGTCAGCATATCCTGCGATCTCTGGTTCAGAATCCCATTCAGGGTGTTCCCACTGACATTGAAGGTCATGGAGTAAGCACAAGGGTACAGGGCCATCTCGCTCAGGTCGTGGTGGTTATACAGATTGGTGAGAATGCGGCGGGAGGCGGGGTCATGCTTCAGATCCCACAGCACCTTGTCCACCTGGTCCATATCCCCCTGGGGATAGTGGTGCTTCACCCCCAGCTGATAGCCGTAGGCCTTTCCAATGGAGCCTGTCTCATCCGCCCAGGCATCCCAAATATGGCTGTTCAGGTCATGGACATTGTTGGACTTCTTTTGCCAGATCCACAGAAGTTCATCCACTGCCGATTTTAGATACTGCTTCCGTACAGTGATAACCGGAAACTCTTCCCTCAGATCATAACGGTTTACCACCCCAAAAAGCTTCACTGTATGGGCGGGCGTCCCATCCTCCCAGCGGGGCCGCACCTCCCGATCCGTGTCCCAAACGCCCCTGCTCAAAATCGCTTTGCAGTTCTCAATAAAAACTTGATCGGCATAACTCATCGATGATCTTCCTCCATCATTCATGCGCTCTGTTCCTGTTTTAGGTATTCATTATACAACAGAGAATGGCGGGGCACAAGCCCCGCTCTCAGCTCATTCCATCAGATCATCTGCCTTTTCTGGCAAACAGATGACTGGGGCGCAAGCGGGTTTTCCGCGTGCGCCCCAGTCTCTCATTCTCCTTTATACTTTTTTCGCGTCGCCAGCCCACCCCGGATGTGCCGCTCTGCCTTGTTTTCCTCCAGGACCTGCTTGGCTTGGAGATACAGGGGCCGGTTGAACACCGGGAGACGTTCTGATAGATCCTTATGTACTGTACTCTTACTAATTTTGAACTTTCTGGCTGCGGCGCGCACCGTCGCTTTATTTTCTATGATGTAAAGGGCCAGTTGACAGGCCCGCTCTTCCATATTCCCTTTCACACAGCAACAACTCCCCCGCATTTTGGGTCTGCTGTGCTACTATATGCTGAAATATCCCGGGATAGAAGGCACTCCGTATCATAGGACAGCTCCTAAACAGCATATCTATCACCTGGGGGGGCGAGTCAATGCAGACAAGAATCGCAGAGCTTCGCTGGAAGGAAGTCGTGGATGTGCAAAACGGAAGCCGCTTTGGTTATGTAGAGGATCTTGAAGTAGATCTGGAGAGCGGTCAAGTCCGTGCACTGGTTCTGCCCGGTCGGCGACGGCTATTCGGACTGCTGGGCCGGGAGGAGGACCGCTATATCCCATGGGATCGGGTCCGGCGGTTTGGGGAGGACATCATACTGGTGGATCAGGAGCCCCGTCCAGCCCGCCGCAGGCGGACATGATAGAGCCCCGCCGGTCCTGTTGGATCGGCGGGGCTCTGCTGGAGCATCAGGTACAGATTTTATTAGAAGAACTTGTCCCAATACCCCATCACAAAGATAAACAATACGATCAAAGGCAGAATATAGGTCACATAGAACCGAACCCATCTGGGAAATCTCAATCCATTGCCTGTGTTGGCCTCTGCCAGGAAGTTCTCCCAGCCCCACCCGCGGCGCGAAACACAGAACAGCAGATAAACCAAGGAGCCCAGAGGCAGGATATTGTTGCTGACAATGAAATCCTCCAGATCCATGATGACAGATCCCTCGCCGAAGGGCTGGATTCCGGAGAGGATGTTGAAGCCCAGCACACAGGGCATGGACAGAACCAAAACGGCAATCAGGTTGACCAGCACCGCCTTCTTCCGGCTCCACCCCCACTTCTCGATAGAGAAGGAAAGGATATTCTCAAAGACTGCAATCACTGTGGTCAGGGCCGCGAAGGACATGAATACAAAGAACAGGGAACCCCACAGCCGGCCCATTGGCATCTCATTAAAAACATTGGGCAAGGTGATAAAGATCAGGTTGGGACCCGCATCCGGGGCAACATCAAAGGCGAAGCAAGCAGGGAAAATGATCAGGCCCGCCGTAAATGCCACAAAAGTATCCAGTACACCGACTCGGACAGCTTCGCCCGCCAAGGAGTGCTCCTTCCCAATATAGCTCCCAAAAATGGCCAGTGCACCGATGCCTAGGGAGAGGGTGAAGAACGCCTGTCCCATAGCGGCAAAAATAGCCTCACCCAGGATCATATTCCCGGTAGCATCGTACATCAGATTCTGAAAATCGGGCATGAGATAGAACTTTAGGCCCTCTGCTGCTCCATCTAACGTCACGGAGCGGAAGGCCAGTACCACCATCACCATCAGCAGGCAGAGCATCATAGTCTTGTTGACCTTCTCTACCCCGTTCTGAAGGCCTCTGGAGCAAACCAGCATACACAGCAGCACTACGATCACCATAAACACGGTCATCAATCCTGGCTCCTGCATCAAGGAGGCATACTCGTTAGATACACCCACAGAATCCAGCCCAGTAAAGTCTCCCTTCGCCATCTTAACAAAGTAGAGGAGCAGCCAGCCGGCCACCGTGGTATAAAACATCATCAGCAGATAGTTGCCCGCAATGCCGATCCAGCTATACAGGTGCCATCTGCTGCCCTTAGGCTCCAGCGCCTGGAAGGACAGCGCAATACTACGCTGACTGGCCCGACCCACCGCAAACTCCATCACCATAACTGGCAGACCAAGAATGACCAGAAACAATAGATAGACCAACACAAAGGCCGCACCGCCATATTTACCTGTGATATAAGGGAATCTCCATACATTTCCCAGCCCGATGGCACATCCTGCTGAAATCAGCAAAAACCCAAGCCGGGAGGAAAAGCTCTCTCGTTTCTCCACACACAAAACCTCCTATTCTCCCACGATTCATCAATAGAACAAATCCTCCTATACCAGAACCGCGCAGCCTCTATTGTACCAGCCCTTCATTCTCTGGTCAACGATTTTTCGCCTATACGCACGTAAACCATCTTTTTTTCTGCAAAATCCGCAAAAAAGACAAGGAAATGTCTCATTTTCATGCCTCATAAAATTTTTTTGATTTTTTCAAAAAAGGGCTTGCCAAACCCCCTATCCTGTGCTATACTAATCAAGCCGTCAGGGAGACGGGCTAAAAACTTCAAAATGCGGCTGTAGCTCAGTTGGATAGAGTGTTTGGCTACGAACCAAAAGGTCGGGGGTTCGAATCCCTTCAGCCGTACCAAAAAGCATCTGCGAAAGCAGATGCTTTTTGTTTTGCTTACAGCGGTGGGCAGGCTGGATGATAGGCCAGCCTGCCCACGATATCATCTACAGCCTTCCCCCTATACTTATTTTAATAGATACCAGCGTCCACAGTAAGATGGCAGAGAGAGCACCGTTCTTCCCAGTTCCACAGGTATGCTCTGCTTTTCTGGTCCCCCAGGTCCGCCAAAGTCAGCCGCGGCGCTGTCCAATAGAAGTTCCAGCCTCTTTCCCTCTGGAATGGGAAGCGCAGCCTCCGCCTCTTGATCCAGAAAGTTGAACACCGCAAGCAGGCACTGTCCCCCTCCCCTTCTTACAAAGGCAAATACCCCCCGTTCTCCCTGGTGCATCGTCAGCCACTGGAATCCCTCCGGCTGGTAGTCCTCCTTCCACAGGGCGGGAGTGTCCAGATAGATCCGGTTCATCGTCTGAATAAAGCGGAAGAACGCCTGGTGGGCTGGGTAGTCCATCAGGTTCCAATCCTGTTCCCGGCTCTCATCCCACTCCCGGAAGTGGCCGATCTCATTGCCCATAAAATTCAGCTTCTTCCCTGGATGGGACAGCATATAGAGGTAGAGCGCCCTGACCTGGTGAAATTTGTCCTCATATCCTCCATACATTTTCTGAAGAATCGTGGCTTTTCCATGAACCACTTCATCGTGAGAGAGGGGCAGAAGATACCGTTCCTTTCTGAAGTAGTCCATCGAGAATGTGAGTTTTCCCCCCTGAGTCGTGCGATCAGATGGCGGCATCTGGAAATAAGCCAAAGTGTCGTGCATCCAGCCCATGTCCCACTTATAATCAAACCCCAGTCCTCCCTGCTCCGTTGGAGCAGTCACCCCGGGCCAGGCAGAGGAGTCCTCCGCAATGAGCAGCGCATCCGGATGGAGTTCTTTCAGTCCGCGGTTCATTTCCCGCAGGAACTGAATCCCCCCCTGATTCTCTCCCCGGGCCTCCTCCCCCTGCCAGTAGATCAGGTTGCGAACTGCGTCCATGCGCAGCCCATCAAAATGGTATTCCTCCAGCCAAAAGTGCGCTGCCGACTGGAGAAAGCTGCGTACCTCCCCACGGGAGTGCATAAAGTTGCAGCTTCCCCACTCGCTTCTGCCAACATCCCAGCTGGGGTACTCATAGAGGGCGGTCCCGTCGTAGTTCCAGAGGGCGTAGTCATCCACCGCGAAGTGGACGGGGACAAAGTCCAGGATCACCCCCAGACCTGCCTGATGGCACCGATCCACCAGGGTCATCAGCTCCTCCGGCGTCCCGTAGCGGGAGGTAGGGCTGAAAAATCCGGTATTCTGATAGCCCCAGGAGGCATCGCTGGGATGCTCGCTAAGGGGCAGGACCTCGATGCAGTTATATCCTGCCTCCTTCACATAGGGGATCAGCAGCTCCGCCAGTTCGTCATAGCGGTACCAGCCGTTAGGGTCCTCCGCCTTCCGACGCCAAGATCCCAGGTGTACCTCATAGATATTCAGCGGGCAGTCCACCCCACCGAAGGGACGCCGGCGCCAGGCATCATCCTGAAACCGCGCAGCAGGCAGTCCTTGAAGGATGGATGCATTATGAGGCCGCAGTTCCATTGAGAAGCCGTAGGGGTCGCAGTGATCCAGACTGACTCCGTCCCGCCGCCGGATCCTGTATTTATAGCGCATCCCTGCCCGGGCGCCCGGGATCTCACAGGACCAGAAGTTTCCGTCATAGACCCGCTCCATGGGGGTCTCCTGCCAACCGTTGAAATCGCCGATGACGGAGATCGCCTCCGCCGCTGGGGCAAAGGTGCGGAACACCGCCCCCGCCTCCGTCAGATGCCCGCCCAGATAGCGGTAGGCATCAAAGATCTTTCCCGTGTAAAATCCGTAAAAATCCATAGTCCCTCCTGAAATACATCGACAGCCGTTTATTTTTTTGCTATCATCAGTGTAGACAAACTACGAGATATTACCAGAGACAAAATCAGACAAGAGTCTGTTATCCGACTTCTGTCTGAAATCGACGGAGAGGAGACCGGCCATGGACCTGCGGACCAAAAAGACCCAGCGCAGCATCTTTAACGCCTTTCTGGAGCTGAGGGCCCGCTATCCTTTGGAGAAGATCACAGTTAAGGAGCTGTGTTCCAAAGCGGACATCCATAAATCCACCTTCTATGCACACTATCAGGATTTATATGATCTGGCGGATACACTGGAAACTGAGGTAGTGGATCAGGTACTGGACAGCATCCAGAATCCAGAATACGCTCTGGAGCGGCCAGCAGAGTTTATACGAGAGTTGTTCCGTGCCTATCACGCTCGAGACCCCCTCATCCAGACTCTGTTCTCCGGCAGCCGGAGCGGCCAGCTCATTGAAAAGACTGAGAGCGGCCTGCACCGCCTGATTTTTCAGCGCCGCCCGGAATACCAAAACAATGCAGACCTCCAAATTCTGCTCAGCTGCATGATCTATGGCGGTTACCATGCCTATCTCCGCAACCGGGAATGCGGCATGGAGCGTGTGGCAGAGGTCTTGGGACGACTTGCGGAGGAGGCACAAGTGCTCTTTCCTCCCTTCCCACCAGATCCATCCAAGCCACCCTTGACAAGCGAGTAAATTATGATAAAATATCTCTGTTAAACGTGTAGATGGAGCAAATTGCCGCAAGCGGCCCGCAGCGAGGGGGAATGGTGAGAGCCCCTGGCAGGCGAACGGCATAGGCCACTCCTGAGCGGCCCGGGACGACCGGGACGGTTCATCCCCGTTACCTAGGATGACAATGAGGGATCCCCTCCGGGGATCATCAGGGTGGTACCGTGGAAGAAGTTCTTTCACCCCTGAGCTGGCTCCCGCATCTGGGACCAGTTCAGGGGTGTTTTTTGTAGTAAGGAGGTCTGTGCAGCAATGAAACAATATGTGGTAGATGCCTTTGCCGACCGGATCTTTGAAGGAAATCCGGCCGCAGTGTGTCTGCCGTGTACTTGGCCCAGCGACCAGCAGATGCTGGCCATCGCCCGAGAGAACCAGCTGCCAGAGACTGCCTTTGCTGTCCATGAGGGACCGGATTGGCATCTGCGGTGGTTTGCCCCCACTGGTGAAGTATCTCTGTGCGGGCACGCCACCTTGGCGGCTGCCTATGCAATCTGCCGATTTGCAGAGCCAGAGTCAGAGAAACTCCTCTTTCAGACGCTCAGTGGTCCCCTCACCGTCCGCAGACAGGGAGAGCTGTTTGAACTGGATTTCCCCGTCTACTCCCTCAAGCAACTGGAGGTCACCGACCAGATCACTGACGCCCTGGGGGCCCGTCCCCGGGAGGTGTGGCGGGCACGGGACCTGGTATGCATCTTTGACGATCCCCGCACGGTGATGGAACTGGAGCCCGACCTGGACAAGGTGAAAGCGCTGAAAGGTGCCCTGATGCAGGTCACCGCCCCTGGCACAGGAACAGAGTACGACTGTGTTTCCCGCACCTTCGCCCCCAAGATGGGGCTTCCCGAGGACCCGGTGTGCGGCTCTGGCCACTGCCACATCGTCCCCTACTGGGCAGAGCGGCTGGGAAAGCAGGAATTAACCGCCCGCCAAGCCTCCCCCCGGGGCGGCACATTGTACTGCCGCCTAGAAGGAGACCGAGTCCTGATGGCTGGTCGGGCTGCTCTGTTTTCCGTTGCAGAGCTGATGCTGGAAGGAGGAGAACCATGAGCAAAAAACGATGGATCGCAGCTGTGGCTGCCAGTCTATGTGTGCTGACGCTGGCAAGCTGCAAAGGAAAACCTCTCCCAGATGGGATGGAGGAGGATGCCGTGCTCGCTGCCGGCGAGGAGATTGTACAGCAGCTGACTGACGGGGATTACTCCGCCGTACTGGCGCAGTTCCGCTCAGATATCCAGGAGGGACTGACTGCCGAGCAGATCCAAACCCAGGTAGAAACTGCCACACAGAAGGCAGGTCAGTACCGCAAATTGGACGACACCTTGGTCACCGGAAGTCAAGAGCCTGAGCCCCACGGCATCGCTGTCATCTACTGTAAATACACCAAGGACAGCGTCATGTTCCGGGTAGCCTTTGATCCGGAGATGGAGTTGATCGGCCTGGAGGTTTCCAAACGCTGATCTCTGGTATCCACGAGCAATACAAATAGAATTCACATTTCACTTGATATGGAGGTAATACTCATGCGAGATCCCAAACCCTTTGGTCTAAATGAACTTCGGGAGATGTTCCTATCTTTTTTTGAGAGCAAGGAGCATCTCCGCCTGCCCAGTTTCTCTTTGGTACCCCAGGATGATGCCTCACTGCTGCTCATCAACAGCGGTATGGCTCCTATGAAGCCCTATTTCACTGGTGAAAAGGAGCCCCCTCATCAGCGGATCTGCACTTGTCAAAAGTGTATCCGCACCGGCGATATCGAGAACATCGGCAAGACCGCCCGCCATGGCACTTATTTTGAAATGCTGGGCAACTTCTCCTTCGGCGACTACTTCAAGAGGGATGCTATCCACTGGGCCTGGGAGTTTTTGACTAGTCCGGAGTGGGTGGGCCTGGATCCTGAGCGGCTCTACCCCTCCGTTTTTGCCGGCAACGAGACTACCCCCGCCGATGACGAGGCCTTTCGGATCTGGAATGAGGAGATCGGCATCCCCGCCCAGCGCATCTTCAAGTTTGGCAAGGAGGACAACTTCTGGGAGCACGGCTCCGGCCCCTGCGGTCCCTGCTCTGAGATCTATTATGACCGTGGTCCCCAGTACGGCTGCGGCAAACCCGGCTGCACCGTAGGCTGCGACTGTGACCGTTATATGGAGGTCTGGAACGTGGTGTTCTCCCAGTTTGACAACGACGGAGAAAACCACTACACCGAGCTGAAGCAGAAGAATATCGACACCGGCATGGGCCTGGAGCGCCTGGCCGCCGTATGCCAGGGTGTCCCCTCCCTGTTCGATGTGGACACCGTGATGAACATCACCGCCAAGGTTACCGAGATCACTGGCGCCAGCTACGGCCAGAGCCACGCCACTGACGTCTCCCTCCGTGTCATCACCGACCATATCCGCTCCGCGACCTTTATGATCTGTGACGGTGTCCTCCCCTCCAACGAGGGACGGGGCTATGTCCTGCGCCGCCTGCTCCGCCGGGCCGCCCGCCACGGCAAGCTTCTTGGCGTCAATGAGCCCTTCCTGTACAAGGTGTGCGACACTGTTGTTCACGAGAATGAAGGCCACTACCCCGAACTTCGGGAACGCCAGGACTATATCACCAAGGTCATCCGAGTGGAGGAGGAGAACTTCGCCAAGACTATTGACGGCGGTCTGAAGATCTTCCACGATATGCTGGAAGATCACAAGACGAAGGGGGAACAGACTTTCTCCGGGTCTGATGCCTTCAAGCTGTATGACACCTACGGCTTCCCCATGGACCTGACTCTGGAGATGGTCGAGGAGCAGGGGATGTCTCTGGATGAAGCCGAGTTCCACAAACAGATGGATGAGCAGCGCCAGCGGGCCCGTAAGGCTCGGGAAGCCTTGGGCGATCTGGGCTGGGCCGGAGTAGAGTTCGGCAAGGAGGTTCCTGAAACCCAGTTTATTGGTTATGACACGCTGACTATCTCCGATGCCAAGGTCGTGGCCATCGTGGTGGAGAATGAGCAGGCTGAGGAACTGATGCCCGGCGTGGAGGCCATTGTTGTGCTGGACAAGACCCCCTTCTATGCCGAGATGGGCGGTCAGACCGCTGACCACGGTACCCTGTGCACGGGCGGCGTGACCTTCCAGGTCACTGACGTGCAGAAGAACAAGGGCGGCAAGTATATGCACTCCGGCAAGCTGACCGGCGGCGTACTCAAATTGGGAGACACCGTTCAGGCCCAGGTAGACGCCGACCGCCGCCAGGCTATTATGCGTGCTCACTCTGCCACACACTTGCTGGATGCCGCCCTGCGCAAGGTCCTGGGCGACCATGTCCACCAGGCCGGCTCCCTGGTGGAGCCCGACCGGCTCCGCTTCGACTTCACCCACTTCTCCGCCCTAACCGCCGAGGAACTTGCCCAGGTCAGCGCCATGGTCAACGAGGCAGTCCTTTCCGGCTATGATGTGGTCACCGAAGAGATGCCCATTGAGCAGGCCAAACAGCGGGGCGCCATCGCCCTGTTTGGCGAGAAGTACGGCGATACCGTTCGGGTAGTGGATATGGGTAAGGGCTACTCTGTGGAGTTCTGCGGCGGCACCCACCTGGACAACACCGCCAAGGTGGGCGTGTTCCACATCAGCAGCGAGTTCTCCGTAGCCTCTGGCGTGCGCCGCATTGAGGCAACCACTGGCCGTGCCTCCCTGGCCGTGATGAACCGGAATCAGGAGATGCTGTTCCAGGCCGCCTCTGTCCTGAAGGCTAAGCCCGGCGAGCTGCGGGAGAAGGCGGAGCAGATCATGTCTGAGATGAAGAGTCTAAACCACACTCTGGAGAAATTCCGGGCCCGTGAGGCCGCCAATGAAGCAGAGCGATTCCTCTTTGCCGCCCATGAGGTGGGCGGTCTAAAGGTTCTCACTGCCACCGTTCCTGACGCCGATTCCGGAAAGCTGCGCAAAATGGGCGATTTGCTCCGGGATAAGGAGCCCAGCGTGGTAGGTGTTCTGGCCGCTGTCAACGGGGATAAGATCACCTTCCTGGCTGTCTGCGGCAAGGATGCTGTTAAGGCCGGGGTCAAGGCAGGGGACATCGTCAAGCAGGTATCCGCCATCGCTGGCGGCTCTGGCGGTGGAAAGCCAGACTCCGCCATGGGCGGCGGCAAAGATCCCCTGATGCTGGACAACGCTTTGGCTATGGTGGATAACGTCGTCTCCATGAAGCTGGGCCTATAAAGGACTCTCGCAGACAGCTCGGTACACTTCGTGTCCATCCCGATCTGCCTCTTTGCAATCCAGCTAGATCACTTCCACAAGGGCGCACTGCAAATCCATTTTGCAGTGCGCCCTTGTTCTCCAGAAAAATTAAAAAATATGCAATAATAGGCTTGACATTTCTCGCTCTCTCTGCTAAAATAGGCCCTGTTGTT